>Ga0209004_1000048_pt1 | contig 34075 bp, 26 predicted proteins | sample TexAe_RefH0_M1_FD_187948 | JGI IMG/M metagenome (GOLD analysis project Ga0209004, IMG submission 187948) | Forest soil microbial communities from Davy Crockett National Forest, Groveton, Texas, USA - Texas A ecozone_RefH0_M1 (SPAdes) (version 2) | ecosystem: Environmental > Terrestrial > Soil >... | reverse complement strand
CACGCAGCACCGTAAGACGTTGGCAGCTCATCGCTCTGCTGCTCTTACTCGGGAATCTGGCCCTCGCCGGCGCTTACCTGGCGCGAACCAGGCGCGCCCCAGATCCTCCTGCAAACATTCTGCCCTGGACGGCACTCTTCACCCCGTCGCGCGCCACGCATGTGATCACGAGCGATCCCACCATCGTCAATGTGCAGGAAATCACCGGTGTCGAACTCTCCGTGTCGGACTATGCAAATCACCGGTACATTCCGGAATCTAACAAGCTCACACCGGATGAGCTCAGGTTCTGTCGCATGCTTCTCGGAGGCGACACATCATCCGCTGCCGCTGTAGACACGCCGATCGCAGCGAATATCGTTGAACTGGGCCGGAGCACAGCAAGGAACATCGATGTGCATGCGGCACGCAGCATCCGGCTGGCGGATCTAAAAACTGACGATAACTTTGTCTTTCTCGGCAGTCCTCGCTCCGATCCATGGGTCTCGCTCTTTAGCGGTCAACTGGACTTTGTCTTTGCATTCGACAAGAACTCAAAGCAAGAATTCATTCGGAATGTGCATCCAAAACCGAATGAATTGTCCACATACAACCCGACTGCTCAAGGCTGGGCGACCGGCCAGTCATTCGGGATCCTGGCCTTTGTGCAGAATCCTGACCAGAACGGACAGGTTCTCTTGCTCGCGGGAGCGAGTGGGGAAGGAACTGAGGCAGCCGGGAAACTTGCCACTGACCCTGATCGGCTAGCTCCGCTTCTGCGCGCCTGCGGCATCCAACCGTTGGGCCCGCCGCAGCATTTCGAGTTGCTGTTCCGGTTCAGCTCGATGGCCGGCTCTCCAAGCGACATCTCCGTCGTTGCCTGCCATGTTCTTTCAGGCCAAATCGTTCAAAGGCCCTGACGACTCTACTCTGTTCTCATAGGTTTCACGCATAAGAAGCTCGCTACAACCCTTCCTGTATCAAATCTCAACCGAAGATCCATTCGGTTCAATGACTTCTAAGGGCCAGGCTGGTGCGGTCAGGCTGGCTGATGCGGTCAACCAAGGTTTGTTCGGTAAGGTCACACGCGAGTTGGGCGAAACCTCGTGCTTTCGTTCCGTCAAGCAGGCCATCAGGTGGAATCATTTTCTGATGAAGCTAACGCGCACCACCGATTCGGTGGGAGTTTGAGGCTAAGTTTACGGCAAACCAGGATTTTATCCGTTGATTCCACTCTTGAAATACCATGGTTCGAGGCAAAACAGAACTAGCCCATGAGGCGCAAAGCAATTGCCGAGCCTTCAGCGCGCGAAGACGCTGCCTTCGGCAAATGACGCAACTCGTACCAGGAGAGGTTATCCACATTCTATGAGACGTTTCCTTCAAATTGTCAGCCTTGGACTGTTTGTAACCTGCCTTGGAGCGGTCGCGGCTTCGGCCTACGAGAATTCTTTCGTCTCGATCAACAATGTCACCTGGAAGCAGTTGGGGCACGACGAGAACGATTCCATGCCAATTGGAAATGGCGATCTGGCCGCCAATGTCTGGACCGAGCAGAATGGCGACCTTGTCTTGCTCGTCGCTAAGGCGGATAGCTGGACGGAGTTGGGCAAGCTGGTGAAACTCGGCCGCGTGCGAGTTCAACTGACGCCGAATCCATTTGTGGGTGAGACTCACTTCAGCCAGACCCTTCGCCTGGATGACGGGAGCATTGAAATTAAGAGTGGCGCCAATACCGTGCTGGTATGGGTTGATGCAAATCGTCCGGTGATCCATGTAGAGGCGAAATTGGAACACTCCGCGACAATGCAAGCAAGGCTGGAATTGTGGCGCACTAAAACTCATCCTTACGACGAGTCATCGCCAGACAAAGGCGGTTTGTTTGAATTGGGCAACCATGCAATTCCGCTCAATTTTGAGGCAGACACGGTTCTTCCTGCCGGTGCAAACCAAGTTACCTGGTACCACTTCAACCGGTCCAGCATCTACCCGATTGTTTTGGAGCAAGAGCACCTGGCGTCGGCCTTGAAAAAGTATCCAGACCCGCTGTTGCAGCGTTGCTTTGGGGTGGCGCTGACCGGGCCGGGATTGGTCAGCGGAGACGACCATACTTTGAAATCGGCAGCGCCGGGGCAGAGTTTACGCCTTGATTTAATCGCGCTCACCGAAACGGGACTGGCTTCGCCGGAGGCTTGGAAGTCCGACATCGATTCGTTGGTTAAGAAAGTAAACGCTCTTCCGCTTGGTACAGCTTGGGCGGCGCATCAACAATGGTGGCGGGATTTCTGGAACCGCAGTTGGATTCATGTCTCTGGAACAGAGGACGCAGCGAAGGTTTCGCAAGGATTCATTATGCAGCGCTACATGATGGCCGCTTCTTCGCGAGGGGCCTTCCCGACGAAATTCAACGGGGGTCTCTTTACCGTTGGGCACGACATGGCCGCAAACGGGGAATCGAACCCCAAAAATCACGACCCTGATTTCCGCGCATGGGGGAACTCTTATTGGAACCAGAACAATCGGCTGCTTTACTGGCCGCTCGTGGCGACGGGCGATTTCGATTTGCTCAAACCATGGTTCGACATGTACGTGAACGGATTGCCGCTCGCGAGAGACCGCACCCAGGCTTACTTTCATCATGCAGGCGCGGCGTTCGTGGAAACAGGCTATTTCTGGGGCCTGCCGAACCTCAACGATTTTGGATGGGACAACCCGACCACTGAGGTGAAAAGCGAGTGGATGCGGTATCACATTCAAGGCACGCTGGAAGTCATCTCGCAGATGCTGGACGAATACGACGTCACTCAAGATGCGGATTTTGCGCGCAAGGATATTGTCCCCTTTGCCGACGCCATCGTGGCGTACTACAACCTGCACTGGCCGCGCGGCGAGGATGAAAAAATCAAGATCACACCTTCCCAGTCGTTGGAAACCTATCAAAAGACCGCGGTGAACCCAACGCCCGATATTGCGGGACTCAAATCGGTGCTGCCGCGGCTTCTGGAACTTCCTGCCGAATGGACTTCGCCTGAGCAACGGAGTGCGTGGAAGAAAGTACTTGCCGACCTGCCCGCTATTCCGATTGGCAAGACAGCAAATGGAAAGCTTCCGCCATTCGCCGATGGCGATCCCAAAGGCACCCCTACTATTCTTCCGGCTCAAAGCTATGGCAAGACGAGCAATGAGGAAAACCCCGAGCTTTACGTTGTCTTTCCATATCGAATTTATGGTCTGGGCAAACCCGATCTAAGCCTGGCTCGAAATACGTTTGCCGCCCGGCTCTTTCCGTCAGACGTCTGCTGGGGACAAGACGGCCCGCAATCTGCAGTGTTGGGATTGACTGCAATGGCAAAAAAGGCGGCCATCGATGAATTTACCGATTATGGCGATCAGCGTTTTTCCTGGTTCTGGAAAGCGGGTCATGACTGGATTCCAGATCTCGACAACGGCGGCACAGGGATGATGACGTTGGAACTGATGCTGATGCAGAATGACGGCAAGCGCATTCAACTTTTGCCCGCGTGGCCCAACGATTGGACCGCGGACTTCAAACTTCACGCACCTTATCGAACCACTGTAGAAGGACACGTGGAGAATGGCAAAATCACGAATCTGAAAGTGACGCCGCAATCCAGAGCTAAGGACATGGTTATCGCGTCCCAAGGGGACGGGGTGTCGAGGCTGCACCCCTCCGTACATAAACCGGAGATGTCGGTGTGGACGGGCTCTGTATTTGCAGAGCAATAGATGACCGCGTTCAATTAGTGCTTAGCGTGGACAACATGAACGCCAGTGTGTCCGGGCGCGAGCCCTTGAACGGCGTGGCCGAACCTGGACGCGATCTCATGGAAACTGCCCAATAGAATCACGGGAGCAGCCAAGAGGCGTCGATGGAGATGTATGCCAGCCATCCAGTCTAAGCAAGCATCCATGAGTTCAGGCCGTATTGTGGCCAACTCTTCCCTATGCCGAATCTTCGCTCCGGTCCTGATTTGAGGTTGCACGTTGTACATTTGTAGGTGCTCCCAAAACGGAAAGAAGACAAGCATGCGCTATGTAATTGGTATCGATCTTGGCGGAACCGCCGTCAACTACACGGTGGTAGATGAAAAGCAGAACATTTTGGTTGAAGGATTGTGTGAACATCCAGCCCGCTCTGTAGAGGGGCCCAAGATCTGCATCAACCAGATCGCGGAAGGCGCGGCGCCGGCACTGGCCCGCGCGGGTGTGTCCATGGATGATGTTGCTGCGGTGGGACTTGACACGCCAGGTCCGGCCAGCGCCAAGGGCGTGCTGAGCGCCAGGGGATCCACGAACTTTGTGCACGATGATTGGACCAGCTTCGACATTCGCGGTGCCCTCGAGCGGAAGCTCGGCAAGCCGGTTGTGTATTTAAACGATGCCAACGCGGCGGCTTTGTGGGGCCATTTTGCGCTATTTGGCACGAATAGCGGCAAGACGTCGATCTCCATTATTGTCGGAACCGGAAACGGTGGCGGCGTGATCGTAAACGACCGTGTCATTGAGGGTAAGAATGGCTTCGGTGGCGAATTGGGCCACGTGCTGGTTCCATACTCCGAGATTCCGGAGATTGCAGGATTGAAACCGATCTGCAACTGCGGGCGTATTGGCGATCTCGAGTCGCTGTGCTCGCTGACATCGATCCGGGTTAATGTGTTGCCGCACCTGCTTAAGCAACATCCAGAACACGAACTGGCTAAAATGGATATTGCCAAGGCTGCATACGCAGCGCGCGGGCTTGCGGCGAAGGGTGATCCGCTCTGCCGAACAATCTTCAAAGTTCAGGCACATGCACTCGGCCTGTTCTTCGACGAAATGATCAATACGTTCGATCCGGATGCGCTGATCATCGGCGGTGGCGTTCTTGAGGCCACAGAAGAATTCCGGCAGTGGTTTATTCGGCAGATTCGTGCGGGCATGCCGCTCCAGCGCGCCGAGCAGGCAGATATCCCGATTCATGTGATTCCAAACGGCGATTGCGCCGGTGCGCTCGGTGCCGCAATCGGGGCTCTGCAGTTACTAACGTAGTTGCGGGCTTGTGGCCGGTTCTGTTCCTGCGCCCAAGATGGCAGCGACCCGGTCGACATATTTTCAGCGTTGTCGGGGCCAAATCGGGTAAGGGAAGTGTAGGCGATGATGCGACCGGAACACTGGTATTGATTTATGATTTGCCCCATCGCACCAAGCCGACTTTCTTCGCAAATGGCTTTCCGTTTGGGGTTTGGTTCATGTCTGATCCGTTCTGGGTTTTAAAGCCGCCGTATGGTTTCTTTACCGTCCCTCCATAATTTACAAACTGTCGGCGCCGAAACTCTACGATTGAACCGGAAGAGCGCGCTTTCCAAGCGGCCGGTATCCTTCGTCTGTTTCGAGAAAAGACAGCCAGGAAGGGTTCTGGGCGAGTACCTCCTCAAGTTCCGACTCGCTGAGAACCATGGACGCAGTGGAGAGCGCATCCGATTCAGAGGCAGTATCGGCGAGAGACCACGCACGCGTTTGACGCAATGCCGGGAGCCCGTTGCGCGGATCGAGAATGTGAGATCCCTGTACCGCCAACCCTGAGCCGCTCAAGGAAGCGTGAGTCAGGAGGAACCTCTGCGATGCACTATCTTCACCAAGGCCGCATGACCATCCTGGTGTTTCGGCAGGCGGATCTCCCGCAAGAACGCTGCTGCCACCGGCGATCAACAAAAATGAGGGGCAATCCCATTGGCACAGCAACTCTGCTATGCGGTCGAGTGCGAATCCCTTGCCAATGGCGCCCAGATCGAATTGGAGTCGCCCGCTCAAGCAAAGAACTGATTGCTCGTCAGGCAATAAACCCCACTGGGGAAGAGAGGACTGAGTCCTTAGGGCAGCGGGAGTCGCGCAGAATGCACCGTGTGTCGCCCGTTCCATCCGTTCCGCTATTTGCAGGCAGGCAAAAGCAGGCTCGCTCAAGCGCATCTTCTCGCCGGGCGCCAGATCACCGATACGGGCAATATCGCTGTTGCTTCGAAACCGGCTCAAGCGCCCTTCCAGTGAATCGACCAGATCAAATGCTGCTTGTGCAGCCTGTGCGGCGTACATTTTGTCATCGCAGTTAATGCGCACCTGAAAATGGGTCGCCATGGCGGCGTGGTTGAATTGGTGGATATCACTCATAGAAATTCATTTTGGTGTGGGCGACCACAACAAGATAAGCACGCCAGGACGCACGCCGAAGAACTCCGGACGAAAATTCTTAAGTTGATCGGCGTATTGTCCGGCTGCGTCGGTTGAAGTGATAAAGAAATCTGCATCGGCAACTTTTTGTCCCGGCTGCCAGAAACCGACTTCGGAAAAATGTCGCAGGTACCATGGAAGCGGCCAGGGATCGGCAGCAATCACCGTAATGCGCGGCGTGGCGATTCCATTGCGGCGAGCCAAATCCGCGATTTCTCCGGGAAGTCCGACAAGGTCTTCCGAAGTGTGGGCATAGGCGTACGGATTGCTCTCGTCCGCAGGATAAAGAAAGACACGTTGGCGCGTGTCGTGAGCGATCAGGACGCCAGTCAAGGCTGCGAGAATGCAGAATGCTGGAACTGTTGCGCTCTGACGGAATCGCGATATGCTCCACCGCCAGAGCGACTCGACTGCGATCGCTGCGCATAACGTGAGCGGAAGCCACAGATTAAGCGCTAGCCATGGTGTCTTGTATGGAATCAGGCTGTAGATAATGGCAAGAAACAATCCGTAGTACGCGAGCCACTGATAAGGTACAGCATCACGTCGTCTTCTAAAGATAATGAAGAACCCGAGGCAGGCAAAGGCAACCAGCAGTCCGCCGGACCAGCCGACAGTGAGAAGCCGGCCGAAATACCAGAAGGGCTTCTCGTGACCTTGACCAGCTGCGCGCGCAAAGAGATCGGGAGCCGCATGTAATAACGCGGGCAGGGCTTTCCAGTTTCTGCCAAACCATGTAAATAAAGCGGCGCTGGTCAGCAGAAAAGAGATGGCCGCGGCGAGTATCGTCTTCCACTGCCCCTCTCGCATTTGGCCCGTTTCGCGCACGCTCGTGGACCTGAACACAATCGCAGCGACTGCAAGAGCGAAAAAGTGAAGGAGCGCTGTCTCTTTGCAAGCCAGCATGAGAGCAGCACATAGGCCTGCCAGCGCTGCCTGGCGAACCGAGCGCGTCTGCGATGCGCGCCAACCAGACAGGATCAGTCCGAACGTCGCGGCGCAGAACAGAGATTCATGGATGAAATACCTGTCGTAGTAAGCAGGCAATGGAGAGACGGCAAACAGAATCGCTGCGAGCAGGCTGGGGATGAAGCCGAACATTTCAACGGCAGCGCCAAAAAGCAAAATTGTGATGGTTCCGGCCACGACCGGTACGATCCGCAACTCTGGTTCCGTCAGGTCAGAGAATGACTTCGCTCCCTGCATCCTGACTATCGGCAGAGCAAGGGCTGCCAGCGCGGGACCGTGGCGATCCTGCGGATCGTAGATGAAAGGCTCTTTGGCAAGCAATTGTCCGACGATGTAGGCATTGACGGCTTCGTCCGTGTGCATGGGCCGCGCGCCCAGTTGCGGGAGGCGAATCGCCAGTCCGACAAGCGCGACGATGAAGAAAGCGATCCAGCGAGCCCAACGCGAACCCGTAGCTGCGCTCTCCATTAGTGCGCTGCCGGAGCGACTAAGTTCAGGCAGGCTTGCCCCACACTTCAACCTCGATGTAGTCGTTCAATTTGTTGCTCGTGTTGCCGTTGCTGTAGAGGCGCACATAACGGCCGTTCACGCCCTTGGCGTCGATCAACTTGCCCTGGTAGGTTTCGACGTAATTCAAGTCCTTACCCGCTCCGGCTCCAAGTTCGCCTTTGAAGTCATTGTTGAAGATGGTGGTCACACCAGACTTGAACGTGGGGTCATTGGACACTTGGACCACTACATCGCGATAGACGCGCGCCTGGGAGTGGAAGTGCCAGACTAGGACGGCATAGATGTTGGCGCTCTTTGCCAAATCGATCTGAACCCACTGCTTGCCGGGCCCGAGTTCGACCCACGAGCCTTCGTCGCCGGCCTTGTCGCCATCGGTGACGAGATCCAGCGTTCCGACGACAGGATTGTTGTCGCTGGACGTAACTTTCTTCCCCTTGGCGAGGTTGACGGTGCCCACGGGGACCATGAAGTCCGGGCGCTTACCTTTCGTCGGCGGCTCAAGGTTAGGCACATTGAGCGGAACGGGCGTGCCGACGAACAGAGGACGAGGCAGTTGGGTCTTGAGCGGGACTTTGTCCTGCGCCAGAGCGGCACTGGAAACGACAACGAATGCGGCTATGAATGTGCAATTACGGAAAAGGATGGTTTTCATAATCTCAGGCTTTCACTTCTTCGCTGCTGATCAAAAGCTTCTTCTCGGCCCCCACCGCTTCGTTGGCTTTATGAATGACGTATTCACTCGTGAAAGCCTCATCGCCAGGGCAATTCAACTTCGCCGTTCCGCGAATTGTGTTGAAGAAATTCTCGAGGTGCGATTGATGCGGGGGTTTATTGAAGAACACGGGAATCTCGTATTGTGCGAGTTGCGCGGTTTCCCGCACGTCTACTTTTGTGGCGTCGGCGGGTATCGGAATTGCGCGCACATAGCCTTTCTGTGCGAGGTCGTCCCATGAGACCGCATCAGCGCGAGCTTCACGATAGATGGCGCATAGCGACGGATCCTCTGACATTTTGATGGTGCCGTCATCCCCCATGAACGTTTCAAAGTAGCCGCCGCCGGCGCTGGTCGTTGTCTGCACCTGGTAGAACGCGCGCGCGACACCCTGTGCCAGCGGATACTCGTAGATGACCATGGCGTTGTCGTACCAGTCGTGATTTTTGAAGTAGTCGAGGCCGCCGCTGGCAACTACGGATTTGGGCGTCGTACCCAGCCACCAATTGAAGATGTCGATCTGGTGCGCTCCGAGATCGGATAAGGGACCGCCGCCGAGGCCTTTGTACCAGCGCCAGTTGCGGAACTGGTGCATGTCTTTATAGCCATACTTTGCGAGCATGCTCGCGGGCATCTCAAATTTCTTCGGCCAGCCAAAATCCTCTTTGACGGCACGATTCCATTGTCCCTGCACGGCAGTGAGCCGCCCGCAAAACTGGGCATCGTGAAGCAGCCTGTTCAGCGCGAATACATACCTCGGGTTGCTGCGGCGTTGATGGCCGATCTGCAACAGCTTTCCGGTTTCGCGCATGGTTTGCACCATGGAGCGCGCACCTTCAATCGTGTTGCTCATCATCTTTTCGCAGTACACATGCAGACCCGCCTTGAGGCAGGTGTTGGTCATCGGTGCATGCCAGAAATCCGGTGTTGCGATGAGAACCGCCTGCAGATCTTTTTCCTTGGCGAGAAGGTCCTCGTAATTCTCGTAAACGCGGACTTCGTTGCCCAACTTTTGCAGGTAGCGTTGGCCCTCGCCGCGGTGGTACTCCCAAATGTCACAGAGGGCGACGAGCCGAACACCTTCGATGTTCAGGAGCGACTCGAGGAGGACCTGCCCTTCCTCGCCATATCCAATGAGGGCGACATTGATAGTATTCAGCGAAGACTTCTTGATGGCGGCCTTCTGTTCGCCGGAATCGGACTTGCAGGCCTCCAACAGCATGGCGGCGCTGGCCACCGCTGTAGCGCTGATAAATTCACGACGATTCAGCTTATCTACCATTTTTTCAGGACCGCAAACCTGTTGTGCTGGACCAGCAAAAATGCAGCAGCCACGAGGCCTATATGGATGCCAAGGTAAGCTACGCCATCATTCGCATCGATCAGGACCAGGCCGACTGTCAGCGCAATGAAGAGCAATCCCTGTACAAGCAATGAGACGCGCGTACCCAATCCGACGATGAGCATAAGTCCCGTAAGAATGAAAGCGGGGCCGAGCAGGCGATCGAACAGCGTCAATGCGAATTTCGGGAAGAGCGGATCATGAGCGAACTTGTCTCTGAGTCCGACCGGTATCCCCGCATAATTAGCCAATGCGTAGGACTTCACGCTCACGTTGACCATCACACCGCTTGCATCCGGTTGGCCGGTAGACGGATCGATGAGCGGCATTGCAACCGATTTATACGCGGCATATTTCTGAATGCCGACGAACAGGGCACGAAAACCCAGCCATAGTCGCAAAAGCAAAAAGGCGAAGGTGAAATCCCACGCGACTTTCTGGACAGGAGACACTCTTAATTCAGTTGTAGCAGCCATGTATCCTCGGGCTATGAAGATGCGTTAGATCGTAAGGTTCTTCATGTACTCCGCATCCACCTTCAGCGACTCCTTCCAGGGCATATCGAATGCTTCCTGCTCGACGAAGGCGTGCGTAATCTTCTGGTTTTCGGCGGCCTGCGCAAAGATCGGCCGGTAGTCGATCGATCCGCGGCCCAACTCCGTCACCTTCGCGTCCTCATGCGTCGCGAACGAGATGTTCGGCGGAAGGTGAAAGTCCTTCACGTGCAACATGGAGAAGCGATGCGGGTACTTCTTCATCAGGGCGACGGGATCCTGACCTGCGACCTTCACCCAACCCAGGTCCATTTCGAAGGTCATCTTGCCGGGCTCGCAGAGTTCGAGCAGTTCCTCGTAGGGCACCTTGCCATCGACTGGCTTAAACTCCACCCAGTGGTTGTGGTAGCCAAAGGTGATGCCTGCCGCTTTCAGCTTCTCACCGGTCTTGTTGAATTCCTCGGCGTTGTACTTCCAGTCATCTATAGTGAGTGGCCCGGGCTTTTCGCCGGAAACGGGAGGGCTCTTGCGTCCCGGTCCAGGACAGATGATGTAACTCACGCCGATGGTCTTCTCAAATTCTGTTGTGGCGTCCAGATCCCTGGTGACATCGACAAACGAACGGTGCGAGCTGACGCACTTCAGCCCCGCCTGGTCGAGCGCCTTGCGGATCTCCGCAGCTGGTTTCTTCGGCAGGGCAGCAGATTCCACCTCAAGGAACCCGGCCTCGCGCACCGACGCCAGCGTTCCTTCAAAGTCCGGTGCCATCTGCTGCCGCACACTGTACAGCTGGATGCCCGGCATTAGTCCCAACGGCATTCCAAACGAGAACTTCGTTGATGAGACTGCGGCAACGGCTGCTGCGCCGCCAATAAATGTCCTGCGTGTTACGGGTCCCATTATCCCTCCAACTGGATCGATCATTCTTTCGTCGGCCGGTGATTTGGCCAAACCACGGAGTCTCGAAGTCATGCCGAGAACTGGCCCTCGACTGAATGAGGACCGGAAAAAACGGTCGAGTTTTTAGCTCATCTTCCAGGGTCCACGATATTCGCGCGTCATCAATTTGCTCGCTTCCGGATCACCGATGATCTGCTCTTCCTTCGCATCCCACCGGATCTTTCTTCCGGTGAGCATCGCGATCAGACAGAGGTGTCCGGGAATCGCAGAGTTGTGTCCGACTTCCACGGGCGTCACGGTCATCTGACGCGTTTTGACGCAATCCAGGAAGTTCTGCTGGTGATCGGATGAGGTGTACAGCTTGACCTTGCGCAGTTCCCGTGGCAGGTATTTGCCCGGCTTCCATGCTGGATTGGAGGCGTCGAATCCGCCGCGATCGACCCACACCCAGCCCTCTGTGCCAATCCATTTCACACCGGTCTTAATGTCGGGGTGGCCACCGGCAATGGTCATCGTGACGCCGCGCGGATATTTCAGTTCGAACCGGTATTTCGGTGCCGTGTTCCACACCGCGTTCGGCGGTGGAAGTTCTCCACTGCCTTCGACCTCCGACGGGCCGGTGTGATCGAAATCGAGGCCCCAGTGGGCAATATCGCAATGGTGACCGATCCAATCGAGAAGTTCGCCACCACCGGTGTTGTAGTTCCAGCGCCAGGATTTGTGGGAGCGAGCCCTGATGTACGGCTCCATTTTCGACGGGCCCATCCACATCTCGTAGTCCAGTTCCTTGGGAGGATCGGTGACGAGCATATTCCAGGCAGGCGTGCCTGACACAATCTGCTCCAGACTGGCCACGTTTTGCCCTTTGGAGGCCAAGTTTGCGAGTGCATCCTTCTCCACGCCGTCGAAGTCTGCGTTGCCACCGGGCAAGCCGACTTCGACATGGGTCACCTCGCCAATCAGCCCGTTTCGAACGATCTCCGCGGCTTTATGAAACATGGGGACGGAACGCTGCCATGATCCCATCTGCCAGATGATCTGATTCTTCTGAACGGCGCGCACGATGGATTGCTGTTCGGCAATGGTGTGCGCTAAAGGCTTTTCGCCATAGATATCTTTCTTGCACCGGGCAGCCTCGGTGGCGACGATCTCATGCCAGTGGTCGGGCACGGCGATCATAACGGCATCGATATCGTCACGAGCTAGCAGCTCGCGATAATCGTGATAGCCCTTGCAGTCCTCGTTCCCGTAGGCGTCATTAATCTTTTTGAGGGCAGCCTGCAGATGATTGGCGTCGATATCGCACGCAGCGACTACCTGGCAGTCCGACAATGTCAGGAACGCGTCCGTGTTGCCCGGTCCCTGCCACCCCATCCCGATCACGCCTAGATTGATGCGGTTATTGGGCGCTGTTGTCGGAGTCTGCGCTGCGGCGCCGCGAAGAACGGCGGGAAGAATGGCAGCCGATCCGGCAGTCTTTAGAAAACGACGACGATTGAAAGGGCGAAGAAGGGATTCATATCCAGATTGTTGTGGCATCACCTATCCCAATATCACGGCGGACTAAAATGATTTATATCACTTTCCACCCGCAGTTCGACTTCGTCACCGCGTTGCTGACCCGTTTATCCACGCAAGCGAACCACCCACTTGCTTGCGGAGGATTGAAATAAGATCTGTACTCTAAAGCCGGCCTGTAGTCCAGTGATGATATTAAGGGACGGAACATCTTACGTCTGAGAATTCCCAATTCTCAGACGTTACTGTTCTGTCTGTCTCCGTGCATGTGCCTCCCTCCAACTCACTTCCTTCACGTGGAACGTCCAAAATGCCAAAACCTAATATATTCGCTCAGCATCTGCTGCACTCACGTTGAAAGAATTAACTGAGAAAGCGAGACTCTTTGCCAATTCCGCAAACGCTCCTTCTTCCCCCCTGGAGCATACAGATCCAATTGGATCGATTTTGAGAGGTGGTGCCACGCACATCAACTCAATTCCATGCCTGCTGTTCCCGAGTCCGTGGCCCTCTACATTGCCGATTGCGTGTCAAGGCTCTCCGTTGCCACGATCGTCCGTCGTCTCCGCTCAATTACATATGATTCTCATCCGGTCGAAAATGGAGAAGGCATGCACACTCGATCCAAGTCACAGTGGATGTTTACGGCCATCTCGTTCCTGGTGCGGACATCTCATTCGTCGATCGCTGAACCAGAAGGAGCGAACGAGTACGAACGCCAGCGAGCGCCCAAACGCAACTCAGGCGCAACTTTCGAAAGAAGCTGCGCCTTGAGTCTCAACGTAAGTTGTTGGATTTAATTGGTTGCGGGGGCTGGATTTGAACCAGCGACCTTTGGGTTATGAGCCCAACGAGCTACCGGGCTGCTCCACCCCGCATATCTAGTTTAACAACGTGCCTCAGGTGGGTCAAATATTAGCTGCCACTCGCGTTGCGACCCGGCTCCGCTTCATCCGTTACACTGCTGGCAGCGTTTGAGATATGGCAAACACCTTGCGCTACATCCGCAGTTTCTGCTCCCTGGCCTTCCTCCAAAGCAGCGATGATCGGCTGTCGCTAAATTCGGCGTTTCTGCTTCCCAGTCTTTTTTCCGGGAGCAGCAATCATGGCTGATACAACCAAAGAAGAAGCCAAATAGACTCCCCAGGAGCCCCTCGGATGTCCCATCTCTACGTTGCAGTCCTGGCCATCATCGTGATCGTTCTTCTCTCCGTGGCCATTTTCCGGACGACGCTTGTCAAAACCAAGGCCGATTATCTGGTTGCCGGACGCTCCCTGCCTGCATTTGTTCTCGTTCTTACTCTGCTCACTTCGTGGATTGGCGCCGGCTCCCTCTTCGCTGGTGCGGAAAATGCCTACAAGAATGGCTTCGCAGCTCTGTGGCAGCCGGCTGGTGGATGGCTTGGCCTGCTCCTGATCTACTTCATCGCCCCGCGCGCGCGCAAATTTGCCCAGTTCACGCTGCCCGATCTGCTCGAAGCGCGCTACAACCAGACCGCCCGCGTGCTTGGCACTTTCGCCATCCTATTCGCCTATGTGGGAATCACCAGCTACCAGTTCAAAGGCGGCGGCGACGTGTTGCACCTCATCTTCCCTGACACGGTTTCTTCGCAACTCGGCACCTACATCATCGCGGTGTTTGTCATCGTGACTACCGCCCTGGCAGGCATGTCGTCCGTGGCTTACATGGATGTCGCAATCGGCTCCCTGGTCACTGTTATCTGCATCATCGCCGCGCCTTATTTATTTTTTCAGGCCGGCGGTTGGACTGGTCTGCATTCCGTGCTGCCTCCGCAGTATTTCGAAGTGCTCGGCAACTATCGGCTCTCTCCCAGCGGAGCCGAACAACCTGTCGCCATGGGCGTGATTCGTGCCCTCGAATTCCTTGTTCCCACCATGCTCCTGATGCTGGGCAACCAGGTGATGTATCAGAAATTCTTCTCCGCAAAGAGCGAGAAGGACGCGCGCCTCTCTGTGATCGGCTGGATCATCGGCACCCTCATCCTCGAAACGCTCATCGTCGCCATCGCCGTCTTCGGACGCGCACTGTATCCCACCGGCGAAGTCGCGCTGCATCCGCGCGAGATCATCCCTTACACCGCGCGCCACGGATTGCCCGCCGTGCTCGGCGCGGTTCTGCTTGGCGCAGTCTTCGCCAAAGTTATCTCTACAGCTTCTAACTATCTGTTCTCGCCGGCTACCAATCTCGTCAATGATGTCTTTGTCCGCTACATTTCGCCCGACGCTTCAAACAAACGCGTGCTCATCATTTCGCGACTCGCCGTTGTGCTGCTCGGCTGCTGGGCGCTCTATCAGGCGGTCTATGCCGAAAGCATTCTGCAGAAGATGCTCTGGGCCTACACCATTTACTCTGCTGCACTCACTCCTGTTGTGCTCGCCGCCTTCTACTCCAAGCGCGTCACCGCCTGGGGAGCAGTCGCTGCCATCGCCGGCGGCACGGTGGTCACACTTGCCTGGGATCTGCCCGGAGTCAAGGCGCTGTTCCCGCACATCATTGCCGACCGCGACGCCATCTTTCCCGCGCTCTTTGTCGCCGTCTCCGCGCTCATCATCGTGAGCCTCTTCACCGCGCCTCCCAGGGAGTCCCAACTGGCGCAATTCGCCGATTAACGAATCTGCATCGTCAATCCCGGCGGGCTCAACAACCGCGCCGATGACCTAGACTGTTGATTGGACGGTCCGATGCACACGCGCCCCTGCCGGGTCGAAATCAATACCCGCTGTTTCGAAGACAACTTTCGTTTTCTGGCAACGCTTGCCGGCTCGCAGGTTGAACTGCTGGCGATCGTAAAGGCCAATGCCTATGGCCATTCGCTCAAGCTCTGTGCTCCCGCTGCGGTTCGCGCCGGCGCTCAATGGCTCGGAGTCACCAGTGTTGAAGAAGGCGTCGAAGCACGCCGCCTCTGTCCAAGCGCGCGTGTTCTTGTGATCGGCAGCGTCTTCCCCGGTCAGGCCAAAGACGTCGTTCGCCACAAACTCACTACCGTCATCTGGGATCCTTGTCAGTTCGATGAACTCGAAGCCGCCGCACGCGCGTTAGAAGTTCGCTTCATCTCCGTTCACCTCGAGATCGACACCGGCATGAGTCGCCAGGGGGTCGATCCAGAATCCCTTCCATCGATTCTCGCGCGCTTTCACCGTCGCTCGCCTCTACGCCTCGAAGGCGTGATGACCCACCTCTTCGCCGCCGACGAGGCTGACGAGAAAGTTACCGACGATCAACTCGAACACATGAAAGCCGCACTCAGCCGGATCAGCTCCGCCGGCATTCACGCGGGGGTGCTCAACGTGGGCAACACGGCAGCCCTGCTCGCCGGACAGACGCATAAAATTCGCGCACTCGCCGCGCGCTTTGACATGAAAACCCTGATGCGCCCGGGCCTGGCGCTCTACGGGCTCGTTCCTGAATACGATCCGGAATTCTCGCCCTCAGAACCCGTCTCTCTCAGCCAGGCTCGCCGCGAACTTCAACCCGTGCTCACTTGGAAATCACAGGTAATCAGCGTGCGATCAATTGCTCCCGACACGGTGGTCGGCTACAACGGAACCTTCGTTGCTACCGAGCCCATGCGCCTCGCTCTCGTCGCCGTGGGATACGCCGACGGCCTCGATCGCAAGCTTAGCAATCACTTCAGTCTTCTTGTACGTGGCCAGCGCGCACCGCTTATCGGACGCATCAGCATGGATCAATCCGTTATCGACGTTACCGACATTCCCGACGTAACAGCCGGCGACGAAGTCATTCTGCTCGGCCGCCAAGGCGACGAGACGATCTCAGCCTTCGATCACGCGAAGGCTGCGGGAACCATTCCCTGGGAAATTTTCACGCGCATCGGTACGCGCGTTCCCCGGGTCTCGATTTAAGCCTCGCAATTTAGCAGGGAGCGCCGGTCGGCCCGATCGAGCTCGCAGCAGCTACTGGGTGCTCGATCTCAAGCTCCGCCGCTCCACTCACTGAGGCAATCATCGCTTCAGTTCCCATCGCCGAGTTCAGCAGCATGTGATAAAGCCCGCGTGAGCACCACTCCTGCTGATAAAACTTGCGGATCACCGCAGCGCGCCGTTTGTCGTTGGCCGCCAGCATCTGCTCCGCATTTTGCGCCTGCTTGGGGAATGATTGCGTGAACCAATCGCGTTTCGCCTTCATTGTGGCATACACAAAGATGTGAAAGCATCCCGGCTGACACGCGAGCGCACATGCCGCGCCTCGGCCCACCAGCACACAATTGCCTTGCTTCGCCGCCGCCATGATCTCTTCGCGAATAAGCGTGAGCATGCGCTCGGAATCGAAGACCTGCTCCTCGGAGAGGCCGGTCATCTGGTACGCCGTGTCGTGCCAGAACACTTTGCCGTAGCGGTAATACCAGGGATCAAGCCGATCATCGAACTTCGCAGCCAGCTCCGGCGAAACGCCCGCGCGCTTTGCCGCCGCGCTTACGAGTTCAGAATCCAGCAACCGCCAGCCCAACCGCTCGGCAAGATCGTGGGCAAACTCCCCGCCCCGCGAACCGTACTCCCGCTCAACAGTGATTACCCGGATTGGCGCGTGCATCATGAGCAATTCTCCTGCCACAGGAGCATACAACGAAAGAGCATTTACCCCGCAAGGGGATAGACTCGCCGAACGCGCCTTCGGTTGCATTCACTTGAACTGATACCTTGACTATCTACAATGATTGTTGTAGATAATCTAGGCATGGGCAAACCCAGCGATCTCGTCCAAGGCACCCTCGACCTTCTCATCCTCAAAACCCTCCTGCCCGAGCAAATGCACGGATGGGCTATTGCCAAGCGAATTCAACAACTTTCGGGCGAAGTGCTCCAGGTCCAGCAGGGCTCCCTTTACCCCGCCCTGCACCGGCTTGAGCAGCAGGGTTGGATCAAGGCCAAGTGGGCCGAGAGCGAAACCGGACGCCAGGCCAAGTTCTATGCGCTCACCGCCGCCGGGCGCGCCCAGCTCGAAAAAGAAACCGCCAACTGGAACCGGCTGTCCGCCGCCATCAACCTGGTGGTGAGCGAGGCTTGAGCGATCCGCTTCCACAGCTCGTAGAAAGGAGGACACCATGCGCTGGCTCGATCAATTGCGAATGCGAATCCTGATGATCTTTCGTCGTGGACGGGCAAACGTTCGCCTGGACGATGAGCTGACTTTCCACCTCGATCATCAGATCGCCGAAAACATTTCCGATGGCATGAGTGCGGAAGAAGCCCGCTACTCCGCCCTCCGCGCCTTCGGCAATCCGGCGTTGCTCCGCGAAGAGTCGCGCGCTTCATGGAGTTGGAACGGTCTCGAATCATTCCTGCGCGACCTGCGTTATAGCGCGCGTACATTGCGTCGTAGCCCGACTTTCTCCCTGATGGCGATCCTCGTCATCGCCTTGTGCATCGGCGCCGCCACGTCACTTTTCACCATCGTTCGTTCGGTCCTGCTCAGGCCGCTTCCCTTCCGTGACCCCGGCCAGCTGGTCATGGTCTACGAACATTTCCGCGGCGACTGGGCAAATCAGGATGGGTTTAACTACAACGTTGTTTCGCCCGCCGACTACTACGACTGGCGCGCGCAGACCCACGGCTTTCAAGACATGGCCGCCTGGCGCTGGTGGCAGTTCAACCTGACCGGCGAACGGGATGAACTGCCCGAGGTGGTCACCGCGGCCGCCGGTACCTGGAACTTCTTTCCGCTCCTCGGCGTCCAGCCGGTCTTTGGGCGCACCTTCAGCGAATCCGAAGACCATCCCGATTCGAACGTCGTCATGCTCACTTGGAGCACCTTCGAGCGTCGGTTCTCTGGCGATCGCTCCATCGTGGGGCGCCAAATCCATCTCGACGGAAAGCCCTACACGGTTGTCGGAGTCCTGCCGAAAGAGTTTGCTTACCCTTATGCCACGGTGCAGGTATGGGTTCCCTATCAGGCCGTGGCTACGCCTGAATCGTTGCGCCATCACGACTGGCATCAGAGCCGCGTCATCGCTCGCCTGCGTCCTGAAGTCAGCCTCGCCAACGCTATTAACCAAGTGGAAGCCGTACAGTACCACCTTCACATGCAGTACCTCAATGATCCGGTTGCCGAAGATGCCGTGCCGCGCAGCATGATCGACGACCTCGCGAAGGATGTGAAGAAGCCGCTTCTTCTCCTCATGTCCGCCGTTGCATGCGTGCTTTTCATCGGCTGCCTCAATGTCGCCAACCTTCTGGTAGCGCGTGGCGCGGCGCGGCAAAAGGAAGTCGCCATCCGAGAAGCCCTCGGCGCGCAGCGGTTGACCCTCGTCCGCGAGCAACTCACTGAGAGCCTGCTGATTTGTTTCGCGGGCGGCGCTGCTGGAGTGCTGCTATCCCTCACCGCTACAAAGTGGCTCGCGCACGCTTGGAAGGACCTGCCCTCTGCGCAAGGCATTCACGTCGACGGCGTGGTACTCGGTTTTGCCTGCGCCCTGGTCTTCGCCGCCGCGCTGTTGGCGGGCCTGCTGCCGGCCATCTCTTCCACCGGCAAGGCGGTCTTTGCTGCACTCCAGGCGTCATCGCGCACCACAGGGGGCAGCCTCTCTCGCACGGCGCTGCGCAAAACACTGCTCACGGTCGAAATCGGGGTCACGGTAGTGCTTCTCATTGGCGCGGGTCTGCTTCTGAAGAGTTTTGTTCGTCTTCGAACTACCGATCTGGGCTGCACAACCGACAACGTGCTCACCATGAGCTACACTCTGCCTCAGCAGAAATACGACAAACCGGAAAAAATCAATGCCTTCAATGAAGAGCTGCTCGCGCGTCTCCGCACCATGCCTGGCATCCGCGCGGTAGCGTTAGGGTCCACATTGCCCGGTAACAGCTGGGCTGGCGACGATGTCTTCACGATTCCCGAGCATCCGCCCATCAAGCCCGGTGCAGAATTACCCGACGCGCTTAACCGCCTCGCCGATCCTGGCTATTTCACCGCTTTGGGAATTCCATTGCTGCAAGGGCGCTACTTCAACATGCAGGATCGCGATGACCATGCCAAGAAGGTCATCATCAGCAATCAGCTCGCGCGGCAATACTTTCCCGGCGAAAACCCCATCGGCAAACACATCCTTGATTCTGCAAGAGACAAAGCAGCGCTCGAGATCGTGGGCGTTGTGGGCGACACGCTGTGGCAGGTCGGCCAGCCGACTAAAGCAACCCTGTACTTCCCACTTTTTTCGGGGAACTTCGAGAATAGCTTCGGCTTTTCCCTCGCTGTGCGCACTGTGTCCGATCCGCTGGCCATGTCGGTCCCTGTGCAGAAGCAGATCGCCGCGTTGGATCCACAACTTCCCGTATCCGATGTGCTGACCTTCGACCAGGTCATCGGAGGCTCCATTGTCAACGCGAGTTTCAGCGCGACGCTCGTCCTCGCCTTCGCAGCGCTCTCTCTGCTGCTCGCCTCGGTCGGCCTGTACGGTGTTCTGTCTTACCTGATGACGCAGCGCATGACTGAGATCGGAATCCGAATCGCACTCGGCGCGCAACGCGAGCAAGTACTCCGCCTGGCACTTGTCGATGGTTTGCGGCCCGCTTCATTTGGATTAGTCATTGGACTTGGCGCGAGCGCTGCAGCAGTCCGTTTGATCCAATCTATGCTCTACAAAACCGAGCCGCTCGATCCCGCAGTCTTCGCAGCCGTTGCAGCTACCCTGCTCGCGGTCGCAGCCATCGCCTGCATGCTCCCCGCCTGGCGTGCCTCGCGTCTCGATCCCATGCAAGCCCTCAGAACGGAATAGGCGCGGAGTTCGCACCCCGCGCCTGCTGTTCCTCATGAGATTCGGGCTTGTTATTCCCTATTCACTGTTTCACTGTGTAACCGGCGCAGCCGGTGGCGCTTTCGGCGCCTTCAGGTGCGGGGCATTTGGTGAGGCTGGCCCGGCAACCGTTGGCGGCGGACCTGGAACTTCGTCGCCGCGTTTGATGTGAATGTCGCCATTCTCCGCAGTCAGTGTCACCTTCGGCCCACCCGCACCGATCCTGCCGCTGACCGATTTGCTTTCATCTCCGCTCACTGCCAGCGGAAAGTCGGTGACGATATCGCCGTTGCGCGTGTTGCCAGTAACGGAGGCCAACGCGTTGGGCGGCAGCGTCAGTTCCACATCGCCCTTCATGTTTCTAGCGTCGACTGCGTAATTGCCTGCGGTCTCCACTGCAATCCGGCCGTCACGATCCTCAACATAGCTGTCGCCGTATACCTGGCTCAGATCGACATCCTTGGAGTGCGTGGTTACTCGCACTTGACCCTTGGCCTGGGTTACGCGCAGATTATCGGAATTCAGTGTCAGGTCGCCGGGAAGGGAAGCCACGTCCATGTCCGTAATTGAGGTGTGCACATGAATCGCTCCGCTCACATTCTCCATGTGTACGTCGCCAAAGAGCTCGCCGTTAATCGTGACCTTCCCGGTGATCTCCGACATGGTCAGGTCGTTGCAGTTTCCTTCGGCGATGATGTCGCCGTCGACCTGATGGGCAGAGAAGTCACCTTTATCCGTAGAGAAGTGCACCTGCACTGAGCCCTTGATGACGCTCAGGTGCACGTCTCCGTGGTTGGAGTTGATATTCACTCCGCTATCCAGGTTCGCAGCCGTTACATCGCCATGATCGGAATGCACCGTGATGTGCGCGCTCTTGGGAACAGTGATCGTCAGGTTCAGCCGGCCGTTGTTGTTGCTGTCGGACTTGACCAGCACCGCACTGCCGCTGACCGTTACATGTGCCTGCTCAGCATCGAAGATCTTCTTTGCCTCATCGTCCGAGCCGGCGTATGCCACTTCGTGCGCCTGCACTTCGATATTCGGAGAGTCGCCCGAGGTGATGCTTACATCGCCACGCGGGTTCTCGATATGCACCGCCGCATCCGACGGGATCTGCACGTTCAGTACCTGCTGTTCCAAATCGTGCTCAGGCAAGCCAAACATGTTGAAGAAATTGTTGTCATCGTGGTCGCCCCAATCGCCTCTCCACGGGCCCCAGAGTCCGCGCGTTGTTCCCGACGCGCAGAATCCGATCACCGCGAGCAGGATCAGGATGCCCACAAATCCGGTTCCGCGCCGCACGGGAGCTTCGCGCCGCAGATCCAGCGCCCACTCTGCCAGCATCGCCAGACCAGCAGCGATCAGCATCAGGGGCCACCATTTGCCGTACCAGGTCCAGAAGTTCTCCGGTGCAATGCGGCCTGCGTAGATCAACAGCCACACCACGCCGATCGCAACCAGGATCAGAGGTCCAACAACAGAAGGAACACGCGGCCCGTACGCACCTTGGAACTTCGCCTTGTACGCATACTGCTGCGCCTTCCACGCGTCACGCTGGGCGCGCCAGGCAGCACGTTGCTGCTCGCGATACACTCGCCACTGCGTACGCGGATCGTAACCGCCTGGTGGCATATTCGGAGGCACGCTGCTCATGACTGCCCTCCCTCGGGACCCTTCCCGTAATCCTGCGTTGCAGGAACAATCGATGTGCCGGGCTGCGGCTGGGCAGTGGCTGGATTCGCGGCTGCGCCATAGGGATACGGAGAGCCCGGATACGGCGTCTCATCTCCAGCAGCTGCCAATACGGCACGTTCAGCCAGCTTCAGCACTCCAATCAAAATCAGGAGCAGCGGAAAGAAGAGGCTCCAGAAATCGACAAGGCCGGCCTCGTGCATCAACAGAATTGTGCCGAGGAGCAGCAGAATCGCCGGACCTCTCAAGCGGCGGATCAAGATGTAGCGGTTCATTGCTGGCCCCCTTTCGTATCTTCAAAGCGACGCACGACCAGCCACACGCCCAGCGCGATAAAAACCAGCGGCCAGAGATACTTGAACACGTGCTCGGCCACGAAGCCCAACTGGTTGAGCAGCATGATTAATCCGAATCCGATCAGGATGAGCGCGCCAATCGGCTCTTTGCGCCGCCAGAACAGCGGTGGCACCGGAGGAACAGGCGGTATTGCCGGATCCACAAATCCTGGGGGGGGAGGGGGGGTATACGGCGCCTGGTACTGCGCGTATGGAACCTGCTGATACCCGCCCGCACCTGGACTCGGATTTGGCGCGGCGGGCCCGGCTCCCGGGACGCCCGGATTCACCGGCATGCCCGGCCGATGGCTCGGTCCGCCGAGGTTGAGCCAATTGCCCACCTCATTTAGACCCAGCGGGTCCGGTATCGGCTGACCGTCGCGAATCGCTTTCGCGGTGTGGAACGCCTCAAAGGATTGATACAAAACCCATGCCGGAATAAACAGTCCGAACAATCCGTAATGTGTCGTAATGCTGATGATCACGACAAAGATCACGACGTGAATCAGCCCTTTGAAGTACTGTCCGTTGTACATCGCGCCCACGCCTGGGATAATTCCCAGCACCGCGGCGACTGAAGGATTGGGCCCTCCCGCATTGGGCGCAACAAACGGTTGCTGCGCATTTTGCCAGGCAATCAAGCATGGCTCGCAAAGAATCTGTCCGTTACCCGCATTGCGAACACAGGCCGCGCAGAGCGCCTTGCCGCAGTTCTGGCAATAGGCCGTCGCACCAACACCGCTGTGATTTACGCAGTCCATATCGTGCTCCCTTCCCGTATTGCCATGTCGAACCCGGGTTCCGAAGGGCCGCCAGGATGCGCGGTCTGGGACAGCCAGCAGATGCTGTTATTCGCTGGGGTCAGGGGCCGTTCTTGAAGCGTAACGGAAGTTTCCAGATAATCAGAGTCCCTTAGCGACGGTGCCCCGGATTGCTGGGGCGGATCGACGCGAGACCCGCCGTCTTTCTTGTTAGGGTTTTGTTTTGACTCCCCCGGCGCCACCGGCTGAGTCTGCTGTTGCTGCTGCTGCTTGCTGTTCTGGCGCAGTTCGCGCATGCGCGACTGAACCTCGTACACCAGCCGCAGGTGATCGTAGTAGCGAATGATCGGCGTTGAAGCCATGGTCAGGCGGCGTTCCATGAAAGAACGCACCGCCGTCGGCCGCAGATTCGAAAGCCGAATGTCTGTAAGCTTGACGCCCGTCATATTCAGCGTCAACGCGATTGAGAAGAATGCCATCGCCGCCGTCATCAAGAGCCTTGGTTCTGCGAAGCGGCGAATCCGCCCCATCATGCCCGGCCGCTGCCATGCCGGAATCGCGATTGGCACAACATTGCCCGCCGTTGCCAGCTTGTATTCGGAGGTATGTCCCGGCCCGGTCTGCGCCAGGATCTTATCCAGCAGACCCTCCGGGACCTCTGGTTCCGGGCTTAGAAACTCCAGCCACTCCCGCCCTTGCCGGGACTCTTCAAATAATGCGGTGCATGATGGGCAGGCAGCCATGTGGGAGGAGAAAGTTGCTTCATCCTCCGGCCGCAACAGCCCGTCCAGTGCGTCGGCCAGGAGAGTTTCCCAAAGCCCGCAAGCTGGAGAGTTCGGAATGTTTCCGCGGTCTGCCATCACATCACCTCCCGCTTATTACGTTCAAGCAGGCGTGCAAGTTCCGCTCGGCCTCTGCTGATGCGGGATTTAACCGTCCCTTCCGGTATGCCCAGCACCTGGGCGATCTCTTTGTAATCCATATCCTGTAAGTCCCTTAATATGACTGCTTCGCGCAGTTCTACCGATACCTTGGCTAGCGCTCCCTGCACCATCTTGGCCAGTTCCTTCTGTGCCGCCCTTTCATGGGGTGAAGGTCCGCTTGCCGTCAGCCGATCAATCGGCCGCAGCTCGTCGGTTTCGTCCCACCCGGCATCGAGCGAGTCGGTCGAGCGCAGGTTTCTGGTACGACGGAAGTTATCCACCAGCAGGTTACGGGTCATAGTCGTGATCCATACCTGCAGGCTGCCCCTGGTGGTATCAAAACTGGCTAAGTTGGAATAAATCTTTAAGAAGACGTCTTGCGTAAGATCTTCCGCATCAGCGGCATTATTCGTAAAACGATAGCAGAGCCCGTAGACACGGCGATGGTGGGTACGTACCAGCTCGGCCCATGCTCCTGAGTCCCCGTCCATGCAACTGCGGACGACTTGCGACCAATCGATCTCCAGCGGTCTCACCTCCCCGCTGGTCAAGCGGGCGTCCGGCGTCATTGGTTTGGCTTCCTGACCGTGGCCGTGGATCGGCTTCCGCGGTGCCTGGTCCAGCTTGCGCCGGATAGGCACCTTTGGCGCCACCAGTCCTGCCACGCTCCAGCTTAATGTACCCGCACAAGCCATGGAGGCCTATACGCATGATTTTGTTGCGCAGTTCCCCGGAACGCACCGGCATCCCCAATCCCCTCCGAGAGGAGGGTAAGCCTATGGTAGGAATGGGAACGAGATCGGAAAAGAGGATGTGTAGCCGGGATGACGGCCGTCTCCAGATCGAGCGTCGCGCACGTTGATTTTCGCCAGAAATGGCGTGAAGCCCTATCGCTTCTATCCATGCGGCGGGACGCCCCCTCTCGGCAGCAGTTTATCGAGGGGATCTTTGAGCAAGTCGAAGGCTACCGGTCCACCTACGAGCGGCTCACGGGCCGCTCCTTTGCGGAAGCGCGAGTCTTCGAGATCGGATATGGTGCTCAGCCGTTCCGTATCATCGCCCTCATGAGCATGGGCATCCACGTGCGCGGAATTGACTTGGATATGCCCATGCTCCGTTTCAACCCCTTGCAACTGATGAGAATCTGCGCAAGGAATGGGTTGGAGCGCGCTCTGAAAACCTGCATGCGCAGCCTTCTGTTCGATCGACGGGACTATGCGGACCTGAAAGCCGCTTTGAAAAGCCGCGGTTATCCCCTGCGCATCAACACGGGCGACCTCCTCGTCGGCGATGCCGCCACCATCGACCTTGGAAACGAACCGCTTGATCTGGTCTATTCTCAGGACGTCTTCGAGCACATTCCCGCCACAGACCTTGAAACCATCATGACTCGCCTCGCCGCTCGCCTCGCTCCGCATTCCCTTGCCCTGATCACCCCCAATGTTTTTACGGGGATTACCGGGGGCCATTTGCCCGAGTGGTACTGGGATTCCGAGGACATTGTTTCCCCCCGGCGATCCGAGCCGTGGGAGCATCTGCGCAAAAAACGCTATAAGGCCAACACATATCTCAACGGCCTCGCGCGGAAGGACTACCGCAAACTCTTCAGCCGCCACTTCGACATCCTCGAAGAGAACGTCCAGGCGCCAGACCTCGGCCGTCATCGCCTGACGCCCGACCTCAGAGCCGAGCTGGCCCAATGGGACGACGAGGAACTATTTTCGAACACCGTTCAATTCGTGCTCAGGCCAAAACCAGCGACGTCGTCATCGTGAAACCGACACGGCGACGGTTCCGGGTTCTCACCTTCCAACCAACCTGGGACAGCCAACTACGAAGACCCCCACACTCGGCACTAAACGCCCCTATTGAGCACAACCGATAGAAGGCTCTTCTGTATCCACGGGCAAATTCAGCGGATTCCCCTTCGCGAGTCCGTCGTTCAGTTGCTTCCAGAGAGCCAGTGCTTTGGTCAGTGCACTGCACTCTTCTTCGACTGCCTGCAACTGCGGACCGGAGGGCCGCTGATCGGCTGACTCGATGCCGAACAGGAGGCGCCCCAGGTCGCGATTCACCGGGCCCAGTCCGGGCAACTCATGCGTCCCCTCCGCAACCGCCTTGATCCGCTTGTCGAGTTCCGCCGTGTCCGTCTTCGTCTTCTTCCTTTGTTCTTCAAGCGCCTTGGTCAGAGCTTCGAGCTTCCTGTACTCGTCGTGAGAAACGTTCATTCCACTCGCCAGCCGCCGCGCCTGCGCGAGCTGAGCCTCAAGATCTTCATTCGACGCGCGCACACGAGGATCGAGCTTGACGGTGAGCGGTTGCCGATAGGTTTGTCCGTCCACCGTAAGCTCGACGGTATAGTTTCCCGGCACAACCAAGGGACCTTGCGGTTGCTGCCTTGGAGTTTCATGCGGAATTGCATGGTCGGCCAGCGTGTACTCGGTGTACTGCAGAATCGGCCCGTAGTAAGAAGCCGGCAGCGCCTTGGGCGAGTCGTAGCGCAGATCCCACACAAAGCGGTGCAGCCCAGCGGAGCCGTCAACAGACTCCGTCTTTTCAAACCAGTATTCGGGCACATTTGGCGGCGGCAGCCTGGGTTCGCTCATGTTCCCTGTGTATGTGCGCACAACGTTGCCGCTGGCATCGCGAATGGTGATCTGTGCCGCGCCGGGATGATCCGACTTCAGGTAGTAGTCAATCAAGACACCGTCCACGGGATTCTTCGCGGTCGGCGTTTCAATGGGCAGCGGGGTGTCTTCCCAGTTGTCCCAGCGAACCCTCATTGCGTTCACCGGCGGCAACAGGCTTACCGGGGCCGCCAGCATCTCGGACGTGAGACCGCGAAGCGGCGCAATGTCATCGAGAATCCAAAGCCCGCGCCCGTAGGTGGAAATCGCAAGGTCATCTCCGTGCACATTGATGTCTGTAACCGACGCCGCGGGCAGATTCAAGGTAAGCGGCCGCCAGTGGTCGCCGTCGTCCAGGGAGACAAAGACGGTCGAAGCGGTACCTGCAAAGAGCAGCCCTTTGCGCACCGTGTCTTCGCGCACCACCAGAACGCTTTCATCCGTGGGCAGGCCATTCACGATCGATTGCCAAGTGGCGCCAAAGTCGCGCGTGCGCAGAATCTGCGGAGGCACCGCCTGCCGGATTGTTCCGACCGTCAGAATCGCCTCGGCGGCATCAAAGTGTGATGGTTCGACATAGAGGATCTCTGACGGTTTGTCGACCCCGGTTGGAGTCACCTTTTGCCAGTGGGCGCCACCGTCGCGTGAAAGCTGAACCAGCCGGTTGGTCGTCGACACCCACATCTCGCCTGCTTCGATGGGTGAAATCGCAAGAGCCTCAATCGCTGGCGGCGGCGGCGCACCCGGAGCAGGCTTCGCTCCATCGGGATTCTTCCACTCCGTCAGGTCCGGGCTGACCTCTTCCCAGGTCTTGCCGTCGTCCGTCGTCTTCATCACGTTCTGCGTGCCGAAATAGAGCGTGTGCGGATCATGCGGAGAGAAAAGCAACGGCGGCATCTGACTTGCTCGGTACTTGTTCCCCTTCTCGAAGACCGTCGCAATCTGGCCGGTGGTTGTGTCCTGGCGGACCACGGAACCGAACCAGCCGCCCGAATAAATCCAGTTCGGATGCAACAGGTCAGGCGCGATATAGCAAAACTCGAATCCGCCCACCGGCTCGTCATCGTGCTCGGAAATCTCGCCGTTATCGCTGCGGCTTGGCACAGACTGGGTGCCGCTGTCCTGCTGGGCAGCGTAGGTGCGGTACGGGAACTGGTTGTCAGTAGTGATGTGGTAGTACTGGCCGGTCGGCTGGTTGTACCAGGTGCTCCATGTCTTGCCCGCATCCACGCTCAGGATCGCTCCCTGGTCAACGCCGAGCAGCATACGGCTAGGGTTCGTGGGGTCGATCCAGAGCAAGTGGAAGTCGTCGCCCGACGGCGCGCCGACAAACGCCTCAAAGGTGTGTCCCCCATCTGTCGAGCGGTACAGGGAGGTTTGCGCCATGTAGAGCCTGTCGGGATTCTTCGGATCAACAAAGATGCGGCTGAAGTACGCATTGCCCTCAATGCGTGGATCCTGCGTGGACTTTTGCCACGTCGCGCCGCCATCGTCCGTTCGATAAAAGCCCTGGTCCACCACGGCATAGAGCCTCTTGCCTCCGGTGCGCGGAGCAACCGCAATGCCCAGGCGTCCGCGGCCGGTCTCGGGCAACCCTTTCGAGACGAGCGGAGTCCAAGTCGATCCTTCGTCGGTGGATTTGTAAATCACCGAAGTGTCTTCCGGCGCCTTCTCTTTCGCGGCTGGGTGGCCTTCTTTTGCCGCGGTGCTGCTTTCCTTCTCCGCTTCCGGCTTCGGCTCTGGCGCCGGAATGAACAGCGAAGCGTAGAGGACGTGCGGATCATCTGGGTCAACTTCCATGTCAAATACCCCGGCCGAATCTTCCTTGTTAAGCGTCTGTTTCCACGTCTTGCCGCCGTCAGTGGACTTGAAGACGCCTCGCGCAGTCGAAAGGGCACTCTTCGGATACGGGCGCGCAAAAACGTAGACGCCCATGGAGTTTGCGCCCGCGATCAGAATGTCGGGATTGCGCGGGTCCACGATGACGGCCTGGATGAACCTCGTATCTTCGAGCCCCACATGAGTCCAGGTCTTGCCTTCGTCGGCGGATTTGTAGACGCCCTTTCCCGGGGTCTGCTCTCCCGTTCCCGCGTAGATGATTTTGGAATCGGAGGGCGCCACGGCGAGCGCTCCGATGGAGGCGACCCGCTCCTTGTCGAAGATGGGCTCCCAAACCCGGCCCGCGTCCGTCGACTTCCAGATGCCGCCGCCCGGTGTGCCGAAGTAGTAGGTGTTGGGATCACCGGGCACTCCCGCGACTGCGCTCACACGACCGCCGCGAAAGGAGCCGATCAGCCGCCATTGCAGCGAATGCAAAACCTGCGTGTCTACGTCCTGACCAAAGCAACTGGCTGCGGCCAGCAGGCCGGCAATCGCCAATGCTGCAAAATGTTTCACGGTAATCTCCCTATGAAGGCGTGACCTCAGGCTTGTGCCCGGCGGCCTGCCAAGTCAAAAACAAATCGCTTGCGTGCATGGCGGGTTCATCCCCGCAGAGTTGAGGAATTCGTTCAACACATCGAGTGAACTTGAAGACGGAATCGCACACGTCGTCGCGAGAGCAGCAAGAAGATACTCAACCGCATCTTGCGGTTGCGCGGGGAATCCTACTGTTCCGGCGACCTCGCCCAAGTCTAGCAATCTTGCCTGGCTTTTCTGGAATTTTCCTGGCTTTTCTAGCACGAGTCGTTGTGGTCAGTTTTCAGTAGGAATCTTTACCGCCTGGTCCACAACCAATACCGCTACGTCCCCTTTGCGGCTTTCGATTTTCAGCCCCAACTGGTCTTGCAGCGCTCTCTGCCATAACGCGAACATATCGGTACCCAGTTCTGGATGGATATCCACGCTGAAGTCAAAGACACCCGGCATTCCCGTCTTGTCCACCACCGGAATCTGCGATGTACTTGCCCTGACCGGTTCGCTTGGATTGTCTGCAGCCGGTATGGATAACTGGACGGCGAGCAAGTCCGCGAACTGCCGCAGATCTCCGTGAAAATGAAATCCGCCTGGTGCATTAGCGGTTTCTCCGTCCCTCATCGCGTGGATTTTGGAGCCGGATTTATCGACAACAAGCTCGTACACGCGCATCTCTCGCATCTCGCTGTGCTGCGTCAGATGGAACCGCTCGGCAACAAGGCTTCGCAGCATCGGGGCCATTTGCTCCTTCGTGCTGACTCCTGCTGTTCTTGCGTCGATATCGTATTCGTTCTGGCCGAGCCAGTCCGGCCCGGACACCTGGTTCATTTGGAGATGGTATGCCTCCGCTAACAGGCGCTTCAGGGTGACATTTCTGGCTGTGATCCCCGTCGGCGAATAAGTCAATTGATTGTTATAGTCGGGTCCGACTAAGTGCTGGCTCGGCTTCACCGAAGCAACGTCAAACGCCGCGGCCGTTGGTGGAGTTTGACCAATGGCCACTGAACTCAAAAACGCGAGAGAAATGAGGTAGGGCAGCGCTTGCATGGCCCTCAGCATATGCTTCCGAAAGTGCATCGACAAATTGCAAATGCCTTGCGTGCACGGCGCGGCACTTTCAATCGTTGGCAGTTGCCTGGACGATGCGGCGGGATTTTATGTCGCGCATGGGAGGCTGGCCGAAGAAGCGGCTGTACTCGCGATTGAATTGGCTGGCGCTTTCGTAGCCGACTTCGAAGGCGGCGCTGGCGGCATCGAGGCCGTGGTTGAGCATGCGTTCGCGCGCTACATGCAGGCGAAGCTGCTTCTGGTATTGCAGAGGGCTCATCGCAGTCAGAGATCGAAACTGATGGTGCAGCGTCGATACGCCCATGCGCGCCATGGTGGCAAGCTCTTCAACACGCAGAGGCTTGCTGTAGTTGGTCCTCAGCCACTCGACAGCCTTGGCGGTACGATGGCTTTGCTCTCCCAGGGTGGCGATGGCGCGGAGATGTTTGCCCTGCGGACTGCGCAACAATCGATAAATGATTTCGCGCTGGATGAGGCTGCTGAGAATGGGAACGTCTTCCGGCGCGTCCATAAGATCGACGAGCCGGGAACATGCGTCGAGCAGTTCGAGGGATGTGACACCGACGGCCATGCCGCGTGCGTCGGCGGAGTCGTCGCTCTGATGAAACTCCTGCTGGGAGAGAATTTCGCGCACCGCCGGCATCTCGAGTTTGAGAATCAACCCCAGGAGCGGCTCCTTTTCTGTTGCAGCGATGACCTGGCTGACAACGGGAAGATCCACCGAAGTCAGAAGGAAGTTCGACCCATCGCAAACGTAGATTGTCTTGCCCACGTTGATGCGCTTTTGTCCCTGCAGAAAGACAACCAGGCTGGGTTCGTAGGCCGCCGAGGTGCAGGCAGTCGTGACAGAACGACGGTAGAGGCGAAGGCCCGGTATTCCAGCGCCTGTGTCCCCTTCCTCCAGGGCACGATCGGCAATCTTGCGAGCCAACTCTCTGCGCATTTCAACTACGCGTTGATCTGAACTCGCGGGCTTGTGTTTCAACCCTTTCACCGGTTTGACTCCTTCAAAAACCAAGTTAACGCTGAATTTCAACAGCTGTGCACAAAAATCCATGCATCGACAGGATCAGGCAATAGATTGGCAGGATCAGGATACCGCTGGAAGGGCACACTTTCGTACGCTGATTTTGGAGCGAGCCAGCCAGTCTGCTCGATTTGAGGTCACTTTATGTACAAAGCAAAAGCTTATTCCGTTGCCAGCGCAACATCGCCGTTTGCATCCACTACGATCGCGCGGCGCGATCTCAGCGAGCACGACGTTCAGATCGAGATTCTTTTCTGCGGCATTTGTCATTCCGATTTGCACCAGGCGCGCGATGAGTGGAACGAAGTGATGCCCACCGTCTACCCCTGCGTGCCGGGCCATGAGATCGTCGGCCGCGTCACGAAGGTCGGTTCCGCCGTCAAGAAATTCAAGCCCGGCGACCTCGCCGCGGTCGGCTGCCTCGTCGACTCCGACACCACCTGCCCCGAGTGCAAGGCCGGCTTTGAGCAGTTCTGCCCGAACTTCACCCTGACGTACAACTTCCCCGACAAGCACACCGGCGGCGTAACCTACGGCGGATACTCCGACAGCATTGTCGTAACTGAGCGCTTCGTGCTCAGCGTTCCATCGAACCTCAATCTTGCTGGAGCCGCACCGCTGCTCTGCGCCGGCATCACGACCTATTCGCCGATGCGCCATTGGGGCGTGACCAAGGGCAAGAAGGTCGGCATCGTCGGGCTCGGCGGACTCGGCCATATGGGCGTAAAGTTTGCGCACGCTTTCGGAGCGCACACCGTGGTCTTCACCACTTCGCCCAGCAAGAAGGACGACGCCCTTCGCCTCGGCGCTGACGAAGTTGTGATTTCGAAAAACGCCGACGAGATGGCGAAACATGCCGGCAGCTTCGATTTCATTCTCGACGCCGTCGCCGCCGACCACGATCTCAACGCGTATATCAACCTGCTTCGCCGCGACGGCAACCTCACCATGGTGGGCGCGCCCAATAAGCCACTGCCCGTTGCCGTCTTCGGGCTCATCTTCGGACGCCGAAGCCTTTCGGGTTCACCCATTGGAGGCCTCCCCGAGACCCAGGAGATGCTGGACTTCTGCGGCAAGCACAACATCACGTCCGACGTCGAAGTGATCCCCATCCAGAAGGTCAACGAAGCTTATGAGAGGCTGCTCAAGTCCGATGTGAAGTATCGCTTCTCGATCGATATGGCTTCGCTGAAGTCAGAGTAAGGACGAGCCGAGTGGTTCGGCCGGATGCGGGACGGCTCAGCCCATCGCAGGTTTTAAACATAGGTAGGAGAGAACAAAATGCAAAAGCGGAAATTAGGAAAGAGCGGCCTTGAGGTTTCAGCCCTGGGCCTTGGATGTATGGGACTGAGCTTCGGGTATGGCCCGGCAACAGAGAAGGAACAAGGAATCAAACTGATTCGGGCGGCCTACGAAAGTGGTGTCACGTTTTTCGATACAGCGGAAGCCTACGGCCCGTACCTGAACGAAGAACTCGTTGGCGAGGCGCTGGCATCTGTCCGAGACAAGGTTGTGATCGCGACCAAGTTCGGGTTTAAGGATGGAAAGCCGGCGCTGGGGCTCGACAGCAGGCCGGAGCACATTCGTGACGTCACCGAGGCATCTCTGAAGCGGCTGAAAACCGATGTCATCGATCTGCTGTATCAGCATCGCGTAGACCCGGATGTCCCGATTGAAGACGTCGCCGGCACAGTAAAAGAATTGATTGCGGAAGGTAAGGTCAAGTATTTCGGTATGTCAGAAGCCGGCGCTCAAACCATCCGGCGCGCTCACGCGGTGCAGCCCGTTACGGCTCTTCAAAGTGAGTATTCGCTTTGGTGGAGAGAGCCCGAGACAGAGATTCTGCCAACGCTCGAAGAGCTTGGGATTGGCTTCGTCCCGTTCAGTCCGCTTGGCAAGGGTTTCTTGACTGGCGCCATCAACGAAAGTACGTCGTTTGACAGCACCGACTTCCGCAGCGTGGTTCCGCGCTTCACGGCCGAAAATCGCAAAGCAAATCAGAACCTGGTAGATGTGCTCGGCGGAATTGCGGCGCAGAAGGGCGTGACCAATGCTCAGATCGCGCTTGCCTGGCTTCTAGCCCAGAAGCCGTGGATCGTTCCGATTCCCGGTACGACAAAGTTGCACCGCCTCGAAGAGAACCTTGGCTCGGCAGCCGTAGAGTTGACCCCCGACGACCTGCGCAACATCGAGAGCGCCGTATCGGGCGTCGAGGTGCAGGGCGAACGCTACCCCGCGCAGCTTAAAGCATTAACAGGGCGATGAGCACAGTCGTCCGGACCCGCGGGTCGCTCAATGGAGAAGAAAAACGCAGCATCGCAAACTAGCCGCTCTCTTTTGAGGGCGGCCCAGTATTTCGCTCTCAAAACTTCTGAGGTGAATCAATGCAAAAGCGCAAGCTTGGAAAGAGCGGCCTGGAAGTATCGGCCATCGGTTTAGGCTGCATGAGGATGAGCGCTGGCCACGGTCCAGTAGCAGGGACCAGGCAGGAAATGATAGCGGTCATGCGGGGAGCAGTCGAGCTGGGCATCACGTTCTTCGACACCGCTCAAGTCTATGGTCCGTTCGTAAATGAAGAGGTCGTCGGTGAGGCGCTCGCGCCAATGCGTGACAAAGTCATCATCGCCACGAAGTTCGGCTTCCAGTTTGATTCCGAGAACGATCCGCATCCAACGGGCCTGAATAGCCGGCCAGATTACATCAAAAAGACCGTCGAAGGCTCGCTCAAAAGACTTCGTGTCGATACCATCGATTTGCTGTATCAGCACCGCGTTGACCCGGAAGTGCCTATCGAAGATGTGGCGGG
>Ga0209004_1000047_pt1 | contig 34226 bp, 38 predicted proteins | sample TexAe_RefH0_M1_FD_187948 | JGI IMG/M metagenome (GOLD analysis project Ga0209004, IMG submission 187948) | Forest soil microbial communities from Davy Crockett National Forest, Groveton, Texas, USA - Texas A ecozone_RefH0_M1 (SPAdes) (version 2) | ecosystem: Environmental > Terrestrial > Soil >... | reverse complement strand
TGCCATCGCGCAGCATCGCGTCCAAACCCGGACGCCGAGCCTTGGAACCGCTGATTCCGACATCGGTGTACTCGGCGACGACCTCAAACCCGCGCTGCTCTGCGAACAGGCGAAGGTCGTAGAGTTGGTTATCAACCCGCTGGTCGGGAGTGGAAACTCTCGCGTATATCGCACATCGTTTCGTCACAAGTACCTCCTGATGCTTTCAACCACAATGTCTGACGGATTGATGGATGGCCGTACCTTTCGAATATTGGCAAGAGCGGCGTCGAGGTTCATTCCGGCTCCTCCCCGCCACGCTCTTTCTCTTGGTTCTCAGCCAAGAAAGATGGAATCGTTTCAACCTTCTGCCGTTTTGCCACGAAACAGCGGCCTGTCTCCCAGTCAACCTCGCAATAGTCGGCGGAATAGACGGTTGTACTTGAGGCGAGGCGTTTGTGCTCGGGGAACAATTCCCACGCTTGCAACTGAGCCGACAGGCCACAGGTGGCGGGGAGGATGACGGAAACCCCAAGGTGCCGGTCGAATTCAAACCTGACCTCGAATAGGTCGGGACGCGGCGAAATCTCGATGGGCTCTGCTTCGGCATCAGCCATGCACCTGACGTCCAGCCGCTCCCAAATGCGGGTCATCGGGTCTCGCCGATACTATGACCATATTGCATAATGTCCATAGCGCATAGTATAATTGGAGTCGCACGAGAATTCAACTGTTTTCTGTGCAATGGTCATTATGTATAATCTCGACCATGGGCTGGAAAACGATGAAGGTGGCGCTGTGCGATGTTTGCGGCCATGTGTGGATTCCATCGGTCGAGAATCCGACTGTCTGTGCCAGCAAGAAGTGCCGGAGCACCCTTTGGGACAAATGCGGACTCGATGGACGTACGCGAGAGGCGCGGAGCAAAAAGAGGCGCGGCCAGCGAACTCCAAAGCAATAGGCAGAGGGAAAAATGAAAACTGAGATTACGATTTCAACGCCTTATCCTGAACCTTATTACATCCATCTAGCGGCAATGGGCGCTCCTGAGTTTGACATCGCCGTCCAATTTGCAGACCAAGCATCGCAAATCTTCTCCACATATAGGGAGGAGTATGGATTTGGTGCCTCAGACATGAAACGTCGCTGCGGAAACATCTACAACTCTCGAAATCAACTTGTCGGGAGAATCTCGTATAACGGACGAATCTGGAAAGAGGCTCATCGAGAAACCCAAGGTGTGTTGCTGTAGCGACCCTCTCGTGAGCCTCGTGCCAATTCGTATACTGCAAGTAAGGCAAACATTTAACAAGCTGCCGCCCTGACAATTTCCGAGACGCAGCATCACTGACGCAGGAGATTTAGAATGCCAAGGCAAGAGTCATTTCTGGTGGAGAAGGTAAATGGCGTTGAAATCGAGGTCTTAAAGACCTACGACAAGTCATACGCTCATGAAGTCTTCCGGGGCATGGGTGCTGATGCACTGAAGGCTCTTGCGGCAACACTGAGTCTAACGGAGAATTATGAGGCTTCAGATATTCCTGACCCCGACGACGCCGAGTACGAGGACTTCCTTTGGGAAGAGATTTGTGATGGTGCTAGAGAAGACGTGCGGCTAGACCCAAATCTATATTCCTTTTTCGTGGTCGTTGAAACGAAGGCTGGCAAAGCGGAAGAACTGTACGTTTCGCCTGATTGGCCTAGTGCCGAGGAATTCGCGAAGAAGCGATTGCACGAGCATTGATAGGAGCGGGGTGCAATGACCGACACCATATCGGCTGAGCGTCGAAGCTGGCTTATGTCTCGTGTACGAGGGAAGAATACTGTCCCTGAAGTGGTAGTCAGGAGTTTTTTGCATGGGCGCGGATTTCGCTTTCGACTGCACGATGCTTCGCTGCCGGGAAAGCCGGATATTGTGTTGCCTCGCCATCGCACGGTCATTTTCGTCCATGGCTGTTTCTGGCATGGTCATCGCGGCTGCACTCGCGCCAAGCTGCCGAACACACGTCCGGAGTTTTGGTCTAACAAGATTTCTCTAAATAAGAAACGAGACGAATCGGCACTCAAGAGCATCAGACGAGTTGGCTGGAATGTAATCATCATTTGGGAGTGCCAAACTCATACCGAAACAGCATTGGAGCATGGGCTTAGACGCCTTCTGACAGAGAGAGAGCATTGAATAAACTCAAAGCGGTTAAGAAGACTAAGAAGGCGACCACACCGGCAGTTGTCAGAATTGTTGACCTATTCTGCGGTGCCGGAGGACTTGCAGAGGGCTTTCGGCTTGCATCTGATTCTCGTCTAAAGTTCCAGTCGGTTTATGGAGTCGAAATTGACAAAGCCGCAGCCGCCAGCTATGAGGCCAATTTCGGACATGAAGTGTTCTCCCAACCGATAGAGAGGTTGACCCGAAAAGACCTCCCGGCTAATGTTCACATGGTAATCGGCGGTCCTCCTTGTCAGGGCTTCTCCCCTCTAGGAAGAATGTCAGGGTCAGAAAAGCATCCTGAGATGAACAAGCTTTGGCAGCAATACTTCAAAGTGATTGAGTGGCTGCGCCCAATCGCATTCGTTGTAGAGAATGTGCCGGAATTCCTCGAATCCTTTGAATTTCTACAGGCCGAAAAGAAGGCCAACGACCTTGGATATGAAACCGTCTCAGGTGAACTAGATGCGACACACTTTGGAGTCCCACAAAAACGCCGACGTGGATTCTTAATCGGAATCAACGGCGTAACGCCAGAATTGCCCGAACGAGATGAATCTTACATTTCGACCGTTCGCGATGCTCTTTGGGCAATCCGCCATCGTCCGCTGACTTTCGATTTCAAGAACGGTGAGCGCGACAAGTCTGGAAACTATACGCCGCATCCCGCGAGAACCTTGAACATAGGAAGAAATCCCACTGCCAAATCGCTATTACGCTACGAGTGTATTCCTCAAGGTGGAAACAGATTCGATTTGCTGCGAAAGCGGCCTGACTTATCACCGCCATGTTGGATAAAGAAGACGACTGGCACCACCGATGTATTCGGGAGGCTGGATTGGAACGCTCCAGCACTCACCATCCGAACGGAGTTCTTCAAACCCGAAAAGGGCTGCTATCTGCACCCGGTTGAACCTCGGCCGATTACGCATTGGGAAGCAGCAAGGCTCCAAACCTTTCCAGACGACTACCTTTTCTGTGGCACAAAGACGGAGATTGCAAGGCAGATTGGGAATGCTGTCCCGCCACTACTGGCGAAGGCCATTGCCGAAAAGATGAAGTCGATTTTGTTGGAACATCGTCTGGTGTAATTACTCGCTGGACTGTTTCATCTCTAGCTGTTTCGTCTTCGACTGTCTCTGTTCGAGCCAACTCCAGAATTCGCTTCCCTGCACATCCTTTGCGTGAACCACGTCGTGGCAGACATTGCACAGAGTCACGAGGTTTTCCTCGTTGTTCGTTCCGCCCTTCTGATGGTGCTCTATGTGATGAACTTCTATGAACTGCTTGCGCTCACCCTTAACTCGTTTCTTTATATTCCAATTACACCCTCGGCAAGAATCGCCATCTCGCTTCAAGACATCGGAATACACTTCATCCTTGATTTTTCTGTCGTGGGGAGCTACTTGCTCCAAGGTTTCAAGTACGTATTCGCTGCTCTTTAAGTCAGGTCTCCCGGTGAGCCGCGTTGCAACGCGCCACCCGCCCCTTGAGCGTATTTCCTCGGTACGTCGGCGGAATGAGGGAATCTTCGCCACATAGAAAAGCTGCTCTCCCGTCAGCACCCTCCCGACGTAGTGTTTAAGCAATTCCAATATTCGAGACTCTCCTGAGCCCTTCCTCTTCCTAATCTTGTTTGCGACTTGCCACTTCTCGGCTTCTTCCAAGTTGGGAGCCAAATCCTCCAAAACATACTCTGTTGGCTTTAAATCCTCTCTCGATACGCCGGTTGAAATCTTGTATCCATGCTCGACACGCAATTCGCGAATTCTGCGTCCGTACTCCTTTATTCCGCTAACCGCCGCCAATTCATCAGCAGTGATGGCCTGTTTCACAAACAGTTTCAAATACGCGAGTATCTTTGCACGCGCAGCCTTAGCGGTAGTCACTGAAGAAATGTGGTAGCGGGAGAGTTGCCGTGTCCCTTTTGAGAGCCTGACTAGCGATAAAACGCGCTCCCTGATGACTTCCTTTTCAGTGGCACGCTCACCATCCAATCTTGCCAGTTCTTGCTGGATGCGCTCGACTATTTTCTTTGGGTCAGAGGACTCCGAAGCATTTGATTTCGTCTTTGTTCTAGCGTCGGTTTCGGTCACACTCGAAGCCTAATCCGCCGATACTTATTCTCAAGAACAATTAGTCCCCAAAGGTACCTAGTTGGATATTTCCAGTGGGGCAGATTCTGACGTTAGCCCTTGAAGAAACGTTCAATGCTGCATCCAAGAAACGAATGTGCTCAGCATTTTCTCCCGGTTCTTGGTTCGGGTGAAGGATTGACCCTCTAAAATGGGAGCTAGACTAGGAACCCAGTCTTGACTTTCCATGAGGCTACTGTCCCGAAGGCGAAGCGCCTCAGCCACACGGCGCAACGTCGTCATCTTTCAGTTCCCAGTCACATATTCGAAAGCGGCAAAACATGTCTCTGTCAGACCTTACGTCTCCCACCGCCATCAAGTTAGCCATTGAAGAGTGCGACCGCCTCGGTCGAGAACGATTTCTGAACCGATACGGATTCGGTCATGCTCGTGAATACACGCTACGGTATCAAGGCCGTGAATATGATTCGAAGGCCATCGTCGGAGTAGCTCATGGCTATCAGTTTCCCAGCAGTGGACCATTGAAATCGGAGGGGTTCTCTGGCGGAATCGCAAGTTCCGGAGCAGCCGCCAAAGCGTTCGAACTCGGATTCAAGGTGGAAGGTAAACAACGGCGAAGTATCGACTGGACTTTGGAGCAGTGTGAAGCAGCAGCCGAGGTCTACTTTCGTGGCCTCCACAAGAAATTAGCTGGGCAACCGTTCAACCGTGCTGAGGCTCTCAGGACTCTTGAACAGAAGACGGACAAATCACATGGTTCAGTTGACCGCAAGTTCCAGAATATAGATGCTGTTCTCTTCAAGAATCAATTGCCTCGAATGATGGATGGCATTGCTCCCAAGTTTCAGCATTTGTTGGAACTCGTGGTACTTGACCCGTTGGCGAGACACAATTCTGTTTTCGAGACTGTTTCCGAGCAACCTCCATCAATCACAAATACTGGTGGACTTTTGGTCGAACCTCCAAACGTATCGGCACCAGTCTCCGGTAATGACGAACCAAGTAGTCAAATCGCGAGGAAAATAGACTATGCCAAGCGTGATGCAAATAACCGGCGTTTGGGACGCGCTGGGGAGCAATGGGTCGTCGCATTTGAAAAGAAGCGGCTCACGGAAATAGGGCTGAAAGACTTGGCCGAGCAGGTTGACTGGATAGCAGACCGACTCGGTGACGGACTCGGCTATGACATCGTTTCGTTCGATGAGAATAGAACCGAGATATTTCTTGAAGTCAAGACCACGAACGCCGGTATCTTGACGCCATTCTTTATTTCCCCAAACGAGATTGCCGTAGCAGAACGGGAGCGTGCTTCGTATCGGCTCTACCGTGTATTTGATTTCTCTACCAGCCCCCGCGCATACGTTCTGACCGGCCCGCTCAAGCACAAACTCACTTTGAAGCCGCAGGTTTACAGTGCCATGCCCATCGGTAGCGACGAAAGTTAAGGTGCCCGATACGCATATCATGAGCAGTGGTGATTTTAAGCTTCGCGAAAAGTTCTGTCGCTGTCTCCACTCTTTTCATAAAGGCGGAAAAGAGCATAGGTGAACTTAGTGTCCCTGTAAGTATCGGCTAGAGCAAGAGCAGTATTGTTGTCGAAGCGGTCGTGTAATTTCTCGAATCGCTCAAACCGGACAGACTCGAAAGTCGGCGCAAGCTTCGGCAGCAATTCCTTGACGGCATTCTCTAGCTTCCAATTGAGATGCCAGCCAGCAATGTCGTGGTGCGGTTTCTGCCATACGCTCTGCATCATTTCGTGTCCGACAAGCTTTTCCAGAACGATGAGGTCACAAATTCGACCGTTGAAAGTAATAATCTCATCGGCCATCGCGAGGAAATCGAACAACTTCCTGTAATCGGTAAAGTCTCTAAATCTTCGGGTGGAGGAATCGTACGCAGTTGCGGAATGGAACCTGAAGGTCTTTTCGCTAAAGTAGATTCGCGCCTCATCGGGGGTGTTCAAAAATCCATGCAGCGGATTGTGAAAATAACTACTCCCAGTGTCAAAGCAGACGCGCTTCATAAGACAAGCCCTACCTCACTCGTGGTACTCCGCCGACTTCAGAAACATCCTTATCACTTTCTCGGTGGCCTCACACTTTATTTGCTAAGCTGTCCGCTGCTCCGCACCACAATCTCAGGGACTCGATGGTAGTCCGTAATCTGACCCTTTACGCAGAGGTGTGAACCGACACGCGGCAACTCCCCCACGTTCTTCCTATCATCTCCCCAACCCAAGATTGTGAAAACTTGTCTTGGGTAGGCGGAATCCAGATTGATGAACGTAGGCTCCCCCCGGCTGCTCGTGGCGGTGCGTTCACTCGCGACTTTGCCGCAGACAGTGGCATTTTCTCCCTCATGAGCCTTGGCTTGGTCAGTGGTCAGCGATTGGGCTTGGAGAACTGAACTCATGAACAGGACTGCAAACGCGACGGCGAAAGTCTTCATAGTTCCCTCAGAGAGCCAATTGTATTCCAGTTTGAACAGAGCGTTCACTGTCCCGGAAGTTCTGGTTGATGGAAGAGGGCGTCGATTTATCAGAGTTCTGGACAGAGCTAAGTCTGAGAGCAATAATCAGCTTTCACCCGCTCAGCAAAGAAGAGGCCGATGAGGCTATTCGTCGCCATCACCGATTCGGATTGGTTCGACTACTTGGCAGAGCTACGCCCCGACGAAGTGAACTTTTGGCGACCAAGTGGAGCAGAATCCTTCCACTCCCTGTCTCCCGGTGAGCCACTCCTGTTCAAGCTTCACAGTCCTGACAACTTCATCGTCGGGGGAGGGTTTTTTAGTCACTATGCGGTGCTCCCGGCAAGTTTTGCTTGGGGGGCTTTCGGAGAGAAAAATGGAGCAAAAACCGAATCCGAAATGCGACGGAGAATCGAGAAATACAGGAAGCGTAGGCGTATTCAAACTGACCCGGCTTCGGATTACAACGTTGGCTGCATACTTCTGCAAAGTCCGTTCTTCTTCCAGCGAGAGGAATGGCTTCCGGTTCCGGACTGGCCTATGCAGACAGTACAAGGGAAAGGGTTCTCGAACGACGAGGAGGCCGGTCGTAAGATTTGGGCGGAAGTCAGTCTCAGGCTAGAAGCACGTGCTCTGCCGACAATGGAGCCAGAACAGGTCGCTGAGGGCCCTCGATTTGGACAACCTCAGACGGTCTTTCCGCGACTTGGGCAGGGTGCGTTTCGCGTCATCGTGACCGATGTGTACAACCGACAATGTGCCCTGACAAACTCGCACGTGCTTCACGTGCTTGATGCTGCTCATATCCGACCCTATGCAGAGGGCGGAAGCCATAACCCAAGTAACGGGCTGCTGCTGCGGCAAGACCTCCACACGCTTTTTGACCGTGGTTATCTTACGGTCTCACCGGACTACCACGTCGAAGTGAGCCGCCGACTCAAGGACGAATTCGACAACGGTAAGGAGTATTACGCATTGCAAGGAAAGACGATTCTGCTGCCACAGAATCCGCTATTTCGCCCTTCAGCACAGCAATTGTCTTGGCATAACGAGAACAGGTATAGGCCATGAAACGACCTCTCCAGTTCGTGCTCCAGTTCCCGCCCACAGAAATCGACGCCTTAGCCGAGAGGTACAGCTACGCTCAGGACAATGACGTACTGGACGCTGGGAGCCGAATTGCTTTGGGCGACTTTAGCCGAGCCAACCTGAGAACCATTGTGAAGTGGAAATCCCCCCGACCGGCAGCATTGATAGAGGAAAACACCGAGAGCGATATTGCGGTAGCCCTTCAGTTTGCATCGGCACAGACGACGCCAGAAGCGATGGCCGTAGCCGTGCTCACTGCGCTTCGCGGCGTCGGCATTCCGATGGCATCGGCGATTTTGACCGCGATAAATCCTGAGCGGTATACAGTGCTGGACTTTCGGGCTTTGGAATCGCTTGGAATAAAAAACTGGCCTGACAGCTTCGCCTTCTACGTCACCTACCTCGAAACCTGTCGTGAACTCGCGGCCAGACATGGCAAGTCGTTGCGTACTCTCGACCGTGCCCTTTGGCAATGGTCGAAGGAGCGGGGGGCAATAGTTGCGCGGGGCCGGCACGACGGTGATGTCGCTGAGGCAAGGGAGATTCGATGAATGTTCCTTTGAGTCCACTGGTTTGCCCACGCTGTGCGGCTGAACTTCATCCACGCACGGGGTACCCAACGCAAGCAACTTGCTTTGAAGACTGCCTCCGCAGGTGCGATTCCTGCGGATTAGGGTATTCCAATAGTCGTCATAACCAGACCAGAATCTATCGCAACCCACTCGACAATATCCCGCCCGAAGTTTTGCCGGGTGTCGAGGACGCGCTTATCAATGCTCTGAACGTGGACAACCGGGCAAACAAGAAGCAGAAGTTCGGCTTCAGCACCTCTGAAGATGCGCTTATGTGGACTGTGTTCTCATTCCTACAAGCAACCGGCCAACTCCGTAGAATTGTGCGCGACTGCGGACTTGTGCATAACAACGCGGATGAACCAGCCATGTTGCTTTGGGGAGTTCCGCAACCTGCGGCTTCGCCTCGTGGCGACTCTATTCGGAAGCGAGTCATTGAAGTATGTGACAAGCTGCGTGAGAACCCACGTCGCCGTTCTGAGCCCGATGTCATCCTCGATTTTGCGGACGATGGATTGGTTATGGTTGAGGTCAAGTATCGCTCAGGCAATGACCAGCAAAAGTTCGGGGACAAGCACGATAAATATATGCGCGGCACGGATGCGTTTGTTGAGCCTAAGCAGATTCAAAGTAGTTGGTTGTACGAACTGACGCGCAACTGGCGCATCGGCGTTGAACTAGCAGATGGCAGACCATTCACGCTTGTAAACCTTATAGTCAAGAACAGGGAACCCCATCAGATGCGACGGTTCCGTACTGGACTGAATTATCAGAGGGGAACTTATCGAATTGCCACGTGGAAAGATTTCCTTAGTGGGTGTAATCCGTCTAAATGGCCTTTGTGGTTTAGCGAATATTTGGAGGGAAAACTACCCGGCATGATGCCGCTGATGGTCGAACAGCCATGAGTGAAATCGTCCATGGTCTTCCGAACCATGCCTCATACTCCTCGCCCAAGCGATTGCTAATGAGCATCGTTCTGTGTTTGTGCTCCTCCCTTTCCTGCCGCGTCTTCGCCAAGCATCCATATTAGCTGTTTCAATGCGAACTCAACCACTGTGCGAACTCATCTACAGCAAACAACTTCACCTTGCGGGTACATGGCATCTTTCTTGAAAGCGTGCTTCTGTCCATCGTGTCGTCGCTACCAGCCGGGAAGATGCCAGTAGTCGCCCAATTTGGCGCGTTGTCGGAATGTTGTGCAAGCTGGAAATCCACCCCGTAACGACGCCAACTCATCGTCCGCTGTGCACCTTGTTCTATCGCTTGCTGCGTATCCGAGTTTGGTGAACCGCAAGCCTTAGTTAGATTCGCAGCCTCGTCTCGGGTCGGGTCAACCGGAGGACCGATGGAACGCCCCGTGTCTTTGGCGACTTCAGGCTTTGGTGGTGCTGGAGTTTCCGTCTGACATCCAGCAAGGCACAGTACGGCTGTCATCAACAGGAGTTGACGAAGAATTCTTATTGAGCAACTCGGCATAAGACCAAGAGTACGCTACGCAGGTGTTGAAAGACTGGGAGTGCGGCTGTGCGGTTCCTGTGGAGCGAAGCGTGTTCAGGGCGGAAATCGTTGACACACCGCGCAACTTGCCGTAGACCATAGCCATGACGAAACCAAAGATGATTCGTTGCGCCGGGAGTGGGCAGAAGGTGTACGGTGAAGACGAGCCGGATGGCACGGTCTTTTGCAGCGTGTGCGGCACAAGCGGATTGGCAATGAAGACTACGACGATAGCAAATGGGAAGAAGGAGTTCTCTGTGCCGGAGCACGAGCGCCGAGCGAACCCGCTCCGTCCTAAGAGCCGTCGTCGTGCTGCTCCTGCCAGTCGCAGAGGTTCAAGGCGGGACAGCGGCAGACGTTGAGAGCAAATGGTCGAAGACCTCTACTACAAAGCGGCACACTACAACCTGAAGTACAAGACAGGTGCTCTGCTCAACCGCATCACGGCACACGATGTGTGCGAATGGATATGGATTGTCGAGGAGAAGCGCAACGCGACTCCGGAAGATATTCGCAAGCTTTGCAAAAAGGACAAGCCTCGATGACGGGATACATCCTTGCGATTGTCGGCATACTGGCTAGTGCCGTTGGCTTCTACATTGCCGCCTCCTTCACGCTTGCCCAAAAGCAGCTACTAGCAGCGACACGGCTACAGGCATACTTGAGACACTATGGGCGGTTGATGACTGACTACAAAGCCGATGCGATTTTCTCTTTGGGCGAAGCATGGGAGAAAGAGGAGCAAGCCATTATCCAACGTGGTGGCTCAGAGGAAGAACTAAAAACACTATCGAATGAAAAGAGAAAGTTATGGGAACAGGTGGGTGAGGCCGTGAAGAATCCGGATGTCGTTCCGGAATCCATGTTCGCATCCGTTACCGACATGGTAAGCCACGTTAAGAAGACCGACATACCCAACATGCAAGATTCGCTCAAGGTCGGTCGTCAGAATATTCTCACTGGGTTGACATTCATCACCGATGAGGAAGCCACATATATGGGCGTATATGTGGCTGGTAATGCTATTGCGCTGAAGATGGGGATAATCGAACTGATGGATGGGCTCGTCTACCTAGTGGCCCGTAGCGTCGAGTCACAAGACGCAGTTGACCCCAAGAACTTTATGGCGGAATTCACCAAACTCCTTTGGCGAGGTATGAACGTCTCACGCGATTATTGCAAGCTGCAACGGGAGTGCCAGATTTTCACGAACCATACCGTTGCAAAACTGACATGGCGCAATATCAAGCAGGGGAGCCGGATTAACCGACGCTAAAATATGCTGATACTGACTGACATCACCCTCTACCCTTTCGGTCTGTCCGCTGACCAGATAGTCTGGTGGGGCTTCGTCGCTGGCGTGGTGGCTGCTGTAGGCGTAATTGTCACCATCATACTCACTATCTATTTTGGCCGGAAATCCCTTAGCAAGGCCGACCTCGCACCGCTTGAGGGGCACCTCTCTCATATTGAGGAAGTCCGTTCCAACACCGCACGGATGGATAAGCGGCTACACCGGCAAGAGGAACTGGACAACCTTGCTGCCAAGGCGAGGCGGGTATCCATCTCTGTCAGCGGTCAGAATGATTCCGCAACACCCCTGCAAGTTCTCCTGACCATCAAAGACACGAACGTTGTTCTCACCCGACTTGAGTTGTTTAACGAGGTCAATAACGTCTTCGGCGAGGTGGATTGTGAACGCTTAGATGAATTGACATTTCAATCCATCATTGACCCAATGACGGTGAGGCGTTGGATAGGAGGCGGAACAACTGCCCAAATGGTGAATCGAGTCAGGGTCATTCTCCGGGTCTACATGTCCATCGGAGGAGATGAGAACGAAGTCTACCGAGAGATGGCAGTTCACCTGAACGATGGGATGAAGCGGGACGACCAGAGTTCCCAAATGCGTGCCACGGTCACCATCGACGGAAGCGTCTAAACCGGACGAGGGATGGTCGCACGTCCGATATAATCGTCACCACAACGCCACCGTTCAATTTCATCTGCCCGAGCATGGGTCCAAAGGCGAGTGCAACCTTGACGGTCGAACTCACACAAGAAATGGCGGAACAGAAGAAGCCCCTCACCACCCCTGCCACGATTGTCAGGCGGGTCGGCTCCATGCGGGTGAACTACGGGCTCGTAATTGCGGTGGTGTGCTGGTTTGCGTTCGCTCTCGTCATTTATGCTTTGCGGGTTCTTGGGTTCATCGACGGACGGTGACGACGGGATGCAGTGGGGATGGCCGCGTATCGGGGGCGTACTCACGGGAACGCACTTCCCCTGCCTCTGCCGCTTCGGTTTACCCTCTTCTGCTTCAGGTCTCCCCTTCTCGTTTCAACCTTCCGTAGGAATCTTCTTTCGTTCTTGTTCTGTCACACACACACCTACGACATCCATCCGGCGTTAAATTGAAGTCAAATTATGCCCGACGAATTCTCAAATGACGTGAAGCGAGTCATTCCCTTCAGAGCGGGGCTCGTCTGCTCCAACCCCGCTGTGAGAGTGCAACAAGCGGTCTCCAAGATGAACCGAAGAAGGCCATCAACATTGGCGTTGCCGCCCACATAACGGCGGCTTCGCCCGGTGGCGCTCGTTACGATGCGACGTTAACGACCCAACACAACTGTATGGGATTGATGGAATATAACCGTGGCTGAAATTGGTGGCGCAAGCACATCGCTACCGTCCCCTTACATATCAGACGGGATAACGCGACGGGGTTATCGTCATGTCTCAGAGATTTCCAGTCTCCGGTACTGTGGTTCGTGTTCAAGAACGGCACTCGGCACTCCTGACACCTAGCCGGATAGAGAGAACGGCTTTCCCGTTAAACCCTCCCACCCAGCTTCACACTTTCTGTTCGACGTTATCGCCTTCCTTAATCCACTTGCCGCGAATCGGAAACGACATGGCGGAGGACATTCTCTGCCACTTCCTTCTGAATGGTAACCGCCAACGCTCTCCGAAAACATCAGTGAATACTATGCAACCTGCGACATAAAGTGGATTCACTTCCTGTGTGACTACAAACTTCTCAACTAACATTTGATTCACATAGTCCCCAGTTGCAGTTAAGTCTTCGATGTCAACCTTGTCGGACCACTCTCTATTTGACGGAGAGATTACAGTTGGAATGGGCATCTCATCCCAGTGAGTATTAAAAGAAGGATGTCCTTCAGGCTCATTGACGCACGCGATTAGATGTCCCTTAACGTCGTGAGCCTCGGTTTGACCATGAAGCGTCAGCTTCCATTGAATTCTATTGTCAGCAGAGGACACTGGAGTTTTCGGATTCATATCCAAGTCTGTCAATTCAAGCTGAAATCTCGCCCTTTCTCTATCCTTCATCGCTTGAATCTGTGCTGTCGCAGCATCAGCACTCGCCTTAGCTGCGTCTGCTGCTTCGCGGGAAACTCGCACAGATTCAATTGCAATGGTCGTTTGGCGATTCATCAGGTCAGCTTGACGGCTCATTCTTCCCGTCTGTACGCCCATCGAGTCGGCCTGTCTCCATATTGCAAAGAGGGTGATACCAGAGATGATGACGTACGCCCCTGTTACGAACACGTTTACCCACTCGGGACGGTGGTACCAAGGCTGCTGTGGAATTGACGGTGTAGGCGCAGAGGCCACCGCCGAGGGTGGGCTCTCCGCCTCTTCTTGCTGCTGTCCGAATCCGACCACACCGCTGGCTAATAGCGCGATGAACACCACGCATTTGAGGAGCATGGGGTCAATGTAGCACAAAGAATTACGTTGTACGCTTTTGCTGTCGACGTATGCTCACCGCGATGACGGTACAATCCCGCATAAGCAAATGAGAACGATGAAGGAGTACCTTAGTTAGAGACGAACAATGCCACTTGACGCAGAATTCAAGAAGCATCTGCACTCCCTGATGGTCGAGATGTATGAAAAGACCATTGACGAGACGGAAAAGCATAAGCGTGAACTCGTTTACAAAGCACAGCAGACACACAACTCTGCTGCAGTGCCCATTGCCTACAAGGACGCGAAGCTGTTTGCGATGGAGCTACGAGTTGGTAGGACGATTGAAAAATACATCGAAGCGGTTGCCATTTGGGGCTTTACGATTGATACCGCGTTCGAACGGGACATGATTCAGACGTTCATAAGCCTAACGGCAGGGCCGAATCAATTCGACCTTCCACCGATGGTAAAAGGTCAACATATCGAAGCAGTACAGGGGTCGTTTGCGAGAGAACGCGCTCAGTTGGCGAATCGTCTTGTTAGAGACGGAACAAACAGGCTCAAGGAATTGAAAATGAAGAACAAGCGGCAACAGTCGCAGCAACCCGCTGTGAGCCATACCACGAACAACTTCAATGTTTCAGCGCAGAACGCCTTCATCAATTCACCGCATTCGTCGGTTGTGCAAACGAACAACATCACAATCACGGCTCAGAACCTGAACGAGATAGATAGGCTCTCCGAAGGCAACCCCGAGTTGCTGACTGCTGCCCTTGAACTGCGTCACGCTCACGCTGAGGGTGGAAACGTAGCTGACAAGCTTCTCAGGTGGGTGACATTGGCAACCGCTGTTGGTGGTTTGACGGAGAAGATTTATCAACATTACCCACAGATTGCTGCTCTTATCGAGTACCTGAGAGGCAAGTGAACGAGAATGACGTTGCAAGTTGGAATGGTTGCCGATGACGGCATTGTCATTGCGAGTGATACTTTAGCGAATCGTTCTCCCCGGTTCAATTTGGAACTTCGCGCTGTTCAGCAATTCTTCGGTACTTCGAAGTTGAGGATTTCCGAAGATGGAAAAGTTGTCGTCACCTGTGCGAGAGACATGATTCAGGCACACCGTCTTGCGGAGGCGCTAATTGCTGGTCTCACACCTGAATTCTGGCACTCACCGGGACAGAGGATGCAGGAAATTGCCATGTCTGAAGTGAATAGACATGAGCAATGGAGGGAAGCCGAATGCCTCATCGCCCTGTCTGAGCCCACTCCTTCGCTTTATCTGGTGCAGTGTTTTAAAGAGACTGACGAGACTGTTTGTCTCCACATTACGGACTACATCTTTACGGGGAATAGCCAAAACGGCTCAACATTTTGGGCGATGCGTTACTGCAACTCGCTGTCTCCAGAATTAAAACGCGTAGAATCCTTGATTCCACTCGCCGCACAGATTGTGGTTGACGGCCATGTACTCAATTCCGGGGCTATCTCCGGCCTCGAAATCGCCGTCTGTGACCGCTCAGGCGTCCGACGATTCACGGAAGCTGAGAATAGAAAGCAGTACGCAAATGCGCTCAAGAGAACCGACAGGATTAAGTCGGTTCTGTTTCCGAGACGACGCCACTCCTAGAATAGGAAGAGCGACTAGGATTGTGAAGTGAACATATTCTCGCCCGAGCCTCGCAGCCACCCTGTCTCCCTTATCGAGCAACAGCTTGGGCTGACGGATGTTGCCATTCTCGTTCCGTTCGAATCTGTACCTCATACAAGGGAGCGATACTGCTTCAACAACGTGAGAGATGTTATCGCCGAGCAGGGCGGTGAAATCGTCTATGGATGGCTCGTCTGGCAACACGAGAACATCTTTGTGGAAGCTGAACATCACTCCGTCTGGCAGAAGACAACTGGTGAAATAGTCTGTGTCACACCGCAGACTCCTCCAGAGAAGGCCATCACGTTCATTCCCGACCCGTCCCTTACCTTTGACTTCGATACAGAACTCATCACAAACAATATCCGCGTCGCGCTCGTGAACGATTCACGTTTAAAGGAAGTCTTTAAGGCGTGCGAAGAACAGACAGAGATAAGGAATGAAGCCCGACGCAACTTCGGGCTCGGCCCGGCAGTAGAACTGTCCCCTTCTCAGGCACTGAGGTACACAGGACTGGAGATGAAAAAGTCCGCGCTGATGTCGAAGGTTCTTCTGTCAGGTTCTCGTCAACCTCAGGTAGAAAAGGTCAGTAGGAACGAGCCTTGCCCATGCGGTTCCGGCAAGAAGTATAAGAAGTGCCACGGCTTGTAAAAAAAGGCGGAACGGGCGGTGGGGTAGCCGATGTCTCAGGGGCGGGACTCACGGGAACGCACTTCCCTGTCGGGTGGCCGCTATGATTCGTCCCCAAAATTCAAGATTTCGGGAATGATGTTAAACAGATTGTGAGTAGCCGGGTCTGTTCACTAAATGTATTTCTCAGCCGAGGCCGTGATGAGTATCTCTGGCAACGCCGAAACTCTTGATGCAGAACTCGTATACTTGCCTGAGCCGTTGATTCGCAGAGTAATCAGGAATTGAGGTTGCAAATGGGATTAGATGCCGTGATTTTCTGCAACTGTGTCGAAACTAAGAAACTCAAAGTGCCTCATCCCTTTCCAAGGCTGCTGTATACCTTGAACGATGGTCGCCCTGTGATTCGTTCCAATGATGCAGCGAAGATTGCAGCCCATGATGCGTGGATGGCACTGCCCCCATGCAAGCATGAGGACATGATGGTCGATGGCTGTTCGCTGGGAAATGCTAGTGGGGCAGGGTTTATATATGAGGTTCTGTCCTCCGCGCAGAAGCCGCTACGGACAAAACTTCCTATTCTTTTGAACAAAGTCTTTTACTCTGGCACCCACTGCGGCGACTTCCTGACCCTAGCGCAAGTGCGAGGGCTGGACGTGGAACTGAAACAGCTACGGAAGCTGAAACTCACCGACCTCGGCATTGCGACGAGAGATGTGAAATGGATTACCGAGATTATTGTCAGCTTGACGAGACTGGTGAAGGTAGCGCAGAAAGTTGGAAAACCGATAGCTTTCTGAGTGCCAGTATTATCTGAATCAAGTTGGTCTCAAGGAAATGAAAGCCAAGAGTGGATGAGACTGCGGGACGGGCGACATGATGCCATGAAACAATCCGTGCAAATAAAATCACCGGCAGAAGGTTGACCGAAATAGGAGAACGATGGCAGACCGGAGCGCAAGTGCAAAGAAGGCATGGAAGACTCGTAGGACGGTAGGCACAATTGAGACGGAAGTTATAGCCCAACTTCCGTTGACGGTCGATTTGTCGAAACGGAACAGTCGTAACGATTTGCGTTTCGTCGTCAAATCTGGTGGCGAGATGCTTGGCACTTTGCAGATGGGCCGTGGAAGTGTTCGATGGTTCGCGCCGAATGCCAAGAAGCCTACCGGGAAATGGACATGGAAAGAATTCGCAAAGTTTTTAGGCGGCAGATAACGGTTCCGAACGCAGCGTGGAGTATAGCCGCTAGGCGCTTCCCTGATTAAGAGAAAAGGAAAACCTTACCATGCAGCAGCAGAACATACCGATTGGCAGTCTTGTGGACATGTATAAGCGCGGCGAACTGCGCTTGCCGGAAATACAGCGCTACTATGTCTGGCAAGCGACTCGGGTTCGAGACCTTTTTGACTCGCTCTATCGTGGCTATCCCAGCGGGTCGATTTTGATGTGGGAGACCGATGGGCCGGTTCCGACCCGCAACTTCGCGCTTTCACAGGACTCCACTGCCTTTGCTGGACGCAAGTTGCTGCTCGATGGGCAACAGCGTCTGACATCGCTAACGGCGGTAATAAACGGAGAAATGGTGACCGTGCGTGGTCGTAAACGCCCCATCGCCATCTTGTTCAATTTGGAACATCCGGACGGGTCGCCCAGTGAGGCGCAGGAAGTCGAGGGAGACGAAGAGGTACTTACCGTCGCAGATGATGAGTTCGCCGACGAGAATGGTTCGGACACAGAGGGCGACGAACAGGGGCTGCAAGAGAAACTGAATCGTCGCACTTTTGTTGTAGGCAGTCGGGCGTTGGAGGCACTGCCAAACTGGGTCTCAGTAAGTGAGGTATTCCGCACAGCTAACGATTTCGACCTGCTCAAGAAGGCTGGCATCAAATCCTTTGATGACTCGCGTGCTCAGAAATACTCCGACCGGCTGAAGAGGCTCCGCGCCATCAAAGACTACCCGTACGTCGTACATGTGCTGGAACGCCGCATGAACTACGAAGAAGTGACGGAAATCTTTGTGCGGGTGAATTCGCTGGGTGCCAAGCTTAAGTCGTCTGACCTTGCCTTGGCACAGATGACCTCGCGTTGGCTTAATCTGCTCAAGGAACTCGAAGCTTTTCAAGATGAGTGTGAACAAAGCTGGTTCACAATTGAACTCGGCCAACTTGTCCGTGCCATCGTGGTGTTTGCAACGAAACAGTGCTTGTTCCGTACCGTAAGTTCCACCCCCGTCGAGAGGCTAAAAAGCGGATGGGAGCAAGCCAAGGAAGGACTGCGGTTTGCCATCAACTTTCTACGCACGAATGCTGGCATCGAGGACGAAAGCCTGTTGTCTTCACCGATGTTTATTCACGTGATAGCAGCAGTCAGCCGGGTCAAGGACAATAAACTGTCTGCCGACGAACAGCGTAGGTTGCTGCATTGGCTTTTGGTAGCAAATGCCCGAGGACGCTATTCACGTGGTTCGACCGAAACCTTGCTGAACGAAGATTTGGCTATCGTCTTTCGGGGTGAAGATTTTGCGGCTCTGATGGAGCCGGTGAAGCGGCAATTTGGCCGACTCACCGTCGAACCGGGCGACCTTGCTGGTCGTGGTGTAAACAGCCCATTATTTTCGCTGGCCTACCTCGCACTCAAAGCCGATGGTGCAAAGGATTGGTACAGCGGGTTGGGGTTGTCTTTGGCCCATCAAGGCAAGCTGCATTTCATCCAGTGGCACCACATTATCCCCAAGTCTTTACTCAAGGAGAAAGGCTTTGAAACTGGGGAAATTAACGAAATCGCGAATATGGCCTTTATTACAGGCCAGACCAACCGCCGCATCAGTAATAAGGAGGCAAGCGAATATCTCACTGCCATTGTTGCGAAACAGGGCGAGGGAGCATTAAAGAGCCAGTGCGTGCCAACCGAACCGAATCTGTGGCAAACCGAAAAATATCGCGAGTTCCTGCAAATCCGCCGTGTAGCGTTGGCGGAACGGATGAACGACTTCATCAAGGAAAAGGCAGGGCTGTAAGCGGCTTCGGGTCTCAAGCGAGGGCGATAGCGGCTCTCACCATTTCCTCAACAACACCAAAAGGTGGTCAACAAACCCTCAGCGGGATTCTGTACCTCCTGAGCACCCATCCACCCACATTCCGGTAGTCCGAACGCCTGCAGGGGCTCTAAGGAGGGGAGGTTGGGAGCCGATTGAAGGGCAAATAGCGGAAATGTGAGTCTCTCGGAGAACGGAAGACTTAACACGAGCGCCCTTACCTTGGAGCAATCTGGTGAGATGCACTATTCTGACCTCGCTTGGGGATGAGCATTTATGGAAGACGAGAAAATACCCATGGAAATCGAAACGACAATCCACGGCGACGAAGCTAGGGTCAAGGTCGCAAAAGGAAAGCGAGAGTTCGGCACGCTGGCATTCAACCGAGAAACAATTTGCTGGATTCCGGCCTCGACCGAAGAAAGCGGCAATGCAAAGCATCAACGCACATGGCTTATGCCGTGGGAACAATTCGCGGTGGCAATGCAGTCGATTGACCTCGGCGACATAGGGCGTCTCGACCAATCCGCGTATATTCCAGCGATTCGTGCATCCGCACCGGAGGCGGACGCAAACTTCGGTTCTCCGATGCCAGACACCCGTCAAGAGTTGGGACTCAGACGCAGATTCAATACTGCCGAGTTTGCCCTAATTCGGAAAGGATTTCTGCCTGATTGGGATGCCAAGTGGGGCATTTGCTTCGACGCAGAGCGGATTGAACTGCGGATGTGCCGAAGCTGGACTGGGACGTGTATTTACTTACTTAATTTCCGAGAAGATTCACATGGAGTCGAAATCGGAGAGTCATGGGTCAATCGCGACCCTGAACAATACCAAGAAACGAATGTTCGACACGATAGCGAAGTCGCTTCGTGGTTAATTGACGTTTTCCTCCTTGGTCAAAATCGAGAGTTTCCGAGCAAGTAGCCAGCCAGTGGAATCGGCGGAAGGAGAGAGCAATGCGTATCAGCAAGACCGCGCTTCGAGAAGTAGAGGATGCTCTCCGCGAGTGCGAGAAGGACGTACAGTCATCGGATATGACCGACTCAACAAAGCGGACGTATCTTCTTCACACACGCAACTTCGTAAGATGGCTAAAAGACGATTTCGTGCCCGGAGCACGGAAGAAGTGACAGCCAAACTTTCCGAGTCGTGGCCTTCGACCCAACAAGAAGTGCAAATTATGTGTTATGAAGTAGGCGGAATCAGCTTGAATGCCTCTTCGGCCAGAGCCTGAAAACTCTTTCCTTTGGGAGGGGCGCCATCGGGGCAAGATAACAGAACGAATTCCAACCGTTGATGCACGCGATGATTATTGTCGTCCTCCCTGAATCGGTGGACGCTCTTGCAATAGTTCCAGAAGGTAGCGGCACTGCCGTGCTGGTGATGGAGTGCTGGGAACACATCGAAACCGAATCCTAACGCTTGTAGCGCGTCCAACGTTTTGCGACAGTCTTGCGAGTCGCGGCTGGCTTTCCTCGCCTGAAGCAGCAGACTATCCATGATGCCACTGATACTACAGCACTCAAGGCCGGTAGAATTCTTTCCGTCTATAACGGGGACTCGTCCTCATCGTTCTCGTCCTGCAACTCAAAATCGACAGGCACCACGGAGCCGTCGTCGGTAATATGGATAACGTTTGGCACCCGGTACTCCATGTCCTCCGCTTTCTCGGGCGGCGGCGTGGACAGACGCACTGAACCGTCCAGTTCAAAGTCAACCCCGAGTCCAAAGCGGTCGGCGAGGCAGCTAAGGAACATCATTCGCGTTCGGGGAGTTTTCAGCATCAGTTCGAACTTTTCGCTGGTTCGGTACGCGGCCTGAGAGACGCGACCCTCCAATGGCTCAAGGCGCTCACGCTGAGGCAACTCGTGCTGTAGACCAAAAAACTCGACATGCTCCATCACCAAGCGGTCAGCGGTCGAGCGCGGAATATTGTGCTGGCGGAGCCAAGCACTCCACGCGCCGTTTCTCCCGAGGCGGCTCAATCGCTTCTTTTGCTCGAACAACAAGCCTTCGAGCACGCCGTCGATTCTTGACAGTTCAGCTTGCTGGCCTGACATTTCGCGCTGGAGGGACTTGCGGTTGAACCACATGTGGATTATCTCGCCGCACAAAAATTCGGGACTTTCGGAGGAATAATAACTGCATTGGGATTGGACGTACGCTCTGTAAGAGTCCAGCATTTCGTTGCTCATAGGGAATGACCTCGTTATTAAATTGCACAGGGGTGGGCATGAACGCCCCTATGAATAATTTTCGTAGTGATTATTCTGTCTGACTGGCGATTGGGTGACGTTCGCCGCGCAAGCCCGGTGGAGTGGAGAATGCTTGCACGGCTGCACGGCAGCGGCGAAGAGACCGGGTGCCGTGCAAGAGTCGGACAAGCGAGGCAATAGAAGCAATAACATAAGTAAGTAAGCACTAAAATCCCTCTCCTAGACTCTTGCCCTTGCCGTGCAGCCGTGCAGTCGTGCAACCACTCCCTTGCACGGCACATCTTGCACGGCAGAGGGAGTGCAATACAGCCGTGCTGTTGCACGCCAGCTATATTGCATCTTCAGCCTCCGACATCCGCTTTTCCATTTCAGCGTCCATGGCTTCAGCTTCACCCGGACGAATCCAGAAGTAACCTTCACGGCCCGCAATCTTCCCAACCGTGGTGACGAATCCTTCTCGACAGAGTTCTACCCTTGCCCGTTTAAGGGTGTCTGAACCTATGCCGGTGTCGTGTTCGATGTCTGTATAGAAGTCTTTCACTTTGAGGGGGTACTGCTGAACGCGGATGATGGCCTTTGCCTGAATCAGCTTGCTGTCCTTCTTATCCCGGTTCTGACGCTCCGCCGCTGACAGGTCGTCGGCATCTTCTTCCAACTTGGTTCCCCACACGATGTGTGGTGCGCTGACTTCCTCCCCATTGGTAGTGATTACCGGCACTCCCTCAATCGTGTAGTTGAGTCCCGACTTGTCCTTGGCGAGGTTCCCCTTGACGTGTGCCATGTGATAAGCACCTTTGTCTTCCTTGTCTTTGGAAAAGCCCCACACAGCCCGACTGCTTGCGGCCAGTGCCGAGGCTCCACTGACACGCTGAACCGCATCCAGCCCTTCTTTCTTGTTGCTATGAACGATGCCGATTACTGTCATGCCGCTCTTGCGGCACATCTTGGCTATCTCATCCATGAGGGGACGGACATCGGCATCCTTGTTCTGGTCGGCACCGGCACCGAAGAAACTGGAGATGGGGTCTAACACCAATAACGCGATGTCGGGGTTCTTCTTCAAGGCTTCTAACAGAATGTTGCAGTCGCGTTTGAGGTCGAGATTCTTTCTCGCTTTCTTGCTTGTCTTGCCCCTAGTCTTTATCTCCATCATGGTGCCAACGATGTTTTCCACCATGGAGAGGTCTGCACCCGCCGCTATCAGACGTGGTGCAGTTGTGTCGTTGGGGTCATCTTCCGTAAAGGCCACCATCACCCGGCTTGGTGGTATCTCGTTCTTGCTGCCATCCGGCCAGTCACGACCCGTGGAGATACGAGCGATTACATCCAGCGACGACAGGGACTTGCCGCTATCCGGTTTGCCGGTGAACAAAACGATTTTGCCGCGTGGAATCTTCTGCGGCCACATCCAGCGCAATGCGGTCACTTCATACTTGTCCATAGACTTGATGAGCAAGCCCGTGTTGAAATCCTCGTTCTCCGTGTAGGCTGCAAAACGGACGCCATCGTACGGGTCTTCAGGTTTCTTCGGCTTCGGTTCCACTGGCTTAGCTGGTTGTTCATGCTCACCCGTAACCTGCTCCGGCTCCGCCGCCGACATCTCTGGTTCCGTCTCGACGGGCTCCGCCGCAGCTAGTGCTACAATTTCGGGTGCCGACTCCAAGAAGATGTCATCAGGTATCAGGTCAAGGTCATCCACGCAGGAGAAGTCATCGTCCTCATGCTCCCAAATTGACCCCTTGTACGGCTCTCCTTTGCGATGGTTGAGCAGTGCGATTACCTGACCGGCTGACATTGTGCTGCCCTTGCATCCGCCAGCGAAACAATTGAAGCCGAACGTATTGCCGTCGAAGAAAAAACCGGTCTTGATGGACTGCTCGTGTCGATAATCTGCCACCGGGCACTCGTCACAGACGAACCATTCATCTTCCCAGTGACCGGCTATGCCGTAGAACCCAAACAAGCCTTCAGGGTCGAAGTCGTCGGCCACGGGGGCACTGCTCTTTGGCTTGGGCTTCGGGGACTCTCCGTGCTGCTCTGCGAATTCACAAATCCAGTCGGGCACCGGGATGGGTTCAATGTCCTTGACCGTTTTGTAAAAGTTGCCATTGGGGTGTACGCTCCCGCTGCCCACCAAATACCTGTTGTGGGCGCGGAAGCTGAACCACTCATGTCCATTCAAACTGGCTGAACGGTTCCCCAGTTTACGGCTCCGTTCTGTGGCCTTGAAGATGAAATGAGCACCCCCGTTGCCAGACTTCTGCGTCCGCGTGACCGGCACTTGTTCACCCATCTCTTCAGCCGCTGACTTGATGCCTCGCTGGTCGAACTCAAGGAAACAGTAGTCACCGGCAACGAGAGCGACGTTGCGACTTGGGTCTTCGGCGTCCCAACGGGCTACCGTGGCAGGGTTAGTCGTGGCGGCGGTGAGCCATTCGATGGCAGCTATGGGTAGCTTAGTCTTGGGTGCCAAAGGGAAAACGGGGATGCCAAGATTAATAAAGGGTGTTGCAATCGTCAGGAAGGACATACCATCCCTCCCGCTTGCACATCGGCAACCTGCCGGTGGCTGGAAATGTAAATCTTCATACGATGCTCCAATGATGAATTCGCATCGGAGCCCGGAAACGCAGGTCAGTATCGTTCTGTTGTATAGAAGTCTATTGGTGTTCTGTTTCCAAGCTTCGTCCCTCGCTACTGGCTGAAGCTTCGAATGGAGCCGCCCGAAGACGGCCCCGCTTGGAAACCCAACCGTGAAGTGGGGATGACAGTGGCGAACTGTCACTGCTTAATACTGGAAAGTCGGAAAAGTAATCGACCTACGAATTCTTCCCGTAATTATCGGAGCAAGAGAAAGCGCATTTTTCCAACAACACTGTGAAAAAACACTGCTAAAAGGATGGATTGATTCCATCTGTGTTGCACAGTGTCTTACTCGGATACTTTACTTGCAACCGACTCGGCTACTTTACTTACACCAGTGGAGGTACACTAACCCGCATTCGTCGTGTTTCCTGAAGAGGTAAAAAGCGGATTGGTGACTGGCGGTTGTTCTTGCCAGAGCCGCAACGATTTTCCCCGAGGCAAAGAATAACTACAGAAGAAATTTAATCTAAAGTACAAACGTACACTCCCGGAACCGCAGCTAAACTACTTCCTCAAGGAGCAAATATGCCGACGAGATTTTGTCCACCGCGCTCAGCAAGACCACGTTGTGCAGGAACTGTAGTTCAGGATTTCCTGAACGCAAAAATGGGCTCGTGTTTGTGGCTGGCGTCCTGCTTGCCCGTCCCCGGCATCTTGCTCAAGGCAAGCTGTAACGCCTCGACCAGCTTGAATCCCCTATCCTTCGCCAGAGAGAGAAAGTCTGTCGTCAGGGTTGGATAGCTCTTGGTGTTTGCAAGGTTCATCACCAGAAACCCATCGCGTTTCAGACCTACCCGGCAATTCTCCAGAGTCATCCGCATGAACTCGTTCATCCACAGTTCATTCGTTGGGAACTTGACGCAGGATTGTGTTTGTTCTGTCGAGTATTTCTCATGACCCGGCCCGTACGGCGGCGACGTGAAACAGAGGTCCAAACTACCCGGCTTTGGCTTGTAGTCTTCGCTACCGATGCGTTCGAGGGCTACAGTTGGAACCGGGTACGGGTACCCCATCGCATTCAATAAGAGCGGCAACTCGTCACGCATTTTGCAGAGACCATCGAATGTCAAAGTACAGGGCTCGGTTCCGATATATTTCACGACTCGGGGGGATACCAAAGCGCCAAGTAATCTCCCTCCCCAACCGCTGCACATGTCCCACGTCACACCGCCCGAAACTGGTAGGTAGCGATGAAACAAGGCACAGGCTGCTGTGGGTCTAAAGCCGGATACAGCTTGCGTTCCACTGTATGTCCGGAGAGCCTTACGGATGTCGCTGGCAGTCTCACAGGCTCCTCCTAGAGCCCTGCGCCGTTCTAGGGCGTCAACAAGATGATGCCTGAATACCTCCATCGGCGTCAGCATATCCCCGCAGCGAACTGACCAAGAGTGTGGGAAGTACGTCCATGCCAAATTCAATCCGGCCATGCTCTGCCTGACAATTCCGTCTTCTATCAACCCACTGTAGTCACCGTTTAGCAGAGTGCGGAGATGTCTACGCTTCCCTTTTTCAGTGAGGGTGTAGAAAGGAAACAGCGCGTCGGCAAGCGTTGCTCGATAATCCTTCTCAAACTCCGCAATGATAGCGGCGGCTTGCTCATCACCGGCTTTGGCTGCTTCTCCGAACACCTTCTTAGCCTGTGCAAGAAGGTGTTTTTCATTCTTATATGTCATCATGACGCCTCAGCAATCTTGACACATTTGGGTTGGCCGTAAATCAATGTGTTGGTAACTTCATCAGTGTTTTGGGAACATTTGTTTCGGTTGATTTGAGAACGGGGCAGGCCTAGTCTGGCCCGTGTATGTGGTCGCCAGTGAATGATTTTCACGATACCGCCCTCATCTGTAGAGCCATAAATGCGCAAGATTAAAGCAGTGACAAAGCCATCGTGGTGGAAATACCCGGACGAACTTTTATGTTGCCTGAGCAAGTGGACGTGGGCGACCGTACCGAGCGTGCCTCGGGTTGTCAGAACAATTATGGGTTGTGTCAACAGGGACGCTCATTCAATCGCAAAAATGAAGGCTTGGGCGTTTCGCAGCCCTTCGTCATCGTTCCCTGATGCTATGGCAAGGGTCATTGAGAGTGACAAAATGATACATTCGGTTTCCGGTGACTGCCGTCACGTTTCGCTCCTGCCAGCCAACCTGCCAGATTTGATACCATGCGTTGCGAGGCGTGTATGGATGACCCAGTAGAGTCAGCAAAGCGGATGCGGAACCGGACGCTACGGCGCATCATGCCTGACAGTGTGATAGAAGAGGCGGACGCTTCCAACCTCCCCGATGCCAAGCGTGCAATCGTCAGGATGCTGGAGAGCCGCAACATCTGGAACACCGTTCAAAAGTGCAAGTCTCCCGAGGATATGCACCGGCTTTTGTGGCGCTGCACGTACATAAATTCATCGCTAAGTACGACGTTAGAGAGAAGCCTAAGAGAGGCGTTGAAACATGATTATGTAGCTGACACAACGCTACGAGAGACGTTAAAACATGACGCCGCTTTGCTTTCTCGAATTGTGAGGAAGGAAGTCGGGAACATTGCCGCGTTCGGCACTTCTATGTTCGCTCTCGGCATCATCCGGGGTATGCAGTTTGGCCGGGAATTAGATTCGAAGACACAGGGCAACATCAATTTGCTCCTAAGACATGCCCCAGTTCGGCGGCTTCTGTTGGAGGAGCCAAAGGCATCGAACCTTAAGATATGCCGTGCCCTCGATAAGGTGGAGCGTATGCCATCCTCTAAGGGCGTATGGTCAGACCTCAATAAACAATATGGAACGTGGGAGAAAGCAGCGGGTGAGCAATCCGTTAGAACTCTCATAACTCACGCCAGACGAGTTGCGTTACAGGACGCGATATATCAAGAGTTCTTATCCGTTGCCGATGGTGTAGGCGACGAGGGCAGCATCACGAACAAATTTCGCCCCAAAAAGTACGCCGGTCTTGTTAAATCCAAATAGATACCTATAAATAAAACCCCTGTATTCATGCGCGTTCCCGCGTGTTTCCGTTAACATAATTCTCCCAAATCTCGAAGTCTCGGCGTCACCCGCGTAAGTTCGTTTCATGACAAACACAAATCAACAAAAACAAGATGCGACCGACAGCAGCACGGCTGGAACCGTGCCCCAAGACAAGACGTTACATGTAACGTATCTCGACATCCACGAGTTGGCGGTTTTCGCTCACACTCACACCATCAACGCCGTCAAGAAGTACGCAGAATTTACTGAGTCCGCTTCCAAGGCTTACCCCGCTCTGCTTGAACTTGAGAAGCGGTTTTCCAAGCTTAACGGTCGTCCTACCGACCTCGGAGAAGGATACGGGGTAATTGGCTGGTACGACTTCTTGAAGCTGTGCGGAATTGAACCGGGTACTTTCCGCGTTTGGAAGTCTCGCATGAAGGCGTCTCTTGAACTGTCACAGCGCAAGCAGACTGAGGCAGCAGAGAAGTTGCTGCGGGATGCGGAGAGGGAAAGGAAGGTCCGGCTGGCAGTAGCTTTGAAGGCGCAGGAAGAAGCTGCCGAACGGGTTCTCATCGACGCCAAGGCGAAGTTGGCTGTGATGGACGAGACCATGGACGCCGAGACTCTCGCCACCGCCAAGGATATTGTCGAAGCGGCTGAACAGGTAACTGAGGCCATCCGTGGCAAGATTTTGGAGTTCACTCCCAAGTCCGGGACGGGAGCAGCAAATAAACCCGCCTTACAGATGGACGCGGCGACGCCGCAGCCGGTTAAGAAGGAAGAATACATCCTCTTGGCTGCTGAACTCTCCGAACTGATTCTTGCCATCAAGGAAAAGTCTCCGAGTCCCACGCTGTTCGCCATGATGGTCAAGCTTGCCAAGGAAATCAAGGAGAGCCTGAAGCAGCCGGTTGACCAGCCCGAAGTCCCCGCCGACTTCGAGTTCCATTTGCCGAACCTGAACAAGGAGCCGTTGAAGCACGGGAGGGCTGACGACGCAACTGAATCCGACGAGAAGACCGGGCGGCGGAATGCGAACAAGAAGCAGCAGAACATCGAACAGGCCAGCTAATCCAACCATCGGCTCCCGTCAAAAACGGGAGCCGAGATTTTCTCAACGGTCAGGAGTAAAGGGAGAAGAGAGATGACTTACGCACAGCGGTCAATAACAAACGGGCGTGATGATGAACATATGACCTATGAGGAGCAGAACATCAGCCAATACGAGGACGGAAGCGTTCTCGACTGCCTCCAGATGAAGGCATACACGGCAGAGCAGGTTATTGCAGGTCAACAATTCACACCAGCACTTTCTTACAGCATCAAGTATGTCACCGACTTGAACCGCGACCTCCTTCGCAACGCTAAGAAGGCGCTTAAGGTGACCAAGTAACTGTGAACGGGAGTGAGTGAGGGGGCACCGGAATGACAGAGGACGATTACACACTCGACTTGCCGACACGGATTGAGAGACGGAAACGCGCTCTCAAGGCCCGCGACATCGCCGAGTTCCTCAATATATCCGGAAAGCAAGTTTACGCTCTCGTTCAGCAGGGTCGCATTCCTTCCTACCGCATTGACGGTGCGATACGGTTTGACCCTGCAACGACTGCTAGGTGGCTCCGCTCTCGTGCAGCGTGAAGGGAAATGACTCACCCTGTTCACCAGTAATGCTCCAGACACAACGAGTCCAAACAAAAACCCCGACCGATAAAGGCCGGGGTTCTTTGTCACTGTTGAGCGATTCAGCAAGCCCAAGCAATGGAGTTGATTTTGTTTTGCGTTTCCGTGCCCTCAGCCGAAGACAAATAACGGAGAACAGTCTCCATATCGGCGTGCCCTGTGTACGTCATCACGGTCCGCACGTCGATGCCAGCCCGGAGCAGTGACGTTGTGTATGTGGCACGGAATTTGTGCAAGTACCAGCGTCCGCACTCGTTATGCTCTCTGCATCCTTGACAGTGGCCGCAGTTGAGTCCCGCTTTTTTTACGAGACGCTTAAGGAGCGGCAACCACTTCCAATTTGGTGTGTCGTTAGCCGTCCCAAGTACGAGTCGCCCTCCGTGCGCCTCTTTCCACGTCTGGAGATGTTCCACGAGGTCGGCAGGAATGGGTAACGTCCGCCCTGCCCTGTCCTTGATTTGGAATCCAAGGTCATTTTTCTCCGTGACGGTGATTGTGCCACGAGCAAAGTTAATGTCGTGCCATTCAAGGAACATCGCTTCTTGCATCCGAAGCCCGGACTTGAGGAGAACCTCAAACACGATGCGATGGTATGGGCTCGTGAGCGTAGCGAAAAACACCTCCAGTTGTTCCGGTTCATAAACCTCGACCGTCTTTTCCGTGTACTTCGGTGCCTGTTTCGCGAGAGCCTTCGTGTTGATTCCTGCCCAGTTTAAGAACCCGAAAATGGAGACATGCTTGTTGTTGATGGTGCGCTCAGAGTTGCCCCGTTTGCGGAGAGCAGCATACCAGCGGAGAATGATTTGCTCTGTGAGTTGGTCGGCATTATCCACCCCGGCGACGAACAGGAACTCTTCTAGCGCGTTCTCAAACGTGATTACACTCTCTTGCTTGCCCCGAGCGGTCTGGCGTTCAACGAAGGCTTTCGCTTGTTCCCGTAGGCTCACTTTGCTCGGCGCGTCTTCGACCTTGATGTCAGCCGCCTTAGCTGCCACCCGGACGGCCAATCGCCTCGACGTGAGAATTTGCTCGGCTTGAGCGGCTGCGGCATCTTCGCCGACGTTGCGCCAGACCATCTTTCCGTCCTGCATGTGCCGGAGTTCATAGTGCCCTTGTGGGTACTGAATCTGAGCGCTGGCAACCTGAGCGAATCGTGGGCGAATCTTGCCGTTGCGACCCATCGCAGCGGGTAACCGCTTCCATCCGTCTGGAGTTTTGCAGCAATAGTGCAGGGAGACTTTCGGACTGTTCATCGGGCTCCCCTTAATTTCTTGTACAAATAGTGTACAAAATCGGGAGCCTCAATTTCAAGTAATTGCAAATAAAGATGTTAGTTATATTGGATTTCGAGTCCCTTCTTCGGCACCATCTAGAAATAAGCTGATTAGAATGAGCCGCCTCCGGGTGGCTCTTATCGTTTAGTTAGGTTTTAGTTAGATGGAGGGAGCCGGCGCGCTCACGTCCCCAGGAAAACGGATAATACAGGACCTGATGGTTGGATGAGCCTGCGGCGAGTTCGCGCCCGCATGAAAACGAGCTACCGATCTGATCCACATCGAGGACGAAAATGTTCGACGGGAGAGACTTCGAGACCATTTCAAGAAGTTCAACGAGCGGTACTTTGGCAATCACCCGCCAACGTACTCAAGCTGCTGAACATCGCTCTGTTCCCCCTGACGCGCAAGTTTGTGAAGTGCAATTCGCGAAATGAACTTGTACCATTGCGGCGCTGGCGGTTCAATGGACTGGACCTGAACTCTGTCTAACTTGTTAAGGCAAATGCGTAGAGATATTTACCGGCGTTTATGACCGCACCTTTGTGCTTCTCTACGCACTTTGTGCTGATGATTAGAGTCTGTGGGATTGGGGAACGGAGATGACGTTGGGCCTGTTGAATCGCGCCTCGGAGAGTATTTCCTCGCGCTCGCGCGCGGTGTAGTGTCGTCGTCTGTGACCCACTCGCTGAACTCGGGCTCGTTGACTCCGCCTGTGCCGAATAGAGTTTCCGATTTTGTCTTTGCCCTGTGGCAGCGTACCGATGATTCAAGCCTGGTATGAAGAGTTGCATCATGGCAAGTGTTTTGCCTGGGTTGGTCTGATTCAGGCCATGCGCCGAAGAACTCAGCGGTTCAAGCAGGGCGGCGTTGCCTCATTCACGATCGTTTTGAGTGCGTCCGGTGGGCTGGTGATCTGGCGGCGCCTGTTTGGTATCCCGGCGAATGTGCTTGTTCACATACATGGCTGCGTCGGCTGCGCTGAGAAGGCTATCTTTGGTCGTACCATCTTCGGGATAAAGTGCGATGCCGATGCTGGCCGAACCGTGTACGACATAGCCCTCGGCTGCAAAGGGCTCGTCAAGGGAACTCTCCAGCCGATGAGCGATCTCTTCGACTTCAGCGCGGCTTCGCACTTTGGGCAGGAGCACAGCAAACTCATCGCCGCCGAGGCGAGCTAGCATATCGGCGGCCCGGAGTTGGCGTTTCATGCGGTTTGCGACCTCCTGCAGGAAGAGATCCCCCACCTGGTGCCCGTACACGTCGTTCACCTGCTTAAAGTCATTCAGGTCGATGTACACCAATCCAAAGATGCCGGCATTTTGACGAGCCAGTTCGATTTGCTTGTCCAGGTTGCTTTCCAGCGAAAATCGATTATGGATGTCGGTAAGCAAGTCGAATTCCGAGCGGCGGACCAAATCCGAGTACAGGCGACGCGTTTCAATGGCTAGAGAGGCCAGCGCTGCTGAAGTGGAAAGAGTTTCCTTCTCAACGGCGCGTTGCTGGGTGAGGGGATCAAACGCGGCATACAACGCTCCGAGCGGCGGACCGGTGCGGGCTGGGATCTGCTCGTGAACAATGCGGAATGCAGTGAGCTCCGGCGGGCAGTTTCCGAGTTGTGCTCCATCGACGATCTGGCACCAGCATGGCGCGCCACGAAGCTGGAACGAGACGAGTTCAGTAATCTGCTCGATGATCTCGGCAAGAGGCCGCGAGCCGTTGATGTCTTCGAGGATGCGGCTGCGGCGACGTTCGACGTAAGCCATGGCAGCATTTTCACGGCGCACTTTCCGTTCAATGATCCAGCCCCTCGCTCCAGCTGCAAACAGCAACGCGAGGAGAATGCCTACGAGAAGGATCAGATTGCGAACGCTCAGCAGTGAAGGACGGGCGACAACCGCAATGTCGTCGAAGGAACGAAGCAGGATGTTGAACGGAACTTGCTGTTCTGTGGGATCGATGGCGTTGGCTTGAACGACCATGCAGATGCCGGTGATGCGGATCCTGGTTCCTGGCGGAATCTGCAACATCTGGCGAAGAGGTCTGTTGGCGGGCGGGTGACGATATATTGCGGAAAAGAGATTACCGTCGGAGGCCAGAATGAATTCGTCCTGCGAGTCCTCCCGGACTGCCGCAACGACATTCCCTTCGAAGGAGACAAGGTCATTCTGATGGCCATCCGGGTCGCCGCTGTTCCAGGTAGCCAGCTGGCGCCAGGTCGACGGTTGCGGCTGGATAGGCGCGTAGATGTTGGTGTCCTGGATTTCGCCGTCATTCAGCGCAAGAAAACCCTCGTGAGCGTCTGGAAAGCCAGTCGCAATCGCGATATCTCCAATCCTCATCGGGATGCTGGAACGGGTTGAGATCCACAGGCTTTCAGCGCCATTCTGCAGAACGGCCGCGGCGCCTGGTTGATAGTAGGTGAGGGTTCCTTTGACACGCACTCTCTGCGTCGCGTCACGGATGTAAGAACTCGACAGCACTTTGTTCATCGGCGTGATCGGGAGGGAATCGGGGCTTGTCTCGACAGGCTTAATGACCTTCACGTCCGCAATGGAAGGAACTTCGAGAAGGATGCCTATCAATTGCATCTTGCTGTCGAATTTTCCCGATACCACCCCGGTGACTTCAACCTCACTATCCAGCAGTCCATTGAATTTGCTGGCGTCGGTTTCGACAACCGTCGCATCAACCGGCCCACCGTCCATGAGCAACCTCAAGTAGATGCCATGCATGTTTCCGAAGTTCACAATGTCCGCACTGCGGAGGGTGGCGCGGACAGTGACCCGCATGCAATCGCGTTGCGCACGGATCAACTGCTGATAATCAGCTGTGACTGGCTCTGGGAGAGTACCGTGTCGAAGGACGGTTATGCTGTCGCTAAGAATGTCCGCAGTAAAGCTATCCCGCGTCGTTCCTCGCACCAATACGCGATCGCCGGGAGCTAAATCCTTGTATGGCTTTGTCTCAACATAGATTGCCTGGCCGTCCTCCTGAACAAAGAGGTCGACGTCGGCCCTGTTGTAATAGGTAACGGTGGCTTCAAAGGCAACGGGCAACCCGCTCTGAGCCTCGGCCTTGGAGAGAGCGCGGATGGCGCGAAGCGAAGTAATGGCGCCCGGCCCCGCGGCCCAGAGCACGGAGGTCCATGGGGCGGCCATGGTGACGGCAAGGATCAGGCCCCGCATGTGCGAGCTTCCGAACCAGCTGGCAGCATGCGGCCGTTTTCTCCCTGCGTGATTCATGCCTTTATCCTCCATGCCTACCTTTCGTGGAGTACCCGTGCAAGCGGAGCCGGGCGCCCGCACAAGGTCTTGAATTGGCACCTGAGGTGAGGCTGATCATACTCTCATCCGACTCTTGCGAGCTACAACGAATGGATAGCTTTTGACTCGTTCGTAACTCCCCCAAAACGAATCACTTCCTCTTCCTTTTTCGGCACTGATTCCTCTCAAGATTCTCGTAAGCCTCAGGCGGCCGCTCCTTCTGTGCGTTGAGAGTCGGTACGGCCAAAGGCATCTTTTGCAGAAGCGATTGAGTTCATCCGGGGCAATCGGGTTGCCGAATCGAGAAATTCTCTTGTCCGGCTGTAATCCTCTCCGTTGTAAGGCTCGTCTGGGTTGATGCGGGGCTGGTGAAAGTCGAGCTTGCAGATTGTGATGGTCACAGCCAGTTTGTGATCGCCATGATCGAGAAAGCTGGCAGAATCTGTTCCGACGGTGCGCAAGCCGCCACCTGAAGACAAGAAATTTCTCTTCACCTGTGGTGAAGGGATTGGCGAGTGATGCGACTCCAGGAAAGTTGCAGACCTATTGCCTTTAGTAAGAGAAGGCAGTAGGCTACCTGCTAACTCCCACGGAGCCGTCATGCGGTGTCTCACTTCCCTTTTGCTGATGTGCCTGGTTCTGTCTGCATTGCAGACTGCTGGTCAAACGCGCCGCGCACTTCTAATCGGCATCAACACGTATCAACCGTCGGGCACGACGGCCGCGCATCCAACCGGGTGCACGAACGGACGATGCGCGCTCCTCTCATTCGATAACCTGGAAGGATCAGTCAACGACGCGCAGGCGATGGCGGATCTGCTGACGGGGCCGAAGTTCGGTTTTCCGGCGGCCAACGTCGTAGTGCTTACCAATCCCGCACCGCCCAAGCCGCGACCGGGCGTGACAATTCTGCCCGCCGATCAAACCACGCGCGACGGCATCCTGGCAGCGATGCAGAAATACCTTGTCGACGTGCCGCAGCGGGGAGACACTGTGGTGTTTTATGACGCGAGCCATGGCTCGCTGCGCGTCAACAGCAAGGGAACGAAGATGGAGGTGTGGGCCGGCGGCAAGCTGGTGCACGCCGACAGCACGCTTGTTCCGAGTGACGCGTACAAGGGCGGCGTTGACGTCCGCGATCGCGAAATGACACGAATCTTTAGCGCGGCGCTGGACAAGGGCATTCATCTGACCGTCATCTTCGACAGTTGCCATAGTGGCGGG
>Ga0209004_1000046_pt1 | contig 34515 bp, 30 predicted proteins | sample TexAe_RefH0_M1_FD_187948 | JGI IMG/M metagenome (GOLD analysis project Ga0209004, IMG submission 187948) | Forest soil microbial communities from Davy Crockett National Forest, Groveton, Texas, USA - Texas A ecozone_RefH0_M1 (SPAdes) (version 2) | ecosystem: Environmental > Terrestrial > Soil >... | reverse complement strand
GAGGCGCGCCGCCGCGCCTTGCAGCCGAGTCAAGAATGGCAAGTCCGGTAGTTCATCCTGCCAAATTTCCTTCCGGGCGCGGCTTGTGCAAGCTAAGCCCGGTAGCGCATGATGGGAGTCGGCAAAAAACATGTATCCCCACGGAGGTCAAAGGTGAAGCGCATCATCGCAATGCTGGTTGCAGTAATCTCGTTCGCCGCCGTCGCGGCCAACGCCGCTGATTCGAAAACCATCAACGGTTGGATTTCCGACTCGATGTGCGGGGCCAAGCACGCCGGTTCGGGTGCGGAGTGCGTAAAGAAATGCATCTCCGGCGGCATGTCCCCGGTATTCGTCGACGAGGGCAAGAAGCAGGTCTGGACGATCGACAACCCCGACGCTGTGAAGAGCTTTTATGGCGACCACGTTACCGTCAAGGCAACCGCGGATTCCGACAAGAAGACAGTTCACATCGACTCGATCGTGGCGGCAAAGTAGCGGGCTTTCAGGGCAAGGAACTCATATCAGCAACCAGGGAAACGGCGGGGGCATTCGTGCCCCTGCACTGGTTCAATGGAGTGCTGGAAGGATTTTGATCCAGGCCTGACCAACCTCCCACGGATCTGATCGAAGCCAATCTCCGAAATCCTCGTACTCGCCACCGCGTTCAATCTCTGTTACTGTTCTAACGATTAACGTTCGCTTGCGTTCAATTGGGTCGCGGCGTACGCCGGTGCGAAGGATCATGGCAAAAGCAATCTGGAACGGCAAAGTCATTGCCGAAAGCGATACTACTGAAATCGTCGAGGGAAACGTCTACTTCCCGGAAAACAGCCTCAAGCGGGAGTTTTTCCGCCCCAGCAGCACCACGTCCACCTGCCCGTGGAAGGGCCAGGCACGCTACATGAGCCTTTACATCGACGGGCAGGATAATCCCGACGCGGCCTGGTATTACCCAGATCCGAAGCCTGCCGCTCGTAAGATCAAAGGATTCGTGGCTTTCTGGCGTGGAGTTGAAGTAGAAAAATAGGTCTTCAGACGCCTAAATCAGGAGCCTGGATGCAGGTTCGTTTCGCAGTTTTCGCGCCACTTCTGGCGCTGTCTCTGGTTGCCTGCGCGCATAAGCCAATCGCGCCTTCGGTTGCAGTTGCGCCAACGCTGCAGGGCGATCCGGCGCATCCCGGGTTGACCAAGGGCTGGGTGGATACGAAGTTGTACTTCGGCCTGGGACCGGTCGACCACCCTGATCAGGGCGTGAGCGAAGCCGCTTGGCGCAGCTTTCTCGATCGCGAGGTCACGCCGCGCTTCCCGGATGGCCTCAGCGTGCTCGACGTGTACGGCCAATGGCAGGGCAAGAATCAAACCACACCGGAGCGGTTGCGTTCGAAGATGTTGATTATCGACTACCCGGATACCGCAGAGAACCGCGCGAAGATCGAAGCAATTCGAACGGCGTGGAAGCAGAAGACCGGGGATCAGTCTGTGATGCGGGTGTCGGAGCCCGCGGACGTTTCGTTCTAAATCCAAATATAGGTTTCGTTCTAAATCTAAATATAGTTTGTGGAAATCGGTCTTCTGGGCTGCTCCTGCGCCCGCCAGCTGGCCTGCTGGGTCGGTGTGAGGATCTTGACGAGAAAGAACAAGAGGTAGGACGAACAAGAAATAGCCAGGTGAATCATGGTTGGCTCCTTCCGATGTGCAGTGGCGCCCCATCTTGCCAGCGGGACGACAATAGAGAGGCACGGCTCATGCCAAACCATCGTTGATTTCGCGCAATGCTTGCACTCAATTGGAAGGAATCAATTTAACGAGGACAGCGAGAAATTCTGAGATCGCCGGTTTCAAATCAGTGACGAAGTGCCGATGACGACAATTCGTCACCATGACGGCAGTTCGTCACACTCTTGAATTACGCTTCAAAAGCACCTTACGTAGCTGAATACATCGCTTTTCTGCTGGGGCCTCAGGTTGGGGAAGACGAAGTGTTCGCGCCGCACCTCTTCGCGGGTGAAGCCACATTTCTCCAACACGTGGGCTGAGGGCGTATGCTCCGCGTGGCAGATGGCTTCAAGGCGCTCGACGCCGGTTTGCAGGGCCACGTCCACCATCGCTTCAAGGGCCTCGGTGGCGTAGCCCTGGCCCCAGGCGTCTTTGGCGAACACATAGCCAGTCACCGCGCGCGTGGGCGTCTTGTAGAAAAGGCCGGTGCTTCCCAGCAGTTTACCGTTGGCGCCGTTGTCGCGCGTCTGCACCAGGTAAGGGCCTGCGGGCCAGCGTCGCCACTCTTCGTCGCTCATGGCAAGAAATGCAAGCGTGTCGGTCACACTGCGGTGCGTGGGCCAGCTGAGGTATCTCGTGACTTCGCGGTCCGATGCGTAGCGATGAAAGACTTCTTGCGCATCGCTCTTCTTTGGTCTGCGCAAGCTGAGCCGTTCGGTCTCGATGGCTTCTGAAGCTTTTACACCTTTGCCTTCCAATTCCATCAGCCCTCCGACAGGGGTTTGCCAATCTCCCAGTGATGGCCGAACGGATCGACGACGCGACCGATGCGCCAGCCATAAGCCTCGTCCCTCACAGGACAAATTGAGGAGGCTCCGGCTGCCACAGCCTGGTCGAATACGGCATGCGGATCGTCCACGATCAGAACCATGCGCATGCTGCTGCCGCCTAGCGATTCGGGACTGAAGTTCTGGTGCGGTTGCGACTCATCGGCCAGCCAGAAGTCGCCTTTGCCCACGGCGAGGTGCGCCAAGATGCTTCCGCCGTCGCCATCCATCCGGAATAGTATCGTTGCTCCGAACGCGCGCGTGTAGAAGTCCACAGCATCGGCGCCGTGCCGCACATTCAGCATCGTTGTGATGGTTGTTTCCAATTTCTTGCCGGTCGACACGGAAGGCGCCATTGGAATCCTCCTATGGTGTGCAGCGCTTGGTAAGCGGCGCTGGGCAGAGTGGTTGCGGTGCTGGTTGTGGTGCTTCAGTATGCCTGCAGTTGATCGAGCGGCAGCCGTACGCGGAAGCATGTCGAGCCGGGATCAGAGCGCACGCTGAGATGTCCACGGTGCTTGCGGACAATGCGCATGGCGTTGTCGAGACCAAGGCCAAGGCCCTGGCCGGGTGCCTTGGTGGTGAAGAACGGCTCAAAGATGCGATCCTGCAGTTCCGGCGGAATCCCGGGACCCGTGTCCCAAATCTCCACCAGCATCATCTCGCCTTCAAGGCGACATGTCAGCTTCAGTGTGCCGCTGTCGCTGTTCTCAGCCAGCGCGTCCAGAGCATTTTCAATCAGAGCCGTCCACACCTGGTTCAGCTCGCTGCCATAGGCGCTGATGCGGGGCAGATCGGGCTCGTAGTTCCGCTCGACTTCTACGTTTTGCATGCGCGACTGGAGCATCTGGATCGTGGCATCGAGACCGGCAGGCACATCCACTTCCAGAATGGGCGCGCGATCCATATAGGAGTACGCCTTGACCGCGCTGATCAAGTCGAAGATCCGCGCTGTCGAATTCAACAGCGTATCCACCGACCGCTGAGACCTCAAGTAGCGCGCGAAGTATTGCAGCGAAACGCATGTTTCACTTGAACCAATCAGCGTCCGAAGTTCTTCGAGGTCCGAAACAGTCGCGCGCTGCTCGGCAAGCTGCGCCGCCACCTCCCATGCCCCATCGCAGGGCAATGCAGTCAGCCAGTTGCGCAGGCTTTCTTCCAATTGAATCTGCTCGCCGGCATCGCGCGTGTCATACCGGGTCGAGCGGCTGAGGATTTTTTGCTCCCAGGCTTCTACGCCTTGAATTTGCTCCTCTGTAAGGCAGAGATTCACGAGTTTAAACCGGTTTTCGCGGTTCGATCGCAGTTCCATGACCAGACTCGAGGCTGCACGCTGCGCTGCTGACGCCGGGTTATTCAACTCGTGCGCCAGGTTGCCCGCCAACTTGCCTAATGCGTTGAGCTTCTCCGCCTGCTGCTCGATGCGTGTTACCTCGCGCACACGGTCGAGCAACGTGGAAACCACTCGCTGCGCCATGGATGGAATCGCCGCGAGCATTTCAGGGAATGTTTCTTTTTTGACCAACAGCGCCCACACCGGCGTGATCGCGAAACCCTGGCCGCCCGACATCTTCATGCGCGAGAAAGGGAGCAGTCCCGTCATCTGACCTGCACGGCCGATGAACAGTTCCATTGGTCCGCCGCGCTGCCGGCGAACGTGTATCTCACCTTTGAGGATGAGGATCATTCGATCCGCAGGCTGGCCCTCCTCGAACAGAATGTCTCCCGGCTGCCCGACAACCTCTTCGCCGTGCTCAGCGAGCCAGCGCCGATCTTCAAAGGGCAGCCCCTGCAGCGGACCTACACGATCGAGTGCAGCCGCGATGGTGTCGGCAGGGGTGGGGCAGGCAGGAGCGGACAAGGTAGGGGAGAGCATCCAGAGCCTCCAGCTTCACTAATTTAAGGATAGACCATACCCCGGTTGCACGCTGTTAAGAAGTGTCGTGAGCCGGTATATCAGACAGTTGAACAGCGAATCGGCGATCCCGAATTGCGCCGACGCAGGTTCGCCGATGCTATGATGAGCGGTTTGAAATCAAAGGCAGGGGAGTCCTTCATGTTTCGCAATATCATTTCAGCCGCACTTTTGCTCTCCACTTCGTTTATTGGATTTGCTCAGCATTCCGCGGCCAGCTTCGACGAATCTACGAAAGTCTTTCGTCTTGATGGCGGCAACGTCACATATGCCTTCGGCGTGAATGTGCGCGGAGAATTACAGCAGCTTTACTGGGGCGGCCGTCTGGGAGCGACGGATCGAATTGCGCAGGCTGTGCCGGCGCGAGAATGGGCTTCGTTTGACTCGTCTTATACCAACACACCCCAAGAGTATGCGGGCTGGGGTGCGGGTTTGTTCGTGGAGCCTGCGCTGAAGGTCACGTTTGCCGACGGGAATCGCGATCTTGTTCTTCATTACGACAGCCACGAGATCGCATCTGATGGTTTCAATGTCATCCTTAAAGACATCAAAAGAAAGGTTTTCGTGAAATTACACTACGCTATCGATCCGGAAACCGGGATCATGGCACGCCGGGCGACGATTGAAAATCGGGATTCCCAGCCAATCACCGTTGAGCAGGCCGCTGCGGCCGCGTGGGCGCTGCCTGCGGCGCATTACACGCTCAACTATCTGACGGGGCGCTGGGCCGGTGAATGGACGCTTACGCAGGAGGCCCTCCATCCCGGTGAGCGTGTTATCGAAAGCCGTCGCGGCTCGACCGGGCATCAGGCGAATCCCTGGTTTGCCATCCAGGCCGGTGACAGTCCGAACGAGATTGGCGGTGAAGTGTGGTTTGGCGCGCTTGCGTGGAGCGGATCCTGGCGGATCACGGTGGAACAGGACCAGCTCGATGCGATTCGCGTAACCGGCGGATTCAATCCGTTCGACTTCGGCTATGTTCTTCACCCCGGCGAAACGCTGGAGTCGCCCGTCTTTTATGGCGGCTATAGCGCACACGGTCTTGGCGGGGCATCGCGGCTTTTACATCACTTTGAGCTCGCTCACATACTGCCGCATCGCATGGGCGAAGGTGACGCAGCCGCGCCCAAGCCACGCCCGGTAATTTACAACTCGTGGGAGGCGACGGAATTCAACGTGTCTGAAGAAGGACAAGTTGCCCTCGCTGAGAAAGCTGCGGCGCTTGGCGTCGATCGCTTTGTGATGGACGACGGCTGGTTCGGGCAGCGCAAGGACGACCATGCTGGACTCGGCGACTGGTACGTGAACCCGCAGAAGTTTCCGCATGGGCTGAAGCCGCTGATCGACAAGGTGCACGCGCTAGGGATGGACTTCGGCCTATGGGTCGAGCCGGAGATGGTGAACCCGGACTCCGATCTGTATAGGAACCATCCCGATTGGGTGTTGAACTTTCCCGGCCGCCCGCGCACTGAGCAGCGCAACCAGCTGGTGCTGAACCTTGCGCGGCCCGATGTGCGTGATTACATCGTCGGGTTTCTCGACAAGCTGGTTACCGAGAATGACATTGCATTCCTCAAGTGGGACTACAACCGCAACTGGAGCGAACCGGGATGGGACCAGCTTCCGCCCGCTGAGCAGAAAAAGGTTTACGTCGAATTCACGCGCAACCTTTACGCCATCTTGGCGGAGCTGAAGAAGCGCCATCCGAAGTTGGAGCTTGAGTCGTGTTCGGGCGGCGGCGGGCGCGTCGACCTCGGCATTCTGCAATACGCCGACGAGGTCTGGCCGTCAGACAACACCGACCCATTTGACCGGCTGACGCAACAGGATGGGTTCACCTACGCTTACACACCGCAGATCATGATGGCGTGGGTCACGGACTCGCCGCATGACCTGGAAGGGCAGCGTCGCGTTACTTCGCTCCAGTATCGGATGCTCAGTTCGATGCAAGGCTCACTTGGCATCGGCGCGAACATCACCAAGTGGAATGACGAGGAGATGGCGACGGCCAAACGCCTCATCGCGGCCTATCACCAGGTGCAGGCGACGATCGTGCAGGGCGATCTGTACCGGTTGATCTCGCCGCGCAATGGCAGCGAATTCTCAGCTACGCAGACCGTGAATCGCGACAAGAGCCAGTCGGTCGTCTTCGCGTTTATTCATTCAACGCAGGAGGGACGCGGATACCCGCGTCTGAAACTGCGTGGCCTTGACCCGAAGGCGAACTATGCGCTCACGCCGATCGAAGGCGCTGCGCAGAAGGGAACTCCTGCGACGGCCAGCGGCGCGTGGTGGATGAACCACGGGCTCGATATGAGCGATGACTTCAAGGGTGACTTTCGGGCTGCGGCATTCCGGCTGGACCGGAAGTAAGCCGGACTTTACGATACGTTGCCGCTCCGCTGCTATGATGCTCGTGCGGCGGAGTGCTCCAAGCCGGGCATGCATCGGGCTTTGCGGTTCGATGCTGTCCTCTCCGGGGATACCCCGGGGAAACGTGAATGACTGGGAATTCGTCAGGTGACAGAACCTGCGCGCTGCGCAGAGCTTGTCACGCAAGGCCAGACTCGTTGGAGCACTTTGCCGCAAATCATGATGCGCGGCCCCGCATTTTACGAAGCGTTGGCAAACTCGATCCTTGCGGGCGATGCCGCACCGGAGGCGATCGCCGCGCGCCTGACCCACACGCTTGGACGCGACTGGCGCTGGATCAAACCTCTTGTCCGCCGCTACCTGAAAACATTCGGCGAGCAGACGCGACCGCGCCGCAAGGCTGTGGTCCAGTTCCTGAGGCGCGACGAAGGACTTTCGCGCGCGCTCAGCGTTGCTCATGAACCGGTTCGCATTGCTGCGTGGATTGGCCCCAGTTCGACGATGCAACCTGCGCACGCTGCGCGTGCATGGTCGATTCCTGCGATTGAAACTATCGGCGCGCTGGCTGAGTGGCTGCACCTCACGCCTAGCGAACTATCGTGGTTCGCCGATCTCAGGCGCAAAATGGCTCGTCTGGGACAGCAGAACTACGCTGGCCCACTCAGTCATTATCACTACCGGATATTGGCGAAGGAAGGTGGGGCTATCCGGCTCATTGAAGCGCCTAAGAAACGATTGAAGCAGATGCAAAAGCAGATTCTCTCTGAGATTCTCGAGAGAATCCCGGTTCATCCTGCGGTGCACGGGTTTCGCCGCGGCCGTTCGATCAGGACATTCGCAGCGCCGCACGTCGGACAGCGTGTTGTTCTGCGCATGGATTTGCGCGACTTCTTTCCGTCGATCTCTACACCGCGAGTGCAAGCCATGTTCCGCACGGCCGGCTATCCCGAGTCGGTGGCCAACCTGCTTGGCGGACTTTGCAGCAATGCTGCTCCGCGCGCGCTTTGGCAAGAGAAGCGAAGCAGGCTCGATCCGCAGCGCATGGCCGACGCGCGTCATCTCTATGCGTGGCCGCACCTGCCGCAGGGAGCGCCGACTTCACCCGCGCTTGCGAACATCTGCGCCTACCGTTTCGATTGCCGGCTCACAGGCCTCGCTGAGGCTTGCGGCGCGGTTTATACGCGGTATGCTGACGATCTTGCCTTCTCCGGCGGCGAAGGCTTTGAACGAGGTGTTGAACGATTTTACCTTCACGCCGCGGCTATTCTGCTGGAAGAGGGATTCACCGTTCAACATCGCAAGACGCGCATTATGCGGCAGGGTGTGCGGCAGTATCTTGCGGGCGTGGTTGCGAACCAGCGGCTGAATGTTCCGCGGCCCGACTATGACCGGCTCAAGGCGATCCTCACCAACTGCATTCGCTTCGGGCCGGTGTCGCAGAACCGCGAAGGTCGTGCTGACTTCCGCGCTTACCTGGAAGGGCGGATCTCATTTGTTGCGATGATCAATCTGGACAGAGGCGCGCGCCTGCGCAAATTATTCGATCAGGTTCAGTGGTGACCGAACGCTATTTTCCGCTCCTCTCCTGGTAACCCTGCCAGACGTATTCAAGCGCTTCGGGAAGGGTCTGCGCCTTTACCGCGCGATCTACGTGGCCGGCGTTCTCTGCAAAGACGAATTGGTAGTGATACTTTTTGGCGGCAAGAACTTTGGCCATGCGCTCGTTGGCTTCGACCCAGTCGTGCATGTTGTCGCGCATCACGTTGGGATTGAAAAGATCGCGGTCGCCTACTTCCATCCAGAGACGGATCGGCATGGGCTTGCTCGCGGGGATCAGGTGCTCGTGAAATTCCCAGGAGCCGTGGGGGGATTTCAGATCGGAAGGCCACTGCTGGTTTACGTAGGTGCCTGAATATGTCAGCACGCGGTGATACAGCTCCGGGTGATACCAGGCCATGATGAGCGCGCAGGATCCGCCAGAGCTGCCGCCCATGGTTGCACGGGCATCGGGATCGTGCGTCAGCTTTACGTGCGCTTCGGATTCGACGCGTGGCAGCACTTCGTTTTCAACAAACTCGGCATAGCGGCCGGACATGGTGTCGTACTCGAGGCCGCGCTCGCTGCCTTGCGCGTCGCCGCTGCCATTGCCAATGGAGATGGCAATCATCACCGGGAGCTTGTGTTCGGCGATCAGGTTGTCGAGGGCGGTGAAAAGCATGCGGTCAGTGCCGTCGGCGCCGACGATGAACGGCGCTGCGCTGCCCGGTACGTACGCTTTGGGCACATAAACGGCGACCTTTCGCGTGTAGGGCGCGGGGTGGCTTGTGGTGATTACCAGCTTTGCCGGGTCGCTCGGGTCGGGCGTGCCGAACGTGCCCTTGTCGCGTGCGATGCCGGGATAGTACTTGCTGTCCGACGAATTCATCGTGAATTCAACAACGGAGCCGTTGGTCAGGTCCTGCGCGGTCATTTCGGGGGCGGGCGTGTGGGTGGGACCGATGATGAAGTTTCCATCGGCGTCGGATGGCGGAACTGTCCCGTCGGGCAACTGCTTCGCATCGACGTAGCCCGGCGTGTGGGGATCGCGGGTGGGTGGCGCAGGCCGCGCGGTCTGCTGGGGCGCCGGAGATGCGGACGGAATCTGCGCCGATGCGAGGGTGAGGTGCGAAGAGGCGGCAATCAACGTGAGCGCGGGTGCCAGAACGAGAAGTCTCATTTCGATGGTTCTTCCTTCAGCTCGACGACGCAGAGCAGTTGGGAACAGGTGTTCTCCAGTGTATTCGGGCGGAAGGGCCATGCCGGCTGAGTTCGCTTGTGCGATCCCGGGGGTATACTCCGGTATCTGGCGGTAAATATCCTGTTTTCAACATGGTAGAGAGAGGGGGTGGCTGCAAATTATTCTCCGCATTGGACTTGCCTGCAGATATTTCCAGGCATTGGGCTTAGAAGCAGGGGCAGGCACCCGCAACATGGGTTAGAAAGCCGAATGGGTGGAGAGATGAGATCACACTTTCCATTGTGGCAAATATGCGGTTAATTGCCTGCAAAACTGCGACTGAGAATTTTTCGAGTGGAATGAGTGGGTTAGGGCGGAAAGGCGAGGAGGGACTCTTGACAGCGTGTGAGGTGAACCCCTTCAGTGAGACAGATTGTGTTTTGACAGTATGCCGTTGCTGAACATTGTTTTCATTGTGGGGCCCCATGGGATGGGTCACTCGAAACTACCGAATCGGCCACGATGCTCCCGACATGAGCCTCAGAGCGTTAATCTGCAAGGAACCCGCATGAGTGAAACACAAATATCGCGGCCTCGCATTTCTTTGTTCGATTCCGACGGACTCCCTTGGACGGCGCGTCTGAGCATGGCTTGGTTGGTCTGGATATTTGCCTTGACCGGAGGGCTGGCAGCGATCCCGATTGGGCTGTATATCGGGATTTGGATTAGGGCCAAGACTCGATCGACGATAGTGCTTATCGTCTACGCACTTCTGGCTGGGGCATGCATCCTTGCGTTTGTGCCCGACTCGATATTGCCACCGCGTTGGTCGGACCCGACCGCGTTGGCTATCTTGCTGCTATGGTTTGCTGGAGCATTGATCGGCAGACGGCAGATCAGTCGCTACTATCTCCAACGCGAGGGGGCCGAGTTCGATTTGAGCCTGGCGTACACTTTGCTGTTCGGAGCCTGGTACTTAAATTATCGAATTCGCCCCGAGTACTCGCACGGCCTCAGGACAAAACCTTCGTCTTGATATCGCCGGTGTATTAACTCCCAAACGGAAAAAGGGGGCTATTTCCGGATCGGCCACGACACACCCAGAATGAGTTACTTGACGGTCGTTCTCCATTGGCAAACCGATCCGGGCGCACGGTCACTGATTTGCGGGCCATTCAAAGGGGTGCTCCAACAATTCGCGTGCCTGATTGATCGCCCCGACAGTGTTATCACCGGTCTGAATTGCTAACTGGTATTGCGCGACGGCCCGTTCGCGCTGTCCAGTAACGTCGAAGATCTTCCCAATTTGGATGTGGCTCCAGACTTTGGTCCAGACGGGATTCCCATCTCCGGCCAGCGAGTCGCGATAGGCGTTCACGCCTGCTTGGTAGGCGTGCTTTTCGAGAAGGAACTCCGCAAGGCAATACTTCGCCAGCGAGCTCCGCGGTGTCGATTTGCTTGCCGCCCGCACCGTTCCCCGACCTACCAGCTCTTCCACACGTTCGACCCAGCCGCGATTGGCGGGGTCATTGGCGTAGTCGGACGCCGCTTTCTTCTGGTCGCAATCCGAGACATATCCATGTGCACTGATCTGAGCAAACGACGGCGCCGCTACCGCCAGCATCATGATCGCCACTACAACAAAACAACGAGTCCGATTGGACAGTGTCATAAGCTTCCTTTCAGCGATGCTATGACGTGGGTGCTTTCGCGAAGCAAACTCGATGGCTCACACCCTTGAATTTGGCAGGCAAAACCGTCAACTTTACTTGATGGACGGCCCCCCGATCGGAACGATAGCAAGTGTTGACCTTGCGAGCCCAGTCGCCCGATCTATCCTTTGGCAACGAGGGCTTGGTCGCGAGCGTTCGCTGGCGACTGAGCACCTTGTTTACGTATTACCGTTAGCCAAGATCCTATGAGAGGGGAGGTCAAGAGAAAGACCATCCCCTACTCCCCTGTCAGGGGAGGCTGTTTGACTTGCATCCAGCCCGACCTCATTTGCATCGGGGCTGTTAGCTTGCCGTTTTCTTGGGCGTGAGCAAGTGAGTTGCAGACCTTGTTTGGTTGGTTTCATACGGGCGATGGTGGTTCGACGTCCTCGGCTCGTGAAGCGGTGCAAGCAGGAATGTTGGCTTGGAATAGCTTGCCAACCAAGATCCTATTTGAGACTCGAGGCCTACAGCTTTATTGGGTAATGCGAGGGGGCATAGGATCGGAATAGAGACTCCATTGCTGAACTGGCAGCACATGGAAGTGCCTACTAGGCTAACAGATACTCACCCTCGACCCTGAGCACCACGAAAACGATGGCTACCATCGCCGAGAAAACCGGAAGCAATGGCCTAGTTTCTTTTGACGCTCAAGCTGCTTGTGACTTCACATAACTGACGTCGAAACACGCTCCTTTCTTCCAAAGCGTTAGCGTAATGGCGGCGATCTTGCGCGCCAGTGTGAGGCGAGCCATCTCCGGCTTCATCCCTTTAGCCAGCAAGCCAAGGTAGAAATCCTGAAATGGGCCAGGATGAAGAGCAGAGCTAAGTGCCGCACTCTTAAATATCTCCTTCATCATGTGATTGTGATTCTGATTGAGGCCGCGAACTTGTTGTGGCTTCTTAGAACGTTGCAGTTGTCCGTCCACGTAGCGATATTGCGCGCTGTCGTGGGTCACCACGGCCAGACCACTATAGGTCCATAATTGCCGCTTGCTCCTGAACCGGTGCGGCGTTTGCATCAAAGCCACCAGCTGCGCGGCCCGCAGCGGGCCGATGAAAGGAATCTGGCGGAGCAGTTTCACTGCTGGAAGTTTCCGGCTCTCGGCGAGCACTTCTCTCCGCACAATGCGCCGCAAGGACTGCAGCCCGTCCAACTCCTGATAGAACAGCTCTGCGCGGCGGCGTACGCCGGCCTCTTGAATCTTATTCAGCCACAACTCGCGATGGCGCCGGGTATAGACTTGTGTGCCGGTGCAGGGAATGCCCCAGCTGCGATAGAGAGCCTTGATCCGGTTCATCACTCGCATCAAGTCCTTGCCGACCACCTGATAGCTGCGCGTCAACTCACGCAACGTACGCAACCCATTTTCTCCGTGGTAGACCGCGCGGAGCATTCCGGCGCGCAACAGTTCTGACAGCTTGCGCGCATCCACGCGGTCATCTTTGCTGCCCTCTTTCAACAAAGCATTGCGGCGCGGATTGCAGACCACAATTTCCTTCACGTGTGGTTTGAGCACATCGTACAGCCAGGCCGCCCACGTACCTTCCTCCAAAGTCACGTGCAGTTCGCCACGCAGTCCATCGAGCAGATCAATCAGAGTCCTGGCTTTGGTTTCGACGATGGATTCCATAACCAATTTGCCGGCAGCATTGCGAACCGCAACGGTAGTCGCTTCCTTGTGAACATCCAGGCCGATATACTTGACATTGCTACTCTGCATACGGAGTACCTCCTTGGGGGGAAGGTGATTCCTCAGCCAGAACACTTCCCCCTAAGCAGATTGTCGAACTTTTAGAACCCATCCAAAACTGCAGCCTCTTTTCCCATCGCAGTAGAATCTGTCTTGAACTGAGCGGAGGATAGGGCAATACTGGGAAGCAACCCGAGCGCCGACTCAGTGGCCTCGACCGATGCAGGGGGATGCTGCGACATCCCCCTTTCGCTGTCTGCTTGTAGAAACTCCCTATCGGGAGAGGCATTAAAGCGTTAAATCCTGGGGGTGCGGGGGCAAAGCCCCCGCAGGCTTCGTCACCCATACCCACCTGCCGAAGTACGGGCGCACTCTCATAATGCATCGGAAACGCCTCGAAGACGAGTTTGGAGTGAGCCTCTGAATCTAGTCCGAGGCGTTTTCGATTTGGAGGTGAGAAGGAAGCCGCAGGTGTACTTAGCGGACGCGGTGAGTGATGCTGGGATTATGGATATTGAATGCTGTTTCGTGTTTAAGCAAATAACCTTGTGTTCCTGAATCGTTGCCGCGGGTGCTTGAAGAAGTTGAGTCGCTGCATGGACAGGCCTTGATTGGAAGCATCGGCAAGCCCTCTGGAGCGGCTTTGGAGGCTTGATGGATCGAGTGCACACACGACTGCAACTGCGTGCGTGGAGCAAGCCGGCAGAGCGGACTGGTGGCGACGGTCATGAAGAATTTAACTCTGCAAAATAGAGTTGTGCAGCGGTGAAGCGTTCAACGACGCGCATCGGATTTCCGCAGCGTGGGCAGTGCCAGAGATCGCAGTCGGGCGGCGGCGGCAGAGGCAGAGATTTGCGGCCCTGCGCGGCGAGCAGAGTGCGTGCCAGGGGCAGCAGCTGTTTTCGAAAACGGTTCGAGAGCAGACCATAGTGGCGGATGCGCACGAAACCCCTGGGCAGGACATGCAGGAAGAAGCGTCGGAGGAACTCGACGGCGCCGAGGGGCATGACACGCTGGATTCCGCCGTGCCGATAATCGCGCCAGCGGAAGCGGACTTCTTCTCCATCGAAGGCAGTGATGCGATGGTTGGATATAGCCATGCGGTGGGTGTAACGGCCGAGATAAGCGAGGACTCGATCCGGACCGCCGAAGGGTGGCTTGGCATAGACGTACCAGTCCTTCTTCCCCAGCTTCGCGAGCAGCTGTTCGAACCACGCGGGATCATCGAAATCGGTGGCGGGACCGCGACAATCGAGCTGGTTCCTCCGGTAGAGATGGCGAAGTCCAGCGAGGAACTTCTCACGGAAGACGTCGTGGAGCACCGCAATGGGCAAAAGGAACCGTGGGTGGTTGGTTGAAATCCAGCGCTGATGATCGGGGGACAGTCCACCGCCGGGGACCACGCAATGGACGTGATAATGGCCCAGCAGGGTCTGACTCCAGGTGTGCAGGATGGAGAGGAATCCGATCTCTGCGCCGAGCCATTTAGGATCCCGGGCGACATCGAGCAGAGCCTGGGAACTGGCGTCGAAGAGCAAATCAAGAAATGGCCGGGGAGATGTCAGGGCCAGCGGGTTTAGTTCGTGCGCCACGGTGAACACGACGTGGAAGTAGTTGGTGTTGAGTAGATCCCGCTGCTGTGCCTGGAGCCATCGCCGCCGTTCCTGCGTCTGGCACTTGGGGCAGCATCGCGATCGGCAGGAGTTGTAAGAGTGCGGTGCCTCGTACGCGCAGCCCACACACTTGTCTCTGTGTCCGCCAAGAGCCGCGGTGCGACAGCGCTCTATCGCTCGAAATGCCTTCAGTTGCTGATAGCTGACACTCGCCTGGTGGTGTTCGAGATAATGCCGGCCCTTGGCGCGGACGATGTCGGCCACTTCGACGGTCGGTCGCGTCATAGGCGCGAATGCCTCCCCGTGGCAAACAATTTACACCGGCTGAAAAATTACTCGAAAGCCAAAACTGCAGCGTCCGCGGCGCCTGCGGCTTCGTTCTTACCGCCTATGCGGAAGTTTCAAAAGCAACCGCGGATCCTTCTGCTTCGCGTCAGGATGACAGCGCGAGAGGAGAAGCCGCGAAAGCGGGACAATAACCGCTTAACCGGAGGTTGGCATTTGGTCGATTCGATGGATTCAAAAGCAACTGCAGATCCCTCCACTTCGGTCGGGATGACAACCGCTTTCGCGGTTGTTGATAAGTCACCGCCTATGCGGATGTTTCAACGCTAACGCGGATCCTTCTCTCCGTTCAGGACACCGGGCCGGCTGAATTCTGGTAGGTGTAGAAGCCGCGGCCTGATTTGCGGCCTAGCCAGCCGGCGTCCACCATGCGTACCAGCAGCGGGCAGGGACGATACTTCGGGTCGCCGAAGCCTTCCTGCAACACGCGGAGGATATCGAGGCAGACATCGATGCCGATGAAGTCGGCGAGTGAGAGCGGGCCCATGGGGTGCGCCATGCCGAGCTTGAAGACCTGGTCGACTGCTTCAGGTGTGGCGACGCCTTCCATTACGGCGAAGGCTGCTTCGTTGATCAGCGGCATGAGGACGCGGTTCGACACAAAGCCGGGTGCATCGTTTACTTCGACCGGGGTCTTGCCGAGCTTCACAGACAGGTCGCGCACCGCGGCGAAGGTTGCGTCGCTGGTGGCCATGCCGCGCACCACTTCCACCAGCGCCATCACGGGCACTGGATTGAAGAAGTGCATGCCGATGACCTGTGCGGGGCGCCTGGTGAGCGCGGCCATTCTGGTGATCGAAATGGAAGAGGTGTTGGTGGCCAGGATCGCGGTATCCGGGAGGATGCGATCGAGAGTGCGAAAGACCTGGGCCTTCAGGTCGAAGCGTTCGGGGGCTGCTTCTACCGCAAGGTGCGCGGCGCCCAGCGACTCCATGTCTACGGTGGTGGTGATGCGGTTGAGGGTTGGCTCAATTTCCGCATCGGGCAGCTTGCCTTTAGCTGCTTCACGGCCGAGGTTGGTGCGGATGGAGCCGAGGGCGCGATCCAGGAACCGCTGTTCCACGTCACACAGCGTTACCGGAAATCCCGATCGCGCAAATACATGGGCGATGCCTGATCCCATGGTTCCCGCGCCGATTACGGCGACTGCCTTAATGTCTGCCACCGTTGATTCCTCCCAGGCAAATGGGAGTGTAGCAGGCAGGGGCGGCTGCACGCGTGGGCGATGGCAATTGTGTGAACAACGAATGGCACCACGAACGGGATTCCGTTCCGCCCCTACAGGGCGGTTTGGTGGCTGGATCGTATTCCCCGGATTCCGCTTCACTCCATCCGGGGCTATTTTCGCGTCATCCCTCCGGGAAGACGTATCGCTTCGAGCATTCCGCGAAGTGTGTTCTTGCGTCATCTGAGGACGGACAGACAACGCACAGCTTTTCGGGAGTTCAATAACAAAAAGAGCGGCGCGACCAGGTCGCGCCGCAAGTTCACCCCTATCGCCGGAGAAACTTAGTTTCCCTGTGAGGCCGCCGGTACAAGTTGCACCTGATCGGTGAGCGTGAGCATCAGAACCGCACCGGAATTGAGGTTGGCCTGTGGATGGCTGACGAGCAGATGCGCCGTCACCACGCCGGCTCCGATGATGCCGCCCGCGAGCAATCCTGCGGGACCGCCAAGCACCGCGCCAGCGATCATGCCGCCGCCGACTACGCCGCCGTACTCTATGCCATCGCGTTTTACGCGGGAGCCCGGCGTGATGACGCCTTCAGAGCCGACGCGCAGGTTTGATCCCGGCGTGGAGGAGACTATCGCGTGGAGTTGGAACCTGCTGCCGTTTTCGAGCGTGACGGTTTCAGGCTGCAGAAGAATGGAGCCATGTCCGCCGAAGTGGCCGGTTGAAATTTCTGCCACCTTGCCATCGATTTCGGCGCCGGCAGGGATGACTACCTGGCCGTCCTGGATTACGTCGCTGGCGACGCGGCTGCGGAAAGGCTGACCTTGTTCAGACAATGAACTCGACAATTCACCCAGCAGGCGAACGCGGATCTGCGTGCCTTCGCCGAGCGTTCCCGGAGGAAGCGGAGCGGGGTGCACGATGTCGCCGTCAGGATCGGCGGATGAGGCACGCTTGACCAGCCCTGGATCCGATGACGCCACGCCGACGATGCCCTGATCGGTACCGTCGCCATAGGTCTGCGGTACTGGGCCAGAGTCCTGACGGGCAGTCATCTGCTGCGGAGCCGGCTGCATTGGCGCAGGCTGGGCCACGGGAGCTTGCTGCATGGGGTGGCCAGCAGGGGGCTTGGGAATGGGCGGTTGCTGCTCACTGGTGATGATGGTGTCGTCGGGTGGAGGGTTGGAAGTACCCTGGTAAGGGTTGGACTGGCTTTGATCCTGGGCCACGAGTGCTGTGGTTGCCAACGCGAAGAATGCACATGCAAGAATCGGCCGGTTCATCCAATTACTCCTTAAATGCAGGCGGGTGCTCCCCTGGCTGTATAGACCCGGCCTGCTTGAAAAAGTTCCGCGGCGAGATGCGTGAAAATCGTTCCGGCGCAAACTTCACCCAAGCTAATGCTAGCCCGGGGCGTTTACCGCGGCAGTACGGAGCGCGCTCACAGGTGCCTTGCGCAGCACGAATCAACAGAGATAACCCGTCGCGCCATCTTTCATGGCTGCTATTGGTTGCCGCATGTGACCGCTGCCACACGAGGCAATGCAGCCCTGTTTGCTAGAATCCGTACGGAACAACATTCACTTTTTACGTTTTTATGCGCTGGACGGAGAGGGGTTTGAGCACGTGCATGAGCTTCTGGGAATAATTCAGAGCGCTGCCGGAGAAGCCGTTGCCGTGGATCGCCGTCCCAAACTGAATGACCGGCTGCAGCACCGCATTGCGAGGACTGATATGACTGAAATTGTTGCGATTCGCGCGCGCGAAGTTTTGGATTCGCGTGGAAACCCCACCGTGGAAGCAGATGTAATTCTGGAAAGCGGTGCTTTAGGCCGCGCGATTGTGCCTTCAGGCGCTTCCACCGGCGAGCATGAGGCCGTTGAGCTGCGCGACGGCGACAAGAGCCACTATCTCGGCAAGGGCGTTCTGCAGGCCGTGGAGAACATTGAAACCGTAATAGCTCCCGAACTCGAAGGCATGGACGCTTCGAATCAGAGGCTGATCGACCAGACGATGATTGCGCTCGACGGCACGGCCAACAAGGGCAAATTGGGGGCGAACGCCATTCTGGCGGTGTCGATGGCCGCAACCCGGGCCGTGGCGCAGACGCTCGAGATCCCGCTTTACCGCTATCTGGGTGGGATTAATGCCTGCGTGCTGCCGACGCCGATGCTCAACGTTCTCAATGGTGGAGCGCACGCCGACTCTAACGTCGACTTCCAGGAATTCATGATTATGCCTGTCGGCGCCGAGCGCTTCAGCGACGCACTGCGCTGGGCAGCGGAGACCTTCCACACCCTGAAGAGCGTGCTGAAGAAGAAGGGCTATAACACCGCTGTTGGCGATGAGGGCGGATTTGCTCCCTCGCTGAAGTCGAACAGTGAAGCAATTGAACTGATTCTCGAAGCCATCACCCAGGCAGGCTACAAACCCGGCGAGCAGATCGCCATCGCACTCGATCCAGCGTCGAGCGAGTTTTTCGACAAGGAAAAGAACAAGTACATCTTCAAGAAGAGCGACAAGCGCGAATTGACCAGCGCGGAGATGGTCGATTTCTACGACGACTGGGTCCGGCAGTATCCGATTGTTTCGCTTGAGGACGGGCTTGCTGAAGATGACTGGGAAGGTTGGAAGATTCTGACCGACAAGCTTGGCAGCAAGATCCAGCTTGTGGGCGACGATATCTTCGTCACCAACGTGAAGCGCCTGCAACGCGGTATTGAAGAGGGCGTCGGCAACTCCATTCTCATCAAGGTCAATCAGATCGGCACCGTGACGGAGACGCTTGAAGCTATCGAATTGGGCCGTCGCTACGGGTATACGTCGGTGATGTCGCACCGCTCCGGCGAAACTGAGGATACGTTCATCGCCGACCTCGCAGTCGCAACGGGCGTAGGCCAGATCAAGACAGGCTCGGTGAGCCGCACCGATCGCATTGCGAAATACAACCAGCTTCTCCGCATTGAGGAAGAGTTGGGTGCAGGCGCCGTTTACCTTGGCCTCGAATCGCTGAACTACAACGACTAACCACCTGCGGTGGGGCAGACGGCTTCGCCGCGGATCGTTGAAAACTGGGCGCGCCCAGGTCTCGTTTCCGAGGCCTGGAAACTCGGCTTCACTGCAAACGATGGTCTCGTTGCGTTTTCAATTTGCAAACCGCGTGCCACGCGCCCCGCTAACTCTACTGATCAAGGAACCTGCCAGTGCCTTCAACGAAACACCCTCTCGTTCTCACCATCCTTGACGGATGGGGCTTTCGCGCTGAAACGGCCAACAATGCCATTGCCCTGGCACGCAAGCCGGCCTATGACAAGCTGCTGCGGGAATTTCCCAATACGCTGATCCAGGCTTCCGATCATTTTGTCGGCCTGCCCGACGGCCAGATGGGAAACAGCGAAGTTGGCCACCTTAACATTGGCGCCGGCCGCATTGTGCAGATGGACATCACGCGCATCGACGCACTGATCGCTGCGGGCCAATTTCAAAAAGAGCCGACCATCGTGCAGGCCATGCAGAAGGCGCGCGACGGCCGTCATGCGCTGCATCTTTTTGGGCTTGTCTCCGACGGAGGCGTGCATTCGCACCAGGAGCATCTTTACGCTCTGCTGCGCACCGCGCGAGAGTATGGGCTGCCCAATGTGTTCGTTCATGCGTTCATGGACGGCCGCGACACCGCGCCCGATTCCGGCGCGGGCTACATTGCCAAGCTTGAGCAGAAGATGCGCGAATATGGCGTGGGCAAAGTCGCCTCGATCAATGGCCGCTATTACGCGATGGATCGCGACAAACGCTGGGAGCGGGAACGCAAGGCGTTCGATGCGATGGTCAACGGCAAAGCCGAAGGCGGAGCCTATGCCGATCCCGTTGCGCGCATCAAGGAGAGTTATAACAACGGAGTCACCGACGAGTTCTTGATCCCGTTCGTTGTGGTCGACGCAGCAGGGAAGCCGGTTGGACAGATTCGCGACGAGGACGTCTGCATCAACTTCAACTTCCGCGCCGACCGCGCCCGGCAGATTACGCGGGTGCTGGCTCGCGAAAGTGGGCTGAACAAGGAAGGCGGCCGCAACCTCGAGGGCTGGGAGTCGCTCGACGAGACGATTCCGCGCAGCGAGATTCCGAAGAACCTGCACTACCTGTGCATGACGCAGTACGACAAGCTCTACGCGCTGCCGACGATTATCCTGCCGGAGTCAATGGACAACATCCTGGCCAACGTTCTTTCGGCGCACAATTTGCGCAACCTGCGCGTGGCCGAAACGGAAAAATTCGCGCATGTGACGTACTTCTTCAACGGCGGCATCGAGAAGCCGTTCCCCGGTGAAGATCGCACGCTCATTCCGTCGCTTAAAGTTGCAACCTATGATCTTGCGCCGGAGATGAAAGCAGAGGCGATCGGCGACACGATCGTGAAAGCGATCAACGATACAGCGTTCGATCTTGTCGTCGCCAACTTCGCCAACGCCGACATGGTGGGCCACTCCGGCAAACTGGAGCCGACCATCCGCGCGTGCGAAGCGGTAGATGCACAACTCGCCCGTATCTACAAAGCCATCAAGGAAAAGAACGGGAGCTGGCTGATCACTGCGGATCACGGCAATGCTGAATTGATGGTCGATCCGGTGACGGGCGGCCCGCACACCGCGCACACTACGAATCCAGTGCCCATGATTTACGTCGCCGAAGATGGACCCAATTATCGTCTGCGGCCCGACGGCTCTTTGCGGGATATCTCGCCAACGCTTCTCAATCTTCTGAAACTTGGCCTGCCCAAAGAAATGACCGGTGGCGACCTCCGGACGCCGATTGCGAAGTAAACTCCATTCGGTGGCTAGAAGTCGAAAGGCGAAGCCCGCGCGGCTTCGCCTTTTTGTTCATACGCCGCTCAATCCGAATTCCTTCGACTTCTGCCTGTAGCCAAAGGGGGTTACCTCGGAGCGAGATATTACGCTTTGACAGCCATTTACTGGAATACCATAAAGAGAACGTCAGCAAACAATCAGGCGCTGTCACCTCAAAGGACGATCATGTCACTTTCTCCAACTCAAATGGTGCCATCGCCGACTGAGTCCCCGGTTCTGTCCGGATCGCGGCTGAAATGGTACTTCACGTTTTTCGTGATTTCCGGATTCTGCGGATTGGTGTACGAGGTCATCTGGGTTCGCCTTGCCGGGGCCAATTTTGGCGTCACGGCGGCGCTCATCTCGATCGTACTTTCGATCTTCATGGCTGGTTTGGGGTTGGGTTCGTGGGGTGCTGGAATCCTGACGCGAAGGTTTTTGAAGTCAAATGGCACCAATGCGCTCCGGCTCTACTGTCTTGCTGAATTGCTGATTGGATGTTCTGCGGTTCTGGTCCCGATGGAACTGAAACTGGGCCGTCAGCTTATGCTTCACATGGGCTCTTTGGGGGCGTGGCAAAGTTCACGCTACTATTTCGTGGCAGCCATTTGGATGGGCATTACTCTGATGCCCTGGTGCACTTGTCTCGGTTCGACATTTCCGCTCCTCATGGCGGTCATTCGGCAAAACGCGCGTTTCGCATCCGAGCGCTCCTTCAGCTACTTGTACATGGCAAATGTTGTCGGCGCTTTTCTCGGAACGCTCGCATCGGCTTTCGTACTCATTGAGCTTCTGGGCTTTCAGGGAACTCTGTATATTGCTGCGTCCTTGAATGTCCTCATTGCGCTCATGGCTTTCAGGCTTAGTTTCAATTTGAGCTCTGCACCCTTTGGAGTGATTTCGCGTAGCAAAACTGAAATGCACGTAGACCTTTATGGGATTCCCAGGAGAACTACTCTTCTTCTCCTCTTCATCACCGGACTGGTCACCATGGGGACCGAAGTTGTCTGGATCAGGCAGTTCACCCCATATTTGGGCAATTTTGTTTACGCATTTGCCCTGATTCTCTCTACATATCTTCTTGCAACCTACTTCGGTGCTCGCGACTACCGAAAGTGGGCTCGATCCCACAACGTCAATCAGAGCGCAACAACGTGGACGCTGCTTGCTGTCTCTGTGTTGATACCTCTTGTCGGAGCGAATCCGATCATTTCCTTACCAACTGGCTGCGATGGATTGCGAATCCTGTCCATTCTGCTCTTTTGTGCGTTGACCGGATTTCTTACGCCGCTGCTCGTGGATTCCTGGTCCTCAGGCAAAGCCGATGAGGCCGGTGTCGCATATGCTTTCAATATTTTGGGATGTATTGTTGGGCCGCTGGTTGCCGGATTCTGGCTTGAACCGTGGCTTGGTGAGCGCTGGTCAACACTCGCCCTCTCACTGCCCCTGTTTTTGATCGCTGCCTTCTTTTCATTCAGAAAGTCAGACGAAGCTCAGCTTGCGGGTTCATACCCGAAGACCAAGTTCGTTGCCGCCGTCCTTGTCGCAATCCTCTTGTTTTGTTTCAATGATGATTACGAAACACGATTCCCAGTACGAGAAGTCCGTAGAGACTATGCCGCGACAGTGATCGCGACAGGCAAAGGATTTGACCGCGAACTGTTGGTGAATGGGACGGGAATGACATTCCTGACTCCGATCACGAAATATATCGCTCATCTTCCGCTCGCATCGTTGCAGCATAAGCCGCAGAAGGGCCTTGTGATCTGCTTCGGCATGGGCACCAGTTTTCGTTCCATGCTCTCCTGGGGGATCCAGACAACCGCCGTCGACCTGATTCCGAGTGTCCCTCAATTATTCCCGTATTATCATTCCGATGCGCCGGAGCTGGTTCGTTCGCCGCTGGCGAAGATCGTGGTCGACGACGGCAGGCGATTCCTAGATGGCTCGGATGAGAAATTTGACGTGATCGTGGTTGACCCGCCACCACCTGTGGCAGCGCCTGGTTCCAGCTTGCTCTATTCGCGTGAGTTTTATGCGGTCATCAAGCGGCACCTGAAGCCGGGCGGCATTTTTCAGAACTGGTATCCAACATTCGGGAACGACGACCCCACCACCGCTTCCGTTGCAAAGACGCTGTTGCAATCGTTTCCATACGTCCGGGCTTTTCGTTCCTATGATGGTCATTTCGGCATTCACTTTTTGGCCAGCATGGAGCCGCTGCCGTCGACTTCCGCCGCCGAGCTTACCGCGCGGATGCCACCGGCTGCAGTGGCTGATTTCGTCGAATGGGGACCCGAGGCGAGCGCGCCAAAGGAATTCGATCTGGTCATCGATAAGGAAATCTCGTTAGAGAACTTGATTCAGCAGTATCCGAAGATACCGGTGCTAAGCGATAACGAACCCATCAATGAATACTTTCTCCTGCGCACTTTGTTTCACACTACGCGATGAGGAGAATGTTCTGGGCCGGCATGCGCCCCAGTCTGATTCATCAAAGGCCGGAATTAAAAGGCCTCCCGCTGGGAGGCCTTCTGATTTTGGCGGAGGCGCTAACTTACCTCGGCCGCAATGATTTGATGGCGTTGGGAAGGCGTTCAAACGCTTCCGGCAACCGCTCCTCAAGAATGCGCGCGCGCTCCGCTGCAATCCCGCCGAGATACGACGGAACCGGTGTCGCGGTCAGCACCAGGACGAAGGCAATCACCGAGAAGCAGACTCCAGCAATCGCCGCGGACACCAGCATGTGGTAGGTGTCGGTGAAGTCAAGTCCGAGGACGTTGATGGCAACATGCTCGAGCGGCTTGATGTGGCGAAGAACTGCGAGCGCAAAGAGCGAGAAAAATACCGAGAGGGATGTGAGAATGACGAGAGAAACATCCAGACTGCGATGAAACTTCAAGCGGGCGCGACAGCGGCTGCAATCGGCGAAATGCTGCTCATAATCCCTGCGCATTTCGGGAGAAATCCCAGAAATGTCATACCGCCAGCTAGCAAGAATCGCGCCGACAACGCGGTCGGTACATTTGGTTTTCGCCATATTTCTAAGACTCACTTTTTGATGAATCTGCCCAATTTCCAAGCCTCGCGTAAAAACGCGCGATTTGGAATTTTGCCCTTTTGATGCTCCGTCGGGGCTACATGATTCAACATTACTGAAAAACTGCTGAAAAGATTAAACTTACATCTGAATGATGCCGCTAACTTATGGGGTGAACAATGATTACTAACTCTTACCATTGTAATCGAGATTCATCAAAAGCAAATAGTTGACAAGGGTTCATGTTGCGCTGCAAGCAACAGCCGGTTGCCTAAAAGGCTGGCACGCCCATCGAGCGCCCGCTCGGCGGCGATACGTGCAAGCTCGGGAAGGTTATTGCTTTCAGAGAGATGGCCCAGAATCACATAGGAGGCTTGGCCATCATACTCGGTTTCCAGGTAGGTCGACGCCGCCTCATTCGACAGGTGCCCGACGCGGGAGAGAACCCGCTGTTTTACGGACCAGGGGTAGGGTCCATCGCGCAACATCTCCAGGTCGTGGTTGGATTCAAGCAAAAGCAGGTCAACGCTTTTGAGCTGGGCTTTCACATTCGGCGGGATATAGCCGAGGTCCGTGGCCACAGCCATGCGCACGCCTTCGGCCTGGAAGACGAATCCAACCGGGTCTGCGGCGTCGTGGGGGATGGTAAAGGGGCTGACATGGAAGTCGCCGATCTGGAGCGGTTTTCCAGCTTGGAAGAATTGGACAGAAGGCAGCGCTGTGGGATCTTTCGCGGGGGCAGCCTGCCGCGCCGTTGGTTCGGCTACTTCATTCGAAGCGGGTTCGGCCGATGGATCCAGGTCTTCGGGATCGCAGTCTTCTGCCTCTGCCGCGTCGGCTTCGGCCATACGTGCGGCTGCCTGCTTGCGGCATTGCTCAAGCCACTGCGTATAGGTCATCTGTTTGCGCGGCGAGAGCCAACGCACCCAGGCGCGGTGCGTGCCTTCAGTGAAGTAGACCGGAATGCCCAATTTGCGCGCAGTAACTGCGAGGCCGGCAACGTGGTCAGAGTGTTCGTGGGTGATGATGATGGCATCGAGCGTCGCCGGATCTTCGTCGACTAACCGCATGCGCCGGAAGAGTTCGCGGCAGCTCAGGCCTGCGTCGACCAGGATCCGGGTCTTGCCGCCGGTGACAACCGTGCAATTGCCCTTGGATCCCGACGCCAGTACCGTGAAGCGCACCATAAATTGAGCATACCGCGCGAGCCTGTGCAACGCGAGGTTCGCGGTTAACCGGGAAGGAACTCGCTTTCGATCCGGCGTGCGAAATGACGAAATTATGCCGGGTTGGAACGCGTCGCCGTATGCTGGCTGTAGTAAGGTCTAAGCCACAACGACGCCCCTAGCGATTCGAGGTCGAAAGCATGACTAGAATTCCCCATTTTGGTGCGATGACGCTTGTCTGCCTGGCTGGCGGTGCATTTCTGGCTGGCCTCGCGCATCTGCCGGGAGCGCATGTCCTGGCGGCTGACAAGCCCACAGTCGTTGCGACCGGGTGGAGTCCCGCGGCCGCTGCGCGCTATCTCGACAGCCGCGAGACCTGGTGGCAGGGCTGGGACCGCGCGCACAAGGACCATGGCACTCTCTGCGTCAGTTGCCATACGCAGGCGAGTTACGCACTGGCCCGCCCCGTACTGCGCAGTCAATCTGGCGAACGCGCACCTTCTGTGCAGGAGCAGGTGATGCTGGCCAGCGTTGAAAAGCGCGTTCGCGAGTGGAAGGACGTGCAGCCTTTCTACAGCGATGCAATTTACGGAGCCGGAAAAGAAGTCGAGTCGCGCAATGCAGAGTCCGTGCTGAATGCGATTATTCTTGCCAGCTACGACGGCGCTCAGGGGCATCTCAGCGAACGTACCCGATTGGCATTCGATCATGCCTGGGCGCTTCAATCCAAATCCGGCGCGGATGCCGGCGCGTGGGTCTGGCAGAACTTTGACTACACGCCGTGGGAGTCGAAGGAATCGCAATACCACTGGGCCGCGCTGATGGCGCTGGCTGTGGGCAACGCGCCCGACCGATATTTGAACGACCAGAAGATCGCAGCGAACCTAGCTCTTTTGCGCGGCTACCTGCAGAGTCATTACGACGCGCAACCACTGGTGAACAAGATGGTGGCTATGTGGGCTGGGAAATATTTTCCTGGTGCGATTACTGACGACCAGATGCGTACTCTTGTTGACGAAGTCAATCGCCTGCAGCACGAAGATGGTGGTTGGAGCCTCACCGAACTGGGTACGTGGAAACGGCGCGACAACACCCCGCTCGAAACGCGATCCGATGGCTATGCCACCGGACTTGTCGTGCTCGCGCTCGAAGAGAGCCCCGTTACCTCAGACAAAAAGCCGCATATTGCGCGCGGCGTTGCCTGGCTTGAGGCGAACCAGGACAAGAATACCGGCGCGTGGCCGGCCTGGTCGCTGAACAAGAATCGCGATCCGAATTCGGACGTGGGCAAGTTCATGAGTGACGCAGCCACGAGCTACGCGGTGCTGGCGCTTGAAGAGCAGAGGCGATAGCAAGCGTGTGTCGTGCTGCGATAGTGAGTCCTAGTTTCGGAATTCGCACATGATGCCGATGGTGTTGCCTTCCGTGTCTTTCAGGAATGCCATCCAAAGATCGTGGTCGGGCATTTTCGCGATCAGATGTGGTTCCTGAAGGAACTCCACGCCTCGCGCTTTTAATTCGGCATGCGTCGCGTGGATGTCGGCCACCTTGTAATAGAGGATTGTTCCGCCGCGGGGCTCCGATTTTTCGGGTGTGCTCAACATGATGCGAATGTCTCCGCATTTGAAAAACACGAGCTGGCCCGCATCGAAGAGGAAGGTCATGCCGAGGGTGTTCTGGTAGAAGTCTTTGGCGCGTGCAAGGTCGTCGACGGTGATGGCGATCTGGCCGATGGTGTCGAAGGAGACGGCTGCCGGGGCGACGCTGGGGTGGCTCATAAGCTACCTCCTATTTAGTTAGCTCAGCTAACGATATATCATGAGCGTATCGCGCTATGTCAACGAAAATTTCAGAAGACTCGAAAATCCTGGCTGACCTGCTGCACTCCGCTGCCATTCATCTACTGCGGAAGCTGCGCCGCGAGGATGCGGCGAGCGGGCTGAACGCGCCGCGTCTGTCGGCGTTGTCAGTAGTTGTATTTGCCGGGACGGTGACGCTGGGCGATCTCGCCGCGGCGGAGCAGGTTCGTCCACCTACCATGACGCGCATTGTGGATGCACTGGTGGAGCAGGGGCTTGTGGTGAAGAAGAAGAACGCGCTGGATGGGCGCAGTACGTTGATCCTCGCGACGGCGGCGGGAAAGAAACTGCTGATGCAGGGGCGGGAACGTCGGGTGCGGGCACTGGCCGCGCAGATTGCCGCGCTTGGTGCAGCCGATCGGATGTCCTTGGGAAGCGCGGCGGAGATTCTCAAGAAGGTGATTACGGCGATCTGATGGCTGTCATTGCCTCAGGGGCTAAACGGGGCTGAACACCCGTACCCTCCGAAAACCTGCAAAATACCCCGCAAAACCACGACAAGAGAATTGCCTGTCGAACGAGTACATTGAGTGTGAAATGGGTTGGCGTGGCTAACGTACGTCGGGGAGGTCGGCAGGGATCTCGATGGAGACGAGTGTGCCGCGGCCGGGATTGCTGACTACCTTGAATGTGGCCTGCGTCCCGTAGAGCACTTCAAGGCGTTCCTGCACGTTTTTCATGCCGATGCCGGCGCCGTTGCTGCTTACGCCTGTTCTCGGCCGATTGCCCATGCCCACGCCGTCGTCGGCCACTTCGATGAGCACGCGGTCTCCGGTCAGCTTGCTGCGCAGTGTCACTGTTCCACCGTGAATGCGTGGCTCCAGGCCGTGCTTGATGCTGTTCTCGATGAGCGGTTGCAGCAGGATGCTGGGCACCAGGATGTCGAGTGTCTGCGGATCGATTTCCTTTTCTACGCGCAGTTTGTCGGCGCCAAAGCGAACGACCTCGATACCAAGATAATCGTCGGTGAAGCTGAGCTCGTCTCGCAGAGGAACGTAGGTATCGTGGTCTTTGAGAAGCGCCCGCAGAATATTTGCGAGCTTGACTGTCATCTCGCGCGCCATTTCGGGATTCACGCGGACAAGGGATGCTATGGAGTTGAGCGTGTTGAAGAGGAAGTGGGGATTGATCTGGCGTTGCAAGGCATCGAGGCGGGCTTCGAGCAGAAGATGCTTTTGCTCTTCGAGCTTCATTTCGATACGGAGGGCGTTCCACACCTTCAGCGCGATGCCGACGACGATAGGCGCGCTGATCCAGACCAGAATCTGCACCCATAGCTGAGTCGCGACAAGGGCAAACAGCTTGTGGGGAAACATGCGAGCCAGCCAGACGCGGCAGGCCTCGGCGGCGACGATCAGGCCCAGCATCAGGAACTGCCTGTCTACACGCGGGCGGCGCAGGATTCGGCGCACCCATCGGTAGAGGCTGAGATCGACAAAGGGCGTGAACGACCAGATCTCTTCCGGCTCTACGAAGCTGCCCAGGATTCCGGCCAGCAGACCGACGGCTGCATTGAAGGGAAGCGAGAGATACTCCCGGTGGTACATCGCAGGCGCGGAAAGGACGACGCCGCCCAGCAATGCCCACCGCGGTCCGACAAGCAGGCCAAGAAGAATGATGGTCTCGAAAGAAATATCGGCGGCAAGAAAGTTTGGGACAGAGGTGCGGATCCAGACGCCGAGCGTCAGCGGAACGAGGAAGAACGCGAGCAGGCCAAGGGTTTGTCGCGGGCGGCGATGCTCGGCGAAGAACAGTCGCCGGAAGGTGCTGCCGCGTGCCAAGACGCTGGCCAGAGAAGCCATCACCCCTAGCTTCACCAGCAGCGTGATGAGAATAAGCCTGTCGGTCACCCCTCAACTGTATCGCGCGGTTTAGGTGCTGCCAAATGCAAACCTGCGGCCGTTCAGCAGTTTGCAAGTTGTGCGGACACTGCATCTCAGCCGGTGTAACACCAGACGCATGCGATGACGCGCGCACAAAGTAGAATGGAAACATGGCATTTGAGAGCGTGAAGAAAGTCGCCGAGGCCGATTTTCCCACTCGCTGGGGAGCTTTCCGCATACTGGGGTTTGAGGGAACGCTTCCGGCCCCTACCGGGTTACGGGATCAGAGCGGTTCGCCTGCGCAGTGCGGCAAAGTGGAAGGGCTGGTTGCGCTGGTCATGGGTGACGTTCATTCTACGCCGCCGCTGGTGCGCATCCACTCGCAGTGCCTGACGGGGGATGTGTTTGGCTCACTGCGCTGTGACTGCAGGCTCCAGCTCGAGCTCGCGCTCAGCAGAATTGCCGCCGAAGGAGCGGGAATTTTGCTTTATGAGCAGCAGGAGGGCCGCGGCATCGGCCTGATGGCGAAGCTGAAGGCTTACGAACTGCAGGACGCTGGACGCGACACTGTCGAAGCGAATGTGGAACTGGGCTTCGAGGCGGACTATCGTGAATACGAGCTTCCGGCGCGGGTGCTGAAGATGCTTGGCGTCACGAATGTCAAATTGATGACCAACAATCCTGACAAAGTTTCCGCCCTCGAGTCCGCAGGCATCACCGTGAGCGAGCGTGTCTCCGCCGAGGTAGAGACGCAGGAGACCTTTGCGGCCTACGTGCGCACCAAGCAGGAGAAGATGGGGCACATCGTGGAGACCCTGGTCAGTGACGAGTAAGCGGTCACTTAACCTCAATTGAAGACGATCAGGCAAGGCCGTCAACTGCCTGCAACAGTCGCATGGGAGCGCTACTTCACGGCCGTCTCCAGCGGTTTAACTGCTGCGAGAGGAATTTCCATGGTGCCCACCTTGTGCGAGGCTCGGTCATAAATGCCGGTGCGCAGCCAAAAATTCCCCTTTGGCACGGCCAGATCGGCGTGGAGTTGCACGCCGGTGTTCTGGAAGATCGCATACACGTCCGGCTTGATATTCAGGTCGACCAGGTGATCTTCGCGGCTGATGATGTTTCCGTAGCGGTCGTAAACAATCAGCGAGACATTCAGCGTGCCTTTGTGCAGCCCATCCTTGTCGAGAATCAGGTTCAGGTCGCTCAGATCGATGGCGAAGTCAACTTTGTAGTGATCCTTGTCTTTCTTGTCGGCAGGCTCGTTCTCACCCGCCGCAGTCGGCACAATGAGGGCCTTGTAGAGAATCTGCTGGCTTTGTGGCATTCCCAGGTCCATGAACGGCAGGAGGGGATCGACGGCCCCGGGGTTTTTGGAGGCGAGTTTCTGGACCTCCTGATTACGCACGCTCAGCGAACTTCCGGGAAGCGCTTCTTCCACGGCGAAGTATCCGCGGCGGTACGCGAGCTTATACTGGCCGCCCTCGATCTTCACCTTGATGTTGCGGAAGCCTCCGTCCATTTTTGAGTTTGTCGGCGCGTAGGAAAGAGTATAGAAATGACCGCTGGTTGACCTGATCTTGTCGATTACATCCGAAAGCCCGTTGGTATTTGCGAATGCCTTCCCGCCGGACTGATCGGCCAGCATTTGCGCATTCGCCTGGTCGGAGTTGCGATCCTCGCCCTCACTTCTTGTCAAGTTCGAAAATGTTCCGCTGGATCCCACGAGCTGAGAGGCTTGCGCATTCGCCTGAGACAGGTTGCTTTCCGCGGTATAGAGGCTGTAATTGGAGGTTCCGCGCGCATCGACGGGATAGATTGCCGCGCGCGCTGCGGCCAGCATCGCGAGCGTCTTTTTGATCTCGTCACCGATGGCAGGGGTACCGGAAGCTACGCCGCCTGCGGCGTCGGACCCGGTGACGTACAACGCTGGGACCTTTTCCGCAAACCAGATGATGTTTTTGCGCCCCGGGAACCCCTGTAGAAACGCTGCCAGCCGCTGCAGATTCGCAAGGGTGACATACATCCGATCGAAGGAACGCGAGGTGTCGTTCTCGTTAATAAAATTTTGCAGAGCTGCGATCATCTGGGGCGGGGCAGCAGTTGCAGCGTTGCCCTCGGGCGTGCTCATCATGCCGACTAGATTCTGCTGGACATTCGTCTCGTCCTGCCCCTTCAGCATGACGGAAGTTTCTACTTCGTTATTCTTCTTGTTGTTTAGCGCCGCCATCAGCACTGCGGGATCGTCGTTGAAGCCCTGAATGAAATGCAGGCCGAGTCCCATCGAAAAGATGGCCATGCGCGTGCCGGGCTTTGCGCTCTTCAGGAACTGCAGCGCCTGTTTGTGCACCACGCTCTGGTTCTCCATGTGTGTGTTCAACGAGTCCAGCAGCAGCACATTCACGGCAGGCGGTTGCGGAAAGGGCGAAAAATTCGTAAATATGTCTGGCGGCATCTTAGGCATCTCAACGGGGCGTGCCGGAGGCGCGCTGCCGTTTTCCTCAAAGAACGAAATCTTCTGAGGCTTGCCCTGTTCTGTGACGCTAAAAGCGTCCCTGGAAAGTCCAGTGACCGGCTTGCCTGAGGAGTCGCTGACAATCACATCCACGAGGACCGCTCTACTGCTGAGGCGCAAAGTAGTTGCCGAGTCATCTGTTTGTCCCATCACCGGAACCGTGCACACGAGCGAGAGGAACATAGCAACGATCGGACGCTTCATGGTTCCTTCCTCCGGCAAAATGCATATAAGGGGCGCGAACCCATGATAGTCCTCAAGAATCAGGTTGGCTGGTGGCCTATATCCATAGACGGTCTACAGCGCAGATCTGGATGCCACAATTTCTTTTCTGAGGGGCGAGAGACCAAACTATTTTGAATGCCTGGTGCGATTTGTAGCTAATTTGTTCGTTTTTGCCGATACGCCCTGCGACGGACCGCCGACCTGTTCGATTGCGGCACGAAGGAATCGGCGGACGAGAGGACGGTCGAGGTCGTCGTGATCGCGGATTCTGAGATGGCGAATCAGTTTTCCGGATCCCTCCAGAACGCCACCGGGATCAGCGAGCAATGCGCCGCGGTTGAAGCCGAGGTTCACGGAATTCCGGTACGTCACGACGTGACAAAAGCCATCCTTCATCGGTTTGCCGGTAAATGAGAAGCCAATTGCAACCGCATACCCGTTCACAAGCGATTCGATTGCCTCGGGCGCTTCTTCCAGAACGACTTCGCGGAGCGCGAGAGCGAGGCTTGCCACGCGGGGATCGTATGGAGCCAGATAATTGAGCAGGCGGCAATCGGGCGGGCGCGCCATGAACGGCAGACTAGCACAGATCAGGAACCGTGACCCGCAATGTTTCGCTCGCCAGCAGCTTTTACCGTCCGATAGCGTACTGTTCGTGCCGGCGCTTTCGACGATCTGCACACCAGCGTGGACTATTTGCCGGTTGCCATCACTTTTCGGATTGGCTCGTTGTCGGCATAAACACGCCACTCGGCTACGAGGCCATCCTCGACTAGGGCTCGGACCGCAACCGGCGTCTGCCAGCGGTTTTCGGGATTCAGTTTGCCATCGCGGGTGTAGGTGCCGGCGGCGACGCCAATCATCACCACCACGGGATCGCCCGGGTAAAACTCTTCAATCGCAAGGGAGTAATCGGGAACCATGCGGAAGTAGCCGGCCCAGCCCTCGCGCATTTTTTCGAGGCCCTCGATCACTTTGCCCAGCGAGTCAATGAAGCGATGGGTGGGCGACATCAGCGCAGCAACACCGTCCACATCCTGCCGGTTGATGGCGCGCACGAAAGCCTGAGCGACGGACTCCGCCGAATTGCCGATCGATTCCATGAAGCCCCCTGAGGGGCATTCTAGAGCTTCTTTCACAAATCTCGGGAGAGAGTTGGTTGAAGCGCCTCAAGGGGTTAAAACCCCTTGTGTTTCCGGCCCTTTTCCGGCATGACTGAAGTCATGCCCTGTTACAAAACAGATGTGCATGTGGTTTTTCCGCATATTGTGGAAGTCGTGCCATGACACAAACCTGAATTCGTAAACAAGTCTTGAAGCATACCGAGACGCATGGAACCGAACTGCTGCGCAAAACGTACTTTGTGACGAGCGCTGAAATTCCGGCTGGGAAACGTCGAGCCAATCCAGGGGAGGCAGCGTCGAACGACTTATGCAGAGCTTTACAGATACGCTCAGCGAGGTTTTCAGGGCCATCGCAGCCAACAAGCTGCGCAGCTTTCTCACCATGTTCGGGATTGCGTGGGGCGTGGGATCGCTGCTGGTGCTTGTGGGCCTGGGCGAGGGATTCCGGTCGGGCCAGCATCGCAACCTGGCGAAGATGGGCAACGACCTGGTGATGATGTGGAACGGGACCATCCCCGCTGTCGCCAACCAGCACACGGGGATGCGTCCTTACCAGTTGACGCTGGCCGACGCCGAAGCGCTGAAGCCGCTGCCGGAATTGCGTTCGGTGACGGTGGAACTTTCCCGCTCAGACCTTTATGAAGTGAGCCAGTTCAGCAATACATCGAGCCACGTGATGGGCGTGTGGCCCAACTATACCGACGTGCGCTACATCCCCATGGCGCAGGGACGCTTTATCAATGCCATGGATGTGAGCGATAGCCGCCGGGTTGCGGTTCTGGGCTCGAAGGCGGCGATCCTGCTGTTTCCAGGGCGGCCGATGGTCGGCGAGGCCATCACTATCAATGGCACTGAATTCCAGGTCGTGGGCGCGGTCGAGAAGATCAGCCGCGGCAACCAGGATTACGACGACCAGAAGGTCTACATTCCCGTTACAACAATGCAGGAACTGTATCCGCTGAAGGGCGACAACATCGCCCAAGACGCGCTGACCTCGATCCAGTATCAGCCGACGAAGGCTGGGGATGCGACTGCGGCGGTTGCGGCGGTTCATCGCGTGATCGCCGAGCGGCATAGCTTTGACCCTTCGCTGAAGGATGCTTATCAGGAGTGGGACACCATCAAGGAAATGAAGATGGTGGGCGCCATCTTTAACGCAATGGATATTTTTCTGGGCGGCGTGGGGATCGTGACGCTGGGTCTGGGCGCGGTGGGCATCATCAACATCATGCTGGTATCGGTTTCTGAACGGACGAGCGAGATTGGATTGCGCAAGGCGCTGGGTGCCACCAAGCGGGGCATCATGGGGCAATTCTTCTGGGAAGGGTTGCTGCTGACGGCCGTCAGTGGAGCAATTGGGATTGCGGCATCGGCAGGATTGATGGCGGTTCTTCAGGCGCTGCTGACAGGCAAGATGCCGGGGTGGGATCCGCCTCAGCTGGTGCCGTGGTCGGCTGCATTGGCCATGGGGACACTGATATTGAGTGGGATCGCTGCCGGGCTGTATCCGGCAAGCAAGGCTGCGGCGATGGATCCGGTGGAGGCGCTGCGGAAGGATTGAAGAAAGCAGGAACAGGGAATAGGGAGCAGGGAGTAAAAAAACAGGAACTTATAGATGGGACGGGGATCGCGGCTATGCTGAAGGACATTTTAGGTCAGGCTTGGGAGGCGATGCTGTACAACCGCCGCCGCACGGCCATCACGATGATTGGGATGGCGTGGGGGATCGCGACGGTGGTGCTGCTGCTGGCCTATGGAGCCGGATTCAGCCGCGCTATTGAGGCGATCTTCGCGCAGTGGGGCACCAACATCATCGGCGTTTTTCCCGGCCGGACCAGCGAACAGGCGGGCGGCG
>Ga0209004_1000045_pt1 | contig 34708 bp, 27 predicted proteins | sample TexAe_RefH0_M1_FD_187948 | JGI IMG/M metagenome (GOLD analysis project Ga0209004, IMG submission 187948) | Forest soil microbial communities from Davy Crockett National Forest, Groveton, Texas, USA - Texas A ecozone_RefH0_M1 (SPAdes) (version 2) | ecosystem: Environmental > Terrestrial > Soil >... | reverse complement strand
ATTCCGACTCATGAGCCCGCCATGGCCGCTGCGCTCGAACTTGAACTCAACCAGGACGCCGATTATGTGAAAGCCGCCGAGCCTCTCTGGAGCGCGCCTGCGTCTTCGCCCGCATTCCTGCGCATGGATTCTTCGCTGCTTGCCGCCTTCGAGGGCTGGCCGCGCATCACGCCGCCTGCCAAGGGCAAGCGGATCTTCCAACTGCGCACTTACGAGAGTCCCAGCTACCGCGATCACATCGTGAAGGTGCAGATGTTCCACTCGGGCGAGTTTGAGATCTTCAAAAACGCCGGATTCCACATGGTCTTCTTCGGAGACACTCTCATCGGGCCTCGCATGCCCAGCCTTACTTACATGCTCAGCTTTGCTGATTCCACGGATCTCGATGCGAAATGGGACGTTTTCCGCAACGATCCGGCCTGGAAGAAGCTCTCGGCCGATCCGCGCTTTGCGTTTGAGGCGATCGTCAGCAATATCACCAACCTGGTGTTGAGTCCGCTGGCTGCTTCGCAGATCTGATCCCGACCCAAACTACCTGACAATCTGCCGCCGTGTTGAGCGGAGAGTGGCACTCGCTGTCAAGGTCTCTCCGTTCCGCAGCACGACCTAACTCCAACAATTGAAAGATGAAGAAAGCTGCGGCAGTTTTCCTGCTTCTGGCGCACAATGGATCTATAAGAACAGTTTGTCCACTCGTCCTCGAATCCGGATGAAAGAGGAAAATAAAAAAGATGAAGTTGTTCCCTTTATGTTCGCCTGTAAGTTTGTAATTAATTTAAAATCATTCAGTTACATAGTTACAATACCTATAGAATTGCACCAGAAATGGTGAAAAGCACATATTTTGTAGCAAATCAAGCCAGTTCCCACTCGTAAAGGGGTCCCGTTTCCCCGAACCCGTTGCATCACAGCCCTCGGCTACCGATTTGCGAAGCCAGTGCCAGCAGGCTCTCGTCGTTCTCGCGACACGCGGCAAGTTGCATGCCGCCGACACGGCACGGAATAGTGACCACTGGAACTCCGGCGAGACTGAACGGCGTGGTGTAGCGAAGAATCCGGCTGCGCTGGCTGTTGTCCGCGCCGATATTCAGCCGCGCCACGGGCGAAGCCGGCAGAAGCAGGAGTTCGTGCTCGTGGAGCAACTCGTCGACGCGCGAGCGGAACTCGGCATGGCGTTGTCTTAAAGCAGCGATTTCAGCATCGGTGATGCGCGCGCCCCATTCCAGCCGCTCGCGGATGGCGGGCTGAATCTTATCGAAGTGTCCGGCGTGTAGGCGCGCCGCCTCCCATGCCTGGATGGGCGCAAAGATTTCGAAGGAATTCGCCCACCAGCCAACATCCACCTTTGTGCTTTCGAGTCCCAGTGCATGCAATTCCCGTTCGACCAGGCGAAGGCCTTCGACGATCGCCGGCTCGCAATCGTGCAGGAACGCATCGTGAACCACGGCGAACTTTTTGAACTCGCGTATGGCGGCTGTTTTCCCGGGCATAAAAGTCTCCGCCAGCAACGGTCCGTCTTCAAGATCGCGAAACAGCCAACCCATGGTGTCGAACGAATGCGCCAGGTGCGCACCGCCGCGCCAGTCTCCGCGGCCAATCGATGCGCGGTATCCGGCGAGTCCGCAGAGGGCCGCCGGTCCGCGGACTGAGCCGCCCGTATCCGTCCCGATCGCCGCAAGCGCCGAGCCCTCAAGAACGCTCGCCGCCGCTCCGCTTGAAGAGCCGCCAGTGAGCGCGCCCGGATTTCCGGGCTGTTCGCAATCGCCGAACTCCGGATTCTCGCCGGTGATTCCGTATGCCAAAGGATGCAGATGGGTTTTTCCGGTGATTACCGCGCCGGCTTTGCGCAGCTGTTCCACGAGCCATGAATCGTGCCGGGCGATTCCATTGAGATCGCGATAGAGCTTCACTCCGCAACTGGTAGGTGCTCCTGCCAGGTCGAAACAGTCCTTCACAGAAACGGGCACTCCCCAAAGATCGCTGCGTCCGTCCCCGAATCGGCCACCGTTTGAGCGGGGCATGGCGGCGGCTCGAGCGGCTTCGTCTATCGTCCACAGGGGATCGCGCCAGAGATAGGTATTTTTGCCTGCGTTCCGGTTGGCACATTGCAACGCTTGTTCAGCGAGATCGGCAGGTTTGACGCTTCCATTGGCAAGAGCTTCGCGAGCGCCGCGAATCGTCCTGGAAGAGGAGTCCATGGAAGCATTGTAGGCCGGGGATCGATGGAAGCTGGTATCGGTTCCGAGATCGGGCAGAACCTAGGCAGAACGAGAAGGGCCGCCCGCTTCAAGGGTGTGACGTCCTAAGGCGCATAGACCCTACCCGATTGAAAGATTCGCGAGCGGCACTCCTTACCGATGATTCTCTTTCGGTTGCCCGCCACGATTCGGCGCGGGCCTCACGTTGCGGTCGGCTGGAAGCGGCCGGCTGACGGCTGGCGTCGCGGGCCTTCCGTGATTTTGGGCCGCTTGCTGTCCACGATCCGAAGCGTAGCTCTGCGCGTGCTGTACCTGCGTGCTCATGCGCGGAGCCGTTGGCTCGCGGTATGCGGCCGCTTCAGCTGGCCGCGGCCGAACCTGAACGCCGCGCGATCCGCCGTTGAAGCTGGTGCGGGAATCGATTCTGGCCCGATTGCCGGCGTTATAGCTGTACACGTTGTGTACGACGCGCGCATCCAGGTGGTTGTAGGTGCGGTTGTAGAAGAAGTGGCCGGAATTCCAATAGCCGCCCTCGTATCCGAAGCCCACGTAGCCAAACCCGTAGTTGAGGCCGCCGTAGAATCCGATGTGCATGCCCCAGTGGCCGGGATAGAAGGAATAGCGGCCGCTGTAGAACCCCCAATAGCCGGGGGTCCAGAGCGCACCCATATAGGGCGGCTCAACCCACGCGCCGGGCACCCAGTAATAACCGGCTGGGCCCCAGCCCCAATAGCCGGGAGTCCAGATGTAGCCGTCGGCAGGCGGCGGAGGCTGATCGTAATCGGGCAGAGGCGGCGGAGCCTCGGTTGCTGTTTCTGTGGGCTGTTCAGCATAGGTTGAGTCATCAGGAGGCTGGCCCGGAGCAGCTGGCTGGCCGGGGGGTGGCGGCGCTTGAGTTGTGTAGGACGGCCCGCCGGGCGCCACGTTGGCTGCAGCGGGGTCCTGACCCTGGTCCGGCGGGGCCTGGTCCTGCACAGCTGCGACGGCAGCGCCGACAGTGGGTATGGTGGGAATCAGCCGCTCGTGGAAAGCTGCTACGCAGAGCGCAGCCGCAAGGGCGAAAAAGACCCACGGCGCAATCCGAGGAAGACGATTCATAGCACGCTCCAAGTCTTCGGATATTGTCCGAGGTCCCTAAGTCTAGCGCGGCAGAGTGAAAATGACCATTGACGCGAAAGGCTCACTGCTCTCATGCCGAGCCGTGTGACTTGATTCACCGGAATGGGTATTGGCCCTATTATGATGCGTTGCCAGATAACGGTAGATCCACAATGCACGCAGCGACTGAAGATTCAACAACCCGAAGCAGCCGGTCATTTCGTACAATCGGTCATCATGAAAGCAATTGCGACGGTCATTGTTCTGTGTGCAGGCCTCCTCGTCCACGCCCAAACCCCCGCTCCCAAAAGCGCTCCCTCGAAGAGCAGTGCCGCCCACAGCGCCGCTGTCGGGCCACATCCGTCCCTGCTCCGCCCGGCATCGCTCAAGCTCAAGGCGCCCGCGGTCTTCAAGGCAAAGTTCACCACATCTGCGGGCGACTTTGTCGTCGAAGTCCATCGCGACTGGGCGCCTCTCGGTGCAGATCGCTTTTACAACCTGGTTCGCTACGGCTACTTCACCAACGCTGCCTTCTTTCGTGTCATTCCCGGCTTCGTCGCGCAGTTCGGGCTCAGCGCCAATCCGGCCATCAACAAGGTCTGGGACGATGCGAAAATTCAGGACGATCCCGTCCTTCAGAGCAACAAGCGCGGAAGCCTCGTCTTCGCCACAGCCGGCCCCAATACGCGCACCAGACAATTCTTCATCAACTACGCGGACAACGCCCGCCTCGACGGCATGGGCTTCGCCCCGTTCGGTACCGTTGTCGAAGGCATGGCCGCGGTCGACAAAATCTATGCCAACTACGGTGAATCCCCTCGCCAGGACCTGATCACCGAACAAGGCGACGCGTACCTGAAGGCCAATTTTCCTGACATCGACAAGATCAAGCTGGCCCAGATCGTTCCTGCCGTCCCGCCCGCAACGCACGCCCCAACGGGCACCAAACCAGCGGCGAAGCCCTCCTCCGCAAAGCTCGCCGCGAAACCCACCCAGCAGTAGACCTGAGAGTGTGTCACTTTGGGTGACGATCGCCCAGTCCGTGGCGTTTGTTCATCGTGCTGCTTCAGAGTGAGCAGTGGCAACACTGCTTACTCTCATTCTCGGTCGGACTGAGCAGATACACACTCGGCGCTTCTTTTGTAGATGACAAGTTAAATGCAGACAACCTAACCATGAGTACATGTCTCAAAGTTTGAGATAGCCTGTCCCCCATGCTTCCGCAGTCGGGCGCTGCCGACAAATTGGTGGTCTAGATAAAGGAGAGAACAATGTTTTTAGGAATAGGAATTCTTTTGGTTTTACTGTGGCTGGGTGGGTTTGTAATGTTTCACACGGCGGGTTTCTTAATTCATATCTTGCTTGTGCTCGCCTTAGTTTCATTTGTGTTTCACTTTTTGCGTGGAAGAACTACGACGGTCTAGAGGTGCCACGTTTCTTGATCCGACCTTCGGAGCCGTTGGCTTTTGAACGAACGTCCCGTCTCGTCCTTACTGATGCGCAAAAAAGAGGCGATCGCCGAAGCGATCGCCTTTGCGTTCAGTTATTGACTTAAAAGTCGACATGCAGCGACATCTGTACCTGGCGCGGGCTGCCGATGGTGTGGGTTACGATGCCAAGGCCGGACGGGAAGCTGTACAGGGAATTGCACGGTCCGGTCCCGGTACAACCACTGGGCAGCACAGGCTCGCCTGCCGAAGGGAATGCGTTGTAGAACGCGTTCTGCGAAACCTCGTTGCCCGGGATGTCGAAGCTCGTCGTGTTGGTCAGGTTGTACACATCGAGCGTGTACTTGAGGCTGTAGCGTTCTGTCAGTTTCGTCTCCTTCACCAGCGAGGCGTCGGCACGCTTCTGGAATGCCTGGCGGAAGATGTTGCGCTGCCCGCTCGTAAATCCTGTTTCGTAAGGATCAGAGGTGGGGATGGCGCCGTTCAGTCCGCCCGCCTGCAGCAGGGGAAGCGTGAAACAGGAGGCCTTCAACGCTGCGCCGGCTGGTCCCAACACCGGAGTCCATGCACCGGAATGTCCGCTGAGGGCTGACTTTGCGGTGCATCCGTTGGCCAGGGGCACCACGGGGTTGGTGATGCCGTCGGCTGTCGAGTAGTAGATGCTGCCGATTGCGCCCGAGAAGTCGATGACGCTGTAGGGCTGGCCGCTCTGCAGAACCGTCAATCCAACCAGCGACCATCCGTCGACAAGCCTTCCCATCAGCGAGTGTTCGTTGGCGATCCCGGGAATCTTGTAGATGTAGTTGAAGGTCGTAACGTGAGTGCGGTCGTAATCCGACGAACCGTAGCCGCTGCGGAGATTCAGAGGGTTGTTGCCGTTGTAGAAGAGGCCAAGCCCGCTTTGCTCGTCGAGCGCATGCGACCATGTGTAGGAAAGGCCAACTTCGATTCCGTGGCTCATACGTTTCTCGATATGCGCCTGGAGTGCGTTGTATGCATCCACGCCGGCAGCTACATAGGAGAGCGATTCAGCCGCGTAGCCGATATACGGAACGCGTAAGTCGACGTTGCCGCCTTCGTAGTTTGCCTGGTAGCCGGTGCCGTCGGGCAAAGTTGCACCGAGGACGTCGTAGCCATAACTGTAGTTCTGTTTATAAGCGCCGCCTCCCAGTGTGGGAGTGGAGGTTGATGCAATTCTCGGCTGGTTGAATGGCAACGGGATCACCTGGTGGCGGCCCAGGTTGCCGACATAGCCCAGTTCAATGGCCAGATCGTTCCTCGGCTGCCATTGCATATCCAGCGTGTAGTTGAAGGTGTAGGGCAGCTTGTTGCCGCGGTTGTAGACACCGAGCGAGATTGGCTGACCGTTGTTGATCACGCCAGGCGCTCCGTCGCCGTAGTTCTCAATGCTGTAAGCGTTGGGCAGATAGTTGGCGAGGTCAGAAGCTTTCGGATTCGACGGTGCAGCGTGCTGAAGCGTGGTGCCGTAGGGATTCTCGAGGTTACCGGCTTGATCGGTCGGAGCACCCGTGGGCGGACCGTAGCCACCGTTACCACCGCAGGTCGGAATGTAATACGATCCGAAACTTCCGTACAGCGACTGCGAGGAGGATGGGCACGACGAGACATTCACAAACGGTAGCTGCTGGTTCACTCCGAATGGACCGCCGGTAACCGTGCCGATGGCATACCCGGGCGACAGGTAGCTGAACAGCTCGCCGCGATCGTAATACATGCCGGCGCCGGCACGCACCACGAGCTTGCTGTGGAACATGGGAGGCTGCCACGCGGCGCCGATGCGCGGAGCGATTCCCCACTGGCGACCGGTCAGGGTTGTCGCACTCACGCCCCGGGTTCCGTTGGAGTTGTTGCCGGCGATGATGAGGCCGGTGTTATTGATCGTGTCGTTGGCGGCGTTGTAGCTATAGGCGGTGGGATCGAAGTTAAAGATGCGCCCGTATTTTTCGGTGAGTCCACCGTCCCAGTCATAGCGCACGCCAGCGGTGAGCGAAAGAGTTGGAGTTATCTGGAACTTGTCCTGCAAGTAGCTGCCGAGCTGGTTGGCGCGATAGTAGCGGTTGGCGTTGCCCTGCAGGAATGATGTTACGTAGAACCCTGTGGCCGAGCTGCCGGGCGTGACGAAGCCTTGCACGAACTGGCTGAAGTCGTCAGTGGCAATCGTGCCGGTGCCTGTGCGCTTGTCGATGGTGTTGAGCTGGGTGTAGGAATAGCTCGCACCGAAGTTGAGCGTGTGCTTTCCCAGCATCCAGATGGCTGTGCCCGAAGGAGCGAACCGGTTCTGGAAAACGCCGGTATTGGATGACTGGCTTTCAGCATTGGGACCGATGTTCAAGTAAACGTTGGTGACGCCGCTGGGCTGGTATTGGCCGAGGATGTTGTAGATGGATATTCCAGGAAAGTAGTTGGACCCGAACATGTTGATCGCGCCGGTGCCAGCCGAGCCACCGGGAATGGAACTGGGACCAAACGCCTGCTCGTTGTCAGCCCAGTTCTTTTCGCGAATGAATCCCAGAGTCTCCGTGGTGCTGAGGCTCGGCTTCACCAGATAACTGTTGGTGATGGAGAAGACCTGCGCGCCCGAGTCAAGGTGTTCATCAAATCCCGGGACGCTCGAATACGAGTAGGGCGAGATGGTGGGATCGTGCTGGTAGAAGTACTTCAGGCTGAGCGTATCTTTCTTGGTTGCGTTGTAATCGACGTCGGCCACGGCCAGGTCTGCGCCAAACCGACCCGTTCCCGGGATGAAGGCGTTATCGAGATGGGTGATGGTGGGAGGAATGCCGCCGAGGGCGTCGTTGGGGATGAGCCACTTGCCGGGCTCACCCGGCAAAGCCGGTGAATTAAACAGAACCAGGGCGTTGTGGTCGATGCTTGAGGTCGCAACGTTGGGGTTACCGATGTTTTCGCCAAACGAGTTATTGGTGATGTCTGTGAGGGCACTCGCTGAGCGGTCGTCGGACAAGCCAACAGGAACGTCAAGGAAAGAATCGCCGATCTCCTGATCCGATACGTGCAGGTGTTGGTAGGACAGAAATGCGAATAACTTGTCTTTGATGATCGGTCCGCCGATCGCTCCGCCCAGGATGTAGCGATGCAACTCGGGAACCTTGTCGTATGCCGGAACGCTGGGATCCTGGTTGAAGAAAAAGGGCGCTGCGTTGATCCAGTTGGTACCTCGGTGCCCGTAGAGCGTGCCGTGATAGTTGTTCGTACCTGAAGTGGTGCTGAGATCGATGTGCGCACCTGAAGTTGAACCCTGGGTCGCGTCGTACATCGAAGCATTGACGCGGACCTCGGCGATGGTCTCTGGCGCAGGCGTTGGGATCGCGTTTCCGATCGACAGGTAGATGGAGGCTGCGGATGGGATCTCGCCGCCGCCGCCGCCCGGGCTGGTTTGCACGCCGGTACTGTTGATCACGCGTGCTGAAGAAACCTGGCTGGTGCTTTTGCCGTTGAACAGGTTGCTGGCGTCGACGCCGTTCAGCAGAAAGCTGTTTGAAGTGTCGCGTTGGCCGTTGGCCCAGATAGGCGCGTTGCCCAGGCCGGAGTTCGCGCCCGTGCCGCCTCCCAGCTCGGCGCTGACGCCGCTCGATTGCGTCGCGAGACCCGTAAAGCTCCCGGTCGCCAGCGGCACTGCTTCAATTTCTGTCTTGTCGAGAACATAGCCGACGGTAGTATCGACGGCGTTCATCAACGGCGAGGCTTCCACTTCGACGGTGGTCGTGGTCTGACCGACTTTGAGTGCCGCGTTTACCGTCGCGGTTCGATTGGCCTGCACGGTGATGTGCTGCGTCTTCTGCACATCGTATCCGTCGGCCTTGTACATGAGCGTGTAAGTCCCGATGGGCAGGTTCACCAACGAGTACGTGCCTGAAGCGTTGGAGGAGGTGGTGCGTGTAAGCGACGTCGACTCATCCACCACCGTGATTGACACGTTAGGAATCACGCCGCCGGACGCGTCGGTTACTTCACCGGTGATGCCTCCAAGCGTCTCCTGTGCCAAAACTGGTAAGGAACAAAGGGCTGCGACTGTCGCGAACACTAACAGTCGAGAAGAAATGAAAGAACGAACACGCATGGAATACCTCAATTTGCTGGCCTTGGAATGAGTCTTCCCGAAGTCTTTCGAATTGGAAGAGTACTCAAAGATGAGTTCAGCGTTGCCGAATCACCGGAAAGTTGAAGGTGGACCCTCTGTGGGATACACGTCTGCTGTTTGGATTTGTGTGAAAACCGGAATTCTAAGCGTGCAATAAGGATAGCAATCTTTGCATAAAATTCATCTAAGGATTCCGGTGATTCAGGCACTTGCAGCCAGTGACTCGGGACACATCCCGGGCCATTTAAGCCATGTTTTCCTGCGATCGGCTCTCTTTTCCACAACTCGGTGGCTCGAATGAGAGTTTTGACTGCGATCGATTCCTTGGAAATGTTGATTTCCCACTGGACATGCGGAACGCAAACGTAAGATGGTGAATGCCGAAATCACCGTTCCAATTCGTTCGCCGGGGAACGTGATGCGGTTCGTGGCCTTTGCAATTCAGAGGTTTCACCGATGATTACGCGCTCTGCGAAGTTGCTTCTGCTGGCGGGAATCTCGCTGTATTACACGCTGGTTGTGTTCAACAACCTGACCGATTTCGGCTCGAACTATGAATTCATGCAGCATGTGTTGTCGATGGATTCGACGACTCCGGGCAATCACGGAATGTGGCGTGCGATGTCGTCGCACGGTTTACACCTCGTTTTCTACTGGACGATTATCTTGTGGGAAGTGGTAACGGCGATCCTTGCGTGGTGGGGGCTGGTGAGTTTGTTTCGCGCTCTCCGCGAGCCAGCAATTGTCTACAACGCAAAGAAGCGTGTTGCGGTGATGGCCCTGACGCTGTCGCTGCTGATGTGGCTTGTGGCGTTTCTGGATGTAGGCGGGGAATGGTTCCTGATGTGGCAGTCGCAAACGTGGAACGGACAGGAAGAAGCATTCCGCATGTTCATGATTGTCGGGTTCGTGATGCTGCTGTTGTTGCAGCCGGATACCGACACGCAGCCGTAGCGCTTCAGGCCTTGACGACAGCCCTGCTGCGCCGTGCCGCATACCAGGCAAACGCCGCCGCGATATAAAGCAGGTAAATATAGGGGAGTCGCGCGTGTGCCACGTCGGTGGTGGAGCGCAGGTCGAAAACCGCGATGGTAATAACAACGAGAACTGCCAGCACGCTGGTTGCGGCCACGATATGCGAATGCTGGCCGCGTGAACGCCGCGCAAACGGCAGAGCCGCGGCTACAAGCGCGTAGGCCGTGAGAAAGCCGAAGACTGAGAGCGAGCCCAGCAGGTCGTACACGTCCGATCCGCTGACGCCGCGCATGGCCATTACCGCAGTCGGTATGAAGACAACACCGGTGGAGAGTACGACAGCAGCGACGGGCGTGCCATGACGTTCGCTCGTCTTCTCGAACAGAGCGGGAATCAGTTTTTCGCGCGCCATGCGCATCAGCACGCGCGACGCTGCAGTCACACAGGCGAGCACGCACGCGACCATGCTGATGAGGGCGCCGAAATCGATTCCGGTTCCCAGCGGCGATACGCCGGCCTTGTCGGCAAGAAGATGCAGGGGGCTGGTGGTCTCGCTCAGCTTGCCGGATTCCCCACGAAATCCCAGCACTTCAGAGTAGGAGCAAAGCATGAAGAAAATCCCGGCGAGGATGGCGCACTGAATCACGGCCCGGGGGATGGTTCGCAGCGGATTGCGCGCCTCGCCGCCAAGTGCAGTCGCGCTTTCGAATCCGACAAAACTGAACATGGAAAGGACCAGCGCAGGGCCTAGATTGGAGAAGGAAACACCCTTCAGCCTGAATTGATCCATGTCGAAATGAAATCCGAAATGAATCGGCATCACCGTGAGCACGATGCCGATCAGGCTGACGGAGCATATCTCAATCCACAGCATCAATTCGGCCGAGAGCTTTACGTCACGGTAGGCAACAAAGCCCGCGGCGACGCAGATGAAGACAAGGGTGACGAGGATCGGCGGCGTCCAGTGCAGAAATTGCTGTGAAAGGACGTTGGTATAGTAAAGCGCGCCGCCGGCGACCGAGGCAGCGGTGGCGAGGTAGGCGAGCAACAGACCCCAGGCAGCCGCTACGCCAAATACGGGCGGCAGCGTCTCTGCCGTGTACGTGTAGAGCGATCCCGGCGATGCGGAGAGCCGCGCGAATCGGCTGACGCAGAAGCCAATCAGCAATGTTGCGCCGGTGGCCATCAGATAAACAAGCCAGGTGGCGTTGCCTGCAATAGCGAATACCAGCGGAATGGTAAGCGATGGAGATGTGGAGGGCGCCATCGCGGAGACGGATTGGGCCAGCGTTTCGAACGGGCCAAGGACACCGGTGCGCAGGCCGTAATTCTCTTTCGCTCCGCTTTGCGGATACACTTCTGCCATCGCGCTTCTTTGGTTGCCCACCCAGTCCGCCTTCCGCCGCAGATTTGCTTTGCTGGTTGAGCTAGTCTTGCCCGTGGCTTGGGTTGGAGTCAAGCAGAGCAGGGTAGACTGGTGCCGATGTCTGTCGCTGCCATCATTGTCGCCGCAGGTTCGAGCAGCAGGCTCGGCCAACCGAAACAACTGGTCGTGGTTGGCGGCGAAACCTTGCTTCAACGCGCGATTCGATGCGTGCAGGAGGCCGGTGCGTCTCCGGTCTTCGTGGTGCTCGGCGCGCATCGCGAACTGATCGGGAACTCGATCGATTTTGGAGAGGCGAAGATCGTTGCAAACGAAGATTGGGAAGAAGGATTGGCAAGTTCGATTCGCGTCGGTGTGAAGGCAGTGCAGGCGGAAGCGCCGACCGCCGAAGGCCTCCTGCTGATGACTTGCGATCAACCGCGCGTGACGGCCGAGCATCTGCACCGGCTGATCCAGATGTCGTATGCGCAATCAGCACCGACAGCAATTGCATCGACGTACGCAGGAATCCGTGGAATCCCCGCGATCTTTCCCCGGCAGGCTATTCGTGATCTGCTCGCTCTTCGCGGCGACAAAGGTGCGCGCGCGCTGCTGGCACAGCCACCCTGGCCGGTGATTTGTGTAGCGCTTGAAGGCGGCGAAGTGGATATCGACCGCCCGGAAGATCTAGCTCAAATGGAATGAGCGTCAGCGTTCGATTGTTGCTTCGATATAACCGTGCGGCTCGTCGATGGGAACGAAGATGTGGTTGGGATTGTCCTGCCCGAACGGACTGAGATCCGCAAGCAGGTGGTGCAGGTTCGGCATGGTGAGATGGATGCGCGCGATTTCGGGAGCCGCGGCGAGGGCAGCCTTGCCCATGTCGAATAAAGTGTGCTGCACGCTCATGCTGTGATGCGCGGCAAATTCCTTGAGCAGCGTCGCGACGATCTTTTTTCTGACGGTAGAAAAGTTTTGGGAAGCCGAGACGTAGTCCCACGCGATGGTCGCGCGCGTTCCGAGAATGCGGTCGGTCGCGGGTTTCAGCGTCGTCAGGCGGTCTTTGATGTAGCCCGTAAATGCAGACCTGGTTGTCTTGAGAATCGTCAATCCGTCAACCCCAGAGGTAATGACCCAACCGCCGTCACTTTCCCGCTCAGCAAGTACTGTCTGCAATTCAGGGCCGGCCATCTTGAATGTGGTCGCCTCGGGTTCGCCGTCGATCGCCAGCCGTTCCCAGCACTTCTCATCGACCTCGATGCTCGCCTTTGCAATCTGCTCGTTGTTGACGAGCAGATAATCTCCCAGTTCCATCGCGAAGTCTTCGATGGTGGTTGCGTTTGAAGCACGCGCGATCGAATGGACCGTGTTCTTCATCGTGTCGGTCGGCAGGATCTTGCTGTTGTCGGCCTCGGTGAAGCTGCTTTCGAAGTCCCCTTGCAACAGCACGCGTACGGTCCACTCGTTGAAGTCATGCCGGTCGGCCGATCGCATGATGCGCGACAGGCGCACACCAGCTTTTCCGTAGCGATTCTCACCCAGTCTGGCCATCGATCAGCTTCCTCGGTAGGTTGTGTAGCTGTTGTCGCTCAAAAGCAGCGGGAGATGATAATGCGAAGATCCATCGCATTCGAATGTGATGGAAACCTCCCAATAGAGGGTGTTCCGTCCCATCGCATTCAGATAGGCGCCCGTCTGGAACGTCAGTCGGTAAAAGCCCTGCGCCGCATCGGTTTTTAAATCGCCGCAGCGGCCATCGTTGTCAGTAATGCCGGACGACATCTTGATCCATTGGTGGTCTTCGTGTCGTGCACCCTCGTTTGACCAAACCACCCCCCCCAGCATCCTATCCAGATGCACCGAGACACCCACAGCCGGTTTGCCGGTGACCGTGTCGAGCACGTGCGTCGTGATCTTGCTCATGAAACCAACCACTTTCCCAGCCGGATCTGCGTGATCTGCCGCTGCTGCTCGGCGGCTTCTTTCAATTCTGCCACGCGATCGTTGGCGAGTCGGCGCCGGAGGATGGCAAGCATCTCATCGGCAGTCTTTCCGGTGGCGCAAACGATGTAGGTAAATCCGAAGCGCTGCTCGTATTGCGCATTGCCTTCGGCTAATTCGCGCATAACGTTGTTTGCAGCGCTGCTTGTCCCGGCCTGTTCCTGGATTGACCATGCGTTTGACTTTTCCGGTGCAGCGGAGGCCGTGCGCTCGCCGATGCGCGGATGGCAGGCGAATGCTTCCAGCAAGTCCCGCTCCCCCATGGTTGCCCACACCCGGTCTGCCGCTTCGCTCAGCGCCGCTATGTTTGCGATGGGACGGAGCGCAACCATTTGTGCAGCCCAGCGTTGCGCGCCGCAGCAAGCCAGCATGGCTTCTGTGGCGCTGCTTTCGTCGGCGTCGTTCCACGCGTTGAGCACGGGATTCATCGTGGTTCCGGCTCCCGATTCAGATGGCGGAGAAATTCCTCAAGGAGATTGGCGCCCACGACTTTGCGGTATTGGGCATTGGAGCGGATGTCGTCGATGGGCTGAGCTTCGGCGAGCAGGGATTCGCGCGCAGCTTGAATAATGTCTACACTGGCCGATTTGCCGGCGAGTGCGGCTTCAGTTTGAACGAGGCGGACGGGAAATGGTGCCAGGCTTGCGGCGGCCACGCGGATTTCATCGATCAAATCATTCTTGATCAGCGCAGTTGCGCCAAGCGCGACTTTTGAGATCGCCATTGCCCGGCGCGTGCCTACTTTGCGCAGGTATTGGCGATGTTGGGCAAAGCGGCGCGGCAGGTGGACGGCATAGAGCAACTCGTCCGCGGTCATGGCATTCTGCTTGTAGCCGGTGTGGAATTCGCGATAGGGCATGCGACGTTTGCCGCGTACTGAAATCAACTCGATCTCCGCGTCGTAGACGAGTAGTGCCGGAGATGAGTCGGCAGCAGGCGAACCGTTCACGAGGTTCCCACCAAGCGTCGCGCGCGTCTGGTTGGCAATGGAGCCGATCCAGCCTGCGGCTCTGTCCAGCAGAGGAAAGTCCGTTGCGACGGCTGCACTTGCTCGCAGATCGCTGAAGGTTGTTCCGGCGCCAATGACCAATTCGTCATGCGTGCTATCGATGAAGCGAAGTTCCTCGACACCCCAGAGGTTGACGAGTTTGTTCGCGCTGAGTCGACCGGCGGCAAACACGACCATCAGCTCTGTGCCGCCGGCGATCGGCATCCACTGTCCGGGCGCGGAGGCAATCAGATCGAGCACCGCTGGGAGCGAGCCAGGGGCAACAAGTTCGTGCTCTGCTGCATTACCTCGCATGCATCTCCTGCTTTCCGGCCTCGGCGCCGCTTGCGGCTGCGGACAGAACGGATTCGAAGATGCGAATGAATCCCGTGCAGCGACAGAGATTGCCAGCGAGTCCTTCGCGAATCTCGGCTAAGGATGGCTGGGGATTATGCGCCAGTAGTTGTTTGGCCGCCATCAGCATGCCAGGCGTACAGATGCCGCACTGTGCTCCTCCGCAATGCAGAAACGCCTGCTGCAATGGATGGAGAACACCATCGCATGCGAGACCCTCGACGGTTTCAATGCTTGCTCCATCAGCCTGGAGAATCGGAACGAGGCAACTGTTCACAAGCTCGCCGTTCATGCGCACCGAACACGATCCGCACTCGCCTTCGCCGCACCCCTCCTTGGTGCCGGTGAGTTGCAGATCTTCGCGCAGCACGTCGAGAAGGCGCTTCATGGGAGGAACGGAGACGGATTTGTCATCGCCGTTTACGTTCAGTTGAATTGTGGCCGTGGGCGCGCTCATACCGTTGCGGGCTCCTCGACTTTGCCCTGCACGCTCAGCTTTGCGAAGAGGTCTTCGGGCAGCAGAGGAATGGAATTGAAACTGATGCCGATCGCATTCCTGATCGCGTTGAGGATCGCCGGAGCCGGCCCGTCGTGAGGTAACTCGCCGATGCCTTTCGCGCCGAATCCGCCATGCTGGAACGGAAGCTCTTCCCAGAAGATGTGGATGGGAGGGACATCTTCGGCGGTGGGCATGATGTAGTTGGTCATCTGGTTGTTGGCCATGCGGCCGTTTTGCAGGACGACTTTTTCGTAGAGTGCGTAGCCGATCCCCTGCGCAATGCCGCCTTCGATTTGTCCACCCGCGAGCACCGGATGAATGACGCGACCGGCTTCCTGCACGGACCAGTATTCTTCAACCTCGGCGGAATACGTGACTGTATCGACTGCGACCTGCGCGACGTGAACCGACCAGGCGTAGGCGGGATAAGCTTCGCCGCGATATTTCTGGTCGTCCCAGAAGATGCCTGGAGGCGCTTCGTAGCGGCAGAGCGAAACAGCTTCGCCGCGGGCCTTGCGCAGTTGGTCGCAGGCTGCGAAGAATTCCTCGCGCGAGAAATCTTCAGGCAAGCTCGCTTCGTCTCGCAGTGTCGCGATCAGTTGCAGGCAAGAGCGTTCAATCAGGCCGCCTATCACCATCACGGTGCGAGATGCAACTGTGGGTCCGCTGTTGGGAACGATGCCGGTATCCGGCGGCGCCATGGCGACATCCTCATAATCCAATCCGAGGGTCTCCGCTGCGATTTGCGTCAACACCGTGTTGGTGCCCTGGCCAAACTCTGTGCTCGATACCAGCACGCGAACCTTGTCGTCTGCGGTTACGTCAATGCCGGCGAGTGAGTTGAGGTAGCGTTCGCCGGAGCCGGTGAAGCCGGAACCGTGATAAAAGGCTGCGACTCCCATACCGCGCCTGATGGGATTCTGTGCGTTGTCTTTCGCGAATTTGTCGCGTCTTTTGTAGAAGTCGCTCTCGGCCAATGCGCGATCGAGCAGCTTGTCGAGGATTACCGGCTCGCGCATCAACTGTTCAGTTGCAGTGGTTTCGCCCTGGTGGATGAAGTTGCGGCGTCGCAGTTCGATCGGGTCCATGCCAATGGCAGCAGCGATTTCATCCATATGGCGTTCAACAGCGAACACTGTTTGCGGTGCGCCGAATCCGCGGAATGCGCCGTAGGGAACCGTGTTCGTGGCCCACGCATGCGAACGCACGCGCACGTTCGGGCAGACATAGGGGCCCGGGGAGTGCAGCGTGGCGCGCGAAAGCACGGTGGAAGAAAGCGTGGAGTAGGCTCCGCCATCGGTTGCGATGTCGATGTCCATCGCCAGCAACTTACCGCCGGCGTCGAGAGCGGTGCGATGACGCACGCGCGAGGGATGACGCTTGGTAGTGGCGGCGAGATCTTCGATACGGTCGTAGACCATCTTCACCGGATGACCGCATTTCATTGCAAGCAACGCCGCGTGCGATGCGATGACGGACGGGTAATCCTCTTTGCCGCCGAAGGCGCCGCCGGTTTCGGTCTGGATCACGCGAACCCTTTCTGGCGGCAGATTGAATACGGCGAGCAGTGATTTGTGCACGTAGAAGGGGCACTGCAAAGATCCCCAAACAGTAATGCCCGTTTCAGCGGTGTATTCGGCGATGACGCCGTTGTTTTCGATGTAAAGATGTTCCTGCGCGCCGGTGCGATATTCGCCTTCAACGATGTGCGCCGCCTGCGCCCACACTGAATCGACATTGCCTTTTTCGAGAAGGAAGCTTTTGAAGCAGTTGTCCGCGCCCCAGATCACGACTTGTTGCTTCTCGCTGTCTTCGATGGTGAACACAGGCGGAAGCGGATCGTATTCAATGTGCACGGCGGTCACGGCTTCACGGACTTTACGCTTGTCAGGGTGCGCGATCAGGAGTATGGGCTCTTCGCAGTGATTGACCTCGCGGTCGGCGAGGCAGGGCTGATCGGCCACGATCATGTGGATGTGATTTTCGCCGGGAATATCCGCCGCGCTGACTACGGAGAATTCACTCCAGTCGATCTTGCTGTCGAAACTGATGGAGCGGATGTGCGCGCGAGGCACCGCGCTGCGCACCGTGGCCCCGTGCCACATGCCTTCGCGTTGGATGTCGTCGACATAGAGCGCCGCGCCTAGCAGTTTGTTCACTCCCTCCTTGCGGGGAACGGAGGCGCCGACAATGCGGTTTTTCGCAAGCGTGCTCATGGTTGGGGAAGTGCGAAACGCCCTACAGGTTGACGCATAGCATACAACGGCGCGGCTATCTTTGAAAGTCTGCGCTCTACGAGGACAAGGTCGCGAGCGTGCGGGACAAGACATGAACGCCGCTGCCGATCCATTCGGGCGATGCGTATTCATCGGGACGATGGCTCACTCCGCCGCGGCAGGGAATGAACAGCATGGCAACTGGAGCGATGCGCGCCATGAACAGCGAATCGTGATAGGCCCGGCTCACCATTCTCTTGCAGGTCTTGCCCGCTGCCCTGGCGGCTTGTTCCATAGCATCGAGGATTGCCGGGTCGCAAGTTGCCGGTGGATCGGCGTTGATCATTTCGGTTTTAATGGAAACTCCGCGGCGCTCAGCCACTTCTTCGCATGCGGCCTTCAGCTTCTCGATGACCGTATCGCGTCGCGCAGCATCAATATCGCGAATGTCGGTTTCAAGCCTGACTCGCGAGGGAATGCTGTTGACCGCGCCGGGAAAAACCTCGCATACTCCAACGGTGCCTACCGTGTCGATGGCGCCGCTTGCTTTGGCGGCTTCCTCCAGCGCAAGAATTAACTCGGCTGCCGCGGCCAGCGCATCTTTGCGGCCGGGCATCAGCTTTCCGCCGGCGTGGCCGCCTTCGCCTTCGAGGAGGATGCGCATGCTGGCAGGTGCGGCGATGTGGGTCACCAGACCGATGTCAACGCCTTCCTGTTCGAGGAGCGGGCCCTGCTCGATGTGCAACTCGATGAACTGATGGAAGCGTTCTCGTGTCAATGCGACCGATTCCAGAGAGCCTCTGAATCCGGCGCTGCTACGCAATTCTTCGAGGCTGTGGGCTTCCTTGTCGCGCAGCGTAAGCGCCTGCGTCGGTGACAGCACGCTGGCCATCATGCGGCTTCCCAGGCAGCCAATGCCGAAGCGTGTCGGTTCCTCCGCCGTGAAGATCACGAGTTCGATGGAGCGGCGCGGCTTGAATCCTAGCTGCTGCAGAACGCGGATTGCTTCAAGGCCGCCGAGTACGCCGACGCATCCGTCGTACAAGCCTGCGTTGGGAATGGCGTCGATGTGCGAGCCGGTACCGATGGGAGCCAGGTTTGGTTCTGTTCCGTGCCAGCGAGCAAAGGTGTTGCCGATGGCGTCCTCGTGCACTTCGAGTCCGGCATCCTGGCACAGGCCTTTTACATAGGCTCGCGCCCGCAGGTCGGCTTCGCTGAAGACGACGCGGGTGACAACCGGAGGCTCCGCTTGAGAAATCTGCGCGAGCGCATTCAGTTCTGCGATGAGCCGGTCGATGGTGAGTTGCGGACGCATCTTCATGGTCATGCTTCCAGCGGGTGCCGGCGCCAGTCTTTGTAGATGAGGTATTTTGCCGGCTTCTTTCCGATTGCGCCGAACCATTGCGGGCAGTAGGGCGCCATCCAGATGAAATCGCCGGCCTCGACGGGATACCAGGAATCGCCGAGACGGTAGATTCCACCGCCTTCGAGCATCAGGAGTCCGTGCTCCATAACGTGAATTTCAACCATGCTGAGCCCGGCGCCGGGATCGTAGGTCATGGTATTGACCGCAAAATCGTACTCATCGGTGTTGGGCAGGAGCGAGCGAACGCGAAGGGATGAATCTCCCATCAGCGGGACTTCGGCGACTGAAGATTCATTGCAGATGACGATTGCAGGGGCAGGTGCGTTTGCAATTGATTCGTAGACTTTTTCAATAAGTGCAGCTTTTGCGGCTCCATTGGCGGTAACGGAGTGATCGGCACCGGTGGGCAGGAAAGCATAGCCGCCGGTTTGTAGCAGATGCCTGCCTCCTCCAGTAACCAGATCCAGCTCGCCCTCGAGCACATAGATAAAACGCTGTCCCGGCGCGGGTGCGAGGGTACCCCCGGTGGAAAATTCGGCGGTCATCTGCGTGAAGTTTGCACCTAGCTGCGGACCGGCGTGGACGATGAATTCGACCCCCGAGGCTCCGGGCAGCGGAATGCGCACGAAGGCGTCCGGCGTCTGCAGCAGGTGATCGTGCTTGAGACTGCTTCGGGTTGCTCCCAGGTGATGCAATCGAAACCTCGCTGGTGTTGCGTTTTCCGATTCTAACCAAACTCGGCGGACAGTCGTTGCAGGAATTTCTCGCCAACGCGCAGCGCCGCTTCGACATCCTCTTCGCGGACCGACTCATCGGGATGATGGCTGAGGCCTCCGGGACTGCGCAGGAAGAGCATCGCCGTCGACATGCGGCCGGCCATGATCATGGCGTCGTGGCCTGCACCGCTGGACATGGTTTTCACGGGGAATCCTGCCGATTCGATAGCGGTGGTCATCAATGCGGTGAGGCGCTCATCCATTGGGACGGATGGTTCCTCCATCTTCGTCGTCCATTCGAGTAACAACCCGCGACGGGTCGCAATCGCCTGCGCCTGTTCGACGAGATCGTCGACTGCTGCCCTGCGCACGCTGTCATGAACGTGGCGAACGTCGAGGCTCAATTCGGCCAAACCGGGAATGACGTTGCCGGCATTGGGCTGCACTGCCAATTTGCCGACGGTAGCGACGAGGCCTTCAGATTTGACGGCGAGCGCTTCCACTTTCGTGATCCATTCCGCAGCGGCGGCAATCGCATCGTGGCGGAGATGCATGGGAGTGGTGCCTGCGTGGTTGGCGTGGCCGATGAACTTGAGATCGAGCCGCGTTTGGCCAACAATGCTCGTGACCGCGGCTACGCTGAGGGCTTCGGCTTCCAGAACGGGTCCTTGTTCGATGTGTATCTCTATGAATCCGGCGGCTTGTCGATCGGCAACCGCGTCTTCGAGCTTTTCTAGATCGAGACCGAAGTTTTCAATTGCCTTCCGAATTGAAATTCCATCGCCGTCTTTGTTCGCGAACATCGACGTATCAAATCGGCCAGCAACCGCGCGGCTGCCGATGAATGGAAATCCGAAGCGTGCACCTTCTTCCTCGGAGAATGCGATGACTTCAAGGGACAAGGGCAGTTCGAGAAGCTTTGCGGACTCAACGAGCTCAAGCGCGAGAACAACTCCGAGAACGCCATCGAAGGCGCCGGCATCCGGCACGGTGTCGATGTGCGAGCCGAGGATGAGGCGTTTGCCAGGTGCCACGGCTGGAATCCAGAGCCCGCGCAGGTTGCCTACGGCATCGACGTGCACCGTCATGCCGAGGTTCTCCATGCTAGTGCGCAGGTGTTGATGAACCTGGCGGAACGGAGGCGTGAGGAAGCGGCGGGTGGTGCGGCCAGGCTCCTCGCTCATGGCCGCGATTGTGCGGCATTCTTCGATGGCTCGTCTGGCGCGATCGCTCACTTGCGTACCAATTCTCTGCCGCGCGGGGCGCCGGTGAATTGTCCGTCGGAGAAGATTTGCTCGCCACGCAGCCACGTTTCCTGCACACGTCCGCGCAGCTTTGCGCCGAGATAGGGTGAGATCTTATGCCGGAAGTGAAGGTCGTCTTCGGTGACGGTCCAGGTTGCGTGGGGGTCGAAGACGACGATATCCGCGTCTGCTCCAATGGCTAATGTTCCTTTTTGGCCCAGCACTCCGGCGAGGCGCGCTGGTCTTGCCGACATCCACTTGGCGGTTCGAGCAGCGGCATCGTCGGTGCTAGAGCCGCGTTGACGCATCACTGTCCACAATACGGGTAGCGCCAGGCCGAGGCTGGCAATTCCACCCCATGCCAGGTCCCAGCGGCCTTCCTCGCGGTGCTTCATGGCAGGCAGACAGGGCGAGTGATCCGTGGCGACGAGGTCGATGAGGCCGGATTCAAGTGCAGCCCAGAGTTGTTCGCAATTGGCTGCATCGCGAATCGGCGGGGCGCATTTGAACTCGGTGGCGCCATCGGGAACTTGCTTCGAGGTGAACGAGAGGTAGTGGACGCAGGTCTCCACCGTGATGGGCACGCCGTGGCTGCGTGCTTCCGCGAGGATCGGCAAAGCCTTGGCGCTGGAAAGATGCACGACGTGAATCGGCGTCTGATATTCGTGAGCCAACTGGATCAACAGCTTGATGGCTTCGACCTCGGCATCATCGGGACGCGACGCGAGGTAGGTCGAATATTTCCGCCAATTCGCGCCGGCCTTGTTGAGCGCTTTGGTGGCGGCTTCGACGGGGCCGGAGACTTCGGCGTGGACCAGCAGCGGCAATCCCGTGCCTCGAAGTGTATCGAGCGCGAGGCGAAGGTCCAGCTCATTCACCCAGGCAAAGCCGTCGATGCCGGAGTGAATCATGAAGCACTTGAATCCCGGAACGCCGGACTGTGCGAGCGCCGGAAGCGCATCTGCATTGCCGTGGACGACGCCACCCCATGCGGCCCAATCGACCCATGCATGCCCGCTGGCTGCGGTGCGTTTTGCTTCGAGGGCTTCCACGGTTACGGTTTCGGGCACGCAGTTGAGGGGCATATCGACGAGTGTGGTCACGCCGCCGGCGGCAGCGGCACGAGTGGCCGTGCCAAAGCCTTCCCAGTCCCGGCCTGGATCGTTGATATGGACGTGCGAGTCGACGAGGCCGGGCAAAAGAATCAGGTCGTTGAAATCGTGGAGTTCGGATGCACGCGGAACATCGTCCCATGCATTGATCGCAGCGATCTTCTCGCCATCGAAGATCAGCGTGGCAGGCGCAAGCCCTTCGGCCGTGAGGACGCGAGTTGAGCGTAAAGCCTGTGCCATACTGTGTTTACTTTACCTTTGAAACCCACGAAGGCAAGCCGATATGACTCATCAGCCCAATCTTGAGTTTCTGCGCCGCGCCATCGCGCTCGCCACGGAGAACGTGACCTCCGGCCGCGGCGGGCCGTTTGCCGCGTTGATCGCCCGCGATGGGAAGGTAATCGCCGAGGGCGTGAACGTGGTTACGGCGACAAACGATCCGACGGCGCATGGTGAGGTTACGGCGATTCGCGCAGCGTGCAAGGCGCTCGGCACGTTCTCGCTTGCGGGATGCGAACTCTATACGAGTTGCGAACCCTGCCCCATGTGCCTGGCGGCGTCGCATTGGGCGCGGCTCGATGCGGTCTACTTCGGTGCGGGTGCGGAAGATGCGGCCAAGGCTGGATTCGACGATGCCTTCTTGTACGAAGAGTTCCGCAAGCAACCCGCCGACCGGTCGCTACCGGCCAGGCAATTCCTTCGTGATGAGGCGTGGTCGAGCTTTGCGGCTTGGATCGCTTCACCAAACAAAATCGATTACTGAGTTCCCCGGAATCCATTGAACTGAAACAGTTTCCGGGGTCGGCGGCTGGCAACATAGCCGTTGCCCATTGCGCGGTGCATGGGATAACGTCTAATACTCATAAATCTTTCTCACGGGAGCGCCGCCGAATGCCGCGCGTAGTTAGATGTTCCATCATCCAGGCCTCCAACGCCGTTGCCGCTACTGAACCGCTCGCTTTGCAGAAGAAAGCGATGATCGAGAAACACCTGGGCCTCATCCGCAAGGCGGCCAGCGACGGCGCCCAGATCGTATGCCTGCAGGAAATCTTCAATGGCCCTTACTTCTGTGCCGAGCAGTCGACCAAGTGGTACGACACCACCGAGGCCGTTCCTGACGGGCCGACCGTGAAGCTGATGCAGCAACTAGCCAGGGAATTGCACATCGCCATGGTGGTCCCCGTGTACGAGGTGGAGCAGGAAGGCATCTTCTACAACACCGCCGCCGTACTTCAGAATGATGGCGCCTATCTCGGTAAATACCGCAAGACGCACATCCCGCACGTGGCTCCCGGCTTCTGGGAGAAGTTCTACTTCCGCCCCGGCAACCTCGGCTATCCGGTCTTTGACCTGGGATTCGCCAAGATCGGCATTTACATCTGCTACGACCGGCATTTTCCTGAAGGTGCTCGCTGCCTGGGACTCAATGGCGCAGAGATTGTCTTTAACCCATCGGCAACAGTTGCGGGGCTGAGCGAGTATCTCTGGAAACTTGAGCAGCCGGCTCATGCGGCAGCAAACGGCTACTTTATTGCGGCCATTAATCGCGTGGGCACCGAAGCGCCCTGGAATATCGGTGAATTCTACGGATCAAGCTACTTCGCCAATCCACGCGGTCAAATATTTGCGCAGGCTTCGCGCGACAAGGACGAAGTGCTGACCGCCGACCTGAATCTCGAAGAAATCGCAGAAGTACGCAGAACCTGGCAGTTTTTCCGCGACCGCAGGCCTGACATGTATGGGCCGCTGGTTGCCTCTTAACAGAACCTGGCAGCGAAAATGCTCGTCAATCCATAGAAGGACAGCGGAGAATAGCCATAGAAAGACAGCAGAAAGTGGCCACAAACAGACGCAGAGAACAAGAGAGCTTCCCGAGGTTTTCATGAGCACCGCAACCCTACCCGACGATCTTTTGCTGCGCGAGCGCTTTGGCGATATCAAGCCGCCGCTCGAGACCCAGGCCGCAGTGATTGAAGCCAATCGTTGCCTGAATTGTTTCGACGCGCCCTGTACCGGCGCCTGCCCCACCCACATCGACGTACCGGGATTTATCAAGCGCATCAGCACCGGTAACGTTCGCGGCTCCGCTCTGCGGATTCTCGACGCCAACATTCTGGGTGGCAGCTGCGCAAAAGCCTGTCCCGTGGAAGTGCTCTGCGAAGGGGCCTGCGTGATGCACCGCTACAACCACGCGCCCATCCAGATTGCCCGATTGCAGCGTTATGCAATGGATTCATTCCAGGCCACCGGAGAGGAATTGCTGACCGCACCGCGCCGATCCCGCAACGTGCAGGTTGCGTGCATTGGCGGAGGGCCGGCGTCGCTTGCTTGTGCAGCTGAGCTTTGCCGCCACGGCGCTTCGGCGACGATTCTGGAACGACAGGATCTGCCTGGCGGCCTCAACACCTATGGAGTTGCCGAATACAAGCTGCGCGCCGCCGACAGCCTGCGTGAAGCCGAAATGATTCGCCGCATGGGCGTGGAGTTCCGCACCGGTGCCGCGATCGAAAGCGCTGAGGCGCTCGAGGAGCTTGAATCGGAGTTCGACTTCATCTTTCTCGGCGTTGGCCTTGGCGCGATGCAGCGGATGAACATTCCGGGAGAGGAACAGAAGGGCGTATTGAATGCGCTGGAATTCATCGCGTCGTACAAGACCGGACGGTTACGCGAGCTGAGCGGCACGGTGGTTGTGGTTGGAGCCGGCAACACGGCAATCGATGCGGCAAATGCGGCGCGTCGCCTGGGAGCTGAGACGGTGTATCTGCTCTACAGGCGCGGCGAGAGGGACATGTCGGCATTCGACTTTGAATATGAGCATGCCAAGCAAGAGGGCGTGCAGTTCCTGTGGCGGCGGCAGCCTTACACGATCCGCACCAGCGAGCATGGGCGTCTGCTGCTCGATACGGTTCAGGTGAGCGAAGTGGACAAAGCGCTGCTGCCGATTCCTGAATCACACTACACCATTGAATGTGACTACGTGATTCCGGCCATCGGGCAGTCGCCATTTGCGCAACTGGTGCAGGAGCTTCGCCGCATCGAATTGCGTGGCGGAGTTATCGTCGTCGATCCCGAGACCGGGCAGACCGGTAATTCCCGCTACTTCGCCGGTGGCGATTGCACCAACGGCGGCAGGGAAGTGGTGGATGCGGTCGCCGATGGCAAGCGCGCTGCACAGGCCATCCTCAAGATTGCGGAGGCGGCCTATGCCTGATATTCGCGTACATCGATTCGCCGGTAGCATCGACGCACCGAATCCGTTCTGGCTGGCTTCGGCTCCGCCCACCAACTGCGGCGAGCAGGTCATGCGCGCCTTCGATGCGGGGTGGGGCGGTGCGGTTTGGAAGACCATCGGCGAGCCCGTGACCAATGTTTGCTCGCGCTATTCCTCAACTGATTGGCAGGGGCAGCGCATGATGGGGCTGAACAACATTGAACTCATCAGCGACCGCAGCGTTGAAGAAAACCTCCGCGAGATGGCGCAGGTGAAGAAGCGCTATCCCTATCACGCAATCATTGCGTCGCTGATGGTGGCTTCAAATCGCGAGGCGTGGCACGAGATTGTGCAGCGCGCTGAAGATGCCGGCGCCGATGGCCTTGAACTGAATTTCGGTTGCCCGCATGGCATGAGCGAGCGCGGCATGGGGTCGGCGGTAGGGCAGGTTCCCGAGTACACCGAGATGATTACGGCGTGGGTGAAGGAAAAGGCGCGCACGCCGGTGCTGGTAAAGCTCACACCGAACATCAGTGATATCCGGACCATCGCGCGCGCAGCGAAACGCGGAGGCGCCGATGGGCTCTCTGCGATCAATACCATCAACTCCATTACGGGCATTGATCTCGACACCTTTGTGCCGCGGCCAAATGTTGACGGGAAAAGCTCGCACGGCGGCTACTGCGGCCCGGCGGTAAAACCCATCGCGCTGAACATGGTGCAGCAGATTATGGCCGATCCTGAGGCGGCGCTGCCGATTTCGGGCATTGGTGGCATTGGGACGTGGCGCGATGCCGTCGAGTTTATGCTGCTCGGCTGCGGGACGGTTCAGGTGTGCACGGCTGTGATGCACTACGGGTACCGCGTGGTCGAGGACATGGCCGAGGGACTCGAGAACTGGATGCGGTCGAAAGGCTTCGCGACAATTGAGGATTTCCGGGGTCTTTCTGTCCCCAAGGTGACCGAGTGGAAGCACCTGAACCTGAATTACAAGATCGTCGCCCACATTAACGAGAAGACGTGTATCGGCTGCGACCTGTGCCACATTGCCTGCTGGGATGGCGCGCATCAGTGTATCCATCTCGATCGCGTGGAAGGGCCCGTGGATGGGCCAGCAGCGGTGCACGACACCCCCGCGATGATCGAGGACCGCACGCGGACGTCAATTACCACGACACCTGTGACGCGCAAGGAGCGCGCAGCGGCAGCTTCGAATCACGGTCCGTATCCCACGCCGCTCGCGAAGATTCCCCGCGTGGATGAGACAGAATGCGTTGGCTGCAATTTGTGTGCGCTGGTGTGTCCGGTAGAGGATTGCATCACCATGGTGAGGGTGGACAACGGCGTGCCAGCGGAGACATGGGATCAGCGCACGAATGGCGAGGAGTGCACTGTCGAGCCCCATCGATCCTAGTCGAACTTTCGGAATTGCTTTGTGTCAGGGCATGACTTCAGTCATGCCGCAAATCGCGAAGGATAGGACTCGGGCTTTAGCCCCTGAAAGATCCAACGATGCCAAAAGTTCTCATTCAAAACGGAACCATCGTCAATGCCGACTCGACGGTGAAAGCGGATCTTCTGATCGACGGCGCGGTCATCAAGGAAGTGCGCGCGGGTATTCCTGCGAGTGCAGCGGACACCGTCGTGGATGCTTCGGGGTTGCTGGTGCTTCCGGGCGGCATCGATGCACACACGCATCTCGACATGCCGTTTGGCGGTACCAAGTCTGCCGACGATTTCGAAACGGGCACGCGCGCGGCGGCCATTGGCGGAACCACGACAATTGTCGACTTCGCCATCCAGGCGCGCGGCACGAAGATGCGGACCGCGCTCGACACGTGGTGGAAGAAGGCTGAAGGTAAGGCCTGCATCGACTATGGCCTGCACATGATCGTCACCGACCTCGGCGACGCCGGTCTCGAAGACATGGACGACATGGTGCGCGAGGGGGTGGCCAGTTTCAAGTTATTCATGGCATACCCCAACGTGCTGATGGTGGATGATGCGACGATCTTCAAGGCCATGCGTCAGACGGCGAAGAACGGCGCGCTGATCTGCATGCATGCGGAAAACGGGTCGGTAATAGATGTAATCGTCCAGCAGGCCCTGGCCGAGGGGAAAACAGCGCCGATCTATCACGCGCTGACGCGGCCTACGGTTGCTGAGGCCGAGGCGGTGCATCGCGCCATTGCGATGGCGGAGATTGCCGGAGTTCCGGTGTACATCGTGCATTTATCGAGCGAGGATGCGCTCAATCAAGTCCGCGAAGCCCGTGACCGCGGCCTGCCCGCGTTTGCAGAGACATGCCCGCAATATCTGCTTTTGTCGCTCGAAGACAACATGGTCGACAAGGGTTGGGAGGGCGCGAAGTACGTCTTCACGCCGCCCTTGCGCGAGAAGCGCAACCAGCCGAAGTTGTGGCAGGGGCTGCGCAAGGACCATCTGCAGGTTGTTTCGACGGACCACTGTCCCTTCTGCTTCGAAGATCAGAAGGCGCTGGGCAAAGATGACTTTACCAAGATCCCCAACGGCGGGCCGGGCATCGAGAACCGGCTGCAGTTGCTCCATCATCACGGCGTAGGACAGGGAAATTTGTCGCTAAACAGGTTTGTGGAACTGGTTTCAACGGCGCCGGCGCGGATCTTCGGCATGTATCCGAAAAAGGGCGTGCTGGCTGCGGGCAGTGATGCCGATCTTGTGCTGTGGGATCCCGGAGCGCATCACACCATCTCCGCCGCCACACACCACATGCGTGTCGACTACTCGATGTTTGAGGGATTCAAAGTGAAGGGCAACGCCCGCGATGTCTACTCCCGCGGCGAACTGATAGTGTCGAAGGGCGAGTTCATCGGCACGCCGGGACGCGGCGAGTATCTGCGGCGCGAGGCTCGCGGCGGCGCGTGGAAATAACAGCCATTTAGAGGGGAAAGTGAACACGCCTAGTTGTGATATTCAATCTTCACGACCTCAAAGTTTGAGCCGATCGCGCGTGTGTTGATCGTTGCGCTTTCGGGGCGGCTGGCAAAAATCATGTGGATCAAGCCGGGATCAGTGATGCGAAGTACGATTCTGCCGTCTTCCGTCGATACGCTGACTTTTGCGTTCTCAATCGCGTCGCCACTCCCCTGCGCGTCTTCTTTGAACACAGACGCCTGCCCGGCTTTGAACAAGGTCTGCAGGTCTCCATGCGCGGGTTTTGAACCCGGAAATTTGTACAGGTAGAAGCCGAATGAGTATCTTCCGCCGCCGTTCGAAACCGCGACTTGCCAGGTATATTCGCCTCCGTTGTCCAGAGTCTCTGGGCGATTCCAGTTCCAGGTGGCGCTAGCGGGCTGTTCCAATGGAATTTTGAACTCGACGAGGTTCGGCGCGACGTTGCCGATGGTTTTCGCTTCCTGTGCGAAGAGAAGCACGGGGCTAAGGAATGCAAGAAGGATCACGCGAATTGCACTTCCCCGAAGGTTCACACGTCGAGTATGGCACGAACGGCATTAGAAACGGTTACTTTGTCCTGGCAAGAGTGTGCAGTGTTTTCGACATTGGCGCCAACAACCAGGTTCCCTATCGCGTTCTCATTGGCATTCCTGTATATCTATCTGCACCCGGAGGCCGTTTGAGCAGCGTCGATCCCACTCTCTCGAATAATGATCTGCGCCCGACGACGCCGGCCCAGCGCACCTGGACCACCTACAGCTACATCGCGCTGTGGTTCTCCATGTCGATGGAGATCACGACATACCAGCTCGCTTCTTCGCTGATCGCGAAGGGCATGGACTGGAAGCAGGCGGTGGGCACAGTGCTGCTGGGGAATCTGATTGTGCTTGTGCCGATGCTGCTGAATGCACATGCAGGCGCTCGCTATGGAATTCCGTTCCCGGTGTTCATTCGTGCGCCGTTCGGGGTGCGAGGCGCGAATCTGCCGGCGATTTTGCGAGCGGTCGTGGCCTGCGGCTGGTTCGGTATCCAGTCGTGGATTGGTGGGACGGCAATTCATTCCATGCTCGCGGTCATCTGGCCATCGGTCGCATCTTCGGCCGGCATCAAGTGGGCGTGCTTCCTTCTCTTCTGGCTGCTGAACATGGTGATAGTGTGGCGCGGGGTTGAGTCGATTCGGCACCTTCAGGCGTTTGGCGCACCCTTCATGTTCATCATGGCTGCGGCGCTGCTGATCTGGGTGCGGACCAAGGCTGGAAGTTTTGGGAGCATGCTTTCTGCGCCGAGTCAGTTTCATTCGACGGGCGCATTTCTGGCGGTCTTTTTCCCATCGCTGACCGCGATGGTGGGGTACTGGGCTACGCTTGCGTTGAATATTCCCGACTTCACGCGCTACTCCAAATCGCAGCACGCGCAGGCATACGGGCAGGCGTTCGGGCTGCCGGTAGCGATGACACTTTACACCTTTGTTGGCATCTCCGTTACCTCGGCGTCGGCGGTTCTGTTCGGGCGGCCAATCTGGAATCCGATTGAGCTGATTGGAGCATTTCATCAGCCGGTGGTCGCGTTCATTGCGCTGATTGCGATTCTGATCGCAACACTGAATGTGAACATAGGCGCCAATGTCGTTTCGCCCTCCAATGATTTTTCTAATCTTTACCCGCGACTCATCAGCTTCCGCACGGGCGGGATCATTACGGGGTTTCTCGGACTGGCGATGTGTCCGTGGAAATTGCTGGCCACCCCCGACGCGTATATCTTCGGCTGGCTGGTGGGCTACTCGGGGCTGCTCGGTCCGGTTGCAGGGATCATGGTTTCTGACTACTTCCTGATTCGCAAAACTGAGCTCGACGTGAATTCTCTCTATCACTCCGAAGGGATTTACCACTACACCCGGGGAATCAATCCGCGAGCGATTGTGGCGCTGGTGATCGGCGTTGCGATCGCCCTGGTCGGGCTTGCCGTCAAGCCGCTGCATTTCCTGTATGACTACGCCTGGTTTGTTGGCTTCTTTACTGCGGGCGCGATCTATGTTGCGCTGATGCGGCTCGCAGCTCCAATCGAGCGCGCGGCACCGGCACTTGAGACGGCGGGTTCATCGACCGATGCGGGCTAGAGCGCTTCCGCAGTTGGTGTAGCAGTTTCTGTCCTCGGTGCAACTTGAATTTTTCTTAAGGGAAAATCTACTCGGCTGCAATGTCTTCAGGACACAGGAACTGCGGAATCGCTGTAGCTCAAACTCGCTCGTTGCTTGTCTTCTGCTTTCTTGGGAACGAGTTACGCAGTAATCGAATGAACCATGACATCACGGACGGGGGCTCGCCGGGTCCAAAGTTTTGTTTCGTCCGGCTGCAAATGGTTACTCCCTTGCACCACGAAGTGACTTTAGCCATGACTCTGCGTTAAATCTTCGCGATAAAATATGTACAGCGAATGATGCAAATCACTCCAGCGGCTGCCAGTCAGGCTTTCCGCTCTATGCGGGAGCCGAACTTGCGGGTGGCGGAGACTTCGCCCATCATCCAGGTTCACAACCTCGAAAAGACCTACCACACAGCTCGCGGAGCACTCACCCTCTTCAAGGGGCTTGAGTTAACCGTTACCCCCGGCGAACTTGTTGCCATTGTCGGCCAGTCCGGGGCAGGAAAGAGCACACTTTTGCACATTCTGGGTGCCCTTGATGCTTCGACAGCAGGCACTGTACACTGCGCATCAATCAACGTGGCAAATCTCAACGCTCGGGAGGCCGCAGCCTTTCGCAACCGCGAGATTGGCTACGTTTGGCAGTTTCACTACCTGTTGCCGGAGTTTTCCGCAGCGGAAAACGTGGCAATGCCGCTGATGGCCCGCGGAATTAGCCGTCGACAGGCGCTAGATACTGCATCTAATTGGCTTAAGGAGGTCGACCTGGAAGACCGCAGCGAACACCGGCCGGGAGAGCTCTCAGGGGGAGAGCAGCAGCGCGTGGCGCTGGCCCGGGCTTTGGTGGGGAATCCGCGGCTTTTGCTGGCTGACGAACCTACCGGCGACCTGGATGAGACCACTGCCGGGCGCGTTTTCGATCTTCTGGAACGATTGCACGTAACCCACGGGCTCACCTCGATTGTGGTGACCCACAACCTGGATCTGGCCGCGCGGTGTACGCGGACTCTGCGCCTGGAGGGCGGGCGCCTTCACGCTATGGGAATCTCTCCTTCGGGAGTTCCCCTATAGCGGGAATTCACCCCGGTACGCTGCGGTAAAAGCACCTTTCCGGGTGGTTTTTGAGTCTGATTGTATAAGTGGGTCTGGAATTGCATTTCCGTCTCACAAGCGGTGGGTGGGTGCTCGCGGATGAAGAAACTCCGGGGGCGACCGGAAAGAGCTAGGTTATTCCGGTCCATCCGAAAGAGCTGTTCGGGGCAGTGTCGGGATTTTCCGGAGCCACCGGCGGCGTTTAGTTCAAAGAGAGGCGCGGCAAGCAGGGCTGAAGCCGATGGAGAAATCGGACGGCCACTTCTACCGAAAGCCTGCTGCAAGAGGAGATCAGTATGTTCGAACGCTATACGGAGAAGGCACGACGCGTGATCTTCTTCGCGCGGTATGAGGCCAGCCAGTTCGGCTCGCCCTATATCGAGACCGAGCATTTGCTGCTGGGGCTTTTGCGCGAAGACAAGGCGTTAACCAATCGCTTTTTGCGTTCGCACGCCTCGGTGGAGTCGATTCGCAAACAGATTGAGGCGCACACTACGATTCGGGAGAAGGTGTCAACCAGTGTGGATTTGCCGCTTTCCAACGAGTGCAAACGCGTTCTGGCCTACGCAGCCGAAGAAGCCGAGAGGCTTGGACATAAACACATTGGAACGGAGCACCTGCTGCTGGGCCTGCTGCGCGAAGAGAAGTGCTTCGCGTCGGAGATCCTGCAGGAGCGCGGCCTGAAGCTTGCGCAGATTCGCGACGAGTTGGCCCGCGTGACCCAGGAGAAGGCGCCGGCACAAGCACGGCAGCGCGAGTCGAGCCTGCTGGCCGAGTTCAGCCGCGACTTGACCCAGGCCGCAATGGATGGGCAACTGGATCCGCTTGTGGGACGCGACGGAGAGCTTGAGCGCGTGATCCAGATCCTATGCCGCCGCACCAAGAACAACCCGGTGCTGATCGGCGAGCCCGGCGTGGGCAAGACTGCCATCGTCGAAGGTCTGGCGCAACGCATTGCCGACGGCGAAGTACCGAGTTTCCTTGCCGATAAGCGCGTGCTGGCTCTCGACCTCTCGCTCATCGTAGCGGGCACCAAGTATCGCGGCCAGTTTGAAGAGCGTTTGAAGACCATCATGAAAGAGTTGATGGAGAACCAGAACTCCATCATCTTCATCGACGAACTGCATACCTTGGTGGGCGCTGGTTCGGCTGAAGGTTCGCTCGACGCAGCCAACATCCTGAAGCCGGCGCTTTCGCGCGGCGAAATTCAGTGCATTGGCGCAACCACGCCGGCTGAGTATCGCAAATCGATCGAAAAGGATCGTTCGCTTGAGCGGCGCTTCCAGGCTGTCAAGGTGCCGCCGCCGAATGAGGCGGATGCCATCAAGATCATCAACGGCATCAAGGACCGCTACGAAAAGTTTCACGCGGTCAGCTACACCGATGCCGCCATCGAATTTGCGGTGTCGCATTCAAATCGCTATATTCCCGACCGCTTCCTGCCCGACAAGGCCATCGACCTCATCGACGAAGCCGGCGCGCGCGTAAAGCTGCGCCAGACCTCGCTGCCCGAGGAGATCACCGAAGTCCAGAAGCGAATCAAGTTCATCGTCCACAGGATGGATTCGGCCATCGCGAACCACGAATTCGAAAAGGCCCGTTTCTATTCCGATGAGGAACGCAAAGAGCGTGAAAACCTGCGCGCCCTGCGTGACAAGTACCACCTCGATGACTCCGCCGCCGGCATCGTTGGCCGCGAAGACATTGAAGATGTCGTCAGCCGCTGGACCGGCGTTCCCGTCACCAGCATCAAGGAAGAAGAGACGCAGAAGCTGCTGCGCGTGGAAGAAGAGCTCCACAAGCGCATCATCTCGCAGGAGAAGGCAATCTCCGCACTGGCACGCGCCATTCGCCGGTCGAGAGCTGGCTTGAAGTCGCCCGCACGGCCGATTGGAAGCTTCCTCTTCCTCGGACCCACCGGCGTGGGCAAGACGGAGGTGGCGCGTACTTTAGCCAACTTCCTCTTTGGTTCGGACAAGGCGCTCATCCGTTTCGATATGTCGGAGTTCATGGAAAAGCACTCGGTGTCGAAGCTGATCGGTTCGCCTCCGGGGTACGTGGGCTACGAAGAAGGCGGCCAACTCACCGAACGCGTCAAGCGGTCTCCTTACTCGGTCGTCCTGCTCGACGAAATCGAAAAGGCGCATCCCGATGTGTTCAACATCCTGCTGCAGGTGTTTGAAGACGGCCAGTTGACTGATGGACTCGGCAACACGGTCGACTTCAAGAACACCATCCTGATCATGACGTCGAACATCGGCGCCCGGCACCTGCAGAAGAAGCAGGGACTCGGCTTCCAGAGCGACCGCGAAGACCTGGTCAATGACAAGGTGGAAGAGCTGGTGAAGCAGGAGGTCAAAAAGACCTTCAACCCAGAGTTTTTGAACAGATTGGACGAGGTCATCCTCTTCCTGTCCTTGTCTGACGCCGATCTGATCCAGATCGTCGAACTGCTTGTGCAGCAGCTCAACAACAACCTGGCGCAGAAAGCCATTACCATCTCGGTCACCGAAGAGGCCAAGAAGTGGATCCTCGACAAGACCCTAGGCGATCGCAGCTACGGTGCGCGTCCCTTGCGCCGTGCCCTGCAGCGCTACGTTGAAGACCCCCTGTCAGAGGCGCTCATTGCTGGACAAATCCAGCAGCGGCCGGCGTTCCTCGAGGTCTACCTCGAAAACAATCAACTCTTCTATCGCCCGGTAAGTGCAGACGTGACGGCGACCGAAGAAAAGGCAGCCGGCATCTTGCTCTATAGCGCATAAGCGCCTACAGCATCATCACCAATCTGGGTGCCCCAGGTCTCGATTTTGAGACCTGGGAAAACTCAAATCCCCCGGCCAACCAGCCGGGGTTTTTCTTTGTACGATTCACGAGTGAAGCAAAGATCGCTGCTGTTACCGAGAAGGAATCATTCAGAATTTGCGGTGCTACCATCGAGGTGCGATGTGGCCTTGGAAACAGAAGCCGGTCAAGGAAGGCTTTCCCTCGAAGTTCAGGGTTCAGAGGATCGGGATTGACTCGGCGATGGCTGTTTCACATCTCCCGCCTCAAGAACTCGCGGCCTACTTCCGAAATCACCCCTTTACCGCTGAAAGGCTACTCGCGGAGTCCTACGATAAGCGATACAGCCCTTCTTCGTTCATTGCTGAAGAGGGAGACGAGTACCGAGTCGGTTGGTGGTCAAAGCGGCGTCGATACGAATGCGTCAAGAGTTTTCCTGATCTCGCCGATGCGGCCACCGACTACCTTCTGCTGTCGCTTGGCAGGGGGCGTTGGACGCCACCGCAAGGCTGACCTGAAGCAAATCTGAGTCAGACTTCGGCCGAAGATTATAGGGAAATTATCAAACTTATCGAATTTTTGTAAACCTGCTAAACTCCCTATAGCTATGGACCCCGTTCGCAATCCCTACGCCCCCGGAGCCGGCAGCCCCCCTCCCGAACTTGCTGGCCGACATGAGATTCGTAAGGACATCGAAATTCGCCTGCAACGGCTTCGATTGGGCCGTCCAGCCAAAAGCATGATGCTGATCGGGCTTAGCCGCGATTTCTCACAGGTACTGATTTCGTTGTGAGCAGATTCGACCTTTGAGCGGTTGGCGTCACTTTGGCGGTGTAGCCACTGTGTTTGA
>Ga0209004_1000044_pt1 | contig 34762 bp, 24 predicted proteins | sample TexAe_RefH0_M1_FD_187948 | JGI IMG/M metagenome (GOLD analysis project Ga0209004, IMG submission 187948) | Forest soil microbial communities from Davy Crockett National Forest, Groveton, Texas, USA - Texas A ecozone_RefH0_M1 (SPAdes) (version 2) | ecosystem: Environmental > Terrestrial > Soil >... | reverse complement strand
GCTGAAATAAAGAAAAACTGTCAGGTATGTGCCCGGTCTGAAATGTCAGACTTCTCCCAGGCCGTTCATGAGGTGAACCCCTTGAGTGGCGAGATCGTCAGCGCATCTGGATCAGATCCAGTGCTGGAGTGCCGGGGTTCCTGAATGCGGGCTGAGGCGACTTTTCCAGTCCCGCGATTCTGATTTCGAGTTCTTCGGCTTCGGTCGGCTGGCCACGCAGGGCGAGGAAGGCCCGGTATTGCCGCAGGGCCGAGATGTAGGTGGGGTGGCCCCATCCGAGTTGGGTCTCCATTTCGGTGATGCCACATTTCATCAATATGGCCGCGGTGTTGTCGTCGCCGCTCTTCCAATGCGCGTAGCCCAGCAGGAAATCGATAAATCCAACGGCGACGCTGTTGATGGGGTAGTTTGCGTGGGCAAGACGAAGGGCGCAACTGAGATCGCCGATGGCGGCGGCGCAATTACCCTGGGCGCACTGGACGAGGGAGAGATCGATGAGCGCGGACATTTTTTCTTCTGGAGTGGCATTCGATTGCTGTGCCGCATCAGCATGCTCGGGAACGAGAAGGCTGACGGCCATCTCCGCATCCCCTTCCGCTGAGGCCAGGTCGTGCAGTCCGTACGACAGAGTTGCGAGATGTGCATAGCTGGTGCCGATCCCTTCCGTGTCGTTTGCATCCTGGCGCATGGCCAGAGCCTTGCGCTCCAGCGGTTCGGCCTTGGCGAACTTGCCGCGCTCCACATACATGGTGCCCATGTGATCGAGAGCCGCTGCGAGTGTCGAGCGATCTTTGCTTTTCAACATGGCGATGGCTTTGCGATACGCGCGTTCGGCGTCGAGGTAGCGCGCCGCGTCCTGGTAGAGAATCGCGAGCTTTAGCCATTCAACGCCATCGGACTGGCCGTGCAATGAACCGACAGCCGACTCCTGTGCGCGAATTCTTTCGGCATACGGGCTTGCTGCGGCTTGTTGCGCCGAAGCTGCTGCGCATGTCATCCCGACGCTTATCCAAATCGCGGCAGCAAATCTCATCTGATGTCGCATGTTTTCCACCCTTCTCTGCTGGCCTGAGAGTAGGGCGGGTGAAGCGGACAATCCTATGGGAAAGGGCTCAATCGATCTTTGCCGGGGTGAATCGTCCGATGGCAGGGGCGAATCGTAGGGGCAATCTGGTCACGCACAGAATCTTTTCTCCTGCGGTTTGCGTAGGCTCTATAAAGAGACACGGGGGATTCGATGGCCTTCTCCATGGCGGTGACGGCAGACGGCGCGAGGTATCCGGGATCCGGCGTGGCGCGTGTCTATCTGCGTCGGCTGGGCGTCTCGCTTCTGTGCTGGGCAGGCATCGTCCTGCTGGAGAGCAGCCAGGTGTTTGTGTCGGATGCGACGAGGGGGTATGTGCTGCCCTCGATGCATTACATCGCGTGGGCGGTGTTTAACTGGTACTTCTTCGCGCTCATCTCGCCGCTCATCTACGAACTCGGCATGCGCTACCCCATCGTCGGGCAGCAATGGCTTCGGCGTATCTTTCTACCTCACACTCTCGCCTGTATCTCCTGCCTCATTTTCCAGGCCGTCAGCCGCGGCTTTGCCGGATCGATTTACTCAATCCACTATGAAAGTAACTTCGAGTTGCGGGGCTTACCCTTCGCGCTCACAGCCGAGTGGTTCGAGCGGCGCAGCCTGGTCGGCGCCATCGCATACTGGGTCATCGTCATCATTACCGCGTTCGCGCATATGCGCGAGCAGGTCCGCCAACGAGAGCTTCGCGAGGCCCAACTCGAATCCCGCCTCGCCTCCGCAGAGCTGGAAAAGCTGCGTATGCAGATCCATCCGCATTTCCTGTTCAACACGCTGCAGGCCGCGATTACGCTGGTGCAGGAAGATCCGCATGCGGCTGAGGATGTGCTGCTGCGGCTTAGCCAACTGCTGCGGATTTCGATTGACCAGATGGATACGAACGAGATTCCGCTGTCGCGTGAATTGGAGTTTCTCGACTACTACACAGGAATCCAGAAACAGCGATTTGGCGATCGGCTTGCGGTCGAGATTCATGCTGAACCTGACACGCTCAATCTGATGGTGCCGCCATTGATTCTGCAGCCGCTGGTGGAGAACGCGATTCGTCACGGAATTGGGAAACACAAGGGAGACGATTGCGTCGAGGTCTTCGCGCGCAAAGCGGACGGCGGTCTCCACATCGAGGTGTGGAACGCGAACAGCGTGGCGGAGGAGGAGAGTGAAAAGCTCTTTCTGCGAGGTGTGGGCCTGCGTAATACGCGGGCGCGGCTGGAGCAACTCTACGGCACGAAGGGGCAATTGATCTTTCGTTCGCTGGCGCGCGGCGGCGCGGTGGTGCTCATCTCCGTTCCGGTGCGCTTGAACACGCAGGCTGCACCGCAACCTGCAGTCGAGGCAATCTCATGACGCTGCGAGCGCTGATCGTGGACGACGAGGCGCTGGCGCGCACGGCGTTGGTGCGCCTGTTGAAGCGGGAGCGCGATGTGAACCTGATCGGGCAATGCGGCGACGGCGAATCGGCGGTGCAGGCGATCCGGCAATCACAGCCGGACATCGTCTTTCTCGATGTACAGATGCCGGAGATGGATGGTTTCCAGGTGGTGGAGGCGATTGGTGCGGATCAGATGCCGGTTACGATTTTTGTCACGGCATTCGACCGCTATGCCATTCGTGCGTTTGATGCGAATGCGGTTGACTACCTGCTGAAGCCTTTCGCTGCCGATCGACTTGCGCGGGCCCTGGCGCGGGCTCGGGACCGCTGCCTCGGGCGGCATGATAAGGAGGCGGCACAGCGGTTGTTTTCGCTGCTGGACGGCCGTTTGCAATCGGACTATGCGCAGCGGCTTACGGTGGCGACGGGCGGGCGCATTGTGTTTGTCCCGGTGGCCGATATCGACTGGATCGAGGCGGAAGGGAATTACGCGCGGCTGCACGTCTCGCGCAAGATTTACGACGTGCGTGAAACGCTGCAGGCGTTGATGGAGAAGCTCGATCCGCGGGAGTTCATTCGCATTCACCGGTCGACGATTGTGAATGCGCGCCGCATTCGCGAAGTGCAGCCGTGGTTTCAGGGAGGCCATATCGTGGTGTTGCAGAGCGGAGAAGAGCTGCGCATGTCGCGCTACCAGCGGGATGCTGTGGAGCGGTTGCTGGGGAAACGGGCTTAGGCCAGACGCTCGCGGAGCAGGCGCTCGCGGTGAATTCGCCCAGTGGGACGGAATGATCACTTGGCTCTGGACTGACTGGGAGGCAGCGCGTTAGCGTGGTTAGGTCCCGCTGGAGGGTTGATGCTGCGCCGTGATTTTGTCCGCGCCGTGATTGCTGTCGGTGCTGCTCCCAAATTGCTGTTGGGTCAACAGGCTGCCACTCCTTCTCCGCCGCTGCCCGCGCCTACGCCGTGGCTGCTGGGGTTGAATTCGAAGACGCCGATTCCATACGTGGAAGCGGCGGACCAGGTGGCCTTGGCGGAGTTGCGCTTCTTCTCGCCACAACAGATGGCCACGCTGACGCGGCTGAGCGATGTGCTGATGCCGCCGATGGGCGAGAAACCGGGAGCGGTGCAGGCGCAGACGCCGATGTTTCTGGATTTTCTGATTGGCGATTCGCCGGATGTGCGCAAGCAGGTGTACCGCGAAGGGCTCGACTGGCTGGATTCCGAAGCGAAGAAGAAATTCAACCTGGAATTTGCGAAACTCAACGATGCACAGGTGGACGAGTTGCTGAAACCGTGGCTGCGCACATGGATGAGCGATCATCCGCCTGCGGAAAAGCATGCGGACTTTATCAATATTGCGCATGACGATATTCGCACGGCGACGGTGAATTCAAAGGCGTGGTTCACGGTGCCGGAAGTGGGAGCGGAGCCGAGGACGACGGTCGAGCTTTACTGGTCGCCGATCGAGCCGGATGTTTCGCTGGAAAAGGCGGACTGCGCGCAAATGCCGCCGCATGTGAAGGCTGTTCCCAAGGCGGATCACCCGATGCCGTCGTATCCGCGGTGAAGCAGGGAACAGTGAAGCAGTGGACAGTGAAGCAGTGGCCAGTGAACGGTGAACAGTGAACAGGGACTCGGGAAGAAACACTACAACGATGCTGAATGAAACTTATGACGTGCTGATTATCGGGTCGGGACATGCCGGGGGAATGGCTGCGAAGATTCTGACGGAGTATGGGATTCGCTGCCTGATGCTGAACGCGGGGCCGGTGGCCGATGTGAGCCACGACGCGGAGAAGAAGCCTGCGTATGAACTGCCGTTTCGCGGGTTTCGTCCGCCGGGCCGGCTGGAGCACGTGTTTCAGTCGAACGAGTTCAACGCGAATGTGTGGGTGGACGAGCAGGAAGTTCCATACACATTTGAAAACGATCAGCCGTACAACTGGGTGCGGGTGCGGCTGTTTGGCGGGCGGTCGCTGTTCTGGTCGCGGCAGTCGTTCCGGCTGAGCGATTACGAGTTCAAGGCGAAGTCGCATGATGGATTTGGTGAAGACTGGCCGATCAGCCATGCGGATCTGGCTCCGTACTACTCGCGCGTGGAGGGAATCTTTTGCGTGAAGGGCGCGCTGGACGGGCCGCCGCAGATGCCGAATGGGAATTTCATTCTCGATGATGCGCCATGGACTTCGGCGATGCAGCGGTTTATGGATGTGGCCAAGCCGAAGGGGGTTCCGGTATGCAAGCAGCGGGCGGCGCTGGGGCGCGATGGACTGGCGAGTTCGGTGAATCTGTTGCTGCCTGATGCGGAGAAGACGGGAAAGCTGACGTCGATTGCGAACGCCGTGGTCCGCGAAATTACTGTGGACAAAAATACGGGGCTGCCGAACGGGTGCAATTTTGTGGATCGGCTGTCGCATCGCGAGATGAGCGTGAAGGCGCGGGTGGTGGTGCTTGCGGCAGGAACGCTGGAGAGCACACGGCTGCTGCTGAATTCGAACCTGGCGAATTCGAGCGGACTGGTTGGGCGCTACCTGATGGACCAGATTTATGGCGCGGGCGTGGTGTGTTCAGTTCCCGAGGCGCGCAATGGGAGGAGCAAGGGAGTGATGGGCTCGTCGGCTATCATTCCGCGGTTCCGGAATATCGATACGAAGAGCGCGAAATTTCTGCGCGGTTACGCCTTCAACACGACGGCGTCAACCGGGGCGCTGGGGGCGCGCAACTTTACGGCGTATGGAGCGGAACTGCAGCGCAAGATGGACGAGTACTCCGGCAGCGGCTTCTACATGACGATCATGGGCGAGGTGCTGGGGCGTTACGAGAATCATGTGCGCATTGATAAAGACCGCAAAGACGCGTGGGGGATTCCGGTCTTGCACGTGGATACAAAATATACCGACAACGAATTCAACATGGCGAAGGATGCGGTGGACACGGCGTGCGAGCTGACCGAGGCGGCGGGGTTTGAGGTGCTGTCGAAGAACGACAAGCCGAATCCGCCGGGGTACAGCATTCACGAGGTGGGCACGTGCCGGATGGGAAACGATCCGAAGAAGAGCGTGCTGAACAAATTCAGCCAGAGCCATGATTACAAGAATCTGTTTGTGGTGGATGGCGCCCAGTTCACGAGTGCAGGGTGGCAGAATCCGACGATGACGATTCTTTCGCTGTCGATGCGGGCGTCAGAATACCTGGCGGGGGAGATGCTCCGGCAGAACATCTGAAACGCAAGGGCCATTTTTTCGAGACGAGCCGGGATCTGCGCTAAACCTAACCATGTTTGTCAGATAGGGACGCCCAGTGCTGCCGCGGGAAGGCTTCACTTGGATGAGTCGGCGCGTCTAATGAATAATTGGAGTGGAAGCAGTTTTGAAGTTGAACCTGGCCCATTGCGTGGGGATTACTCGCTTGCGGGGATCGTCCGGGCACCGGGAAGGCCTTCCCAAGGTTGCGGCCCCAGAGGATTAAGTGGAAGCCGTCTTTACAGAATTGGAAGCCGCACTCGGGCATGGCTTTGCCAACCCTGAACTGCTGCTGTGCGCGCTGACCCATCGATCGCTCGCCAACCAGCAGATACAGGAAGGCGGGGCGGACACGACTGTTGCGGCCAGCGACAACGAACGCCTTGAATTTCTAGGGGACGCCGTCCTCGGGCTGGTAATCGGCGAGGCTTTGTTCCTGAGCCATCCCGAGTGGCATGAGGGCGAATTAACGCGCGTGCGTGCGCAACTGGTGAGCCGGCAGCACATGGCCAAGGTGGCATCTTCCATTACACTTGGCGATCATCTTCGCTTGAGCCGTGGTGAAGACCGCAGTGGATTGCGGCGGAAGAGCACGGTGCTCTCCAACACCATGGAGGCCGTGATCGGCGCGCTGTTTCTAGATGGCGGCCTGGAGCCGGTTCGTGTTTTTGCGCGTCGTTATGTCATTGGCGATACGGTGGAGCAACTGGCCGAGGAGTTGCGTTCCGGTGCGGCTTTGGGCAACTATAAGTCGGCGCTGCAGGAGCGATTGCAGGCGGAGCGGGCCGGGTCTCCGGTCTATCGCGTGAAGAGCGAGAGCGGGCCAGACCATCGCAAGCGGTTTCTGGTTGAAGTCCGCTTAAAGACGGCGGAAGGTGAACCAGGCAAAGCGCTGGCGCGCGGAACGGGGACGACGAAGAAACACGCCGAGCAGGACGCGGCTCGCCGGGCCCTGGCGCGACTCACCAGCACCACGACAGCCGTGAACGGCGATACTGAGAGCGCATATGAGGAGGCAGAAGAGACCGAGTGAGTTCCCCCACTCAATCCGCTCCTGCTCCGGCGGGTAGTTCAAAACACAGATGGCATCATCTGCCGACTGTGCCGGAGGCGCTGGCTTCACTCTTGCGCACCGTGGTGGTTGCTCTCTTCCTGCTCACGTTTCTAGTGCAGCCGTTTCTTATCCCGTCAGAGAGCATGGAGCGCACGCTGCTGGTGGGCGACTTTCTGCTGGTGAATAAGCAGATCTTTGCGCCGGATAATTCCTTTGCGGCGCACCTGTTGCCGTACAGGCCGGTCGAGCGCGGCGATATTGTCGTGTTTCACCATCCGCAACCCCATCCCTATCTCGTGAAGCGCGTCATCGGAATTCCAGGCGACCGGCTGCGCATCGAAAACGGGCGCGTGATGATCAACGATGTCCCCATAAACGAGCCGTACGCAGCGTTTGAGCCAGCCGCTCCCAGTCAATTCAGAGACAATTTTCCGGCCCGGGTGTACACGGATCCTGATGTTGACCCGGACTGGTGGAGACAGATGCAGACACTGACGCGAAACGGGGAACTTGTGGTTCCGGCTGATGAGTACTTTGTGCTCGGAGACAACCGGAATCACAGCTACGATTCTCGTTCCTGGGGATTTGTGCCGCGCCGGTCGATCATTGCGCGGCCCCTGGTGATCTACTTCTCGGTACGGCGGCCGTCGAGCACAGATGTGCAACAGGCCGCGGATGATAGACTCGGACACGATAGGGAACTCTCGGCACGCCTCGCGGCCTTTGCGCGCTGGAAGCGCATTTTTCGCGTAGTTCATTAGAGCGGTTCCGGAAGATTCGCAGAATAGCCGCCAGCCATCTGGGCACAGAGCGACAGGATGACCACGAAAAATACGCCGCCAGCCAAGACGCCTTCCGAGATTGAGTCCGCTCCCGAACAGAAATCCCATGAACCCCGTGAAGAGACGCCCTTTGAGGCTTTAGCGAGCATTTGCTCGGTTCTGGTGGTGGGACTGTTCATTCTTACTTTTCTTGCACAGAACTTCGTGATTCCTTCGGGGTCGATGGAGAATACGCTGCTGGTGGGCGATCACCTGGTGGTGGACAGGGAAACGCTGGCACCGCCTACAAAATGGATGCCGCTGGTTCACTATCGCGAGCCAAAGCACGGCGACATTGTAGTGTTCATCAAGCCGGGAACCATCGATGCCGACGGTAAGCCAACGATTCTGTTCCTGGTGAAGCGGTTGATCGGCGTTCCAGGCGATCACATTCATCTCCACAACGGCGTCGTCTACATCAATGGAGAACCACAGTCACAGCCCCACGCCCAGCCCACGACGCCCGCAAACTACCAGCCGTTTCTTGACGAGTTTCCTTCCGTTCCGCCGGAGGGAAATGGCGATCCCAATACCGGCACTCCCGATTCCTGGGCCAACGAATTCCCTAGTCATGTAGTGCAAGGCGATCTTGTGGTTCCGCCGGGGAAGTACTTCATGATGGGCGACAATCGCCACGACAGCCTCGATTCGCGCTTCTGGGGATTTGTTCCCCGCGAAAATATTATGGGCAGGCCGCTGTTCAATTACTGGTCGTTCGAGACGCCGGAACACCAGTCCGATGAGACCGGCGTAGGCAGCACTATTGCCTGGATGGGGCATGTGGCGCTGCACTTCTTTACCGATACGCGCTGGAAGCGGACTTTCCACGTTGTACGCTAAAACACAGTTGTCAGTTGCCAGCTTACAGTTGTCAGTAAGCAAGCTGGCCCACTTGGAACTGTCTACCGACCACTGATCAGACCATGACGGAAGAAGTGCAAGGCCGGAGACAGACGCGATCGAAGCTGTGGATCGCCGCGCTGGCGTTGACGATCCTCGTTTCCATCATCGTGATTCCGCCGCTGGTCAGCATCAATCGCTACAAGACCCGGATCGCGCGGGCGATGTCGAATTCGCTGGGGCGGCCGGTGCGCATGTCGGCGGTCGAGTTGCGGTTGCTGCCGCAGCCTGGATTTGTAATCACCGACCTGACTGTGGATGAGGATCCTTCGTATGGCGCCGAGCCAGTGCTGCACGCGACCACTGTGAAGGCAGCGATCCGGCTGCTCTCGCTGTGGCGCGGAAGGTTGGAGATCAGCAGGATCAGCGTGGATGAAGCGAGCCTGAACCTGGTGCGCACCACAGAGGGACGATGGAACCTGGACACGCTGTTTCAAACCGCCGCGCAGTCGCAAAGCGAAGGAGCAAAGCAGGGAAGGCCCGTACCTCTGCCTTATCTTGAAGCGACCAACTCGCGCATCAACATCAAACAGGGATTCGAAAAGCTGCCGTATTCGCTGGTGAACGCAGATCTCTCGTTCTGGGAGGAAGATCCGGGCGACTGGCGTGTGCGGTTGAAGGCTCAGCCGGCGCGCACGGATGTGAGCCTCGACCAGGGAGATACAGGCATCGTGCAGCTCGAGGGGCGCATGCGTCGCGCACCGGAGCTCCGGCAGATGCCGGTACACATAGAGTTGGAGTGGCGCCAGGCGCAGTTGGGGCAGCTCAGCCGGTTGCTGATTGGGTCGGACGCGGGTTGGCGCGGGGACCTGACGGCGGAGATGAAGCTCGATGGAACTCCGGATTCGGCAAACGTAACGACGCGGTTGCGCGCCACCGGTGTGCACCGCGAAGAGTTTGCGCCGGCGGCGCCGATGGACTTCGATGCCAATTGCGGATTTGCGTATCACTACGCGTCGCGCACGATTGAAAAGCTGGTGTGCGATTCGCCGCTTGGCGAGGGACGGTTGCGCCTGGAAGGGAATCTGCCCAGCGGTGGTCAGCCGAAACTTTCGCTCGAGTTGCAGAAGATTCCCGCGCAGGCAATTTTGGATGCTCTGCGAACGGTGCGGCAGGAGTTGGGTGCGGGACTCGAAGCCGATGGAACTCTAAGCGGCAAGCTCACGTATGACGCGACTGCGCCGGTACAGGTTGCGGTGTCTCCAGGCAAGCCGATGCAACACGGTAAAAGGGCGCCGGGTAAGCAAGCGGCGCCTGCCACGCCTGATCCACTCAGCGGAAGCATCACGCTGGACGCATTGAAACTGAGTGGCGGAAGCCTGAGCCAGCCTATCCAGATCCCGAAGGTAGTGTTTGAGCCCGCGGCCGGAACAAGGGGTCAGGGTGATGCGCTTGCCGGGACGGCGACTTTGCCTGCTGGAGCGCCTACGCCGCTGGTGTTCACGGCGAGGTTGATGCTGAGTGGATACCAGGTGACTGCGCGTGGCGCGGGGGCCCTTGTCAGAATTCGCCAGATTGCGCATGCCGCGGGATTGAAGGAGGCTGGAGCGCTGGATGCGATAGGGGGCGATCCGGTGACAATGGATCTGGCGATCCAGGGGCAGTGGTTGCCGGCCCCGGATGTTTCGCTGGCGGAGAGTGCGGTTGCGACCGTCTCGCCTACTTTGGCAAACGGCGCGGCACCGCCGGTAGGTCAGCCGGTGCCGGATCGGCTGATGGGCACGGTCACGCTGCATAACGCAAATTGGAAGACCGATGCGCTGCCGACCGCCGTTGAGATTTCTCAGGCAACACTGCACCTCGGGGGCGGTGTGAGCTTGTGGGATCCGGTGGCGTTTGCGTATGGGCCGCTGAAGGGAACGGCGCGGGTGGAGATTCCGCCGTGTAGCGCGTCAGACGTGCCATGCCAGCCGACAGTGAATCTCGAATTCGCCGACCTGGATGCCGCGGAGTTGCAGACTGCCCTGCTGGGCGCAGAGAAAAAGGGGACCCTGTTGTCAACGGTGATTGCCCGGTTGACGCCGACCTCGACGCACACCTGGCACGCGTTTCAGGGAACGGTGAAAGCTGATTCGCTGGTGCTGGGGCCGGTAACGCTCGAGGATTTTACTGCCAACGTAAAAGTGTCAGCGTCGACGGCGGAAATCGCCAGCGCTGATGCGGGACTTATGGGTGGGCAGGTTCACCTGACAGGAAAAGTCGAGAACGGCGACAGGCCGGCTTACTCTCTCGAAGGACAATTTGAAAAGGTGAGAGCGGCGGAATTATGCGAGTTGTTTGACTTGAAATGTACGGGCGCGAGCTTCGCTGGCGAGGGCAAGGTTGAGTTGGCTGGATATACGGGCAAGGACCTGGCCAACTCGGCCAAGGGCACGATGCATTTCGATTGGAAGAAGGGCACGGTTTTCGAGCGTGGCGCAGAGTCCCCGAATACGGTTCCGCCGGTGCTCGCGCGGTTCGACCATTTGACTGGCGATGCGGAGATCGCCAACGGTGCGGTGACGCTGAAGGAGAACCAAGTCCAACTCGGTACGCGCAAGGGAACCGTCAGCGCTGCCGTCACTTTCGGTGAGCCACCTTCGGTCGCCTTCGTACAGACGAAGAGCGCGGTCGCCGCCAAAAAGAAGTAAGGCGGTCACCTCGCTACAATCGAAATATGGCAAGAAGTGTCGCCTCTTCCCCTGTCGAGATTCACTGCAAAGGTGTTCTGTTCGACATGGACGGCATTCTGATTTCTTCAATAGGTTCCGTCGAGCGCAGTTGGACGAAGTGGGCGGAGATGCGCGGCGTCGATCCGGAGTATGCCTGCAAGATGGCTCACGGCCGCCGCGCGATCGAGACGGCAGCGTTGTTGCGGCCCGATCTCGACAGCGAAGCGGAGTTGAAACTCATTGAAGACATCGAACTCGCCGATGGCGAGGGGTTGGCCGTGCTGCCTGGCGTGCTGGAAATGTTGTGTGTGCTACCGGCGCAGCGCTGGACGGTGGTGACCAGCGCGACGGAACGGCTGGCGCGGATGCGGATGGCGCAGGCCGGAATTCCCGTGCCAGAGGGGCTAATTTCCGCAGACGATGTGACGCAGGGCAAGCCTGATCCTGCGCCCTATTTGGCGGGCGCTGCGTTGCTTGGGACGCCGCCGGAAGAGTGCGTGGTGTTTGAAGATTCGGAATCAGGCACGCTGGCCGGACGCGCAGCGGGATGCACGGTGATCGCAACAACGTTTTCGCACGCGGCGGAGTCGCTGTCGGCAGCGCATTATCTGATCGAGGACGTTGCCGCTGTGCAAGTGGACAATCTGCCTGGCGAGCAGGGGATTGTGTTGACGTTTACTCCGCTTGCGGACTAGGTGGGTTTCGGTTGGCCTTACGGGACGACGAGGCCTGTAGCGGTGTTTTCCCAGGGTTTCACCCTGGGTTATTTTCGTTCTCTCCTCCGGGATCGCTCGCGCCGGATTTAGAGCGAAACCACAGTCCCTGTGGCCTGTTGGCTTTTGTGCAGAGTCGCCGCTCCCTGATGGTCGCGTCGACTTTAGTTCGCGGTTTCGGGATACATCGACTCTGGTTTCGCTGTAGTTCTCCGTTCAGATTATTCGTTGGCTTCAATGCGCCGTCCGTGCGGGTCCTGCAGCGGGCGCGAATTCAGGCGGTACAAGATCTCAAAAGTCTTCAACTGTTCGAGGCTCAGGCTCAAGTCATTCTCGTAGATGATCCAGCGCACGCCCTCAGTGCACGGAGGAGCGGTGAGCGAACCCACGTAGGTCCAATAGCCACGATCGGTCGGAAGGAAGCCGCCCGGGTTCACGATGTCCGCAACCTTTTCAGTGGCTCCAGCGGTCTTGGGCAGATGCGGCCAGAGCATCGCCAGCACTGCATTGGGGTTGCCACGGTCCATCGTCAGTCTTATCGCGATCACCAGAATTTTTCCGTCGGCGCTTTTGTGCACCAGGTGCACATCCATGTCGGTCAGCTTGCCTTTGATTGCTTCTTCTGCCGGATGGTGAAAGTGGAACTGCTGGAGGTCATAGCGCGTGCCGTCATAAACGATGTAGCTGCCCGGAGCGGGATGAACGAGGATCGTGTGGCCGGTATTCTCCAAGGTCACCGCGCCTCCAATATAGTGGAATTCAATCGGCTTGAGCGACCTATTCAAGTGCGCTCCGCGGATGTCGATGGGGGACTGCTCGTGTCCCTTGGAGCAGGCCTGGTAGGCGGGGTCGAGTTTGCTCCAGCCGAGCGGCCCCGTTTTCCCGTTGTAATCCCAATATGCTCCGGATTGCGCGCCCGCCACGGTCGCGGCGAGTCCCAAAGCCAGAGCGGCAACAAAATAAAAGCGCATGTCTTCTCCTCGATATACCGACGTACAACGCTACGGAAGGATTCTAAAGCACCGGGGATGGTGCTCACCGGAGGCCGAAACTCAAATTCTGAAATCCGAGGAGTCTGGCGTAGACTTTAACCCACATTGTCGGACCGGGCAGAGCCGGCAATTTCGGTCATGCCTGCACGATCTGAGAGGATGCTCAAGAATTGATGAATGCCGAAAGCCCATGGCGAACCATACCGCGAAAACACATGGTTCTTGCTGTGCTGGCCGTCTTCTTTACCTTTGCCACAATGGGGTTCGTGTCCGACATCATGAATTTCGGGCGCCAGCCGACGCTCAATTTCGCACTTACGACCGTGCTTTCCGGTCTCTTCGCGGTTTCCTACGCGGTGATAAGCGTGGCCATGCGCAAGCGATGGTGGATGGGATGCATACTGATGTTTGGTCTTCAGTTCGTGGTGATGGCTGCGGTCGGCCATTACCTCCCAGCAGCGCCGCCACAGTCGCAATTGGATGCCGCCCACACACAACGCATTCAAAACCGGCTCATGTTTGATGGCGCGGCGATCACCATCACTGTGTCCCTTGGATACACGGGATTTGTAATCGTGTTCATCGGCGAGGGAAAACGTCATATTCGCGTGCACACAGAAAATGCACTGCTGGAAGCAGAGATGGCCGCGGCGCGCGAGGTGCAGCAGGTGATTGTGCCTGATCGTGGAGAAACCTTCCCGGGCTACGTTGTGGATTCGGTGTATCAGCCGGCAAGACAGGTGGGCGGCGATTTCTTTCAGGTGTTGCCGGCGAGTAAAGGCGGTCTGCTCGTCGTGGTAGGCGACGTTGCAGGCAAGGGACTACCCGCGGCCATGCTCGTCGCCATGCTTGTCGGGTCTATTCGCGCAACGGCGGAGGATAGCGAAGATCCGGTAGTCATGCTGCGCAAACTCAATGATCGCCTCGTAGGGCGCACGATCGGTGGATTTGCGACAGCACTCGCTGCCCTTATCACTAGCGATGGCCTGGTCACGATTGCCAATGCCGGCCACTTGTCGCCCTATCTGGATGGCAGGGAAGTCGAGTTGGCCGGTGCGCTGCCACTCGGCATTGCGGACGGCGGGAAATTTGAATCCAAACAATTCGATCTGCTCCCGGGCAGCCGGCTGACTTTCTACTCCGACGGCGTTGTTGAAGCGCAGAACAAGAAGGGTGAATTGTTCGGGTTCGAGCGCGCAAAGACGATTTCCGTTCGGCCTGCGGCAGCAATCGTTGCAGCGGCTGTCGAGTTTGGGCAAGAGGATGACATCACGGTGGTGACGATCGAGCGCTTGCCTGCTCACGACCTTTTGGTGCAGAGGGAGCCGCTACCAGCCTCTGTATAGAGGGCGTTTGCGAATGCGAAGGGACTCCATGTCGGAGTCCCTTCACTGTTTTTGCCCCTTGCCGGTCAGGCAGTGGCGGAGGCATGCATATGATGCTCCATCTCCTCCTGGGAGACGTCGCGAGTGTGGGTGGCGAAATACCACCGGTGGCCAAAAGGATCGGTGAGACCGACGCTGCGGTCGCCATAGAACTGGTCGGCGATCGGCCGGACCACGGTTGCGCCGGCGGCGGTGGCTTGCTTGGCGGTGGCGTCTACATCTGGCACGTAGACGTGCAGGGTGACGGGCGACCCTTTGAAGTGATCGGGGCTGTAAGCGTCCATCTTGGGAGCTTCGTCCGCCAGCATGATTCTCGAGTCGCCGAGCTGGATTTCGGCATGGGCAATGCCGCCATCCGGCCCGGGCATTCGCATGATTTCCTTGGCGTTGAAGGCGCGGGCGTAGAAATCGATCGCTTCGCCTGCCTTGCGTCGTCCGATGATCAGATAAGGCGTAACGGAGTGATATCCGTCAGGAATGGGCTTCACGGATTTTGCCATGGGGGAACCTCCGGTTCTTCACTTACGGGGTGAGCCTACACCTTTCCGAAAAACAAGGGAACTCCAGACGAGCGGGTGTTCATAAAAATAAAATGAATTCCGCGGGACTCGAAATGAAGAAGGCCGCAGACAAAACATGGGATCCCTTCTCGGGGATCCCATGTTTTTGGTTGGCTTTTCGCTTTACTTCGCCGCCACAACGATGCCAGCCTGTTCGGCGAGGGCTGCGGCCTTGTCGGTCGCTTCCCAGGTGAACTCGGGCTCGGTGCGGCCGAAGTGGCCGTACGCCGCTGTCTGCTTGTAGATCGGGCGGCGCAGGTTGAGGCTCTCGATGATGCCCTTCGGCGTGAGCGAAAAGTTCTTGCGAACCAGCTCGGTCAGTTTGGCTTCGCCGACCTTGCCGGTGCCGAAGGTGTCGATGCGGACGCTGACCGGTTCGGCTACGCCGATGGCGTAAGCGAGCTGGACTTCAGCGCGATCGGCCAGGCCGGCGGCCACGATGTTCTTGGCAATGTAGCGCGCGACGTAGGCCGCGGAGCGATCAACCTTGGTCGGGTCTTTACCAGAGAAGGCGCCGCCGCCGTGACGGCCCGCGCCGCCGTAGCTGTCGACGATGATTTTTCGGCCGGTGAGGCCGGTGTCGCCCATGGGACCGCCGATGACGAAGCGGCCGGTGGGATTGATGTGGTACTTGGTGTGCTCGTCGAGCCACTCGGCGGGCAGGACGGCCTGGATGACGTGCTTGAGGATGTCGGCGTGGAGATCTTCGTTGCTGACGCTTTCAGCGTGCTGGGTGGAGATGACCACGGCGTCGATGCGGGAGGGCTTGTGGTTCTCGTCGTACTCGACGGTGACCTGGCTCTTGCCGTCGGGGCGAAGGTAGGGCAGCTTGCCTGATTTGCGCACCTTGGTGAGCTGGCGGGTGAGCTTGTGGGCCAGCGAGATGGGGGCCGGCATCAGCTCAGGGGTCTCGTTTGAGGCATAGCCGAACATCATGCCCTGGTCGCCGGCGCCGCCGGTGTCGACGCCCTGCGCGATGTCGCCCGACTGCTTGTTGATGGACGAGATCACGGCGCAGGTATTGGAGTCGAAGCCGTAAAGCGCGTTGTCGTAGCCAATGGAGGCGACGACGCCGCGAACGAGGCTCTGGAAGTCGACGTAGGCCTTGGTGGTGATTTCACCGGCGATGACGACCAGGCCGGTGGCGGTCAGCGTCTCGGCTGCAACGCGGCTGTAGGGATCCTGTTCGAGACAGGCGTCCAGGATGGCATCGGAAACCTGGTCGGCAATTTTGTCGGGATGACCTTCCGTGACCGATTCAGAGGTAAACAAAAAACGATCGCTCAACTTTGCATTCCTCCCCATTGAAGGGATTCAAGGTGATTGCCTGCCGCGAGCGGCTGAAGAAGCTCGACTGGAGCCCTGGCAGTTGCGTTGTTTGCAACGGCAGCGGGAGACAATGCGCTTCGGCAGACCGAGGCCAGACCGGCGCATCTCTCTATGGTAATTGGGGAAAGGCCGCAGGGCAAAGGGCGTCAGCGAACGGTGATCAGGGGGCGGTCAAAGGCGGATTGTGAGGGGTCAATGGGAGCAGGATTGTGAGGCGCTGGATCGGGAAACTTTCCGAGGCCGAAACCTGCTGTTTGAGACACGCCGCTTGGCCAGTCTGCTTTCGGCCCAGTTTGCAATCCGGGAGCTTCGAGATGGCGAAAAAGATGGAGCGAGCTTCCAATTCCGGGCACGCAAATGCTTGGTGGCGACGGACCACAGTCCTACGTAGCGCGTTGCGTCGCCCAAAGACCACGAAAAATGCGGCTGGGTTCGGACGTCTCTCTGGGACTTGGGCTCACGGTGTTCGCGATCCCAGGGTTCCGCTTCGCTCCACCCTGGGCTATTTTCTTGCGTTCCCTCCGGGAACTTTGTGGTTTGGGCGCGCCATTGATCGCCGAATTTTCAGGACAGATGAATTGCTGATGAATCTTCGATGGGGTATCCGAAGCGCCAATGAGTCTCGCCGAATCCACTGATCGAGGCAATTTCCTCGCGACGATTCACATGTTCGAACCAGAATCGCAACGATACGATCCGCGACTCTTCTTTCGATCACAAGAAGGCCGTAGGATATTAAATTGAAGAACGGGAAATAGAGGTTGAATGAGCGAGAAGCGTTGGGTGTTGTTGATAGCCAGTGAAGTCGGGCGGACCGACTCTGTTTCAGACCGTGCCATGGAGCGCCTGGTCGAAGCGATCGGTGACGAGGGCTACGAGGTGGTTCGCACCACTTCACCCGAGGACGGTCTCTCGCTGGTTACGTCTGATCCGAGCTACTCCGCTGTCCTGCTCGACTGGGACCTCGAAGGCGACTCGCAGTTTGAAGAACGCGCCGCACTCGACATTATCCGCGGCGTTCGGCATCGCAACAAGAAAGTCCCGATCTTCCTCATCGCCGATCGCACCCTTGTCTCCGAATTGCCCCTCGAAGTCATCAAGCAGGTCCACGAATATATCCATCTCTTTGGCGACACGCCTGCATTTATTTCTTCGCGCCTCGACACCGCCATTGAGCGCTATCACGATCAACTGCTCCCGCCCTACTTCCGCGAACTTCTCAAATACAACGATCAGTCCGCGTACTCGTGGGACGCGCCCGGCCACATGGGCGGCGTAGCCTTCCTCAAGCATCCGGTCGGGCAGGAGTTCCATCGCTTCTTCGGCGAAAACCTGTTTCGATCTGACCTGGGCATCTCTTCGGCGCCGCTCGGCTCATGGCTCGACCACGTCGGACCTCCCGGTGAGTCCGAGCGCAACGCGGCTCGCATTTTCGGAGCCGACTGGACGTTCTATGTGCTCGGCGGCTCCAGCACCTCTAATCAGATTGTCGGCCACGGCGTCATCGCGCAGGACGACATCGTTCTGGCGGACGCCAACTGCCACAAATCCATTTGCCACTCGCTCACGGTCACAGGTGCCCGTCCGGTTTACTTCAAGCCCACGCGTAATGGATACGGCATGATCGGCCTTGTTCCGCTCAAGCGGTTTTCCCCGAGTTCCGTTCAGGAACTGATCGCCCGGAGCCCTTTCGCCGCCGGCGCTCGTTCGCAGCAAGCCACGCACGCGGTGGTCACAAATTCCACCTATGATGGCCTCTGCTACAACGTCGATGAAGTGGTGGAACAACTTGCCGGCTCGGTCCCTCGCGTCCACTTCGACGAGGCCTGGTACGCCTACGCGAAGTTCCACCCACTCTATCGACAGCGTTTTGCAATGGGCGTCCCGGAAGAGATGAAAGACCGCCCCGTCATCTTTTCTGTGCAGTCCACGCACAAGATGCTGGCCGCGTTCTCCATGGGGTCCATGATTCACGTCAAGCTCTCTGACCGTGCTCCGCTGGACTTCGACCAGTTCAACGAAGCTTTCATGATGCACGGCACCACCTCACCCTTTTACCCGCTGATCGCTTCGCTGGATGTTGCGGCCGCCATGATGGACGATCCCGCCGGCCCGACGCTGATGGACGAGACCCTGGCCGACGCTATCAGCTTCCGGCAGGCTATGAGTTCCATCGCTCACCGCCTGCGCACCACGTCTGAGAATGGAGACGGCTGGTTCTTTGGAATCTATCAGCCCGAGCGCGTTACCGATCCCGCGAGCGGCGAAAGCATTCTGTTTGAAGACGCCGAAGACGAGCTTCTTACGACCGAACCGAGTTGCTGGACCCTCAAGAAGGGCGATGACTGGCACGGCTACCAGAACGAAGACTCGCCCGATGACTACTGCATGCTCGACCCGACCAAGGTGACCATCCTGACGCCTGGAGTCAACGCCCAGGGGGTGATGTCGCAGTGGGGTATTCCTGCGGCTATCCTCACCGAGTTTCTGGATTCGCGCCGGGTTGAGATCGCGCGCACCGGCGACTACACCGTGCTGGTCCTGTTTTCTGTCGGAACTTCAAAGGGCAAATGGGGCAGCTTGCTGGAGAATCTTTTCGAGTTCAAGCGCCTTTACGATACGGACGCGTCTCTCGAAGAGGCGCTTCCGGAATTGGTTCAGCGCTTTCCGCACCGATATCGCAATGTTTCGCTCAAAGAGCTCTCCGACGAGATGCACAGAGCGATGATCGAACTCGACCTTCCCGGTCTTGTCAACGCCGCCTGCGACGAGGACTTCGATCCGATTCTCACGCCCGCGCAGACCTATCAAAAACTGGTCCGCCACGAGACCGAGCGCATCCGCTTCAAGGAGATGGCGGGGCGGATTGCTGCTTACATGCTTGTTCCGTATCCTCCGGGAATCCCCATGTCGATGCCCGGCGAGCGGCTGGGCGGGCCCGAGTCACCGGTAATCAGGCTCATTCTCGCCATGGAGAAATTTGGCAAGCGATTCCCGGGATTCGAGCGTGAGGTGCACGGCATCGAGGTGGACGGCGAGGGGAACTACTGGATGCGCGCAGTCATCGAAGAGCCGGCGGCCAGTTGATGCCGTTCATAGTGGCTGAAAGAATAAGGGACTGGACCTGCCGTAAATTTTGTTCCAAGTGGATCGTGAGCTACCCTTCAGGAACCATTGCGGCAACAGGGCGCATCATCGTTCCAAGTACTGATTTCTGTGTAGGCGGTAATTCGCCCTGAGCCGCGCAAATCTCTGCGAAACGACAAGACAAACTGAACACCAAACGACATGGGTCTGCGAATGCAGCGGAGATTACTGTGTGATGCCCATCTGGGTCAGCAGAAAGGCATAGCGCCGATCAGCTTCGCGGATGCGGTCGTAACGGCCACTCGATCCTCCATGGCCTCCGTGCATGTTGATAAAGAAGACGAGAGGGTTCTTATCTGTTTTGTTGGCGCGCAGCTTGGCCACGTACTTTGACGGTTCCCAGTACATGACCTGCGAGTCGTCAAACGAGGTCTGCACAAGAATGGCCGGATACGCCTTCGCAGCAACATTATCGTAAGGCGAATAGGTGAGCATGTAATCGAAGGCGGGCTTCTGGTTGGGATTGCCCCATTCTTCGTACTCCGATACGGTGAGCGGCAAGCTGGCATCGAGCATGGTGTTCATCACGTCGACGAACGGGACCTCGCAAAGCACTACCTTGAACAAGTCGGGGCGCATATTGGTGACGGCGCCCATGAGCAGTCCGCCCGCACTTCCACCTTCAATACCGACCAGGCCGGGCTTCCCGTAACCTTTGGCAAGCAGCCCTTCAGTGGCATCGATGAAGTCGGTGAAGGTGTTCCGCTTGGTCATCATCTTCCCGGCGTCATGCCAGGTTTCTCCGAGTTCTCCGCCGCCGCGAATATGGGCCACTGTTGTCACGACGCCGCGGTCGAGTAGAGGGAGAAGATTGACGGAGAAGGTGTCGGGGATGGTAATTCCATAGGACCCGTACCCGTATACGAAGAGGGGGTTGTCGCCCGGCTTGAATTTGTCATTGCGATACACGATGGTGACTGGGATACCGGTTCCGTCTTTCGCGGGAAGGAAGAGCCTCTGAACCGTATAGCGTGCCTTGTCGTAGCCACCGGGGACTTCCTGTTGCTTCAGGAGGGTAGAGGTCTTGCCGATCACATCGTACTCGAAGGTGGAATTCGGCGTGATGGGCGACTGATAACTGTACCGGTACGCGGCGGTATCAAATTCCGCGTTGGCAGATGGGCCGAGGTAGTAAGCCGGCTCGGGAACTTCGATGGAGTGTGTCTCCGCATTTTTCAACTGGATGACGCGGAGCACGGGCAGGCCTTTGATGCGTTCCGTAACCACATAGAAGTCATTGAATACATCGATATCTTCAAGAGGTACATCCTTGCGCGCGGCAATCAGCTCGGTCCAGTGCGCCTTGCCGGGTGAGGAAACCGGTGCGGTGACTAAGCGATAACTCGGGTCGGTATCGTTGACGCGGATGTAGAAGAGTCCGTTGCCCTCATCCACGTCGTAGCGGACACCTTCCTTGCGCGGTTCGACAATGGTCCATTCGGCGCTCGGCGCATTGGCAGGGAGGAAGCGGGATTCACTTGTGACGTGACTGCTCGAGCCCATCAGGATGTACTTTCGGTCGCGGCTGCGAGTGACGTAGACATCGTAACGTTCGTCCTTCTCGTTGAAGACGATGGGGTCGGCTTTGGCGTCAGTGCCGAGTGAGTGCCGGAATGCAAGATTGCTGCGCTTGGTCGTAGCGTCTTCCGTTGTGTAGAAGAGCGTTTTGTTGTCGGCCGCCCAGGTAAGCGAATCGATGCGTTCGGCGGTGTCGAGCAGCGGTTTGCCGGTGCGCAGATCCTTGATGTGCAACCTGTACTGGCGGAAGCCGACGTTGTCAGTCGAATACGCGAGAAGACTGTCGTCGTCGCTTATCGCGAACGAACCCAGGGACATGAACTTTTCTCCCTTGGCCAGTTCATTCACGTCGAGGATGACCTCCTCAGCAGCGGCTATCGTTCCCTTCTTGCGGCATAACGTCGGGTATTGCCTGCCCTCCTCCGTGCGCGTGTAGTACCAGTAGCCGTGGGACTTGTAGGGCACCGAAGTGTCAGTCTGCTTAATGTGACTAAGGGTCTCGTTGTACAGGGCTTCGGTGAAAGGCTTTTGGCCAGCAGTGAACTGCTCGGCGTAGGCATTCTCCGCTTCGAGATAATCATGGACGTGCGGATCGGTTCGATTGCGGAGCCACGCATAGTCATCGACAAGGACCGCGCCGTTTATCGGCCTTTCGGTATGGATCTTCGCGGCAACGGGGGGAGCGAGAGCGGAGGAAGTCTGGGCGAGCGGGATGGCAGGGACAAGGAGCAGAGTTGCGGCAAGGATCCAGGCAGTTCGCATGGCGGGATTGTAAGTCAACGAGGGATGAGAATACGCACTATTCTGAAAAAGCTTGCATGCCCTGTGCGAGCGCTCGGCGGTCGTTCGCGACACATTCCTTCGAGGCGTTTTGCGGATTCCGGTGGGATGGTGGCAATCCGGAGACTAATGTTTGATATACCCAGGCGGGTTCTGATCAGAGGGATGGATTCAGATAAGCCTGGTCGACCGCACGAATACAGAGTATGTCTAGCGCCGCGTCCAGGAAGCCAGGTGCGAGATGACGGCGTTGGCTTTTTGCGGAAGTGGGATCACCGAACTCCACCAGCCGGCGCGAACCCCGAAGTAGCGGACGGTGATGAATCCGAGTGCCGCAACCAGGGCGACGAGAACGGCAGCGCCCACCCAGCGGAGACGCTGTTCCATGGCTTCGCGGCGTTCCATACGCTCCTTGCCGACATTGGAGGCGAAAGTGGCCCAGCCGTCCGCTGCCGGCTCGACGGGCGCACCTTTTTCGCAGGAGGCTTTCAGGAAGCGGTCGGTCCAATCGTGCGTATCAAGGCCAAGGGCGCTGACATAGCCGCGCACAATGCCTTTGCTGAGGATCCCGCCGGGCAATTGCTGGTAGCGATCCTGCTCCAACGCGACCAGGTGGCGTTGGCTGATCTTGGTGACCGCAGTGATCTGCTCGAGCGCGATACCGCGCGAAATCCGCTGCGTCCGAAGCTCTTCCCCAAAAGTACTCATTTGGTAACCAGTCCCGACATCATAGCCCGAGTGATTTCCACAGGCAAGTTACTTATGGTATTGCACGATTGGAATAACTTTATCACCCTTTCTTATCATCGAGCTAGAGGGGCATAAAGTGTTTTGCATCACCACGCATTGTGCAAAACGCAGGATAAACCCTGCGGAGGTTATCGGCCGGGGTGGGTCGATCTTTAGCCAGGAAGAGGCCGAACAGGGGACTGATACCCTTAATTGAGAAGGCCGCAAGCCAGTAAGGCGTCGCTTCCGGAGCCAAAACGAACCGATGAACAAGCTCGTCATTGCCAATTTATTGCACCGCCCCCTGCGCTCCCTGATCAGCATCACCGCTGTGTCGATTGAAGTGATCATGATCCTGTCGATTGTGGGCATCTTTATGGGGATGCTGAACGACCAGAAGCAGCGGACCAACGGGATTGGCGCGGACCTGATGATGCGTGCATCGAACACCAGCGTGATGAACGGCGTTGGCGGTGCGACGCTGAATCTCAAAATCGTCGATGTGCTCCAGAAGCTGCCGCACGTGACCGTTGTTGCTCCTGCGACCTGGCACATGAACACGGAAGGATCGATCGAGCTTGTCTACGGCATCGATTATCCGAGTTTCAACGCGTTGCGGCCGTTCACATTTGTCTCCGGCGGTCAGTTCACCGGCCCAGACGATGCGATCGTCGATGATGTCTTCGCCAGTTCGCGCAACCCACAGACCGGACAGCACTATGCGGTTGGGGACACCATCAATGTCGTGAACCAGACATTTCGGATCAGCGGGATATTCGAGCACGGCAAGGGCGGGCGCAAACTGATTCCGCTGGACACGATGAACGCTCTGACCGGCTCTACCGGAAAAGCTTCGATCTTCTACATCAAGTGCGACGATCCCGCGAATGACCAAGCGGTGATTGATGAGATCCACGCGGTCAAAGGATTGAAGGACTATCCAGTCCAGACGATGCAGGAGTGGATGACGGAGATGACGCCGGACAAGATACCCGGATTCAATCTGGCTTTGAAAGTTGTCACAGGTATCGCGGTGATTGTCGGGTTCCTGGTGATCTTTCAGTCGATGTATACGGCAGTGCTGGAGCGGACACGCGAAATTGGAATTTTGAAATCGCTGGGTTCGTCGAAGCTGACGATTGTGAGCGTCGTGCTGCGCGAGACGGCAGTAATGGCGGTGACAGGCGTGTTGGTGGGAATTGCTGGGACGTATCTTGTGCAAGGGCTGATTCTCCGCGTATTTCCAACCCAGCATTTTGAGATCACGACGCATTGGATGATGCAGGGCGCTGCGATCGCATTCGTGGGAGCGCTTTGCGGTGCGTTGTATCCGGCGTGGATGGCTGCACGTAAAGATCCGATCGACGCACTGGCTTACGAATAGGGGTTCGGCCGGCCCTACGGGACGGGGGCGCCCTGTTATGCGCAGATCCCAGGGTTTCCCTGGGCTATTTTCGAGTCGTCCCTCCGGGACGGGGATGTTGAATGCAAATCGCGCGATATACTTCTCTAAATTCTCTGCAACCAAGTATTAGAGGTCTTCTGCACGAGCGGAGTTAGATCTATTGGCGATCGTGTCTAAGCATGGGCTGTCCGCCGAGGTCCCCAATGACAGCGGGTACCGGGCGACGCCCTTTGGGCGGGGAACTTCGTTCGGGTGGCTGTACGCCGTCTGGGTGGTTCTGATCGGCGCATTTGCAGTGGCTCACGCCCTGAATCTCGCGGCTGATTTTCCCAACCACACGCCCCTGCACATCGACTGGGCCAAGTACACCGATGAGGGCTGGTACGGGAATGCGGCGATTCGTGCGCATCTGTTCGGGCGCTGGTATTTTCCGGGGGATTTCAACCCGGCTCCGGCAGTTCCCGTGTGGCCGTTTCTCGAGTGGATCTTGTTCTTCTTTACCGGCGTATCGGTCGAAGCGGCGCGAGGGCTGGCGGTGGCGTTCTTCTTCGCCAACCTGGTGCTGGCTTATACGTTGCTGCGGTCGCGCGGGCCGAAGTGGATGGCGCTGCTGGCGCTGACATTGATGGTGACAAGCTCGTTCCTGTATTGCTTCAGCAGGCTGGCGATCCTGGAGCCGATGCTCACCACACTTCTGCTGGCTGCGTTGAACCTTACGGTGCGCTTGCCGCGCATGAAGAAGCCAGTGGCCATTTCGGCCGTCATCGGCGTGTTGTTCACGCTGATGATGTTGACCAAGACAACCGCTATCTTTCTATTGCCTGCAATTGGCTGGGCGTTGTTTGCGGCTTTCTGGTATCGCGGAGAAGACACTGCTGATGGCGCGCGCTCTGGTCTGCGGAGGTGGTTTCATCCGTGTGCCGTTCGATGCGCAGCGGTGGCGTTGGCGAGCTTTGCCGTCACCTTCGGCGCATGGATGGCGCTGGTTGTCGCGCTCGGATATTTCCCCGATTACAAGTATCTGCTCTTCATTAATAATTATGTGAAGCCAACCGAGTTCTACTGGCCGCTGCTGAGCTTCTGGTGGTCGTTGCGCGGCATGATCTGGATAGACCAAATTCTGATTCCGCTCTGCGAGGTGCTGATTGGCGCAGCGCTGGCGGCTGCGGTGCTCTTATACAAGAAGAATGGCTGGGGCAAACGGCTTCTGCTCGATCCTGTTTTTGGCGCGTCGATTCTGGCCGCGGGCGGCTACATCCTGTTCATGACGTATCAGAATCATCCCCAGCCGCGCTACTTCGCGCTGGTGGCCCCGTTCTGCTTTTTAATCATTGCCATGGCGACGGAGGCACTGATTGCATCGGCCGGGCTGATGCGATTGCTCGGATGCGGCGCGCTTGGCGTAACAACGATCGCGGCCGTGTTGAATGCGGTGCAGACAGCGAGCTATGCGGCGCATCCTGAGTACACTTTTGTGAGTGCGGCGCGGCAACTCACGACATATATCGATCAGCATCCCAACGGGAACCGGCTTCTGGTGTCGATCAGCGGCGATGAGATTTCCCTAGTGACACACCTTGAGACGCTATGCGATGACTTCGGCCTGCACACTCCGGCTTTCCCGGACCTGCCGGCCAAGATGGCAGTTTACAAGCCGGGTTGGTGGGCCACCTGGAACGACATCGATCTGGGGACGCTCGAAGACATTCACACCCACTATTCGCTGGAGCAGGTGGCGGCATTCAAGGCGTTTGACGACCCGGAGCGCAACGTGCTGGTACTTTTCAAGCTGCATCCGCTGCCTAACGGGCAGGTCAGGCAGATTGATGGCGCCAATCTGCAGCAACCGTTGCCCGGGGACAAAATTGATATTCCGCTGGAGTAGAGCTGTTTTCTACTCCCGATTCCCTCATCCCTATTCCCTGCTTTTACGGTTTTCCAACCATCACTTCGGTTGCCTTGATGAGGGCGATCCCGGATTCGCCGGGTTTCAACTCGAGTTCCCGCACGGCGTCGGCGGTGATGATGGCGGTGATGCGCTGTTCCCCAATGGCAAGCACCACTTTGGCCAGCAAGCCCTCGATGGTGACCTCGACAATTAACCCGAGAAGCTGGTTGCGGCCGCTGATGCGCGTGCCCCCGGTGTGCGCGATACCGTTAGGCAGGAATTCCTGCAACGCGCTGACCGGAATGCGATGGTGGCCTCCCGGTGTTTTGATGGTCTGGATGCGTCCTGCCAGGATCCAGTGCTTGAGGGCCGGGTAGCTGATGCCGAGCCGTTCCGCGGCCTGGCGGGGCGTTAAAAGGGTAGACGAGGTCATGCAATATTGGTAGACTCCTGCCCGCCGAATCTACAAGAGATTATTCAATTCAACCTTAAGGTGGAGTGCACTTTTCCATATATATTCCGCATCGGAAGCGTGTGACTGCAATCACTCGACAGCCATTGACTCGGATGATAGCCTTCCGGGTGACTTTGAGCCGGGACTCTTGCGGTGCGCTATTTTCCCGCAGGGGTGGCTAACCGAAGGTCGTTGGGTCGCGATCGTCGGATTGCTTATAAACGGCAACCAAAAATTCACATGGAGGACTTGTGACAGCACAGGACTGGGTCTACTTTTTTCCGGCCGTGAGCGCCTTATCGCTCATCGTGGCCTTTTTCATCGCGCGCCAAGTGATTGGCTCAGACCAGGGCTCACCTGCAATCCAGCAGATTGCCGGAGCTATCAAGCAAGGTGCTGAAGCTTTCCGGAAGCGGCAATACAAGGTAGTGGCGGCCATTCTGGGCCTGCTGCTTCCCACATTCGCGTATGCCCAGCCGGAACAGACGGGCGGAGGCGAAGCCAACCTCGTTCTGCCGGATCTATCAACCGTGCAATTCTTCGGGATGAACGGACATGCCCTTCTGATGATAGGGTTGCTCTTCTGCGTCGGCGGCCTGTTGTTCGGCCTCGCCATCTTTGTGCAGTTGAAGAACGCACAGGTCCATCGCAGCATGCTCGAAATCTCTGAATTGATTTACGAAACGTGCAAAACCTATTTGATTACGCAGGGCAAATTCATTATGTTGCTCTGGGTTTTCATCGCGGTCATCATTTCGATGTACTTTGGATGGCTCGCGCCGGTACCCGGAAAATCGATCGGGGTTACCTTGCCCATCATCCTGCTCTTTTCGCTCGTGGGCATCGCGGGCAGCTACGGGGTAGCGTGGTTCGGAATTCGCGTCAACACTTTTGCCAATTCACGCACAGCGTTTGCCGGATTGCGCGGCAAACCGTATCCGATCATGGCCATTCCGCTGAAGGCCGGCATGAGCATCGGCATGTTGCTGATCTCGGTTGAACTGCTCATCATGCTGTTCATCCTGCTGTTCATTCCGCGCGATTATGCGGGTCCATGCTTCATCGGCTTTGCCATCGGCGAAAGCCTTGGCGCCGCGGCTCTGCGTATTGCCGGCGGCATCTTCACCAAGATCGCCGACATCGGCGCCGACCTGATGAAGATCGTATTCAAGATCAAGGAAGACGATGCCCGCAACCCGGGAGTCATCGCCGACTGTACAGGTGACAATGCCGGCGACTCCGTCGGACCCAGTGCCGACGGCTTTGAAACTTACGGTGTCACCGGCGTGGCCCTGATCACCTTCATCCTGCTGGCCGTTAAGGATCCCACCATCCAGGCGCAACTGCTTGTCTGGATCTTCGTTATGCGCGTGGGAATGTTGTTCTCAAGCGCAGGTGCGTACTTCCTCAATACCGCCATCGCCAGTGCCAAGTGGAAAGACGCCGACGAAATGGACTTTGAGACGCCACTGACTTCGCTCGTGTGGATCACGTCCATCGTCTCCATCGGCCTCACCTACGTCGTCTCATGGGCCATGCTCCCCAATCTCAATGGCGACACGACGCTGTGGTGGAAGCTGGCCTCTATCATCTCGTGCGGAACCCTGGCTGGCGCGCTCATACCAGAACTGGTCAAGGTCTTCACCTCAACCAAATCTACCCACGTCAAGGAAGTCGTTAAATCGGCTCAGGAAGGCGGAGCTTCTCTCGGAATCTTGTCGGGATTTGTGGCCGGCAATTTCTCGGCCTACTGGCTGGGACTCAGCATGGTTGCCCTCATGGGACTGGGCTATTACTTCAGTCAGGGCATACCGGATTTGCAGAATAATCCGGCAGGCATGATGCTGGCTCCGGCCGTCTTCGCCTTTGGCCTCGTAGCCTTTGGCTTCCTGGGTATGGGCCCGGTCACCATCGCCGTCGATTCCTACGGCCCGGTTACCGACAATGCTCAGTCTGTCTATGAGTTGTCTCTGATCGAAGATGTTCCTAACATCGAAGCCGAGCTGAAGAAGGACTTCGGCATCGTCGCGAAATTCGAACGCGCGAAACACCTGCTCGAAGCCAACGATGGAGCCGGCAATACGTTCAAGGCAACAGCGAAGCCGGTGCTCATCGGAACAGCCGTGGTGGGCGCAACAACGATGACCTTCTCGATCATCATGGCTCTGACCCACGGACTGACAGACAATGTGGCGAAACTCTCCCTGCTGCACGCGCCCTTCATGCTCGGGCTCATCTGCGGTGGAGCGGTGATCTTCTGGTTCGCGGGCGCTTCCACACAGGCGGTCTCTACCGGCGCTTACCGTGCGGTTGAGTTCATCAAGGCAAACATCCATCTGGAAGGCGCGGAGAAGGCTTCAGTCTCTGACAGCAAGAAGGTGGTAGAGATCTGCACGAAGTATGCGCAGAAAGGTATGTTCAACATCTTTCTCGCCGTCTTCTTCTCGACCCTTGCATTCGCGTTCATGGAGCCGTTCCTGTTTATCGGCTACCTGTTCTCGATTGCCATCTTCGGTCTGTATGAGGCCATCTTCATGGCCAATGCTGGCGGCGCCTGGGATAATGCCAAGAAAATCGTAGAGGTCGACATGAAACAGAAAGGCACACCTCTACACGACGCAACCGTCATCGGAGACACTGTCGGCGACCCGTTCAAAGACACCTCGTCGGTGGCCATGAACCCGATTATCAAGTTCACTACACTGTTCGGATTACTCGCAGTGGAACTCGCCGTGACGCTCAGTGGGAATAACCCGATGCTGACGCACGTGCTTGCGGTGGCATTCTTCCTGGTGTCGGTGTTCTTCGTGCACAAATCGTTCTATGGCATGAGGATTGAGTCCAAGGGATAGGAACTGATTCCGGTTTTGCAAGTCGAAGAAAACGTCGCCTGAAAATGGGCGACGTTTTCTTTGCGCAATAACGTGGTAAAACAAGCGCCATTGTTGTGTGTCTGAAAGACGACTTACGATATGCAACCGGAAAGTTGCGCGAGGCTTTTGCGCTGGCGGCCATCGGCGTCGAAGTTCGCGGGATCCAGCCAGGCTTCGAATGCTGCTTTGCGCGCAGGCCATTCCGTATCGAGCATTGAGAACCATGCGGTGTCGCGGTTCTTGCCTTTTACAATCATGTGCTGGCGGAAGATGCCTTCGAAGATGAATCCGAGACGGAGGGCAGCGCGTCGCGAGGGCTCGTTGTTTGCGTTGCATTTCCACTCGTAGCGGCGGTAGCCCAGGTCCTCGAAGATATGGCGGGCCATCAGGTACATCGCTTCGGTCGCTGCGACGGTCCGCTGCAGTGAGGGCGCGAGCAGAATGTTGCCGACCTCGATGACGCCGTTGGCGGGATCCATGCGCATGTAGCTGGCGTAGCCGGCGACGTGTCCGGTTGCCTGGGGCACGATGGCGAAAAAGACCGCGGTCGAGCCAGCCTGCTTTTCTTCGAGCGCACGGCGCAAATCAGCCTCGCTGGCGTAAGGGCCATCTGCCAGGTAGGTCCAGACCTCATCGCGGCCCTGTACGGCACGCCAGAGGCCAGCAGTGTGGCTTGCACCGTTCAAGGGCTCCAGGGTCACGGTGCGTCCGCGCAGCACGAAGGGGGAGGGAAGCGGGACGGGCTTCCATTCTGAGAGCTTGGATCGTGCCGGGGGCATACGAATACGTTATCAGCCGGGAAACCTGGGATTTCTGCATTTCATTCGAGAGCGATCTTGAAATACTCATGCGCGATTTTCAGGATGTCCTCGTCCGTCATGACCCGATATTCAATGCGAGGCTGCTTGCCCGGCACGATGAAGTAGTACCCGATGCCTACCTTGCCAGTACTGAACGTCCGAACTACCTTCCCGGCTCGGGTCTTGAAAGTTGCAGCGTCGACGACTTCGAAATCGATCCCAGCCTTTTTTAGCCGTGGGCCGGCCCGTATGGCATATAGCTGGAAATCGCCGAGAGCCTCGTTGGTGTCGGGATCCTTCTCCAACCCGGCATCGGTTACCTGCGGGAAGAACGCGATGATGGTGGGACGTTGAACCACGAAATATTGAATCGGATTATTTTGCGCATTTCCCGTTGCCAGCCAGGCTAGAGCCAGGACGGTTGTTCCGAGGAGAACTTTCATCGTGAAGAACGTTAGTTCGATCCAAAGAGGACGGCAAATTCGCCGGGGGGCGGGGGAGCCAGAAGAGTAACGTCCGGATTCTCCACATTTCGTGGGATTTCGCACAGGGAATCGGGCCAGAATGCACCGTTTCTGCGCCTTGTACGTGCCCCAAACGCGGACTAGGCTTGTATTTCAGAGCGGATGGAGTACTGGCGACCGCATCTGCACTGTATTTTGGGCAAACAGGCGAAGGAAAAGCCACATCTTTCAAGCCCTTTTGAGCTTTCCACAGCCTGACTGGCCGTATTTAGCAACCGGATGCTCGAATTAACATCGAAATACAAGATGTTGTGGTTTGCGGTTGACAGACACCATAGACAGCGCTATTTTTGCATCTGCGGCTGTAAACAGACTGTAACCTTTGAGCACAGTTACAGCCCGCAAAAGACAGAAAAACCGCGGTACAGAATAGTCCCCGTTTTTCCGGTCGCTGCAAGACTTAACCCCCCAAATAAGGCTGCGTTAAGCCCAAGGGATAAGTATTTTTAAGAATTCGCCAATGGAGAGAGATCAATGAACGAGGCCAACCTTCAAACCACTGCTGCAGCCCTGCAAGCGCCCTATAGCCAGGGTGGCCTGACATTTTCGCGCCGTTTTTCAACCGAAGGGGTATCCCCGTACGACGACGTCCAGTGGGAACGCCGTACGGCCTTGATCTCTGACAGCAAGGGCAACACGATCTTCGAGCAGAAGGACGTGGAGGTGCCGGCCGACTGGTCGATGACCGCGACCAACATCGTGGCTTCGAAGTATCTGCATGGCACTATCGGTTCGGCGGAGCGCGAGACAGGCGTTCGGCAACTGGTATCGCGCGTGGCTGAAACGGTCCGGGACTGGGGTATTGCGGGCGGCTACTTTGCCAGCCCGAGTGACGCCGCCACCTTCCACGACGAGCTTGCGCACATGCTGCTGACGCAGAAGGTGGCTTTCAACTCGCCGGTTTGGTTCAACGTTGGCTGCGATCGGCTGGAGCCTTTTGCGGCGGGGCAGAACTGGCACTGGGACCCGATGACGGGCGGCGTGGTTCATGCGGCTACGGGCTACAAGAATCCGCAGTGCTCGGCCTGCTTCATCAATTCCGTCGACGATTCGATGGAAGGCATCATGGACCTGGCGCGGACCGAGGCTCTGCTATTCAAGTACGGCTCGGGAACAGGCACCAATTTCAGTTCGCTGCGTTCAAGCCACGAAGGCGTGACGGGCGGCGGAACGGCCAGCGGTCCGCTGAGCTTCATGCGCGGGCTCGATGCCTTTGCCGGTGTCATCAAGAGCGGCGGCAAGACACGCCGCGCTGCCAAGATGGCGATCTTGAATGTGGAGCACCCTGACATCATCGACTTTATCGAGTGCAAGGCGAAGGAAGAGCAGAAGGCTCACACCTTGATCCGCAACGGATATGACGGATCGGGTCCGGACTCCGAGGCCTTCTCGTCGATTTTTTTCCAGAACGCCAACAACTCAGTGCGCGTGACCGATGAATTCATGCGCGCCTACGAGAACGACGGCGAGTTCACGACAAAGAGCGTGAAGGAAGGGAAGCCGGTCAAGAGCTTCAAGGCCCGCGACATCATGCGCAAGATTGCCGAGGCCACGTGGCTGTGCGGCGATCCCGGCCTGCAGTTCGACACCACCATCAACAAGTGGCACACCTCGAAGAACACGGCGCCGATCAACGCTTCCAATCCATGCAGTGAATACATGTTCCTCGATAACTCCGCGTGCAACCTGGCGAGCTTCAACCTGATGAAGTTCCTTTCACCGTCGGGCACATTCAACATTCCCGAGTATCGTCACGCCATTTCCGTGGTCATTACGGCGATGGAAATCCTGGTCGACAACTCCGGATATCCGACGGAATGGATTTCACGCAATTCGCATGACTACCGTCCGCTGGGCCTTGGCTATGCCAACCTTGGCGCGCTACTGATGTCGTTTGGAATTCCGTATGACTCGGCTGCCGGGCGCGATCTGGCTGCAGCGATGACAGCCATCATGTGCGGTCAGGCGTATCTGCAGTCGGCAGTGGTGGCGGCCAATTGCCCGCCGCTGGCTTCGGCCACTCCGTTAACCGCAAGCGTGGAGCGCCAAGGCGGGGCATGCCCCGGCTTCTACGTGAATCGTGAGCCGTTCCTCAACGTGATTCGCATGCATCGCTCTGAAGTGAACAATATCGGCAAGTCGCGCACTAGCGGCGAACCGTTCCTTGTGCCGCAACTCGAAGCGTTGATCGATGCGAGCCGTGATTGCTGGGATATGGCTCTCTCCTACGGCGAGCGCTATGGCTATCGCAACTCGCAGACCACGGTGCTGGCGCCAACAGGCACCATCGGGTTCATGATGGATTGCGACACCACGGGCATCGAGCCAGACCTCGCGCTGGTGAAGTACAAGAAGCTGGTTGGCGGCGGCATGATCAAGATCGTCAACAACACGGTTCCGGCGGCGCTGTTCAAGCTTGGCTACAAAGATGATCAGGTAGACGCCATCGTCAGCTACATCGACGCGACCGGCACGATTGAAGGCGCGCCGGGCATCAAGCCGGAGCACCTGGCTGTATTCGATTGCAGCTTCAAGCCGGCCAAGGGCACACGCTCGATCAACTACATGGGCCACATCAAGATGATGGCCGCAACACAGCCTTTCCTGTCGGGAGCGATCTCAAAGACAGTGAACTTGCCGCATGAAGCAACGGTAGAGGAAGTGGCCGAGGCCTACGCCGAAAGCTGGCGCCAGGGCATCAAGGCCGTGGCCATCTATCGCGATGGCTCGAAGGGTGTGCAGCCGCTGAACACCAGCATGGATGCAAAGAAGGAACCGTCAGCAGTGGAAGCGGCAGGCCAGCGCGTGCTGGCACAGCTTGCGGCTGGACAGCCCGCGGCCGATGTAGACCTGAAGACGCTCGAAGCCAAGATCAGCGAGAAACTCGAGATCACGGCAAAGTCCGTGGTCGCTGCTTCGATTGCGTTCCAAAAGGCGCTCGAAGAGATTGCCAAGGCAACTTCAGTGCCGCAGATGACCGCTGCGCTTGGACTTGAAGCACCACTGCCGCAGGATCTGAACGGGCCGCCGCGCGCGGTGCGTCATCGCCTGCCGGCAGAGCGCGCCTCCATCACCCACAAGTTCTCGATTGCGGGTCATGAGGGCTATATCACGGTGGGTCTCTATCCGACAGGGCAGCCGGGCGAGATCTTCATCAAGATGGCGAAGGAAGGTTCAACCGTCTCGGGCTTGATGGATGCGTTTGCGACGTCGATCTCGCTGGCTCTGCAGCACGGCGTTCCGCTGCGCGTACTCTGCGAGAAGTTTGCGCACACGCGGTTCGAGCCATCGGGCTGGACCGGCAACGAGCAGATCGGCTACGCGAAGAGCTTGATGGATTACATCTTCCGCTGGCTGAATCTGCGCTTCCTGTCGGGCGAGCAGTTGACGCTGTTTGCGGGGCTTTCTCCGCAGGCTGCACCGCTGCCCGAATCGCCGACAATTCTGCCGGACATGGAGCCGGAAGAGGATCCCGCAACGCACAAACAGCTCTCCAGGCTAGCCGAAGAAATGGCGCGCCGCATGGGAAGCGGGATGGGCAGCACGTCAGCACCGGGCGGCAGCATTCCGCCGGAAGCTCAGTCATCGATCACGGCTTCAGCCGATTCAAGTCATGGTCCGACGTTGCAGGATCGCGGTCTGTTCCACGCATCCGAAGCAATGCGCAGCATGTACGAGATGGGCGATGCCCCAAGCTGCTCCACCTGCGGCGCCATCATGGTTCGCAACGGAAGCTGCTATCGGTGCATGAGCTGCGGCTCAACATCAGGATGTTCCTAGGAAATCCACTTAGGTTTTTCAAAGAGGTGTGTGTGAGAGGAAAGGACGAAAGGGCGCGATCCCGTGGAGAGAGTTCCCCGGGAACGCGCTCTTTTGTTGAGTTCACAACGTGCCCGATATGCAACGTGTGGACCACGCGAAGAACTTGGCGAAATCCGTAACAGTGGAACTGAGTGCGACGCAGCCTTGCGACGACGCCGCTCGTTGACTTACTAAAATTGTGGATATTTTCGGTTGTGAAACACCGCATAGACAGCGGTGTTCCAAAAAATTGACTAAAAATAAGCAATTGCGGATATTCCTGACTAAATTCTTAACACTATACCGGGTGAGGCGACACTTTCGGTGACCACAGGCTGTCTGTCCCAGGGTTTTTGGCAGCCTCAGATTCGGGTAGCGTAAAACCCGAAAATGCTATTGTTCCAATGATGCTCAACCCCGTCAGTCACCTCTCCACGGATCCGCAACTGGAAGCAACCTAAAGCAGCGGACAACCTCGGTTCCTCAAAGTTGGGGACGGAGAAGACACACGAAAGCCCAGTCAGAAAGACATCACTCCACGTGAACGCCTATGGTAACGACGATTCTTATGGCTGCTCGTTCACCAGATTCCCGTCGCCATGCCGACTTCCCGTTCCAAATCTGTCCTCGATGAGTGATTCGGCGATATAACCGGCCAAACTCTGCTCATTTTCATTCAGTTGATTTTGAGTTTGCGTATTTCGGCGAGGATCTTGGTGAGTCGGTTGGCGAGCCTGTCG
>Ga0209004_1000043_pt1 | contig 34884 bp, 32 predicted proteins | sample TexAe_RefH0_M1_FD_187948 | JGI IMG/M metagenome (GOLD analysis project Ga0209004, IMG submission 187948) | Forest soil microbial communities from Davy Crockett National Forest, Groveton, Texas, USA - Texas A ecozone_RefH0_M1 (SPAdes) (version 2) | ecosystem: Environmental > Terrestrial > Soil >... | reverse complement strand
GTAGGGCGGCAACGAGCAGGCGCTGTCGCCGGAATGGATGCCGGCCTCCTCGATGTGTTCCATGATGCCGGCGACATAGACCTCCTCGCCATCGGCGACCGCGTCGACATCCAGGCCAACGCCTGTGTAGATCGAGCCACGGTGGGCGCAACGGAGATCGGCGACGGCAGCAAGATAGACAATCTCGTCCAAATCGGTCACGGCTCGCGCGTCGGCAAAGACACGCTGGTCTGCGCTCAGACAGGTCTCGCCGGGTCATCGGTCATCGGCAACAACGTGATTCTCGCTGGCCAAACAGGCGTTGCCGGACATTGCACCGTTGGCGATGGAGTGATTCTTACGGCACAGTCGGCAGTGAGCCATGACGTGCCGCCCGGCAAGATGATTTCCGGGTCGCCGGGATTCGATAATCGTACCTGGCTGCGTGCCGTCACGATCTTTCAGCGACTGCCGGAACTGTTGAAGCGGCTTGACCGTTTGGAGAAGCGCGTAGCTGCAACGTCCCCGAGCACCGACAATGCGATTGTAAACGGGGACAAAGAATGAAAATGCCCGCACCCGGTTTTCTAAGGTTCGCAAAATCAGCGATTTTTCTGCTCGGTCTCATTGTGTTCACAGGATGCCACTCGTATCACATTGAGACGACAATCGAGAATCACACCGGCGGCACCGTCACATTGCTTGAGGTCGACTATCCCAGCGCGAGCTTTGGAGCGGATACGCTGCCTGCGGATGGAGTGTTTCATCATCGCATCCAGACGCGTGGCAGCGGACCCATCAATGTTCAATACACGGCAGCGAACGGCCATCCTGTACAAATTAAGGGGCCTGATATTTACGAGCAGCAGGAGGGCAGCATCGATATTGTTCTGCTGCCGAATGGAACGGCTGTGTTCCATCCCGCGCTGAGTCCTCATCATTGATAGCCCGTTATTCCCGTCTCAAATTGGAGGCTCACACATCCCCTCTCTCGCAACTTCAAACGTGACGCGATTACGTGGCAAAGAGAAACGGGAGCCGAAGCTCCCGTTTCCGTGGCCAATTCACTGCCAGTGAAGATCAATGCACCATGCTCTGGAACAGCGACGACTTAAGCAGGGCGTTGAAGTCGTTGTCTGTAGTGGCAAAGTGAACGGTGAGCTGACCCGCATTCGATGTGATGTCCGTAGCCGCGAGCGCAGCCTTCTCGGTATCATCCCCGCTCATTTTCTTGTAGAGCAACGCAGCCGAAAGCAGCGATGAAACCGTCGCCGCTGCGAATGAGTCGCCGGTGGAGATAGTCAGATCGAACTTGACGCCATGCTGAAAGTCCATGCCGTACCAGGACGAATCGAGGCGCTTGCGCACCGATTCGAAGTCCGTTACCGAGCTGGCTTCTCCGAGCACCTGTTTCATCATGGTCTGGGTGCCGGCTTTATCGAGGACGCTCCAGAGCGGCGCGGAGTCGACAGACTGCATTGCCGCCATGATGGGGCCATTGGTGAGCATTCCCGGTGCATTTCCATCGCGCACGTCGAGGGCCGCCCTCACGGCTTCCTGGCTGCCAAACACCATCGTCGAGGGATCAACGAAGCAGAGAACCATTCCCGTGTGAGCCAGCGGATAAACCCGATTGGTGCGGATTAGCTTGGCCGCGACTTTCTGCTTGCGGAAGGTAGCCATGATGTCGGGCACGTCAAACTGTCCCTGGGCGATACCCACGGTCTGCAAGTCATCGGCTGAGGTTCCGGTGCGAAACAAGGCAAATGCCAGCTCATCCACGTCGTGATTGTCGTTCAAGCCGGATTTGCGAATCGCTTCATCAAACTGCTTTAGATCAGGCGGCATTACCCGGTCACGCAGTTCCATGGCCGCGCTTGAATTCTGCATAGCCCGATAATCGATCACGACCAACTGCTGTACTTCGTGCGGGATAGCCGCACGAGCGTCGCCAGTAAGCTGGGCTGCCGGTGCTGCGGCGGTCAACGCCACCAGGAAAGCGGGCACCGAGGTTTTGGCGAGAAACTTGAGCATTTTTCTCCTTCGGAGAGCCGAAAGGCCCACCGTATTGAATGTTGCAGAAGCAGGGGAAACTTTCATCATCCTGCATCACCATTTTAAACCTGTACAGTTTTTAGACGGTTGGAAGATGAGTATTGGTACTGTTACCTTCGCCCGGCCAGGACAAGGGTGAGGCAAGCCGCCTCTCGAGAATCTTGGTCTGGTCATCGAATTCAATCAACTGACGCATCCACTCGGTGTCACGCTCACATGCCTCTTCGGGCACGAGTCCAACAACCTCTCCCTCGACAGGCGCTGTCTTGTATTTCAAAGCCAGCCGCGACAAGGTGGCGTACACCTGCGAAACCGGTGTCGCCTTGAAGTCAGTGATGTTCATGGAGAGTTGAGCGCGTCCGTGAGCCAGAACGCCGAGCGCTTTCACAGCATGCAGGCCGGCGAAGGCTGCCCGCACGTCGCGTGCAATCGCCCTCACCACCGCTACATCCGCCGAATCGAAATACACGTTATAGGCCACCAGGAACCTGCGTGCTCCCACCGCGCATGCACCAGCCGTGGGGTGCAATCCGGGACCGCCCAAATCCGGACGACGGGCTGCCTCTTTGCGTACGGCATCGCGCAGGCCTTCAAACTGCCCGCGGCGCACATCATCGAGATTGGCGCGGTCGGGACGCGATGCCGCAGACTCGTAAAAATAAACAGGCACGCCGAAACGCCGCCATATCTCGAGGCCTGCCTGGCGCGCCAGCATCACGCATTGTTCCAACTTGATTCCGGACACCGGTACGAAAGGAACTACATCCGCAGAGCCGATGCGCGGATGCAAGCCTTCCTGTCTGGTCATGTCGATGAGATCGACTGCTTTGCCAACGCCGCGCACAGCAGACTCCAGCACCGCGGCAGGCTCGCCGGCTATCGTGACGACGGAGCGGTTGTGGTCTGCGTCCTTCGACCAGTCCAGCAGCCGCACACCATCAACGCGCATCGCGGACACTATTGCTTCGACACGCCGGGCGTCCCTGCCCTCAGAGAAGTTTGGAACGCACTCGACGACCTGGTCTTTCATCTTGTCTTTCCAACACGTCGGCGAATCCACAGAGTAAGGATCGCCGCTCTACCGCCAAAAAGTGTAGCCGACCTGCACCTGAATACTGGCATTGACACCTGGATTGCGATCGCCCAGCGATGCAGAAGAAATGTGCACGGCGTTGACACCCAGATCAATTGACCGCTTGGGCCGCAAGAAGTAGTGAACCCCTCCCCCTCCCTGAGGTGAGAAGTTCCAAACACTTGTTCCGCCGTCGATTCCGTCGAAGCTGAGCAAATTCGGCGGGAACTTGTGGGTGGTATAGATGAGGCCGCCCGCCCCCTGAAACCAGGGCTGAATTCTTCGCGATCGAGTGAGGAAATTCCAGCGAAGTATGACCGGGGTCAGGCTGACGCCGCGAAAAGTGCCGCCGCCAACCGGGAGAACACAGTCCACCGGCTGCCCTCCGGGCGTGCTGCAGACGTATTCCTGTTCGTGCGGCGCCGGGGTATAGGCCTGCCACAGCGGCATGATGTTGGCGCCAAGTTCGAATTGTCCAGAGAAAATGCCCGCATGCACGACCGAAGTGAGGGGCTTGCCCACCTGGAAACCGGCCCAGAAGAATTTGTAATCAGAGCGGGCGCCAACGCCACTACCCCAATTCACAAACGGGCCATATTCCCAGCTACGGTCATGGCGCACCATTTCCACGGGAGAGAGCGGATGACTATCGATGTTGGCTGCAGAATTGGGGGACTGCGCTCTTGCGCATGTAAAGCCCGTCATCAAGACAACCAATATAAGCAAAACAACTTTTGCAGTCGGGGTCAACGGTGTTTCCTTTTCGGCATTTTAGTTTCTAAATTCAGTAAAAAGGGCCGCCATATCCGGGCGGCCCATGGGTTGCCAGCCTTCCCGCTGTTATCCAACCACATGCTCCATTTGTTCCGCGTCCATATCGAAGTTCGAATACACGTTCTGCGTGTCATCGAAATCTTCAAGCGCTTCGAGCAGACGAATCATCTGGTTGGCAGCCGGTCCTTCGAGCTTTGTATATGTTGACGCCAGCATTGTGACCTCGCTGGAAGCGACCGGAATATTTGCAGCTTTCACTGCGTTCAGCACGCCCTCGAAGGCATGCGGGTCGGTCACAATTTCCCAGACTTCGCCTTCGTCGCGCAGGTCTTCGCCGCCATGCTCAAGCACGATGTCCATCAGCTTCTCTTCGGTGGCGTTAGCCTTCTCGATGTCGATCACGCCCTTCTTCGAGAACATGTGCAGAACCGAACCTGTCGAGCCAAGATTGCCGCCGTTTTTTGAAAAAGCGTGGCGAATCTCACTGACTGTGCGATTGCGGTTGTCCGTGAGGGTGTCCACGATGATGGCGACGCCGCCCGGCCCGTAGCCCTCGAAAGTGATCTCTTCGTAGCTCACCCCTTCCAGCTCGCCCGTACCTCGCTGGATGGCCCGCTTGATGTTGTCCTGCGGCATGTTTTCGGCCTTGGCTGCGGCAATGGCCGTGCGAAGCCGGGCGTTGCTGTCAGGGTTGCCGCCGCCCTTGGCAGCCATGGCGATTTCCCTTAGCAGACGGGTGAAGATCTTGCCGCGCTTGGCATCGAGCGCGCCCTTTTTGTGCTTGATTGTGGCCCATTTCGAATGGCCGGACATGGATACCTCAATAGACGTGAAAATGCAGGCGCGGAACTCGCGCCGCCCCTGCGAGTATATCACCCTGACGATTGGAATTTAAGGGGTTGGCCTCGCGGCTCTGGACCGGGGGGCGCGGCCTTGATCCGGGTCATGACTCTTCATCCAGGGAAAGTATTCCCTGTCCTCCATGGCAATGTGACCCGCCACAACATCGTGCACCACGAACCCCAAAACCGCGCCGACCGTTGTGTGCTGCGCCCGGAATTGAGTCGCAAGTTCGTCAGCGCGCTCGAGCAATCTGGAGTGACTCAAGCAGTGCGCATGCGCTCTGGGGAACCCGTTCTGTCGCAGCATCTTCTCCTCGTGCTTGAAATGCTGCGCAATATGGACCAGTAATTCGTCAACCAGCGGAACAGCTTCACTGCTATTTCCATTTGGGTTCAGAGAAGCCAGAATTCGATTTGCAATCATGAAGAGCTGTTGATGCTCGGCGTCGATCTCCGGGATGCCACACTCGTAATATCGTCTCCAGTACAACGTTAGGAGATGAAGACGGTCGCAATCGCCTTTTGACTCTCGCATCAGATCGTCCGAGTTTGTAACGACGCGGTTGCGCCCGATCTGCTTTGCCTCGTACATGGCTTCATCAGCGCGTTCGACCACGGCGGCAAAGCTCTCACCAGGTCGCTGAGCAACCACTCCAAGACTTGCGGTAACCCTGGTTGAGCGCGGAATGCTTTGAGCCTCAATCGCCTCCCGGATTCTTTCGGCGACCTGCCGCGCGCCTAACGGCCCCGTGTCGGGCAACAAGATCAGAAATTCCTCGCCACCCCACCGGCCGAGGATATCGCCAACGCGAAGGCAATCGCGTGTGACGTCGCCGAAGAGGCTAAGCACCTGGTCGCCGACAGCGTGACCGCACGTGTCGTTGATCTTCTTGAAATGGTCGAGGTCGGCCATCACCATCGACGTCTTGTGCCCGTTCCGACCAGCGCGCAGAAACTCAATGGCGGCCCGTTCTGAAAAGGTAGCGCGGTTCAGAGCCTTGGTCAGCGTGTCAATCGAGGCCTGCTCTTCAAGCGCGAATTGGAGAAGTTTGCGTTTGGTGATGGTATGGAAGCTGGCGACGAAACAGGCGGCCTTGGAAGTCCTGGCGTTAGACGCGATGGAAACCTCGACCCACACGATTTTTCCCCGTTTCGATACGAATCGTTTTTCCATCACAACAGGAGAGGAATCGCCATTCAATCCCAGTTTGTCAGGGATCTCAACGGGGGCGTCTCCCTCTGGCACGGGCAGGTCGCTCAGGGGCATCCCGATCATCTCCTGCTTTTTGAACGCGAACATCTCGAAGAGCGTCCTGTTGACTTCGGTGAATTTGCCGTCCTGATCGATTAATCCGATGCCAAAGGTGACCAGTTCAAAGGCAACTCGCAACCGTTTATCTTCGCGGGTGCTCGCGTATGGTTGCTTTGCGGTCTTCCGAGCAGAATTATTCCCCGGCCCGACGGGCATCCGCATAGATTACCCCCGACTGTACCGCACCCGATGGCGGGTGCCTGCTGCATCGACGGATACGCCCAATGCTGCACGCGCATTTTAAAATGCAAGATCATTTCGCGCGTCCCATGATTTGCGCGAGTTCTAAGAGGTGCATTGCTTGCATTTCATCGAAATACAAGGTCCAGACGTCGGAAATGCACGATAGCCGACATAGTGACACCATTCGGGCCAGTTGGCAATCGGAACGGCAGAATAATCACCCAGCCCGTCCAAGTCTGCAAAACAGGCGACAATATATTTGAGTGAAGGACACAAGTCTCAACCGCCCCCTTTTCCATACCCGCCGCAGGTTTCTCCGCCATTTAACCCTCGCTGGCGCGACCGCGCTTATCCCGCCGATTCTCTCCGCAGATGGGCAACCGCATCCCGAACTGGCCAGTCCCCCTTCGAACCAAGGAGCGGCCTCAGACTTCGAGATCCAGATCACGGAGATCGAATGGGAGCTTTCGCCGAAAAAGAAAATTCGTACTTCGGCTTATAACGACCAGATTCCCGGTAAATTACTTCGCGTCACCGAAGGCAAACCCGTCACCATCGGAATCACCAACAAACTGGACCGCGCCGAGATCGTGCATTGGCACGGCCAGTGGATTCCATCCGACGTGGACGGCTCGATGGAAGAAGGCTCCCCGATGATCCCGCCTGGCGGTGCGACGCAAATCACCTTCACGCCCAGACCGTTCGGGTTGCATTGGTACCACACGCACACCACCGCTCACCGCGATTTGAAGCGCGGCCTTTACAGCGGACAGTTCGGGGTCCTGTTGGTTGAACCGCGCACCAACCCCGCGCCATACGACCAGGAACAATTTCTTGTCCTGCACGACTGGGATCCATACTTCGTCGCGGGAGACGACGGCTCGGAGATGGTGAACTACGTAGCCGCCTCCATCAATGGACGCATGCTCGGCCACGATGATCCGATCCAGGTGAAACAGGGCCAGCGCGTGCTCTTTCAAATCCTGAACGCCAGCGCAACCGAACCCCACTGGCTCGCGCTCACCGGCCATCAGTTCCAGGTGATCGCCCTTGATGGGCGACCCGTTCCAACGCAGGCCCTGGTCGATGTGCTGCGTCTCGGTCCGGCCGAGCGGATCAGCGCCATCGTCACCATGAACACACCCGGGGTGTGGGTTCTCGCTGAGGCGCGCGCAAGTTTTCGCGACGCGGGAATGGGCACCATCATCGAATACGCGGGCATGCGGGGAAAACCGCAAGTCCCTCCGGAATTAAAGCTGCAATGGGATTATCGCTCGTTTGCAGACAAAAACTCCGCGACCTATAAGCCGGATGTCACGGTGCCGCTGGTGTTTACCTCGCACTTCGAGGGACATGGCGCGCTGGATCGCTGGATGATCAACGGAAAATCATTTCCTGCAACTGAACCGGTGCTTTTAAAACAAGGATTGCGCCACCGTCTGGTATTCGAGAATCGAAGCACGGACGATCACCCGGTGCATCTGCATCGCCACGCCTTTGAACTGGTGGCAGTTCGCGGTAAAGCTACAAGCGGAGTTTTGAAAGACGTTGTTATTGTGGAAGCAAAATCGACTGTAGAGGCCGACCTGATCGCCAACAACCCCGGAGATACCTTGTTTCACTGCCATCAGCAGGATCACATGGATTCAGGATTCATGATGCTGTTCCGCTACGCGTAAGAATTCCTGTGTCTATTGTCCAGCACCGTTCGTCATAAAAACAAAGGAGCGCACTTGAAGCACTTCTTCTTGGCCCTTGTTGTGGCTGGCACGATTTTCCTACTTACCCAATCGGCGCACGCCCAGGGCAACTACGAGATCCAGGTATATGGCGCCGACACCGTGGCGCCGCACACCACGATGCTTGAATTGCACTCAAACTACACAGCCGACGGGCAGAAATACTTTATCGACGGCGTTGACCCCACCAACCATGCCGAACACGAAACCATCGAGATCACCCAGGGCATCAACAACTGGGCCGAGGTCGGCTTCTATATCTTCACCAGCGAGCAGAGCGGCACCGGCGTGCAATGGGTGGGCGACCATATCCGCCCGCGCGTTCGCGTCCCAGAGTCATGGCATTGGCCTGTCGGCGTAAGTCTGTCGACTGAGATCGGCTATCAACGCGCTTTCTTCTCGCCGGATACCTGGACGTGGGAGATTCGTCCCATCATCGACAAGACCACCGGCCGCTGGTACTTCGCCGTCAACCCTGCACTCGAACGAACGTGGCATGGACCTGACGTGAATCTCGGCATCGGTTTCTCGCCAGCCGTCAAAATCAGTTACGACTTCACCAAGCAGATCAGCGGTGGGTTGGAGTACTACGCCGACTATGGCAGCATCACCAACATCGCCAGCTTCCACAACCAGCAGCAGCAGTTCTTCCCTGCAATCGATCTGAACGTCTCGCCGAAGTGGGAGATCAACTTCGGCGTTGGCATCGGTCCGACAGCCGCAACGGACCACTGGATCGTCAAGGCCATCATTGGCCGGCATTTCGATTGGGGCCACCGCGACCAGGGTCCCATCAACAGCCAGTAGCAATCGTGCCGGCTTCCGGATGAGCAGGCGGGGCGACTATAGACCTTGCGGAAAAACCTATTTCGACTTCGAGTCTTGTAACAGAGCCGAGTCTTGTAACACTGCCAAGTCTTGTAACAGAGCCGCCGAGTCTTGTAACAGGGCATGACTTCAGTCATGCCGCAAGTGGCGCAGAAGAATTGTGGGCTTTAGCCCGTGTGGGATGTTCTTTGGGCGTCCTCCTCGAAGCCGGCTCTTTCCCCAGCCTTTTTGGTAGTTTCGGAATTGGTGTAGACCGGGGGCTCATTCTAAGTGGCTTTTTCATCAAGGAAAGCCACCTTTCACACCGCGTAAAAAGTCTACGTGTATTCCGAAACTGCTTTAGACAAGGTCTCCGCCACCGCCGCCGTCATCGAACCCACCACCGCCATCGTCAAAGCTGCTCGAGTCGTCGTAGCCGGAGCCATCGTCAACATTCTGGTCAGCAAAGCCGGATTGATCGTCGAGGTTCGACGTGTCATCCCCATCGCCAGTGTCCCGGTCGTTGCCCGAACTCGCGTTCTGATCGAATCCACGCAGGTTATCGTTGGAATCGTTGTCGCGCGGGTTGTAGCCCGAGCCCTGATCCTGCAGCCCATGTTCGGCGCCGCGGCCGGGGTCGTCATAGTAGTTGTTGTTGATGACGGTCTCTTCAACCGGACGCTCGCCCCCACCGAAGCCGCCCATGCCGTATCCAGGGCCACCCATGCCAAATCCCTCGTGGCCAAATCCGCCGTGCAGGATCGACTCGACTCCTTCAAACGCAAGCGCGCCTGCTGCCACTCCTGCAGCCGTTTGCATCGCGCCGCGCAGGAAGCTTGGCTGGCCCCCGACGGGAACGTATTGCGTTTGCGGATATTGCGGCTGGCCGTATTGAGGATAGGGCTGTGCAGGCGGAGCATACTGCGGGACCGGCTGGTAAGGTGGCGCAGGCGCTTGCTGTTGGGGCTGTGGCGCAGAATCGTGCTCGCCAAGCAGGCGTCCAAGAAAACTGGTGGTGTGCGCGGGCTGCGGCCGCTGTTGTTGAAGCTGCTGCACCTGCTGCTGCAATCGCGCGATCTGCGCCTTGGCCTGGTCAACAGCAATGTTCTGCACCAGCACAGTTTGCGCCAGCATGTAGAGCGCGTCAGGATTCGCAGCAAGCTTCTGGTTCAACAAAGCTTCGGCGTCGGGATCCTTTTCTTCGAGTTGAGTCTGGTTGACCCGCTCAATGAGCGAGTTAAGAAGCTGTTCTTCCTGGGGAGTCAACGGAATAACCTCCGGCGGCTGGCAACTGCGGGGTCGGCCGCCTCTCGTTATTGAGACGCGATTCCGTCCGCAAAGTTTCCCCGCCGCTTGTGAGTACGCAAGAGAAGTTCATTCGGTTCCGGTAAACGCCATCTGCGCAGCGCGCGGCCATCTACAGGCGATACCGGCACTTCCGCAACTTGCCCCCATACTTGCGGATGCCGCAGTCTTCCGGCACTCCAACAATCTCGAAGAATTCCGCGCCTGCAATTTCCAGGCTGCGCCGCGAAGCCACATTGTCCGGGTCGCAGGTGATCCACACGGGATCGATGCCGAGGCTGCGCGCAAACGGCAGCAGCAACACCAAAGATCGCGCTGCATAGTGATGACCGCGGTGCGCCTGGTGGACGCCGTAGCCGATATGTCCTGCATAGCGCTCGATGTGCGGCGTTGAGCCGACGCGCAGATTGACGTTGCCGACTTCCTCAGCGCGGTCGATGCTCATCATGCGAAAGAAATAGGTCGGCACCCTGTGAAACGCATGCACAGAGTAGTCCGCCAGACACAATTCGAGGTCGCCATGCCGCAACTCCAGCGACCTTGCGACCTCGAGTGATTCGTTCATAGTGGCCCGGCGTGAAAAATCTGTTTGCTGTAGTGTCTTGCGTCAGAACTTCTCCACACAATTGGCGGTGTCACACTAGTTCTGCCCAACCAGTTCGAAGGCGCGAATTTCTTCCTTGCGAACCGTGAGTTGCTCGATCCGATCCGTCCGCACTTCATACCCGCGACCCGGCGCATCGGAGATCAGAATCTCGCCCTCGGGTGTGACCGTGACTTCGGGCTCGATGATGTCTTCGTTCCAGTAGCGCGCCGACGCCGAGACATCCCCAGGCAAGCGGAAGTTTTCAAGCGAAGATAGTGCAATGTTGTGCGCACGACCAATACCCGACTCCAGCATGCCGCCGCACCACACGGGGATGCCGCGCTCCTGCGCCGCATTGTGCACGGCAATGGCCTCGGAGAATCCCCCCACGCGGCCCAGCTTGATATTGATGATCCTGCAGGATTCCATCTCGATGGCCGCAAGTGCGTCGCGGCGGTTGCGAATCGACTCGTCGAGGCAGATCGGCGTGTTCATGCGCTTCTGCAGCATGGAGTGATAGTAGAAATCGTCGTGCCACAACGGCTGCTCCACCATCAGCAGGTCGAAGGCGTCGAAGGTGGCCACGTGGTCGGCGTCACGCAGTTTGTAGGCCGAGTTGGCGTCGCAGCTCAACATGATGTCGGGCCACTGGCTGCGCACTTTCTCAAAGACCTCAACGTCCCAGCCCGGCTTGCACTTCAGCTTGATGCGCTGATATCCCGAGGCCAGTTCCCTTTCGATGATGTCCATCAATTCGGGAATTGACTTTTGAATTCCAAGCGACACGCCACAAGGAATCCTGTCGCGCACGCCTCCTAACAACTGCGACAACGACACACCTTCGCGTTGCGCTTCGAGATCCCAGATTGCATTTTCGAGCGCGGCCTTGGCCATGGGATTGCCGCGCACGACGTTGAAGATCAGGGGACAGTCGCCGCCGTGCTCGACCTTGGCGCGCGATAGCATCGGTCCGAGTTCATTGACGATTATTTGCCAGGCGGTGTCGGTTGATTCGCCCGAGAAATGTGGCCGCTCGCCGGCCGTGCACTCGCCCCAGCCAGTCAATCCCTCTGATCGGACCTCGGCCAGCAGAATTCTGCGGTTGCGGGTTACACCAAAACTGGTTTCAAAGGGTCGCACCAGCGGCAGGTGCAGTTCGCGGAGGACGATTCCGTCGATTCTCATAGAATTGTTTGCTTCCTTCGGATAACAGCTTATGAAGATGTTGGTACTTCAATGCGCCGGATCTGAAAACCATTCCAGACTCAGACCGGTTGGGCCCAGCGACCCAGTTCGAAGACTCCGTTACCTTCCGCGTCCCTGGTAAAGGAGACGACGGCTAATCCTTTGGAAAATGCTTCTTGAAACTTCTCGCGATTTTGCAACTGGACAGCAAGTGCCTGCTCCCGGCCACCGGGCGAAGCCTTCCATTCATAGATAGCAGCTGGGACCAGGATGCGTTCTTCGATGCGTTCTTCGATCTCATATGTGACTGCAGAGCCGCCTTCCAGTGTCCTGCACACTCGATCAGAGTCGAGATACCACTCTGCAACGAGCCGGTCCGTCGGAAGTCCACCTTGGAGTCGAGAAGAGGATACACCATAGAAATTCACGTAATAGCTACGAACGATTGCCCCGAGCTTGCGTATGTTTAGATGCGCGTTCTTGATCTCCAGCGGATCGAAGGTCCACTCCATGCGTCGGATGCCCCGCGAAAGTGCCTCACGTCGTTGCTCCAGCTTGAGTTGCGCCCCGAGCCCGCGGTTACGGTAGTGGTCGCGTACCGCCAGCATATGCGAATGCAGGTAGGGCTGTGGATTTCCGTCTGTGGAATTCTTCCCTGTCTTCACGCCTGGCAAAGACATGGCGAAACCCACCATCGATTCCGGCGACCCGTTCGGCGCAGCACCAGGCAGATCGGTGTCGAAGGCTCCGATGACCTGGCCGCCAATTTTTTGACCAACGAGAAAAGCCTTGCGCGGGATGATGTCGCTTTCGTCGTAGCCCCAGATTTCGATCTGCATCTGAACGCATGCTTCGAGCTCATCGTGACTGGAGCAGGAGCGGATAAGGATCATGGGCGCGGCTCCGTGAGGGGCAAAGCAGCCGGTGCGGAGGACGCGAGTTTGCGCTTTGCTCCGGCCCAGAGGGCTTCGAGTTCGGCAGGCTGCAGTTCCTCAAGTGGCTTGTCAGAGGCTAGCTCCATCTCCCTGAAACGCTGGCGGAAACGCAGATTGCAGCCGCGCAGAGCCATTTCGGCGTCGACCCCAAGGTGACGGCCAAGATTGACGACCGTGAACAGCAGGTCGCCGAGTTCCGCTTCAACGGCAGCCTTGCGGGCAGGGTCTGCGGATGTTTCCGCTGCGGCAGCTTCAGCCTCCAGTTCCGCAGTCTCTTCTGTCAGCTTGGGGAGCAGATCACGCCAGTGCGGCCAGTCAAAGCCCGACTTGGCCGCTTTCGATCCGATCTTGGCGGCTTCGGCGAGTGCGGGCATGGCGCGTTGCACGGAGTCGAGGCGCGAAGGCTGCTGATTCCCGTCTGCTTGCCCACCGGCTTTCGGCGCTTTCTCAGCGGCCTTGATCTCTTCCCAGTTGCGCAGCACCTTCGCAGCCGATCCTTCCACCGCCGCGTCCACAATCGCCTCATTGCCCGCGGCGCGCGATGCCTCTTCGCCGAAGACGTGCGGATGTCGCCGAATCAGCTTGCGATTCAGGTGGTCGAGTACATCGCTGATGGTAAAGTGGCCTTCGTTGGCCGCCATTTCGGCATAGAACAAAACCTGTAGCAGCAGGTCGCCCAGTTCTTCAGCCAAATGCGGAAAATCACGCCGCTCAATGGCGTCGAAGACCTCGTAGGCCTCTTCGAGCGTGTATTTGCGAATGGTATCGAAGGATTGTTCGCGATCCCACGGACATCCATCGGGAGCGCGCAGCCGGGCCATGATTGCAACCGACTCTTGAAACACTGCCGCCGCCCGCTCCGGATCAGTAAGAATTGGGCTGCCCGGTGCAGACGTTGATAACAGAGGACTATGTGCGTCTCTCGCGCCGTCCATCGGATTCAGTGTAACCCCGCAGTCTGCGGCGCGGTTCGCATGATGCAATGGAACAATTCGGCAAGTGTCGCTCATAGCCAGAAAGAAATAGTCGTCAACCCCTTAGTCGCATGTTTTTTTCTAAATCCTGCATTCTAAAGAGCAAAAAGATGCCGGCGTTTTGCAGGGAATATTCCCGCTCCGGCGCACAATAGAAACGTAAGAGAAAAGCCTCGCCTTAGGAAATCTCATGAGCGCTTTCGACAGAGTCTGGATTGCGCCCCGACTTCAAGACCGATCCGATCCAAAGGCGCCCGCAAGTCCAATCCTGAGAGGACTCTGCAAATAAGTTCAATGGGTTGAAGACTTTACAGACGCGCTGTGCTCGCAAGCCTAATGCTCAGAGGACTTTACTCCAAGAGTCCGCCAAAAAAAATCATGCAGCCATACGGTTGCATAAAGCGGCCTTTTTCCTGCGTCGCTCTGTCGTAGCCGTATACTCAACCTTCCGATGATCCGCATTCTGGGCACGATATTGGCGGCGCTGCTGGGGCTGGCCTTCGGCAGCTTCCTCAACGTGTGCCTAAGCCGCTGGCCCGAAGGCGAAAGCGTCGTCAAGCCGCGTTCGCACTGCCGCAACTGCGCGCGAACACTAACGTGGTGGGAGAATCTACCGCTGCTGAGTTGGATTGCGCTACGCGGCCGCTGCCGGACGTGCCAGACAAAAATCGGCTGGCGCTATCCACTGGTGGAGTTTGCAGTGGGAGCGCTGTGGGCTTTCACGGTATGGCGCGTCCTTCCCGCGATGCTCTCACCGGATCTGTCGCTAACCTCGGCACCCTTGGTCTCTTGCTTCGCCAGCGGGTTCGACGTCGCGATTGGGAGAATCATTTTCTATTGGCTGCTCGTCGCGCTGGCAGTTCTAGATGTGGAGCATCTATGGCTTCCCAACTGGATAACATTGCCCGGAATTGGACTCGGAATACTTTTCACGAGCTCGCATTTCGTGCTGGCTGAATGGCTTCCCGAGGGACCGGAAACACCGCTACCGAAAACGATTGGCATGAATCTGCTTGGCGCCATCGTGGCCCCGCTCGCGGCCGCCGGGCTGATTCTTCTCATCCGCTGGACCTACTGGCTAATCCGCCGCCGCGAAGGCATCGGCCTCGGTGACGCCAAGTTGATGGCTCTCCTGGGCGCGTGGCTCGGACTCTCCGGCGCACTGCTTTCCTTCGCCATCGGCGTCATGCTGGGCGCAGTGTTTGCGCTGTTTGTGCTCACCGTACCCCGAGCACGTCGCGAATCCGATACGTGGCTGCTATCGAAGCTCCCCCTCGGCACCTTTCTCTGTATCGGCGGCATCATCAGCGCGCTCTGGGGACAGCCAATCATTGCCGCCTATTTGCGCTGGGTGGGATTGTGAATGGGTTGTAAAGCTATTGTTGCGGCGCTGTCGGCGCCGCCGGCCGGCCCGCATACGCTGCCCGCGCATTCGCCAATTCGGGGTCCTTCAGTAGTTTCTTGGCATCCTTGCCGTGCTTGCTGTCGGGATCGTACTCCGTCACTTTCAGGTAGTTCGCCTTGGCACTTGCGAAGTCCTTCAACTCCCGCTGCGCCTCGGCCATTCCCCAATACACATCCGGATTATCAGGATCGGTGACCAGGGCCGACTGGAACCGCGACAAAGCCGCCTTCCAGTTCTTGCGGCTTAGCTCGAAATTGCCTACGTCTTCATCTTCCTTCGCCGTTTCCTGGTGAACCTCTTCAGGCTTTGCCAGTTTGTGCCGTCCGGTCGGCTTGGCCTCATCGGGGATATTCACGTCATTCGATCCGGACAAGCTTGAACTGAACCCGCTGTCGGAATCCGATGCACCGGGCGGTGGATCATCAGGGCTGTGCACCGGATCGGTATCGTCCTTCAACAGGCTGGTGGATCCTGCGCTTTCCTCGTTCGAGGCTGCGGGCGGAGCGGGGGCCGCAGCAGACTCCCCGTTGACCGGCACCACCGGCACACTATTCGTGTCTTCAGGAAAAGGATTCGCATCCGTGGGCGGTTTTTGTGCTGGCTTCTGCGGCTGCGCAGGTTGTTGCGGTTGCGTGCTCGCCGGCGGGGTTGGCTGCTGCGCGGGCGGATTCGACTGCGCACGCAGACCGGCCGTCCCGATCAAGACGCATCCAAATCCAAGCGCAATGTAACATTTCAAATTCATTTCATTTCTTTTCGTCGTCGCGCCGTTCTTTCGCGTCACTACTAATGGTACGATGCCTTGCATAGCGTACTTCAACTTTCCCCAAGGAAAAAGCCGCACAACACATGGCGCTTATCATCCGCTCATCTGCCATCCATGCCGCCGGCTGTTATAGCACCACCGCGGTCCGCAAGGGCACGCGCGTTGCCGAGTACACCGGGCCGCGCCTCAGCAAGGACGAGGCCGACGCGGCCAACGAGGACTCGCCCATTACCTACTTGTTTGGACTCGGCGACGGCGCGGTCGTCATCGACGGCCATTGCATGGCCATGTTCATCAACCATAGTTGCAACCCGAATTGTGAAACCGAGGAAATCCGGGGGCGGGTGTGGATCAAGGCCATCCGCAAGATTGAGCCGGGCGAAGAAATCACCTACGACTACTGCCTTTACGACGGCGGTGACGATGAGGCGATGTGCAACTGCGGAGCCAAAAAGTGCCGCGGCACCATGTACTCACCCGAAGAAGTTCGGCGCCGCAAGGCTGCCGCCAGAAGGGCGCTCAAGAAAAAGGCCGCCAAACGCCGTCTGCGCACCCCTGAGATTCCCGTATCTCGCCCGCCCGCGGTAGTCGAAGAGGAAGATGCAGCCTGACGAAGCCTATGTTGCGAAACTCGTTACACCCAGGCTCCCAGGGGAATAGCATAGGGCAGAATGATGCAAGAGCCCGAACAGCCGCCTCTGACCGGAGAACAACTCGATGTGTTGCGGCGCTTTGCGCTCTTTGAGGTCAACCGCGAAGAAATGCTTCGCGCGCTTGCCGGAGCCTTCGATGTCAACTTTGACCCCAGGGACGAAAGCGACAGGGGGATCACCCAGCGCCGTTCCGCAAACAACCGCTTCCCTATTCCTGAGCCGGGCATCGTCATCACCCGCGAACACATCTCGAATGCGCTGGAGCGCAAGCGATTCGAGCTTATCTCCGAGCGCGACCTGGTTTACTGGGCCACGATCCTGCTGCTCAACGATGCGTACGTCTTCGATCCGGGCGACGAGGATCTGATTGCCGAATGGCTAAACGACATCAGTTTCAACCTGGATGCGAGTTGATGCAATGACCTCATTTTGAGGGACCTTTTCGCCTGCATTTTCCACCCCGCCGCACGTCACCCCGGAACGATACAATCGCACCTGGAGCTCGAACCGAAAGAATCGGGCCAAGGGAGTTGTTGATCGCATGGGTTACCAGGTATTGGCTCGCAAATATCGTCCGCAACGCTTTGCCGACGTAGCCGGCCAGGACCACGTCACACGTACACTGCTGAACGCGCTCACGCAGAACCGCATCGCCCACGGCTATATCTTTTCCGGCCACCGCGGCATTGGCAAAACCACCATCGCCCGCATCCTTGCCCAGGCCTTGAATTGCCGTACTGAGATAGGCTCGGCCCAACGTCCCACGCCGGAGCCCTGCAGCGTGTGCGACTCCTGCGTTGAGATCCGCCAGGGCAACGCCGTGGATGTAATCGAGATCGACGCCGCCACCAACCGCGGCATCGACGAGATTCGCGAACTGCGCGACGCGGCCCGCTACTCGCCCGCACGCGACCGCTACAAGATTTACATCCTCGACGAAGCGCACCAGATCACCGAGGCTGCGTTCAATGCTCTGCTGAAGACACTCGAAGAGCCGCCGTCGCACATCATCTTCATGATGGCGACTACCGAGCCGGAGAACATTCCGCAGACCATCCGCTCGCGCTGCCAGCACTTCAGCTTTCATGCGGTAAAGTTCGACGACATCCTTGCGCAGCTCAAGATGATTGCCGCGCAGGAAAGTGTTGAAGCCGAAGACGCCGCGCTGGCGCTGCTGGCCGAGGCCGGCGACGGGTCGATGCGCGACGCGCTCAGCATCATGGACCAGGCCATCGCTTCCGCTCCCATCGACGCGAACAACCGTCCCGTGCTCGCAACGGAGCAGATTCGCGAGTTGATGGGGTCGGTTCCCAACACCATCTTCGAGCATTTGCTTGAATCAGTCGAAGGCGGCGAAAGCGCTCCGGTAATGATGCAGTTGAACGATCTGCTCAATGCCGGGCACAGTGCGCAGTCCCTGGCGCGGCAGATGGTCCGCTACCTCCGCAACACCCTGATGGCGAAGCTGGGCGGCGAACAGACTGAGTTGCTGCAGATTTCCGCCGATGAACGCGCACGAGCCGCGCGCACCGCATTGCTGTTTGGCGAAGAGGAGATTACGCGCAACCTGCAAATCATGCTGCGTACCTTCGACGATCTGAACTACCGCCAGGAGCAGCGTTTCCATCTCGAACTGGGCCTGATGAAGCTGGTGCACGCGCAACGCCTGCTGCCCCTGGAGGAGTTGCTCAGCGGCGTGGCAAGCGGCACTCCTGTCCGCAGCGGCGGATCATCGGCACCGCGCACCGGACCTTCGCCATCACCTGCGCCAGGACGCACTGCTTCGTCTAGCCCGCACACATCAACCAGGACGTCGAGCGCACCTCCGCCCCCTCGTTCTCCATTCGGATCAGGTCCGTTGATGCAATCCACACAATCGGCGCCGGTCGTTGAAAACCATGCCGTGAGCGGCTCGGTAGCGTTGGCGCCTCATCCCGAAGCCGCGCATGTTGGAGCCGTCATACCATTCCCAGCTGCCCCCTTCCCCACTGCCTTGGCGCAGCCCGGCAAGCCCGAGGTGCCTGAAGCGGAGAGCGCTCCTCCAGCGGTGCCCACTCCCCCATCGGCGATCCCTCCTGCACCTGCCCAGCAGTCGCCACCACCTCCCGCGCAGCCGTCGGTCCCAAGCACCCCATCAGCCCCTGGCGATGGGCCTACACCCGAAGCAGTGCAGCAGGCGGTGGTCGGGGCACTCGCGCAACAGGGCCACGCCACTGCGTCGCAATTGATTTCGACGGCCCGCTTTACGCTTGAGGCTACCAATCTGCGCATTGAAGTTCCGGGCATAGGCAAGAAGATGCTGGCGCTCACGGTGAATCCCGTAGCCGAAAAAATTATCAAGCAGGAAGTTCAGCGGCTCGGCGGCCCGGCGCGCTTCATGGTCATTCCGGGCGAAGGTATCGCTGCCACCTCCACCGTCGCCGCGCCGATTGCAGGCAGCATTCAGGAAGCCGCGCTTGAGCACCCCATGGTGCAGAGGGCGAAGGAAATCTTTAACGCCGAAGTGCGCAGCGTGGTTGACCTGCGCAACAAATAGGACTCAGGAGGCTGCGATGATCAATCCCCTCAAGATGGCCGAAATGCTCTCCCAGGCCAACAAGATGCAAGAAGATATGCAGCGCAAGCTCGCCCAGACCGTGGTGGAAGGCTCAAGCGGCGGGGGCGCCGTGACGGCCACGATGAACGGCAAAAAGGAGCTCGTCAAGCTCAAGATCGATCCGTCCGCGGTTGCCAGTCTCAGCGGTCCCAGCGGTGACATTGAATTGCTCGAATCACTCATTGTCGGCGCCGTCAACGATGCCGGCCACAAGGCGGATGAAGCGATTCAATCCAGCGTAAAGGGCGCGCTGGGCGGAATGAACCTGAATATCCCGGGCCTCGGCTGAGTACAAACACTTCTCTGCTTGCGCAGAGTTTCACTTGAATGATTTCGAAAACAATTTAGGGGTCACGGCGATGGGCACGATGAACCGCAGGAACTTTCTCCATCTCGGCATGGCTGCAGGCGCGGCGACACTGGCGCCACGATGGGCATTTCCGCAAGCCGCGCAACCCGCTCCGGCAACGGATCGACTGGCGCAGATGCGCGCTGCCGGCGCTGCCACATCCATTAAGACGACCAAGCTCTACGACAACATCTGGCTGCTGCAGGGCGCTGGCGGCAACATGGCCGTGCAGTCCGGCAAAGATGGAAACATCCTGATTGATTCAAGCTTCGCGACCGCAGTCCCCCACATTCGCGAGGCCATCTCGGCGGTCAGCAGCGATGCGCCTCACACGTTGATCAATACCCACTGGCATGTTGACCACGTGGACGGCAACGAAGGCATGCACGCGGCCGGCTTCCGTGTCATTGCCCACGAAAAAACCAAGACGCGCCTCGCTGAACCGGGGGAGATAAAGCTGCTGCACATTTCACTTCCCGCCTATCCCGCTGGCGCGATACCCACCGTCACCTTCGACACCTCGATGCGCCACGATCACAACGGCGACTCGATCGAGCTTATCCACTACGATCCGGCACACACTGACACGGACATCTACATTCACTTCCACAATGCCGACGTGCTGCACTGTGGAGACATCTTTTTCAACAAGTCGTACCCGTTCATCGACGAGGGAACGGGCGGCTCGATCAGTGGCACCATCGCCGCAGCACAGAAGTCTCTGGCGCTGGCAGGCGATACCACCAGGATCATCCCCGGCCACGGACCTCTGGGAAACAAGGCCGACCTGAAGAACTACATCGACATGCTCTCCACCGTGCGTGACAGCGTGGCCGCACTCAAGAAGACCGGCGCAAGCGAGCAGGAAGTGATTGCAAAGAAGCCGACGGCCGCTTTGGATGCAGACTGGGCGCATGGCGGCTCTCCCGACATGTTCGTCGGCATCGTTTATCGGACTGTTTAGGAGGGGCTGCTGTGGCACGTTATGCCGAGCCAATGGCCCGGCTCATCGACGAGTTGAAGAAGCTTCCCGGGGTAGGAACCAAGACTGCCCAGCGCTTCGCCTTTCACATTCTGCGCTCCGGCGATGACGACGCATCGGCGCTGGCTGATGCCGTGCGTGGCTTGAAGGCAAGCCTGCGCCTCTGCTCCATCTGCAACAACATCACAGACGTAGATCCCTGTGCCTATTGCACCAGCCCCACGCGCAATCAGCGCCTCGTCTGCGTGGTCGAAGAGCCGACCAATATCGATGCTGTCGAGCGCAGCCACTACAGCGGCGTCTACCACGTGCTGCATGGAACACTGTCCCCACTGCATGGCGTCGGTCCCGATCAGCTTCGCGGCCGATCGCTAATCCAACGTGTAGAGCGAGGCGATGTGGATGAAGTGATCCTCGCGACAAGCCCCACCCTCGAGGGCGAGGCTACCGCAAGCTGGCTTGCAGGAACGCTGCGGGCATTCAATATTCGTATCACGCGCATAGCCACCGGCGTTCCGGCTGGCAGTGACATTGAATATGCAGATGAAGTCACAATGACGCGCGCCCTTGAAGGCCGCCACGAAATGAAGCCCTGACAACAAGAACGTTGGGCGATTGAAATTAGCTGCGAAGGCGGCTCAACAGATCTTGGGGGTGCACCGGCTTGGCCAGAATCTCGAATTCGTAGCCTTGAGCCCGTGCCTTTTCCAGCAGGTCAGCGGTGGCTGCCTGACCCGAGAACAACAGGATCTTGATCTTTGGCAGCAGTGCGCGGATCTGGATGGCCGCATCGATGCCATTCAAGTCAGCCATGATTACGTCGGCAATGAGCATGTCAGGCTCATAGCTTGTTGCACTCTCGAGCGCGGCTTCACCGGAATACACGGCCCTCGCTTGAAAGCCGCTCTGGTTCAGAATCATGGCCAGCGTATCGGCAATGACGCGCTCGTCATCAACTACAAGAACTTTGGGCTTAACGTGATTATCGGGCATACACTCCTGAACACCAAAAGCAAGAATGGCGCAAAGCCTCTGATTTCGAACGCGCCGCCGGGTGAAGCCGAGCACTGCTTGCGGTATGATCTGCTCGGTAAATGCCCTGTCAGGATAACATCCTCAGACGGGGACAACGAATACCCCGTGGGCTCGGCTTTTCAGTCTAAGGGCGCTGCCCGTGTTGCGCAAGATGGTAGCAAATCCTTCGTTTCTTCCCCTACCCCTCGGACGACGCCGGCATGAACCCGGAAGCTTGCCGCTAATTCCGCATGTGCCCAGTCGGACGCCGATTGTCCCTGGTTAAACCACAGGTTCCAACCGACTGCGATACTCTAAACGCGGGTTGTTCCTGAGGCGGCGCCGATTCATCCCTTAGCAACGCAACCCTCATAAGCTCGAAACATCAGTCCCCTGCCGAGAACTTCGGCGGACCCTTGTAGCGGAGAGGCGTGCATGCAGCCAGCAGGCATCCAGAACGTGGTGCAGAACCCTGCCCCTGAAGCGGCCCATCGCCCCAATGGCGATTCCGCGATTGGCGCCGGCGAGGCGATCATTCGCGCCGAAAAAATCGAGAAATACTACGCCCAGCCCAGCCAAAACCGGATCCAGGTAATCTCACCGACCGATTTAAGCATCGTGCCCGGCGAGATTGTCGCCCTGCTCGGCCCATCGGGGTCCGGCAAATCGACGATGCTGCGGATGCTATCCGGGCTCTCTCAGCCGTCTGCCGGCCAGGTTTACTGGCACGAGAAACCCATCGCGGAAGCCGAGATCAATGTCGCCATCGTCTTCCAGAGCTTCGCCCTGTTTCCCTGGCTTACGGTCCTTGAGAACGTGGAAGCTCCGCTCCAGGCCCGGGGCGTCGACCCGGAAGAGCGCCGGGCCCGCAGCATGCGGATGCTGGACACCGTCGGCCTTGACGGATTCGAATCCGCGTATCCCAAAGAACTCTCCGGTGGCATGAAACAAAGAGTCGGCTTTGCCCGCGCCCTGGTCGTCGAGCCCGAAGTTCTTTTCATGGACGAACCCTTCTCTGCGCTCGATGTCCTTACCGCCGAGAACCTGCGCAGTGAACTTCTCGAACTCTGGGCCAAGAAGACCCTGCCCACTCGCTGCGTCTTCATCGTCACCCACAACATCGAAGAAGCCGTTCTGCTTGCCGACCGAATCATCGTGCTCGGGCGCAATCCCGGCCACATCCGCACCGACTTCCGGGTGCAGATTCCGCAGCTGCGTGACCGCAAGGCGGAGCCATTTACGCAGCTTGTCGACTACATCTACAAAGTCCTCACGCGGCCGGATGTCGAACCTGCCGAAGCGCCCGATCATCAGCATCCCGGTCCGCGTGTCCGCGACCAGCGCCAGATGAAATACCAGATGCTGCCGCATGCTCGACCCGGCGGTGTGGCCGGTCTGCTCGAACTGCTGCTCGACAAGGGAGGACGCGACGACATCTATCGCCTCGCCGACGATCTCGCTTTTGAGATCGACGACCTCCTGCCGATCGTCGATGCTGCTCAGTTGCTGGCCTTCCTCAAGGTCGAGGAAGGTGACGCGACCATTACGGAGAACGGTACCGAATTCGCCAACTCTGAGATTCTCCGGCAAAAAGAGCTCTTCCGCGACGCCGCGCTCGGAAACGTTCTGCTGCTGCGACAGATTCGCCGCGCGCTCGAAGCCAAAAGCGACCACACCGTCCCCGAGGAGTTCTTCCTCGACATGCTCGACGAGCAGTTCAGCGATGAAGAGTCGCGCCGTCAGATTGAAACAGCGGTTAACTGGGGGCGTTATGCCGAGCTGTTCGACTTCGACGCCGCCCGACGCCGCTTTGTGATGCCCGACGCGATGGAAGAAGCCGCCGCTGCCGGAGGCGATGAGTAATGCTGCAGCGCACGTTTGCACGCTCGCTGGTTACCGTTCGCACCTGGCCCTTCTTCATCGACATGAGCGTAGGCCTTTGCGCGCTGGCGGTCTTCATGGCCGTCGTGCACATGGCAACATACTGGATGGGGTCGGCCGTATCCGTATCGCCAATCTCGCAAAGTGCGCGCTCTCTGCCTCTCTACGCGCTGTATTCCGTGATGCGCATCGGCATCGCGTACTTCCTCAGCTTGATTTTCGCGGTTGCGTACGGCTATATCGCGGCACACAATACGCGCGTCGAAGCATGGATGATCGCGGTGCTCGACATCCTGCAGTCGATCCCGGTTCTCAGCTTTCTGCCGCCGGTGTTGCTGGCGATGATTGCATTGGTGCCGCATCATCAGCTCGGCATCGAATTGGGCGTCATTCTGCTGATATTCACCGGGCAGGTGTGGAATCTCGCCTTCAGTTTTTATTCTTCGGTGAAGGGCATTCCGCGCGAGATGATCGAAGCTTCGCGCATCTACCGCTACTCGGCATGGCAGCGCTTCTGGCAGCTGGAAATCCCATATGCCGCCATCGGCCTGGTCTGGAATTCCATCGTCTCGGTCGCGAACGGCTGGTTTGCGCTGATGGCCTGCGAGATGTTCCCCCTGAACGGCACGAACTTCCAGCTACCCGGACTGGGCAGCTACATCCAGACTGCGACCTACTCCGGAGACGTTCGCGCCCTGTCCAGTGGCATCGCAGCCATCGTTCTGATCGTGGTTGCAACGGATCAGCTGATTTGGCGACCGCTGATTGCGTGGAGCGAAAAGTTTAAATTCGAGCAAGTTGAATCAACCGACCGCGTCACGTCGCCGATTCTCACGCTGCTGCAGCGCTCTCATCTCATCACCGCGCTATCAGGCCGTGTTTGGGCGAGCATTGAAGAGCCGATCTACAGGCGCCTGTCGCGCACCCCGGAGTGCCGCGTGGTGCAGCCTCTCGATAAGGATTCCAAGCGCGATAAGCATTCGATCGGCTACTGGGTCGTTGGCCTCGCGTTTGCAGTTGCCATCACCTGGGGAGCGACGCAGTGTGCCCTCATGCTGCGCCAGGTCACGCTTGCGGATTTGCGTATGCTGCTTGAGGGTGCCGCCGCGACTTTCCTTCGCGTGAATGCGGCTCTGCTTATCTCCGCGTTGTGGACCGTTCCTGTCGGCGTGGCGATCGGATTCAACCCGAAGCTCGCGCGCATCGTTCAGCCGGTAGCACAGGTCCTGGCGTCAGTCCCTGCGACCGCATTCTTTCCAATTTTGCTCATTGGCCTCCTGAAGATTGGCGGCGGCCTCGGTATCGGTTCCGTTGCGCTGATGCTGCTTGGCACGCAATGGTACATCCTGTTCAATGTAATCGCGGGAGCCATGTCGATCCCCTCCGATTTGCGCGAAGCAGCCTCCCTTTACAGATTCACGCGGTGGCAGCGCTGGACAACGCTGATTTTGCCCGGTATTTTTCCCTATCTCATCACCGGGATGGTCACGGCTTCGGGCGGCGCGTGGAACGCGTCGGTGTTCGCCGAATATGCCAACATCCAGAACCGCACCATCCAGACAATTGGCCTGGGAGCCCAGATCCAGTCCGCATCAGCCGACGGGCGCTTCCCCATCCTGCTGATGGCAACCGTCATGATCTCGCTCATGGTGGTCACGATGAATCGGCTTGTCTGGAGACGGATGTATCGCCTTGCGGAGACGCGGTATAAACTTGAGGGCTAATTACACAAACTGCTGTCAGTTGTAATCGGGGGACGCATGATTCGTGTAGGGCTGGTTGGTTTCGGCATGGCGGGCCGCGTATTCCACGCTCCGCTCATCTCTTCTGTCGACGGTCTCGAACTGGCCGCAGTCGTGGAGCGCACCACGAACAAGGCAGCCGAGCGCTATCCCGGCATCACCACGTATCGCTCCGTCGAAGAACTCCTCGCCGACGCTTCGATCAAACTGGTTGTTGTCGCCACGCCGAATAGCAGTCATTTCCCGATTGCGATGCAGGCTCTGGAGGCAGCGAAGAATGTTGTCGTGGACAAGCCCGTGGCTCTCAGCGCCGGTGAAGTCGCCCAGCTTACAGAGCTTGCCGGAGGCATTGGGCTGCGTCTGTTCCCGTTTCATAACCGGCGTTTTGACAGCGATTTCCTGACAATTCGCAAACTAATGGATGAACGTCTGCTGGGCCGCCTGGTTCACTTTGAGTCAAACTTCGACCGCTGGCGGCCAGGTCTTTCCAGCCGAGCCTGGAAAGAGGATACGGACGAAGGCGGCATTTTGCTCGATCTTGGAACACACCTCGTCGACCAGGCGCTGATGCTTTTCGGGCAGCCGGCGGCTGTGGGAGCCGAAGTTCTCCGCGAGCGTGATGGCGAGGGCTCCAACGACGCATTCACCGTTCGCCTGCATTACTTCTCGGGCTTCTCTGTCACGCTGGGCGCCAACTGCCTGTCGTCCCTCGCGCGCCCGCGTTTCCATCTGCGCGGCACCCGGGGAAACTTCTGGAAGTGGGGACTGGATCCGCAGGAGGATGCGCTAAACCACGTCACAAAGATCACGGACAGCAGTTGGGGCCAGGAATCGAGCGATCACTGGGGAACGCTCAGTGTCGATGTCGATGGCGGGGCGGTGACGCGGCCTGTACCTTCCGCGACGGGTGATTACCGGTTGTTTTATGCGGGCGTTCGCGATGTTCTACTGGGAAACTCAACCGCGGCTCCGGTGCCGCCTGCGGAAGCCTGGCGGGTTGCACGGGTACTCGAGTGGGCGAAACAAAGCTCTGAGCAGCATCGCGATGTCGAATGCGACTGGAGCGGCGAACCGGCCTGATTAATCTCCAAGCTCTGCCGTTTCCTTCTCCGCGATTTGTTTTTCCGCGAGCGGCACCCAGAATCGGAACGTGCACCCATGCTCCGGGTTGCTTTCCACAGTAATGTCGCCACCGTGCGCCAGCATGATGGCGCGGGCGATGGCGAGTCCCATGCCGGTTCCCTTACCCAGCTTTGCACCTTTCTTGCCGCGATAGAACTTCTCGAAGATATGCGGCAAGTCGACCTTGTCAATGCCCGGGCCGTTGTCCTCCACTTCAAATTCGAGCCTACCCTCCACGCGGCGGCTGCGCAGCACAATGCGGCTTTCAGGCGGAGAATACAGGGCGGCGTTCTCAATCAGGTGGCGAAACACCCTCCCCAGCAGCTTGGCATCGAACCACACAGGTCTGTCCGGTTCCTGGACCATCAGCGTAACCTGGTGCCGCCCGAGCGCTGTGTGCGACCCTTCCACCGCATGTTCAAGCAGTGTGCGAGTATGCCGCGGCGCCGCCTGCACCTTGAGTACGTTGGCGTCGAGTTCCGCCATCTCCACGGCCTCACCGATCAGGGCATCCAGGTGCGCGGATTCCTCATCGACCACCGTTGCCAATTCCCTGCGCAAGGCATCGTCGAGCCCTTCATTCTGCGTGAGGGTTGTCGCCGCCGCACGTATCGAGGTCAGCGGCGTGCGCAGTTCATGCGTGAGCGAATCGATGAGCGCGGCACGCAGCCGTTCGCCCTCGCGCGAAGCTTCCATACGCGCGGTGGCCTCAATCGCGGTAGCCCGGGTCAGGGCGATCCCCACCTGCGCGCAGACTGCCGTTGCGACCTCGCGCGACAGGCTTGCGGGCCGCCATGCCATTGCTCCCACTGTGCGCATTCCCACCATCAGCGCGTGAGCCTCAAATTCATCCTGTGCCGCAAGATCGGCGTGTGCGCCGCCGGTCACCTCGCGCAGATTTGCCTTGAAGAGTTCGGGCAACTCTAAGACCGTCGAGACAAACTGGTCGTGATCCTGCACGTACAGCACCACGCCCTCGAGCGCAAAGGTTTTTGCCACAAGCGAAGGCAGATCGCGAATGAGCCCCGCTGCGTCCTCATGGAGGATCATCTCCTGGCTCAGCAGATAGAGGCGCTCGACGTCTTCACGGCGCTGTTCAGCCTGTTCCTTCTGCTTCCGCGCGCGCTCGGCAACGCGCCCAGCCACCAGCGAACTCACCGCAAAGGTCAGCATCGATACGCCCTCCTGCGGCCCCGCAAGAATGAAGGTATGCAGCGGGGGCAGAAAGAAATAGTCGAACGAGACTGCGCAAAGCAGCGCGCTATACAGAGAGATGACCAACCCGGCCTGCGTGGCGGTTACGACCACGACTACCAGGAAAACCATCCCTGCCGTAGTTGCGCGCGCACCGGCCATCTCGAGGGCCACCGTGGTGATCACCGCTGCCATCGTGGCGCCCAGCCACTGCAGATAGTGTTGCGGCTTGGGTGTCAGTTGCATGCCGGTCTCATCCGGAATGATACTCGGCCCGCCCGATGATGTAAGCTTCGGGTGGAAGAAGAACAGAAATGGCCGGCAGAATCCTCGTCATCGATGACGAACCGCAAATCACCCGCGTACTGCGCGCTGCGTTGTCAGCGCAGGCGTTTGATGTCCGCACCGCCAATGATCCTGAAGAAGGCCTTCGTATCTTTGCGGAGTGGCCGCCTGACCTGGTCATTACCGACCTGATGATGCCGGGCCTCAGCGGCGTTGAGGTAGCGCGCACCATCCGTACCACATCCTCGACCCCAATCCTTGTGCTTTCGGTGCGCGATCACGAGCGCTCGAAGATTGAGGCGCTCGACTCGGGCGCCGACGACTACGTTACGAAGCCCTTCAGTATTCAGGAACTTCTTGCGCGGGTCCGAGCTCACATGCGGCGTTCGCCCGAACGCACGGAGTCGGCGATTGTCGCCGGAGATTTTGTAATAGATGCCTCGGCGCACAGCATCCAGGTAATGGGGAAACCCATCCACCTCACGCCCAAGGAATTCGAGCTCCTGCTTCATCTCGCGCGCCACGCCGGCAAGGTGATTACCCATCGCGCCCTGCTCACCGCGGTTTGGGGAGCCCAGTCTGCACACCAGCCTGAGTATCTGCGCGTATTTGTCGGTCAGCTCCGCAAGAAACTGGAAGCTGAAACCGGCAAGCAATTCATCCAGACCGAGCCTTGGGTCGGATACCGCTTCGTGCCCGAAGGTTTCGCGGGAAAAGAAGAGTAGCAGCGGCTCTTTGTCCTTGTATTTGAGACATTTGGACGGGATCCTGATCCATCTTTATGTTTTCTTTAGGTTTCCCTTCGCCGAACGCAACGCCCCCACCAGCAAAATCGATTTTGGAATCAAGCGCGCCGGCAGCAGTGGCGTGCCGTTTTGAATCGAGGGACCTCGCATGCAAGATCTCGTCATGCTCTTATTCACCGCAATCTTCTTTGCCGCGGCCTTTCTCTACGTCAAGGCCTGTCAGAAGTTGAGGTAAGCCATGGACCTTATCACCGTAGTGGCACTCCTGCTTTCGGTCCTGTTGCTCGTTTACCTCACAGTCTCCCTGCTCTACCCGGAGAAGTTCTGACATGACTGCCAATGGCTGGTTGCAATTTGCTATCTTTTCGATCGTTCTGCTTCTGACCGTGCGTCCCGTTGGTCTCTATATCGCACAGGTGATGGAGCGCAGGAGAACCTGGCTTGATCCAGTTCTGCATCCGATCGAGCGCCTGATCTACAAGGCCTGCGGGGTCCAGGCCGATCACGAGATGAACTGGCGCGAATACGCGTTCGGCGTGCTCGGATTTTCTGCGGTGAGCCTTTTGCTTACCTACGGGATCGAGCGCCTCCAGGCCGCGATCAAGCTGTGGAATCCTCAGGGGCTCGCTGCTGTTGTTCCCAATCTTGCGTGGAATACGGCCGCAAGTTTCACGACCAACACCAACTGGCAGTCGTACACGCCTGAGTCCACCATGAGTTATCTGACGGAGATGGCGGGACTCGCCACGCACAACTTCTTCTCCGCAGCCGTCGGCATCGTTGTCGCGATCGCCCTCGTTCGCGGTATCAAGCGGACAACTTCCGGCACCATCGGCAACTTCTGGGTCGATACCACCCGCACGCTCCTCTACATCCTGCTCCCCGGATCCATCGTGTATGCGCTGCTGCTTGTCGGCCAGGGCGTACCGCAGAATCTGCATGCCTACACCGTAGCCCACACAATCGAGGGTCAGACACAGACCATTGCGCAAGGCCCCGTTGCATCGCAGGAAGCCATCAAGATGCTGGGCACTAACGGCGGCGGATTCTTCAATGCCAACAGCGCTCATCCGTTTGAAAATCCCACACCGTTCTCGAACTTCCTGCAGATCCTCTCCATCTTCATCATTCCCGCCGGCCTCACCTACACGCTCGGTCGCATGACCGGCTCACCGGGCCACGGATGGGCAGTCTTTGCTGCGATGTACGTTCTGTTCGCAGCCGGATTTACCACCGTGTACTGGGCCGAGGCTCACCCGCATCCGCTGATTCACGGCGCCTTGCAAACCGCAACGGCCACAGCGCCTGGCGGCAACATGGAGGGCAAGGAGGTTCGCAACGGCATCACCGAGAGCGCCCTCTTCGCCACTATCACCACGGATGCCAGTTGCGGCGCGGTGAACGGTGTCCATGACAGCTTCACCGCTCTCGGAGGCATGGTTGTTCTCACCAACATCATGCTGGGAGAAGTGATCTTCGGTGGCGTCGGCTCCGGGCTTTACGGAATGCTGATCTTCGTCGTTCTCGCTGTCTTCATTGCGGGACTGATGGTGGGTCGCACCCCCGAGTACCTTGGCAAGAAGATCGAAGCGTACGACGTGAAGATGGCCATGCTCTACGTGCTCATCTTTCCCCTGATCATTCTCAACCTCACGGCGGTCTTTGTTCTTTCTTCGAAGGTTGGATTGGCGGCGCTCACCAATAGCGGACCGCACGGACTCACGGAGATTCTCTATGCGTTCACATCGGGCGCCGGCAACAATGGCTCGGCCTTTGCCGGCCTGAATATTCCTGCAAATGCCACCACGCAATTGTGGTACAACATCGCACTCGGTTTCGACATGCTGGTTGGCCGCTTTCTCATGCTCATTCCGGTACTCGCAATGGCAGGAAACCTCGCCCAGAAGAAGAGCGTTCCGCCTTCGCCCGGAACGTTCCCGGTTAACACCTCGCTGTTTACTGTCCTGCTCGTCGGTGTGGTAATGATTCTCGGCGCTCTCACTTTTTTCCCGGCGCTTAGTCTGGGACCGATCCTCGACCATCTGCAACTGAAATCCGGACAGCTTTTCTGAGGAGATCTGACATGAATTCTTACGGCAAATTCAATTCTCCCGCTCAAGCTGAAGCTCATTCGGATTCAGGAATGTCTTCCATTGAGCCCGCCTCATCCTCCGCGCTGCCGCCCGAGCACCACGAACATCGCAAAAAGAAATCCACGCCGGGCCTCCTGGAGCAAAAGAGCCTTTGGAACACCGAGATCATCGGACAGGCTCTGATTGACGCATTCCGCAAGCTCGATCCGCGCTGGATGGTCAAGAACCCCGTGATGTTTGTTGTTGAAGTCGGCAGTGTTCTCACCACGGCACTGCTGATCGAAAACACCATTCAGCATAGCGTAGGGTTCGGATTCAATCTCCAGATCACGCTCTGGCTCTGGTTCACGGTGCTGTTTGCCAACTTCGCAGAAGCCATGGCAGAGGGCCGCGGCAAGGCGCAAGCCGATACCCTCCGCAAGGCCAAAGGCGAGACCATCGCGCAACGGTATACCGACTCAGGTGCCCTCGAACAAGTTGCCAGTGGCCTCCTCCGCGCCGGCAACATCATCTATGTACCCGCCGGCCACTACATCGCAGGCGACGGCGAAGTGATCGAAGGCGTGGCCTCGGTCGACGAATCCGCCATCACCGGCGAGTCTGCCCCCGTCATTCGCGAAGCCGGTGGCGACCGCTCCGCCGTCACAGGCGGAACAAAGGTCTTGTCGGACTGGGTGAAGATCCGTATCACTTCGAATCCCGGCGAGACGTTCCTTGACCGAATGATCGCGTTGGTCGAAGGCGCAACCCGGCAGAAGACGCCGAATGAGATTGCGTTGTCGATTCTGCTTTCGGGCCTCACGATCGTCTTTCTGCTCGCGGTTGTCACCCTGCAGCCGTTCGCGATTTATTCGAAAGCGCCGCAGACGGTCTTCGTGCTGGTCTCGCTGCTGGTCTGCCTGATTCCAACCACGATCGGCGGTCTTCTCTCCGCGATCGGCATCGCCGGCATGGATCGCCTCGTCCAGTACAACGTGCTCGCCATGAGTGGCCGCGCGGTAGAAGCAGCCGGTGACGTGAATACGCTGCTGCTCGACAAGACCGGCACCATCACGCTGGGCAATCGCCAGGCCACTGAATTCATCCCCGCACCCGATGTGACGGCGGAACGGCTGGCCGATGCAGCACAACTTGCATCGCTATCTGACGAGACGCCGGAGGGCCGGTCGATTGTCGTGTTAGCCAAGGAGAAGTACAACCTGCGCGGCCGCGATCTCGGAGGCATTCACGCCGAGTTCGTTCCCTTCTCCGCCCAGACACGCATGAGCGGCGTGAATCTGCCCGGAATGCGCATTCGCAAAGGCTCTGCGGACGCGATCGCCCGCTTTCTCGAAGATCAGGGATCGTCGTTGCCGAGGAAGGTCCGCGATGCTGTTGAAGAAATCTCGCGAGCTGGCGGCACACCGCTGGTGGTCGCAGAGAACTCTTCCGCGCTCGGCGTGATCTATCTCAAGGACATCGTGAAGGGCGGACTCAAGGAGCGTCTTGCGCGTCTCCGTGCCATGGGTATTCGCACCATCATGATCACCGGCGACAATCCGCTGACCGCCGCCGTGATCGCGCGTGAGGCTGGCGTTGACGATTTCCTCGCCGAAGCCAAGCCCAAGGACAAGATGGACCTGATCAAGCGCGAACAGGCCAAGGGCAAGCTTGTCGCCATGACGGGCGACGGCACCAATGACGCGCCCGCACTGGCGCAGGCCGATGTGGGTGTGGCCATGAACTCCGGCACGCAGGCCGCCAAGGAAGCCGGCAACATGGTCGACCTCGACTCCAACCCGACGAAGCTCATCGAGATTGTCGAGATTGGCAAGCAGTTGCTGATGACGCGCGGCGCGCTCACCACCTTCTCCATCGCCAACGACGTGGCCAAGTACTTCGCCATCATCCCGGCAATGTTTTCCGTCGCCTTCCCGGTGCTGAATGCGCTCAATATCATGCACCTGCATTCGCCGCAATCCGCGATTCTATCGGCCGTCATCTTCAACGCTGTCATCATCGTGGCGCTCATCCCGCTTGCGCTGCGCGGCGTGAAGTACGAACCCAAAGCTGCCGAGGCACTACTGCGGCGCAACCTGCTCATCTACGGTGTCGGCGGCGTCATTATTCCGTTCATCGGCATCAAGGCCATTGATTTGCTCCTCGTGGCTATGCACCTGGCGTAAGGAGATCTGAACATGCACGCAACTACAACACTGGCGTCACCTGCACAGAGCCACACTGCCACCGTAACGCACTCGGTTTGGGGCACGTCGATTCGTTTCACGATTCTGACCACCCTTCTGTTTGGCATTGGATATCCACTCGTCGTGACAGGAATCGCAGGCGCAATGTTTCCACACAAAGCCGCGGGCAGCCTCATCCTGAAGAACGGCCAGGTCATCGGCTCGGAACTGCTGGCACAGAGCTTCACCTCGGACCGCTATTTCCACCCGCGTCCCTCGGCTGCGGGCAACGGATACGACGCGACCTCCTCCGGCGGATCGAATCTCGCCCAGTCCAACGCGAAGCTGGTACAGCGCATCCAGGGCGACATCGACAAGCTCGCCACGGAGAATCCCGGCCACCCGGTTCCTATCGACGCCGTTACGACCTCGGGTTCCGGCCTCGATCCCGACATCACGCCAGATAATGCCAACTTTCAGGCTCCCCGCATTGCCAAGGCTCGCGGCGTGTCTGAAGATCAAGTTCATCAGCTTATCCAGCAGCACACCGCGGGCCGCACGCTAGGGGTGTTAGGCGAGCCGCGCGTCAACGTCCTCGAACTCAATCTGGCACTCGACAATCTGTCCAGGTAACTTCCGTAGGCTTCCCGTGAAAATAGGGGAGGATCAAAAGTCCTCCCCGCCTTTTTCTTCCGCCTCAGCCTCTCTGCCCGGCCTCGCCATTCGACAAGCCTTCCCCCGCGAAATATCATCTTCTTTCATACTTCGCTCGCTCAATAGGTTTCGCGGATGCGCGCATCACTCTTCATCACCTGCTACAACGACACGCTCTTTCCTGAAACCGGGCGAGCAGTGGTGCAACTGCTGGAGCGGCTCGGAGTGCAGCTCGATTTTCTTCCTGCGCAAACCTGCTGCGGACAGATGCACGCCAACACAGGCTTCCGCACCGAAGCTTTCTCGCAAGCCAAACGATTCGTTCAGCTCTATCGTGACGCTGAATGCGTAGTAATTCCTTCCACCTCTTGCGTCGCAATGATTCGCGATCAGTATCGCGGCCTGTTTGAGGAAATGGGGAATGAAGATCTGCGACATCTCTTTTCCACACTGCTGCCGCGCGTATACGAACTAAGTGAATTTCTCATCGATAAGCTCGGCGTGGAAGACGTGGGAGCATACTTCCCGCATCGCGTCACCTACCACGCCAGTTGTCATGGGCTGCGCGGGCTGCACGTTGGGGATCGGCCATTTCGCCTGCTGAGTAAAGTAAGGGGACTTGAACTGATTCCACTCGCAAACCTCGACCGCTGCTGCGGATTCGGTGGAACATTCTCCATCAAGAACGCCGAGGTTTCCACGGCCATGCTCGATGCCAAGCTCGGAGACATGCTTGCAACCGGCGCAGAGTATTGCACTGCGCTCGATAACAGTTGCCTGATGCATCTCGGCGGCGCAATGCATCGCCAGAACAAGAGGCTTCAGACCATCCATCTTGCCGGCATCCTGGCAGGAACTGAAGAGCATCCACACGGTGCGAACCGATGAGCACGCCGATTCGCAACAGTGCTCCAATAATGGATCCGCGTATTGCGCCGCCGTTCCCCACTGCGGCTCTGCCGATTCTGCAGAACGCCCAGCTCCGCAAAAATGTCGCCCATGCCACGGATGTGATCCAGGCCAAACGCAATCACCTCGTTGCGGAAAAAAAGGATTGGCAGGAGCTGCGCAATGCAGCTTCAGCGATCCGAGCGCATGCGCTCGCGATCCTCGGCGCATACCTTGAGCAGTTCGAAACCAGTTGCACCGCGGCGGGCGGAACGGTCCACTGGGCCAGAGATGCGGCTGAGGCCCGCGCCATCATCATCGGAATTCTGCGCGAAGAAAATGCCACCGAGGTCATCAAGATCAAGACTATGACTTCGGCTGAAATCCAGCTCAATCCAGCGCTGGAAGCGGCCGGCATCCACGCCATTGAGACTGACCTCGCAGAACTGATCCTTCAACTCGGCGACGATGAGCCTTCGCACATCGTAGTCCCCGCACTGCACGTCAATCGTCGCCAGGTCCGCGAAATCTTTGCGCGCCGCATGGGGCTCCCGGATCTCGCTGACGACCCGCAGGCCCTCACGGCCGCTGCACGCACCTA
>Ga0209004_1000042_pt1 | contig 34961 bp, 19 predicted proteins | sample TexAe_RefH0_M1_FD_187948 | JGI IMG/M metagenome (GOLD analysis project Ga0209004, IMG submission 187948) | Forest soil microbial communities from Davy Crockett National Forest, Groveton, Texas, USA - Texas A ecozone_RefH0_M1 (SPAdes) (version 2) | ecosystem: Environmental > Terrestrial > Soil >... | reverse complement strand
ACCATATCTATCTCAAGAACCTGGCTGTTCATGATGTCAATGGCGGCGCTCTGAAGAACAAGGACAACGGGTTGGTGGTTGTCGGGCCGAGCAAGCTCGGCGCAGCGTTTGACGATGTTCTGATAGACGGGATCGACGCTGCGCACACGAATCAGTGGGTGGGCATTCTTGTAGGTGGCGGCCCGTTCTATATTCCACCGGACGCATTCATTAACAGCCGCGTAGTCATCCGTAACTCGACTGTGCACGATGTGTACGGCGACGGAATTGTTCTCTTCCGCGATTCGAACAGCTCAATCGAAACAAGCGTCGCGTGGGAGACCGGGAAGCAGCCGACAGAGACGACCGGGACACCGAACGCGATCTGGACATGGACCTGCACCGATTGCACTGTCCAAGACAACGAAGCGTTCCTTACCGACAGCCCTGGCGTGGACGGGGGCGCATACGACATCGACTGGTCGAACACGCGCAATGTGGTCCAGCGCAACTACGCGCATGACACCCAGGGATACTGCTTCGCCGTGTTCGCTGCCGGATACATCACTGCGGACAGCGTAGTACGCGGGAACCTGTGCATCGACAATGGGCTCAGTCCGCGCCTCGCAGCCATGCAGGGCGCGGCATATATAAGCACGTGGAACGGCGGTGTGATCCGCAACCTGCTTATTGAGAACAACACCTTCGTCTGGAATCCGCCGGTGGCATCAGCAGCGGCGCTTGTAGACACTTCTTCAGTTGATGGTGGGTCGATTCGGTTCATCGGGAATCGCATTGAGTCTTCGGCGATATTGTTTTATCGCAGCAACGCCAACTTCGCGCCCTCGGGCAATCATTATCGATACACCGGCACATACGATCCACGATTCACGCTTGGCGATCACAAGGACGCTTCGTTAGCTGACCTTCAGGCTGCTGGAGTCGAAACGGGCAGCATATTGAATAGAGGCGCTTCCGGTTCTCCGGTCACAAAAGCGCTTCGACTTGATGCAACGCTCGCTTTCACTTTGGGTGCTGACGGGCTTCTGGCTCCGGATGCACGTGCACAATTGGTCGTTCTTCGCAGCGTTGCCGCTCAATATGGTCCCGAATCGCTTTCGGTGAACGTACATCTTGCCTCGAGTTCTGCTTCGCCAGCGCAACGACTCGCACGGGCAAATGCATTGCTCGACCTCAATGCCACGTCGATCCATTTCGACGAAGATGGCCGGGATGCGGGAACGATTCGCGTGCTTACTGCGGATGGACGTCTGCTGGAAGAGTGGGATGGCTTTCAGAATGCGGCCGTGCTTGGCGGAACTGTGCGCGCTCATCTCGGTGCGCCGCGTTACAGTCGTATGGCAGTGAAACCGAATGGAGAGCAGAATCGATGAATGTTCATAGGTGTGGTTCGAAAATCGTCCTGCTCGCATTGGGTTTGTGTGCGGGTGCCGGCATGGCGCTCGTTTCGCGGGCGCAAAGTGAACCGCCAAAACCGGCTTTGCAAGCGCCGATCTCCGTCTATAACAACTGGTCTTCCTACGACGAGCTCTCAGACAATATTCCGCTTACTGAATCGCTGGCCATGCGAGAGTTAGACGAACTATTGCGATTGAAGAGGGCTGGAGTCCGATTTGATTACTACATGATGGATGCGTTCTGGTTTGCTCCGGATGGCGGCTATCGGACATGGCGCACGCAGAGTTGGCCCAACGGTCCTGACGCCTGGATTCGCAACTGCCAGGTCAATGGTGTGAAACCTGGGCTCTGGTTCAGCACCAACACGCTGGTGAAGATTCAGGCCGCACCCGCCTGGAAAGATTCGCTCAACAAAGACGGAACGGCGATGTCGCTTTTTGAGGGTGGATTCCTGCCGGATTTCATGAGCGCCCTGCAGTACTGGTACGACCACGGCATACGGATGTTCAAGTTTGATTTTGTGGATATGACTGCGGCAACTCCGGCCTCCGCTGCCAAACTCAGCAAGTCCGAAATCAAAGAACGCAATGCGACCGCATTGCGCGATGCCCTGCGTGCTTTTCGCGAAAGGAATCCAGAAGCGGTTCTGATTGCATTCAACGGATTCGGCGGAGATTTGGACAACACCTTCCAGCATCTACCATTCCACGATTCCACGGACCTTCGCTGGCTCGAAGTTTTCCAGATGCAGTACACCGGGGATCCACGACCATCCGACATTCCCGAGGAGAATTTCTGGCGGTCGATGGATATTTACAGCGATCATATGGTTCGTCGTTTCGAGCAGCTTGGATTTCCGTTGGAACGAATCGACTCCACTGGATTCATGGTCGGCAAAACCGGCACTATCTACTATCGCGGCATGCACGCGTGGAAAGGCGCCTTTCTTCTGATGATGGCGCGTGGAGGGTGGGTAAACACAGTTCACGGCAATCTCGAGTTGATTCAAGGCGAGGATGCAAAGTGGATGGCGCGCGTACAAGTACTATTTTTTGAACTGCAGGCTCTCGGACGCGTTCACACCTTTGGAGGAATTCCTGGTGATGAGGAACCCTATGGGTTTGGCGGCATCACGACGCGCGGTGCGGCATACGTTGCCGTAAATCCGGCGCAAAGGGTCGCTGTCATCACACTTCCTCAATTTTCCTTCAATCAGTCTGTGTTGGGGCCAGGCCGGATTCAATTTCGCGATGCCGGATTTGTGCCAACACTAGCAGGTAACAAACTAGCGCTCGGGCCGGGCCAGATGGCGGTGGTGGGCTATGGGGCATATGCCTCGGCGGCATATAACTTCGGAGTGCAAGAGGATGTAACGATTCCAAACTCCATCGAACCCATCATGGCCCAATTTCATGAAACGGCGCCCAGCACGATCGAGGCTAGCATTCAGCCACCCGCAAATGGTGTCTTGCGCGTGATTATGCGTGAACGCGCTCCCGACGGTTACCTTCGCCGTACCTGGGCCGGCGGCCCGCCCAACGGAGAAAACATGGCTAAAGTTTTCACTATCGAAGCCAAACAGGAGGGCCACGTCATTCCTGTCCATATCAATTACGGCAAAATTGTCTGGAGTGGGATGTCATGGGCAGTGGGCGAGATCGACGCGGGCGACCTCGCGCACGGCCAGCCCGTGATGGTTCGCTTTCACTCAGTCGAGAAAGACCCCGTGAAGTTGGAAGGGGTTGCATATCATGTCGTGTATTAGTTGAATGCGGGCGCGACCGTTGACGACTATGGTTGCTCATTGAGAAACAGATGAAGATCATCACTTGGTTCAATACCCAGAAGCGTCGGATTCGTATTGTGGGCTACGGAGCCATTTCCGCTCTTGTGCTCGCTTCTGCGACATACGGGCAACAGTTTGTACTTCACGATGGGGACACCGTGGTGTTCTACGGAGATAGCATCACGGCGCAGCGTCTTTACACCAAGGACGTAGAAGAGTTTCTGCTCACGCGCTATCCCAAACTGCATGTCACCTTTGTAAACGCAGGCGTTCCCGGCGATAACGTAAACGGCGGTTACGCAGGTACGGTTGCGGAGCGTGTTTTGCGCGACGTTCAGCCGTCCCATCCCACGATGATTAGCGTGATGCTGGGAATGAATGACGGAGGTTGGGGTTACGGACCTCCAGATGTCGACGCAAACTTCCAAAAGGGATATCGTGCACTGTTAGACGCGCTTCATACCGCCGCTCCCAACGCAACACTTACATTGATTTGCCCCACGACCTACGACGAAATCACCCACGGTACGGAGTTTCCCGGCTACGCGCGGGTGATCGACAGGTTTGCAGAGGATGTATCTCAGATTGGACTGCAGCTGCAAGCATCCGGAGACAAGTCCGTCCTGTTCGCCGACTTCAACCGGCCGCTGACAGATGCGCTGCAGCGTGCAAAGACACAATACCCCGAGCTAGCGCCGCTTATCGTTCCAGACCGTATCCATCCTTCTGAAACCGGCCATTGGATCATGGCGGCTGCGTTGCTCTCTGCATGGCATGTGGACCCCATCGTGAGCAGCGTTACAATGAATGCGGCCAGAGCAGAGATTTTAGAAAAGCATCGTGCGACGGTCACGAGTCTTCATCTTGAGCAAGACAACCTTAAATGGTCGCAACAGGACGATGCTCTCCCTCTTCCGCTAGACTTCAATAACGCCATGACCCCAATGCTGCTGGCGATTTCTGATCTTGGCCGCATTGACCAGCAAATTCTACGCATTGAGTCCCTTGCTATCGGCGACTATGACCTCTTGATCGACGGAAGGAAGATTGCTGCGTTCACTAGCGGCGAGTTGCAACATGGCGTCAATTTGGCACTCTTGAAGACGCCCATGGTTGACCACGCACGCGATATCGCCTCACGGGAGGACCAGCGCGTTGCCCTCGATTATGCACGCTTCATACTGAGGGCCGATGTCGAGCAGAGCCCCACATCTGGAAGTGCCGAAGATACCCTGCTGAAGGCCAGTGATGATCTGGCGATGTCGATTCGAAAGGACCTCGATCCGAAGCTATACAGGTTTGAGCTGCGGAAGAAGTAAAAGTCTCAGCAGTCGGGAATAGTTCTCGTTTTCAGTGGACACAGTCAACGCCGTGACGGTTGTGTTGAAGAGAGAGAAGCGTTGCTGTCTTGATTATGGTGTACCTCACAGCCGCCGTTTAGCGGCTGTGAGTGGCTTTCGTACGACGAACCGGTCTATAACTTTCTTTATGGTGTCTTGCGTGGTTGGGTTTATATATCTATATATAAGACTCTCTGCGCTTCATTATCAGGAAGTGGGTCCACTGCGCAGCTCTTCATTCTTCTTCAATAATTCGCACACCAGTCTTTGCAAATCGATCTTTTCCTTTTCGAGGACGAGGATCCGCTCCTGCAGATATCCTGCATCGTCAGGCAAGATAATATCCGTGGCCGTGGACAACCGACCTTTCGAACATCCTATGACGTCGCTGCAACGAGATTTCATAGTCTGCTCCAATGAGGCCACGGCGGGGAGTCGTTCTGATCGCCAGGGCTTCACCTGAGATCTGCCGAGATGCGGAATCTCCCATTATCGAGCTTATCGAAAAGTTCTACACGACTCTGAAACGGGCCCTGGAGCGCGGCGCGGTTATTCAGCCTGTGAATGCCGCCGCGTCTTCGGATTCGTGAATGGCCAGGGCGCCCAATGCATCTGCGACGCCTTTGCCGTATTTCGGGTCAGCCAAACTGCAGTTTCGAACATGTCGATCTTGCACTTCCTTCGAGGCCGGTGCGATGGCTCGCGCTGTGTTCTCGAACAGGCGCTGCTGCTCATCAGGATTCATCATGCGAAAGAGGTCGCCTGGTTGGGAATAGTAGTCGTCGTCATCCTCACGGAAGTCCCACTTGGCGGCATCTCCGTCGATAGCTAAAGGCGGTTCTGCAAAGTCCGGTTGCTGCTGCCATTCTCCGTGACGATTAGGCTCATAGCTGGTGGCTCGCCCGCTGTTGCCGTCCACACGCATGGCTCCATCACGGTGGTAGCTGTGAAATGGACACTTTGGCGCATTGACGGGAATAAGCGGATAGTTCACACCGAGACGATAGCGTTGCGTATCGCCGTAGGAAAAGAGTCTGCCCTGCAACATCTTGTCGGGCGAGAAACTAATTCCGGGAACAACATTTGCGGGCGAGAATGCAGCCTGTTCGACATCAGCAAAAAAGTTTTCGGGATTCCGATTCAGTTCCATGGTGCCAACTTCAATCAACGGGTAGTCAGCATGAGGCCAGACTTTCGTCAGGTCAAATGGGTGAACGCGGTAGGTGTTGGCATCCTCTTCGTTCATGATCTGCACATAGAGCTTCCAGCGCGGAAAATCTCCCTTTTCGATGCTCTCAAACAAGTCGCGTTGATTGCTCTCTCGGTCGCGGCCGATCAACTCTTCAGCCTCAGCATCGGTAAGATTCCGGATGCCCTGCTGTGTCTTGAAGGTGAACTTCACCCAGAAGCGTTTGTTCTCCGCATTGATGAAGCTGTATGTGTGGCTTCCGAAACCATGCATGTGGCGAAATGATTTCGGGATGCCGCGATCGCTCATGATAATGGTGACCTGGTGAAGAGCCTCAGGCAGATTTGACCAGAAATCCCAAGTGCTGTCTGCGCTGCGCATGCCCGTCCTTGGGTCTCTCTTGATGGCGTGATTCAGATCGGGGAACTTGAGTGGGTCACGCAGAAAGAATACCGGCGTATTGTTACCCACAACATCCCAGTTGCCTTCTTCTGTATAGAATTTGAGCGCGAAGCCGCGGATGTCACGCTCCGCATCGGCAGCGCCACGTTCTCCAGCGACGGTTGAGAAGCGCGCGAACATCTCCGTCTTCTTGCCGATCTCGGAGAATATCTTTGCCTTCGTATACTTTGTGATGTCATGCGTCACGGTAAAAGTGCCGAATGCTCCCGCGCCCTTTGCGTGCATGCGCCGCTCCGGAATTACTTCGCGATCGAAGTGGGCCATCTTTTCAATCAGCCAGATATTTTCTAGAAGTGCCGGACCCCGCTTGCCGGCTGTTGCAATGTTCTGGTTGTCATCAACGGGAGCACCAAACGCCGTGGTGAGCTTCTTCAAGGTTTCTATCCTCCTCTATGCACAGTTCCTTGTTGTCCTGGGGAACTCGTCTTGACTTGCGGGCGACGGCTTTTTTGGCGTCGCCACTGGTTAAATCTAAGAATCAGGAAGCGGAGGGCCGGTAATCAGAGCACAGGCGTCGGGCTTGCATTCAGCGATGAATCGTTCGCAAACATAAGCTGTTACCTTGCCGCAGATTGACGCCTGCCTATGCGAGAATCCTCCGAAAAAAAGTCTTTCAGGATATGGGGAAGAACGCTCAAGCATAGACAGGGACGGCTCATACGGCCCGACGGAACTGAATCGATGCTGGCTGCGGCGTGACAACCTCTTCTTTCGAGTTGTTGAGGGGCAAGTAGCGCGATCACCTCGTTCATCGTGTCGGCTATTCGCGTGTGTGGCCGGTGCAGCTTGCGGGTTGCCTTGGCGATCACGTGTGTCAGCAGGAAGCGATTTGAGTCTTGGGCAAGAGCAACCCTAATCAATTCAGCACGCAGGTGGTCCTCCTTGGGATCGTTGGATTCGCTTCAATGCGGCGGATGCGAATGTCCAGATCCGATGCTCAACATTACCCGTGACAGTAGCAGCCATTTAATTGGAGACGCAATTATGTCTTGGTATAAGCAGTCCTGAGAGAGGTTGAGTTCACCTATAGACGCGCTTCGTGAGAATCTGAAGAGGACGGTCTGCAACAGGAACATAGGCGTGTCGAGAAATCGCGGGGGCGAAGCTTGGGAGAGGCAACATCTGTTCCATCGGAAGTGGCCGGCTTGCGAGGCTTGTTCTTCTTGCTCGCCTGTCAATTCAATCTTACTTCCGGCATGCCGAGCCGCTCGGCTGCTCTTACCAGTTCCGCGAGGGAGTTGGCCTCCATCTTGCGCATAACGTTTCCGCGATGAATCTTCACCGTGATTTCACTTATGCCAACGTCAGCGGCTATTTGCTTGTTTAGCAGTCCAGAGACAACCAACTGCATGACTTCGCGTTCTCGCGGGGTGAGCGAATCAAACCTGCGGTGGAGATTTGCCAGTTCCTCTGTCTCTTGGCGCTCGGCATAAGCCTTTTCGATCGAAAGCTTGACCGCACTAAGAAGGTCGGTCGGGTCGACTGGCTTTGTGAGGAATTCCATCGCGCCTGCCTTGATGGCCTGTACCGACATGCGAATATCGCCGTGGCCGGTAATGAATATCGTGGGAATATGTATGCCCGCCTTGATCAGCTCTTCCTGCAAGGCTAAGCCACTTTTCCCGGGCAGGCGCACATCCGATATCAGGCAGCCACAGTCATCGGGTCTCCGCGCGAGCAGAAAGTCGCTCGCTGAGGCAAAGAGCTTCACGCGAAATCCGGCAGAGCGCAAAAGACCTTCGAGAGCTTCACGAAGAGAGTCATCGTCTTCCACGACAAAGACTACCGGATCATGTTTGGTCATACTTTGCCTCGAAATTCACGCCCATCGAGAGCTTCCAAGTCCGTCGATTAGATGGGTGCAGCCGTAAAAGAGAACTTGAGAGTCATGCGGCAGCATGATTATTCATTATGATAGAATCCAGTTCTTCGGGACCCAGTCAGGCCGGAAAAATCTCGAAGATCAAGGTATGGTACCGATGGCGGACGCCTCTGATTCTCATCGCTCGGCCTCGAATAGATCGAATACTGGTTCCAGCCCAAAAACGGCTTCCGAGCCGCCCATCGTCTTTGTATTAGATGACGATCAGAATGTGCGGGAGGCACTATCCGGACTTCTATCCTCCGTTGGACTGCAAGTTTCGTCGTTTGAATCCGCGGCGGAATTCCTGAGGGCGATAGGGATCCGTTCTCCTTCCTGCTTGGTTCTGGATCTGCAGCTGCCAGATGGAAGTGGCTTGGAACTTCAGCGGGAACTTGCGAAGATCAATGGACCGCCTATCGTCTTTATCTCCGGTTATGGCGACATCCCGTCTTCAGTGCGGGCAATCCGGGCAGGTGCAATCGAATTTTTGCCGAAGCCTTTCAGCGACAACGAATTACTAGAGGCAGTCGATAAGGCTATCGCCCAGGATCGGAAGGCGCGACAAGACAAGGAAGATCTTGCAAGATTGCGAGAGTCGTACGCGCTACTCTCGGCGAGGGAACGCGAGGTTTTGCCGTTGATAGTCGCAGGTCTCACCAATAAGCACAGTGCTGAGAGGCTGGGGATTGCCGAGATTACACTCCAGGTTCACCGAGCACAGATCATGCGGAAGATGGCCGCGAGATCAGTGCCCGACCTGGTGAGAATGGCAAGCAAGCTGGGAGTCATTCGGAGTTAAAAATACCTATACGAAGACATAGTTGGAAAACTCTACAATCACATCTAGAGTGAAGCGGAGTGGGGTAACGCTTGATTAGCCCTGCACATCAAATCGTAGTTGTCGTCGACGACGACTCCCAGGTTAGGGATGCTGTCGAGGGCCTTTTGAAGTCGGCCGACTTCAGCCCAGTCGCTTTTTCTTCTGCCGAAAGCGCCCTTGAATCAGAGCTCCTTGCCCGATCCAAGTGTCTGATTACCGACGTGCGTCTACCGGGAATGCAAGGTCTCGATCTTCAGCGCCGGGTGAATGCTGCTTATCCAAAGTTGCCGGTGATCATCATTACGGGCCATCTTGACGACCAGATAAGGCAGTCCGCACTCTCCGATGGAGCTACCGCGGTGCTTTATAAACCCCTTAATCCAGATGTTTTGCTCCAGGCTATCCACGTTGCAATCGCCAATTCCAAAGAGGTCATGTAAGGCTAGTTCCACTAGAATCATGCTGGACTTGCATTAGATTTCATGGGTCATCTCATCGCCGAAGATCAGGCGTGTTGCATTGCAGCGCCGAAACCGTTGGAACCAATCTCAATTCCTGGAGCGGTCAAATCGGCAGCAGATGCGCCGATCAGGTTAAAGGTACTGCTGCTTGGCAGGAATACTCTAAAGCACGTCGCAGATCCCTTCTCGCGGCGAACGCTGCGAAACGAGATGCTGCCTTCATATTTCTGCACAATGCCTTTGCTGATCCAAAGCCCCAGACCTGTGCCTTTTGTGGACTTGGTACTGAAGAACGGCTCGAAGAGCTTATGCGAATCCTGCGGATTGACTCCGACACCTGTGTCTACGATGGAGACGCTGATCCCGCGACGTTTTGATTGCCAGTCATAGGCCTCTCTGACGGTAAGCCGCAAATCTCCGCCGCTCGGCATGGCCTGGATCGCATTGCCTATCAGATTCAAAAAGACCTGACGCAGTTCGACGGGGAACCCGTGAACCATACCGGGTGTTAAGTATCTCTTGCGCAATCGAATGTGACTGGTGTGGATCTGGCGCTCCTGCAGTCCAACGACATCGTCAAGCAACTCGGTAAGCATCACCGCAATCGGCGTTTTCGACTCGCGATAAAAACTGAGTGTCTGCCGTGTAATATGCGCGACCCGCTCCAGCTCCTGCTCGGCCATGGCGGCGCAGTGCCGTGCCTCGTCATCCAGCGAAGGATGATTGCGAATCAGGAAAAAGATATTGGTGATGGCGGCAAGAGGATTGTTGATTTCGTGTGCGATGATTCCCGCCACGCGGCCCATCGCCGCCAGTTTTTCGGTTTCTCGCAGTGCATCTTCGGCCAGCTGCTGAGCGGTGATGTCACGATTCACTTCAAGAATCGCGTCACCCTCATGATTCATAATTTTCCTGGATGCGACAATCAGGTCCGATCCGTCTTTCTTCTTCTGAAACAGGTTTCCTTGCCATACCTTTCGATCGCGCAGTGCGGCATCGATCTCTTCACGCGGTATCGGGAAGGCAGTACGCAAGACTGAGTGAATGTCTTTGCCAAGAATCTCATCGTGACGCCAGCCATAGAGATGCTCAGCTCCTGCATTCCAAAAGAGCACTTCGCCATTGAGTCCGCGTTCCATGATCGCTTCAGTGGCCAGATCCAGCAATTCTGCACGTGTTCGGAACTGTTCTTCTCGACGCCGCAGTTCGTCAGTGCGCTCTGTGACGCGCTGTTCCAGCTGATTATTCAACGTCTCGAGCATGCGGGTCTTGCGATGCAGCTCGACGAAGATGCTGATCTTCGCTCGCAGCACCTCCGGCACGACAGGAACGGAAATATAGTCAACAGCGCCGCTGCGATAACCCTGAATCTTGTCGGAGTCAGTGAGGTGAACACCGGAGATGAAGATGATCGCAGTCTTCTGGAATCGTGGGTGCTGGCGGATCACGTCGGCCAATTCGAATCCATCTAGATCGGGCATACTCACATCCATCAACACTACCGCAACATCGTTCTTCAGCAGGATATTCAGTGCTTCGCTGGCTGAGGTAGCCTTGATCAGGTTTTCACCCAGGTCCGCAAGAATCACCTCATAGCTCAGGAGTTTGGCCGGCTGGTCATCGACCATCAGGATGTTGACTTTTGTGTCTGCGATCATCTGGTTCTCTCCAAGCCCTCTGCCGCGCGCAGCTAGCGATGCAGCCACATGCGCAGAGCGGAAAGCAGCTGTTCAGTGTTAACCGGTTTAGCAAGATATTCCGAGGCCCCGGCCTCAAGACATCTCTCGCGATCGCCTTTCATGGCTTTTGCGGTTAGCGCAATGATGGGCAGGCGGCGCAGGGCTGAATTCTGTCGAATGACTTGCATCGTTTCGTATCCGTCCATCTCGGGCATCATAATGTCCATCAGGACAATTGCCAAATCGGGCGTGGTCTCAATGGTTTCAATCGCTTCGCGTCCCGTGCCTGCGGAAAGGACGGTCATGCCGCGCCGCTCCAGGACGCTGCTGAGCGCGAAAATGTTGCGCACGTCGTCGTCGACCACGAGCACCTTGCGCCCCGCGAGTGCTTCATCGGACTGGTGCAGACGATCGATCATGTTTTGCTTTGCTTCCGGCAGTTCTGAAACAACGCGATGGAGAAACAGGGCAGTCTCATCGAGAAGGCGCTCAGGAGACTCAACGTCCTTCACGACTACACTGCGGGCCAGGGTGTGCAACTGTGCATCCTCCTCGGCTGATAGCTCTCTTCCGGTAAAGACAACGACCGGGAGATCTTGCAGCGCGGGAATGCTCTTGATTTGTTCAAGCACATCGAAGCCCGACATGTCGGGTAGGCGAAGATCGAGCACGATGCAATCGTACACATTGCGAGTGAGAGCCTCAAGCGCTGCCGAACCGGTGCCGATGACGTCGATATCGATATCCTCATGCCAGAGCAGTTCGCGCGTACTCAACTGCTCCGCGGGATTGTCCTCGACTACCAGCAGTCTCTTGCGCCGCGGCTGCGAGTACTCGCGAATTCGCGCCAATGCTGCGTTCAATTCATCTGTTGAAGTTGGCTTGGTGACAAAGGCAAAGGCCCCCCGGGACAGGCCATGACGCCGGTCTTCGTCGAGAGTGAGCATCTGCACGGGGATATGCCGTGTTTTCGGGTCCTGCTTCAGGTGGTTCAGAACTGTCCACCCGAGCATGTCTGGAAGCGTGACGTCGAGAGAGATCGCCGTGGGACGATACTCGCGTGCCAATGACAGGGCTTCAGTTCCCGTCATTGCGACGAGCACCTTGAAACCTTTATCGCGCGAAAGATCGCAGAGGACGCGCGCATAGTGCGGATCGTCTTCGACGATCAATAGCACCGCGTCGCCTTCTTCCAAGGACTTGCGGTCGTCCTCGATTCGTGCCTCCTGCTCGGCGACGGCGACGTTTGAAAGAAACATCGGGACTGTGACCGTCCCTCTCTCTCTTTCGGTTTTGACAACGCTAGGCACTGCCGGACCTACGTAGGTCTGGGGAAGATAGAGCGTGAAGGTACTGCCTTTGCCGGGCTGGCTCCGGAGCTGAATTTCGCCGCCTAACAGATTCGCGAGTTCGCGGCTGATGGCGAGGCCGAGGCCTGTTCCGCCGTACTTGCGGCTCGTCCCTGCATCCGCCTGCTGAAAGGCCTCGAAGATGATGCGCTGTTTTTCCGGCGGAATTCCGATACCTGTGTCGGAAACCTGGAACGCGATAACTGAACCAGCACCGCTGAGAATCGGGTGATCGGGTGTCCATCCACTTGCCGCCGATGAAACTGAGAGCTTCACTGTACCCTGTTCGGTGAACTTGAACGCATTCGACAAGAGGTTTTTCAATACCTGTTGCAGGCGCTTCGAGTCGGTGACCAGACTGCGGCCCATGCGCGGGTCGTTCATAACATCGAAAGTTAGCCTGCGATTTTCAGCTTCGTGACGGAACGGCCGTGCCACCGTGTCAAGCAGCATGCCGAAGAAGACTTCCTCCGCCTCGACCGACACGGTGCCCGACTCAATCTTCGATAGATCGAGAATGTCGCTGATCAGATTCAGCAGGTCGGTGCCGGCGCCGTGAATGGTGCGTGCAAACTCAACCTGCTTCGCATTCAAGCTGCCATCCGGGTTCTCAGCGAGTTGCTGGCCGAGCACCAGGATGGAGTTAAGTGGTGTACGCAATTCGTGCGACATGTTGGCAAGGAACTCGGATTTGTATTTTGAAGTCAGAGCCAGTTCGCGGGCTTTTTCTTCCAGAGCGCGGCGTGCCTGCTCGATCTCCTGGTTCTTGCGCTCTACCTCGTAGTTCTGTTCGGCAAGCTGCTGCGCTTTCTGGGCAAGTTGCTCGTTGGTCTGCTGCAATTCTTTCTGCTGCGTCTGCAACTCGGTTGCCAACTGCTGCGACTGCTTCAACAAGCCTTCGGTCTGCATTGTGGCTTCAATGGAGTTCAGCACGATGCCAATGGACGAAGTCAGTTGCTCGAGGAATGAGAGATGCGATGCGGTGAATGCGCTCAAGCTGGCGAGCTCGATGACCGCCTTGACGCGATCCTCAAACAAGACCGGCAATACAATCACGTTCTTTGGAACCGCTTCGAACAATCCTGAACGAATTGGTGCAGTTGTCTTCGGCAGTTCCGCGATCAGCATGCGCCGCTTCTCCGCTGCGCATTGTCCGATCAGGCCCTCACCGAGGCGTACTTCCTTGAGATAGCCCTCAGGCGTGTCGGCATAGGTGGAGAGCAGGACGAGGCTTCCTTCAGAGTTTGCCGAGTCTCCGCCCATCTGATAGATCACGCCCTGCTGTGCGTTGATCAATGGAGCAAGTTCCGAGAGCAGCATTCTTCCCACAGTGACCAGATCGCGTTGGCCTTGTAACATGCCCGTGAAACGCGCCAGGTTCGTCTTCAACCAATCCTGCTCGGTGTTGCGGTCGGTGGTGAGGCGAAGGTTATCAATCATCGTGTTGATGTTGTCCTTCAGCTCTGCCACTTCGCCGCGCGCCTCCACCTGGATTGAGCGCGTCAAGTCGCCCTTGGTCACGGCGGTCGCCACTTCGGCGATTGCACGTACTTGGTTAGTAAGGTTGTCGGCCAGCAGGTTCACGTTCCCGGTCAAGTCTTTCCACGTACCGGCAGCACCGGGCACGTTGGCCTGACCGCCGAGGCGTCCTTCAACGCCGACTTCGCGAGCCACCGTTGTCACCTGATCTGCGAACGTTGCGAGCGTGTCCGTCATGTTGTTGATGGTCTCGGCGAGAGCTGCCACTTCGCCCTTTGCGTTTACTGTGAGCTTTTGGTTCAAAGCACCGTTGGCGACGGCGGTCACCACTTTCACAATGCCGCGCACCTGTTCGGTGAGGTTGGCCGCCATTACGTTGACGTTGTCGGTGAGATCTTTCCATGTACCGGCGACACCGGGCACCATCGCCTGGCCGCCGAGCTTGCCGTCGGTGCCGACTTCGCGTGCCACGCGCGTTACTTCGGCAGCGAAAGCATTCAACTGATCCACCATCGTGTTGATGGTGTCTTTCAACTCGAGAATTTCGCCCTTTACATCGACGGTGATCTTGCGGCTCAAGTCACCGCGGGCCACGGCCGTAGTGACTTCGGCGATGTTTCTCACTTGTGCCGTCAGGTTGCCGGCCATCGAGTTGACCGAATCGGTCAAGTCTTTCCACGTACCGGCGACACCGGGCACGTTGGCTTGACCTCCAAGGCGTCCTTCTGATCCCACTTCGCGAGCCACGCGCGTTACTTCGGCGGCGAACGAGCGAAGCTGTTCGACCATGGTGTTCAGCGTTTCTTTCAACTGCAGGATTTCGCCGCGCACGTCCACCGTGATCTTGCGGCTCAAGTCACCGTTTGCAATAGCAGTTGCGACCTCGGCAATATTTCTTACCTGCGCCGTCAGGTTGCCAGCCATGAAGTTCACTGAGTCCGTCAGATCCTTCCATGTTCCGGCCACGCCCGGGACCATCGCCTGTCCGCCGAGTTTGCCGTCGGTGCCCACTTCGCGGGCCACGCGCGTCACTTCGCCGGCGAACGCGTTGAGCTGGTCGACCATGGTGTTGATCGTGTTTCTCAGCTCGAGAATCTCGCCCTTCACGTCGACGGTGATTTTGCGGCTCAAGTCGCCGCGGGCCACGGCCGTTGTAACTTCGGCGATGTTTCTGACCTGCGCGGTGAGGTTGCCGGCCATCGAGTTTACTGAGTCTGTCAAATCCTTCCAGGTACCGGCGACACCGGGCACGTTGGCCTGGCCGCCGAGACGACCTTCCGTTCCGACTTCGCGGGCCACGCGCGTCACTTCGCCGGCGAACCGGTTCAGCTGGTCCACCATCGTGTTGATGGTTTCTTTCAGTAGCAGAATTTCGCCGCTCACGTTCACGGTGATCTTCTTGGAAAGGTCGCCGGTTGCAATGGCGGTCGAAACTTCTGCGATGTTTCTTACCTGGCCCGTGAGGTTCGAGGCCATGGAGTTCACTGAGTCAGTCAGATCCTTCCACGTGCCCGCGACGCCTGGGACCTGCGCCTGTCCGCCGAGTTTGCCGTCGGTGCCGACTTCGCGGGCCACGCGTGTTACTTCTCCGGCGAACGCATTAAGTTGATCCACCATGGTGTTCAACGTGTCTTTAAGCTCGAGGATTTCGCCCTTCACGTCGACGGTGATCTTGCGGCTCAAGTCGCCGCGGGCCACGGCTGTCGCTACTTCGGCGATGTTTCTCACCTGGCCGGTGAGGTTGGATGCCATGAAGTTGACGTTGTCAGTCAGATCCTTCCATGTGCCGGCAACACCGGATACCTGCGCCTGTCCGCCGAGTTTGCCGTCGGTGCCGACTTCGCGGGCGACGCGCGTCACTTCGCCGGCGAAGGCGTTGAGCTGGTCAACCATGGTGTTGATGGTGTTCTTCAACTCAAGAATTTCACCCTTCACATCGACGGTGATTTTGCGGCTCAAGTCGCCGCGGGCCACGGCTGTTGTCACTTCGGCGATGTTTCTCACCTGCGCCGTCAGGTTGCCGGCCATGGAGTTCACCGAGTCGGTCAAGTCTTTCCAGGTACCAGCGACGCCGGGGACGTTGGCCTGACCGCCGAGTCGTCCTTCTGTACCGACCTCACGAGCCACGCGCGTTACTTCGCCGGCGAACCGGTTCAGCTGATCCACCATCGTGTTGAGCGTTTCTTTGAGCTGCAGAATCTCGCCGCGGACGTCAACAGTGATTTTGCGAGATAAATCGCCGTTGGCGATGGCGGTTGCCACTTCGGCGATGTTGCGCACCTGGCCGGTCAGGTTGCCGGCCATGAAGTTTACGTTGTCAGTCAGGTCCTTCCAGGTCCCGGCTACACCGGGCACGCTTGCCTGGCCGCCGAGTTTGCCTTCGGTTCCCACTTCGCGGGCTACGCGCGTGACTTCGCCGGCGAATGCGTTGAGCTGATCCACCATGGTGTTGATGGTGTCTTTCAGTTCCAGAATTTCGCCCTTCACGTCGACGGTGATCTTGCGGCTCAGGTCGCCGCGGGCCACGGCGGTTGTTACTTCGGCGATGTTTCTTACTTGCGCCGTCAGGTTGCCTGCCATGGCGTTTACGGAGTCAGTGAGATCTTTCCAGGTTCCTGCTACGCCGGGCACTACGGCCTGTCCGCCGAGTTTGCCGTCTGTGCCGACTTCGCGAGCGACGCGCGTTACTTCGGATGCGAAGGAACGGAGCTGATCCACCATCGTGTTGATGGCTTCCTTAAGCTGCAGAATTTCGCCGCGCACATCCACCGTGATCTTGCGGGAAAGATCGCCGCTGGCTACGGCTGTCGCCACCTCGGCGATATTTCTCACCTGCCCCGTGAGGTTCGAGGCCATGGAGTTCACAGAGTCCGTCAGGTCCTTCCATGTACCGGCCACACCGGGGACCACGGCTTGCCCGCCGAGCTTTCCGTCGGTGCCTACTTCGCGAGCCACGCGCGTCACTTCAGCGGTGAACACGCCCAACTGCTGAATCATGGTGTTGACGATGTTGGCTGAGCGTAGGAATTCGCCTTCGAGAGGCCGGCCGTCCACGTCAAGCCGGACGGTTTGGGTTAGATTTCCCTGGGCCACGGCAGCGATGGCGCGCGTTACTTCGGTCGTTGGCCTAAGGAGATCCTCGACGAGCGTGTTCACCGAGACTTCCATGTCGTCCCAGGCGCCGCGCCGATGTTCTACACGGATCCGCTCGCGGGTCTTGCCCTCTTTGCCGACGGCCTGGCCGACCCTCTTTAACTCGAACGCCATCTGCTCGTTTGCAATGACGATTTCATTGAAGTTGTCTGCGATCTTTCCCGGCAGCCCGATCCACGATACCGGCAGGCGGACGCTGAAGTCGCCTTCTTTCATGGTTTTGAGGCTTTGCAAGATGGCGGTCAGGCACTCTGCCATCTGTGCTTCCGACACGGTGACAGGGTAGCGATTGTCCCCATCTTGCCCACTGATGGGCCCTTCAATGGTTGTCGACACGCCGGGAACTCCTGGGTGGGATCTGGCAAATCAGCATTGTTGAAGCCTGTGTGGGCCTACCCCTGAAGCGGACACTCTGAAGCACACGAATGCTAGATTGCAGCGAGGGGATAGATGCACGGTAGGAATTGCAGGTTGCCTTTGAAAAGTTCCAGAGCCGGACTTTGGTGGCTTTTGGTTACCATCACATTCGTTTTTGCCGGGCAAAGCATGAATCCAAAGCATGTTATGGGGTCGAAGCTTGACCCGTTGAACAAAATCTGCATCCAACCTTAAACGGGGATTTTGGGGAAATCGGCCGTTTCACTGACACATCAGCCCAAGGAAAGAAAGATAGATGCCGAGCGTCCTGGGAGTGAATATTACAGCCTCGAATTACGACGAGGTTGTGAAAAAGTGCACGGAGTGGGCCAGGGACCGTGAGTCACGCACCGTGGTCTTCGCGGATGCGCACGTCATCATGCAGGCTCACGACAAGCCGTCATTCCGGGCCGACATGAACGCAGCCGACTTGGCCAACCCGGACGGTATGCCGATCGTCTGGGCGTGTCGCGCATTCGGCGCGCCGAATGCTAGCCGCGTCTATGGCCCCGACGCGACCCTGGCGCTTTTGGGGGCGGCGCAGCAGACGGGCATGCCCGTTGGATTCTATGGTGGCAGTGAAGCCACGCTTGCAAAACTCCTCGAGGAAGTCGAGAGGCGATTTCCGGGAATCAACGTCGCCTTCAAGATGTCGCCTCCATTTCGCCAATTAAGCGATGAAGAAGATGAAGCGATCGTCCGCCAAATCAGCGCCGCGGGTGTTCGCTGGCTGTTTGTCGGTCTCGGCTGCCCAAAGCAGGAGCGGTGGATCATGGCACACAAGGGTCGCATCCCCGCAGTGCTTCTTGCGGTGGGGGCGGCGTTCGACTTCATCGCGGGCACCAAGCGCCAGGCGCCCCGCTGGATGATGCGCAACGGTCTTGAATGGGCCTTCCGCCTCGGATCGGAACCGCGCCGACTCGCAGGCCGCTACTTCAAAACCATTCCACGATTCGTGGCGCTGATCGGCTACCAGTGGCTTACGCGCAATAACCGTCAGGTCGCAAAAGCGAGCTGAAGAGTCGCCACTGGCCGGCACCCCGACGGACTGCATCGAAAAGTGAGCATTGCAACGAGAGCTGTGCAGTATTTCGACCCTGCCTGTTCTCCATTCCATTGTTTGTCCTTGAGATAGAGAATCGAAGGCGAACAAATGGCGAATAAGATGAGTTTTTTTTGTTTTTCATCCTTGCTCAGAACGATTCGCTGATGATTCGGCAGGAAAGTCGTCTTTGATTTCCAGTGTGCTCCATGAAGCAGGAATTATCTGCAAAAAGCGGGGCGGTTTTTTCTATGTGAAATGAAGGGTTTAGGAAGGAATCCAGGCGAGAGGCCTTGACTTCGTGATGGAAGCAGAGACGCAACGCAAACAAGGCTCTTAAGACTCGATTTCGGCGATATTCCGGACTACCCTTTGATTTGCCGAGGATGAGACCCGGATCCACGCGATAGCGAGGTAAGCGAGATTGCCGATTTGTCCACCGACGGCTGCCATCACGATGCCCAGGGCGCCGTAGCTGCGCACCATCGGATAGACCAGCGACATGCTCATTACGGCCGCGACGACGGACGAAATGAGAATGGGCCGGGTGCTTTCGATGGTGCGAAAGAGGAAAGTGAGTTGGCGAATCGGCCAAGCCAGCAGGAAGTAGAGCATCTGCAGATTCAAGACGCCGGCATATACGCGCAGCTGATGTCCGTAGAAGAACGAGAGGAAGCGGCCGGACAGCAGGGAGGCGGCGGAGAATAGCACAAGAAGGCCAACGAATCCCGCCGCACCGAAACGAAAGAGGAACTTTGCCGCACGATGGATTCCTCCACGGCGCATCTCTTCAGCGGCACGGATGGGGACGATATTCTCCATCGCCTGGTAGGCAACATTCACCGGTCCAATGACATTCTGAGTGGCACGCACGCCACCGGCGGCCTGCGGTCCGGCAACGCTTGCGCCCACGAGCATTGCGCCCTGATAGACAAGCCATTGCAACTGATTCGCAATGCCAAGATCGATGGATAGGCTGTGAATGCGTCGCCAGGCGCTGGTGGTCTCTGCGCGACTGCATCGCAAGCGCTCGAGCGCGGCGCCAATTCCGAATGCGAGCCCGGAAGTTAGCGCAATCGTCCAGAACGCCGAACTGATGGTCAACCAGTGGCTCGCCCACAACAGCGCCAGCACAATTACCTGGCCGCCGTAGCTGATGGCGTCGTTCCACACAGAGGTCTGCGCTTTGCCGAGGGTGAAGTAATAGCGACGCAGCCAGTCCTGGAGAAGGTAGAGGGCCACTGCGGCAGAGAAGGGAAGAATGAAGTGCGAGGGAACTCCGCGGCGATCGACCATCATATAGATGGCCGTTGCGCCTACGGTTGCCAGCGTTGCGATCGTGCAAAACACCAGCTGTACACCGTAGACTCCGCGTACAAAGGTTCGTCGATCGTCCTCAGTCGTGCAGAGCGAGCCGAGGGTGATCATCGGTGAAGAGATGAAGCTGAGTTGAATGCTGTTGGCGAGAAGAAGAATCACATAGGCAATGGTGAACTCGCCGAATGCCTCAAGCCCAAGACCACGGACCAGGATGATCCCGGTAAGGAAGTTCGATGCACTTACCAGGATCTGATCAGCGACTGTTTGTGCGCTTCTGCCTCGTGCGAATTTGTGCAGCCGCAATCCCCGGAGTTCCACGAACTCAAGGCCTCCGTGTTCGATTGGTCGCGCAGTTCACATTGTTAGTGTAACGTCGAGCCCGACCGGTTTCACAGTTGACGCACCCGTCAAACTCGCAGGACCCCAATGCCCATTGCGCCGCTGCCCGTCTGGTGGATAAATTCTTCGTGCTTGTATTTGAGCTTGAGCTCTTCCCAAAGGCGATTGACTTCGCGCGAGCCTCCCGACTCTGCCACATCGTGGAAAGCAATCAGGCCGCCTTCGCGCACCAGCGGCGCATACATATTGAAGTCTTCGCGGACGCCTTCGTAAGTGTGATCGCCATCAATAAAGAGGAAATCGAGTTCGTGGCCCTGCAGAATATCGCGAACGACTTTCAATGTCTCGGGCAGATGTGAATTCTGACGGAGAAGGAAGAGAGACTTTCCGTTGCGGACGAACTTGCGGAGCAGTCCCTTTTGTAAAGCGCCGTAGACCTTGCCGAAGAAGCTGAAATGGAAGTCGAGACTGATGACCGTTGCGTGGGGATCAGCGAGTTGCGAAAACACGAAGAGCGTTCCGCCCCGGTAGGTTCCAATCTCCATGATGTACTTGCAATTCTGTTCTTTTACCATCCTAGCCAACTCAAGGAATTCTGAGCGGATCTGTTGGGACTGGATGGCGGGACAGTTCAAGGAGATATCCACGAGCTCCGCCGGAGAGGCGGTTTCGGGGATATTATCGATGGTTCGCAACAGCGGCGGTACTGACGACAGGCTGCGAATCGCTTCTGCAACTCTCATTTAGTTGTCCCTCGTATTTCGGAATGAATCGAATTGGAAACACTTTTTGATGTGCCGCAACTATCCAACAGTCTGCTGCTGACGCGGCCGAAGCGCGCGTTGCGACCAGCGCACGGGCTTGAGCGCAGGGACAGGCCTGCGCACGCGTTCCCTTACCAGATCGACGTTGGAGATGATGCATAGGAAGATTGCTACCTCATAACCCATCCAGCCGAGAAGGCCGGTAGACATGATGGTCGTCATCCACACGTGGATGATGAGCACATATGTTCCGGCATATTCAGGGTGGAGGTTCCACGCTGTCCACGCTCGGAAGGAAGCCACGACCAGGAGTAGAGATCCAAGGATGAATCCGATGATGCCCAGGCCGGTCAGCACTTCGAGGAATCCGTTATGAAGAGAGCTCATTTCTTCGAGGTACATGTTGCCGATATGCGAGATCACCATCTTGCCGCCGACACCGCCGCCAACTCCGAGCAGTGGGTACTTCTCAAACTGCCGGACTGCGGCAGTCCATACAATCGTTCGGCCACTAAGGGTTACGAAGCTTGAAGCGGCCTGATGGCCCTGGAGCCGCGTGACAATTTCGGTGGAGAACAAGATGCCCATCACGGCCACGCCAGCCACAGAAAGGACGCCGATGACCTTCGACTTTTTGAAAATCACAAGCAAAACCGACAGCAGAAGAATGCCGAAAGAAGTGCGGCTTGCGGACACGCTGAACAGACATAATGCGAAGAATAGTTGAGGAAGGGCAGCTTTTCCGCGAATGCGATGAGCCTGCCACTCGGCGATAACAACAAGTACGAGCGCGCTGGCGACGTATCCGAGTCCATTGCCGGAAAGGAAGGGGGCCTGTGCGGTGGTGCTGCTGATGAGGCCAGGCCGATTCTGGATAAAGGCATGCAGGCGGAGGCAGAAACCGATTACGGCCAATGAGCCCAGCAGGGACATAACGAGCAAGGTGATCTGGCGAAGACCTTCGATGCGTGCGACGGCGTTTTCTCCACGCGACGCTTCGAAGAACACCATTCCGGCGAGCAGTAATTCCGCACTTTTGCCGAGGGTTTGGATAGGAAGCTGCGACCAGATGGTCGAAATGAAATAGAGTCCTGCAAAGGCGAGGTAGCCGAGGCGCAGATCGGTGTCACGCATCGGACCCACGCGCGGCTTGAATACGAGCAGAAGGAACGCGAGGACAATGGCAGGGGTGCGGATGAGCAGAATTGCTTTTGCGCTGCTATGCCCCGCACCACCTCCCGAGAGATCTTCCACCTGAAGCATCGCGCCCAACAGAAGGAAGAAGAGCGCGATGCCAGGTAACCCAGTGGCGCTGAAGGCAGAGCGCCAAGATTTCAGGTTCCATGGTAAAACTGAGAATCCCATTGAGCTATCCATTGATTTCCCAGTGCCTCAATGTACTACGTAAATGGCTGCCGCAGAGGTTTGTCCGATGACGCCGGTGGTGGAACTCAGTACCGTCTTCATGCGGCTGATCGGCACGTAGACGATGTCTCCTGCCGCCAACATCATGGGGGCTTCTTTTCCGTCCATGATCTTCTTGTAGGAGATTGGAATCTCAACCATGGTGCCGTCAGCGTGCTTTTGGACGACGCGGAGAGCACCGACCTTTGCCTGAAGCGCCAGACCCTGGGCCAGAGAGATTGCCTGTGCAACGTTGAGTTCACCCTGCTCCTGCATGGCGTAACCACCAGGGCGATTCACTGCTCCGAGGACATAGACGACGCCTGCCCGTTTCACGATGACCGTGTCGCCAGGATGTATCATCACATCGCGAATTTCACTGGCGTCGCCACCTCTGGAGTAGTGGTAAGACTTTGTAGGCGGATCCCCGTCGGCGCGCTTCACTTCGATTACGTTGCCGGCAAGCTGGGTTTCACCGCCCGTCATTCCGATAACTTCGAGAAGGCTGTGCGGCGCGAGCAACTCTACTTTGCCCGGAATTTGTACCTCTCCGATAACCGTCGCGGATGTGGTTGCGAACTGTTGCACATCGATGCTGATTTGAGGATTCTTCAGAATTCCTTGATCCTTGAATGCTTTCTCCAGGGCTTCCTTGGCCTGGACAACAGTATCGCCGCCAATATGAACAGGCTTGAGGAACGCTACGTTGACGTTGCCCTCGCTGTCGACGCGAGCCGGGCCAGAAAAGTCCGGCTCATCGTAGACGAGGATGTTTAGAAGGAACCCAGGTGCGAGTTTCAGGCCGGCGAAGTCCTCCGGAACACTGATGAGAGAACCCGGAGGGTTCGCGTTAGGCCCAGGCCTGGTCTCGGACTGAGTCTGCGGATTCGGCTGGCCAGTGTTCGGCTGAACAGTCTGCGCGAAGGCTGCAGGATGGACTCCAAACGCCAAAAGCGCTGCGAAAGTGATGGCGAGCCCCGTTTTCTCGATGGAGAAGTGCGAGGGAACCTTTGAATTAAGCATCGAGGTAATCTCCATTTCCGTGGTGACCATACGCGTCGAAGTAGTCGATGGAGTTGGTATCAACTCCGTTGAGCACAATGCCGACCGCTCGAGAGCCGCTCATTTCGAGGACAGTGGAGAGGCTCTTAAGCACGGTACGGGTGGTCTGCCGGGCGCGAACAACGGCAATGGTGGCACCGAATTTCTCGGACAGCACGCGCGCATCCGTGAGCAACAGGATGGGCGGGCTGTCCGCGATGATCAGGTCGTATTCGCCGGTAAGCGTTGCGAGCAACTGATCAAATTCAGTGGATTCAAGCAACTCAGCAGATGCGATGGTCTCAGAGCCTGCAGGCAGGAGCGACAGGGTCGGCAGTGTGCGATGCGCATAGATGCAGGATGCAGCCTTTGCTTTGCCGATCAAGACATCGCTGAGTCCGGGGGCACAGGGCCGATCGAAGAACTCGTGCAGATGCGGTTTTCGCATATCAGCGTCAAGCAGCAAGACGCGCTTTCCAGAGAGCGCAAATGCTACAGCCGTGTTGTATGCGACCGTGGATTTACCCTCCCCAAAGAGCGGGCTGGTAACGAGAAGGGTACGCAGCCGACCGGATTGCGATGCAACCTGAATTGCGGTGCGAAGCGAACGGAAGGACTCGGCGGCTGCAGACCGCGGGTCGTTGATGAGCGGGCTGGTTTCGAGAATGGCGTCAGCGGAACTGAATTTCGAAGGCAGCGAGCGCACTCCCGGGGAAGTGGGAATATTGCCGAGCATGGGTAAATTCGCACCACTCTGCAATTGCAGCGCCACGGTGACGGTGTCATCCATGTGCTCGCGGACGAAGGCCGACGTTACGCCCGTGAAGAGGCCGACAATGAGTCCCAAGGCAAGATAGAGCGGGGGATTGGGCCGCTTGGGCGTTGAGGGCGGACGGGCGGGATCGGCAACGGTGATGTTTGTTGCCCGGAGCGCCGCCTGGATGTTCAACTCCTTGAGTTTGCCGTAGAGCGAATCGTAGAGCTGGCGGCTCGCCGTGGCTTCCTGCGAGAGCGACTGGAGCTTGACCGCGCTGACATTCAGGTCACCGGCCTTCTTCTGCGCCTGGTTAAACGCCGCTCGCAGCCCATCCTCGCGCTGTTGGGCGAATAAATACTCTTGACGGGCACGCTCATTGATGCGGGATACTTCTTCGGCGATCTGAGCGTTGACGGTGTCCAACTGGCTCTTGGTCTCGATCAGATGCTGGTTATTCGGACCGTACTTCGTGAGCATGTCGTTATAGGTGACGCGGAGGGCTGCCTGTTGCTGGCGGAAGCTGCGCAGGAGCTCCAGACCGCTTCCAGAGATGGCGCTTTCTGCCGCCGCATTGCTCACACCGGCGTCGTTGGCCGCAAGCGATGCCACTGCTTCGGGATCCTTGGACTGTGTGAGTTTGTAGATTGCTTCCTTGGAAATACGGTCTGTTTCAGCGGCAATGAGCTGCTGATTCAGGGAGTCAAGCGAATCGAGGGCTGGAACGTGGGTTGCTCCACCCGAGGAGCCGCCAGATTCGCCCATCGCGCCAAGCACCATGCCATTCAGGCCGCTCTGTTGTTCGAAGCTGGCAAGGTTGTCCTGGGAGGTTTCGTAGTTTGTCTTGAGTTCATTCAACTGATCGGATAGCCAGCGTTGCGCATCGGAGGTGGCCTGCGAGCGGGCCTCATAAGTCACATACTCCTGTACGACGGCGTTGGCAATCTGCGCGGCCCGGTTGGGATCCGGGTTCAGGTACTCCACCGTGAGCAGACGCGTATCGGGCGTGTTCTCCACTTTCAGCTTTTTGCCAAAGATTCCAAGAATCCGGTCGCGTCTATAGGGGGACTGCTCGAGAGGCAGCCCGCGCTTGATCTCGTCCTCAATATGAGCGTTCGCACCGGTCAGGTAGCCCATAAGCGAGGGGGAAAATTTGAACGGAGCGTCTTTCTCGAGATCGAGGTCATGGACCGCGGCGAGCAAGACGTTCGGGCTTTGCAACACGATCATGTGCGTGGCAATGTCCCCTTTGACGGCGTCCATGGTGGAAGGCAAAGGATCGGAGTTCCCGCGCAGGCTGGTTTCAGCGGCGTCGGTCTTTTGCACTTCAATGGTGGCTACGCCAAGATACTGGCGGCTCATCAGGAGACAAACGCCCACGGCGAGCAGGATTCCAACGAATCCAGCTGCCCAAATGGATTTCTTGCGCTTTCTGACGACGCTCCAGATTCCCTTGAGCGACTCACCTTCGCCAAATCGGAAAGAGAAATCGTCAACCCGCCGGGACTCGGGGTGCGTCGGCAGGTACTGGGCAATCATGCCCTTGGTTGGATCGTTGGACAATGACATTGGCTGGGCGCCTCCTTAACTGACTTCGTCATGATCGATGACGGATTTTCTCGTGCATTCACAGATAAAGCCTGGTGGAGCTTTCAGGGCACTCGCCCGACTTCGAGGGATCATGTTCCTGCCGGAACGGGCCTTGAAGGGACCAATTTTCCGGCCAGCAGAACAGATCGGTAGACGTTGAGCAAAAGAGACAAATTCTTATCGCCGGTGTAATTGGATTGGAAACAACGCCTCGCATTAGAGCGCATCGTCTCGAGAGACCGGCATTGGAGCAGATCGCGCAGGCGAATCCGCAAAGCGGTTGCATCTCCGGCAGGAAACAGCGCGCCTGCTTCTCCGTCGACGATCATTTCCGGATAACAGCCGATGCAGGAAGCAATCACCGGTGTTCCCACGGCAAAGGACTCGATCACAACGCGCGGCATGCCTTCGTACCATTGAGAGGGGCAGAGAAGAGCAGAGGCATCACGCATAAGATCGATGACTTCTGCGCTGCTGCGCGAACCGAGCCACTCAACGTTCGACATTGTCGCGATGGCTTCCTGCACTTCATCCTGAAGAGGACCTGTGCCAGCGATTTTCAGCCTTGGAAGATCTGGCGCCTCCTTCCAGCATTCAAGAAGGACGCGCAGGCCTTTTTCTTCAGTGAGCCTGCCGACGTAGAGGAAGTAACCGCCGCGCCCAGTGCCAGGGCCTGGATCAGGGTCGATAAAATTGGGCTTCACGATAATTTTGTCGGAAGGCAAGCCGCCGTCGATCAGCTTTCTTCGCGCGAAATCTGAGAGAGCGATGAAACGATCAACCGACCGGCGCCAGGTACCCAACGACCAATGGGTCAGCATTCCAGCAGTTGCCACAGCGCTGCCGGCGGCACTGTCTCGATAGCAGGAATGAAGAATGCCCGGAATGCGAAACATCGTGCCGGTGCAGTCTTCGCAGATGTGCCCATCACGGAACATGGTCGCGTTCACGCACAACAACCGGTAGTTGTGCAACGTGTGAACCACGGGAACGTTCATGCGGGAGCAGATATTGAAGAGTGAAGGGGAAAGAGTCGGAAACCAGTTGTGGACGTGCACAAGGTCGGGCCTGTACACAGAAAGAGCGCTTCTGAATCTGGATTGTTCGGGGGTGGGCAGCCCGAACTGACCCGCAGAAACCTGAATTTTCGACACCAAGCCTTGAATTGCGTCGTTGTCGGCGTCGAAGCGCTGAACATTGATCCCATTTACAGCCAGCAGACGCACTTCCGCGTCAACTACGGCGTCTTCTCCGCCTCGCTGCTGGTATCGATTGTGGACCATCAAAACTTTCATTTATTCACCTGTTCCTCCGCGTTTGCCCCCCGGCCGCGAAAGACAGCCTTGCTCGTATCGAATCTGATTAACGCGTCCGATATGTCCGTGGGTTCGGGCACAGCGAGACCTGAGCTTTGCGTGACTCTTGCATCAGATTCCCTTTGCTGCATACACCAGGGTGTGCAGAAGGATGGCAACATCCATCAGCACAGTCCGATTCTGGATGTAATAGAGGTCGTACTCGATGGATTGGTGAATCGCGAATTGCCGATCAGCACTCAACTGCCATAATCCGGTGATGCCTTGCGGCACAGTGAGGCGCGTCGCCTCCCAAGGCCCATACTCTTCGGTTATGAAAGGCATCTCCGGTCGCGGTCCAACGAGAGTCATGTCGCCCTTGAGGACGTTAATGAGCTGCGGAATCTCATCGAGGCTGGTTTTGCGCAAGAGGCGGCCGACGCGGGTGATGCGGGAATCGGTTTGTTCGTTTGGCGACCGCGCGTACTTCGGAGCGTCAACTTTCATGCTGCGGAATTTGAGGATTTCAAAAAGCTTTCCGTCCTGCCCGACGCGCGCCTGGCGGAAGAAGATGGGGCCTTTCGATTCGCAGCGAATTGCGATCGCAAGCAGGGCCCAGATGGGCGCGCTCAAGAAAATCAGAATTGAGGAACAGGCGATGTCAATAAAGCGCTTTATGATGCTGTAGAAACGACCGGCATCGTTCGGCTCCGTCGTTGCAATAAAAAGGCCGTCCATCTCCCATACGCGGGTGGGGCACTTGTTTGCCAGAATCTCCTGATCGTCTACCAAGGACAGGGTGCAGTTGGCGGCCTGTGCGATTTCCCTCACTATCTTGAGGCCATGATCGGAAATGCTGGAGTCGCAGACATAAATGTCCTTGATCTTGAGTTGTGTGAGCATTTCCGCACTGAGAGGTTCATGGAAGATGGGGCGCGAATCTCTCTGGAAATAGTCATAGCTGTACATCGCGTCGTTATGCTCGCTTTCGCTGCCGATGAAGCCCACGGGGTCAATGCCGAGCATTGGCGAATGAAGCGCACCGGTGAAAAAGCGGCGTGCCGTGCGACGGGATCCGTAAATGAGTGAACGGCGCCGGGGAAGAGAAGCGGCAATCCGCTGCCTGACAGCTTCAAGTACCCACACGCGGCCAATGGCGAGGAATGCCGTGCCGATAACCCATCCACCGAGCATGGCCATGCGCGGTACCGGATATCGGGCAACGATGCACACGACCAGGCTGATCATTATGGCTTTGATCGAGACACGGAGCACTGTCTCTGTCTCTTTCACATGGAGAAGGCTGCAAACGCGTGGATAAGCTTTGTCGCTCTGGAGAAGGCCAAGAACCAAGAAGGTGTAGATGATCGAACCGAGAATAAGAGATTGAGTGCTTAGTTCAAAGGAATGGGTGCGCTGAAAGAGATGACCAATCGTTCCGCCGATTAATGTGCCGGTCAGGAGAAGGAAAAGGTCTGCTGTAACCCGAACCAGGGGAACTGAGAGTTGAGAAGGAGACCAGTCGCTACGTGCTCCGGTGTGAATCGCAATAGAAATCGGAGTTTGTTCAACCCGCTCATTTCCTTCAGGCTGAAACGGAATCGCATTCGTATTCATCCAGAACGCCTCAGACTCATAAGTGGGGAGTGACTAGCAGGAGCGCCGGACTTAAAAAGGGGAAGTGTTGCAAGCACGGTGCCTAGGCGCAAATGTTACATGTCCGTTCAAGGTAAAGCTCAATGCATTCGTAAGTGGACGATCTAGCGAAGTCTTCCTCGAATTTCCAAATGGGCCAAATGCAAACAGCCTTTGATCTCTGGTCCTGAGAGCAGGAAGCAATACAAAAGATAATGCTGAGATCCTTCCTTGGTTCAGGGAGGGAATAAAGGCTTGGATGCGAATATCTCCCAAGGGTTTGATGGGCACTCGAAGAAAATTACAATGATGTAAATTTGATTGATGAAATGGCGATGATCGCGGAAATACAGTCTGGAGCGGGTTTGGCGAAGGTAGAGCAGCCGGAAAGGATTGCACTGCACCGGCAGCTTAGTAGGTGGCGTCAAGACAATGGCCAAAAAATTGCAGACATTTGGGGACAATGGTCAACAAATTGCGCATGAGAGATGAGGTTGAGAACCGATGAACTCAAAACGCGTGGCGTGGTGTGTCATGGCGATTGCGGCCATCGTGGGGCTGCTTCTGGAGGCGAGCGTTTTAAGAGGGCTTTCTGGCGAGGGTCCCGCAAAGTCTTCTGAATCGAATCTGCACTCCGTTCAATTCTCGCTGGACTTTGTGGGCATGCATACCTTGTCACCGACGCGCCACTGGCCTGAGGTTCCGTTTGGGAGCGTCCGGCCCGCTGGAGCTTCGTGGGGAGCGATGGAGCCGGCGAAGGGGCAATTTGACTGGCACTCACTCGATACCTGGGTTGCGCAGTCGCAGAGCCATCATGTGCAACTTGACTACGTGTTTGTGAACACTCCTCGTTGGGCCAGCACGCGACCCGACGAAAGTTGTATCGGGAGGAAGTTGGGCTGCGCGGCTCCTCCCAACCTGGACGATTGGTCGGAGTTTGTCACCGCTCTGGTAACTCGATATCGGGGCAAGATTTCCAGCTACGAATTGTGGAATGAACCCAACGGCTCCGGATTCTGGACGGGAACTCCCCAGCAGATGGTTGAGCTTGCGGCGCGAGCCTATCCGATCATCAAGTCGATTGATCCTTCCGCGGTAGTCACGACGCCAGCGGTTTCGTCGTCCGGCTGGCCGCTCTCGCACGATGCGTGGCTTGATCAATATCTTGCGGCGGGCGGCGGCAAATATGCAGATGTGATTGCCTGGCACGGATACGCGGGCAGAAACGATCGGCCAGCTCTTCCTCCCGAGGGTTTGGCAGAACAGATCCGGGCGCTTCGAAAGGTGCTCGCGAAGCACAATGTGAGCCAGATGCCGATCTGGAACACTGAAGGCGGATGGGGGAAAGACGCACAGCTTCCGGACGAGAATGCCCAGGCTGCATTTCTGACGAAATGGTATCTGATCAACTTTACCAACGGAATTGCCCGAGCTTACTGGTACCAGTGGGACAACCCGGATTGGGGTACTCTTTGGCGTGATGGGAGTGGGATGACCGCCGCGGGAAGAGCGGCGCGGCAGGTTGTCAGTTGGCTCGACGGAACGACGACGGCTGCGCCATGCCAGCCGATGCCGGGGTCACACATGTGGGAGTGCGAGTTGCAAAAGGGCAGCACGCTCTACCGGGTGGTGTGGAACGCGTCTGGTGAATCGACCTTCAACGACGTCGCAAACGTTGTTGCTGTGACAACGGAGGGTGGTTCGCGGCAGGCTGGCGACCATCAGCCGATTACCGTGACTTTGCAGCCGGCCTTGCTTGAGTATTCGGGATCCAAATGATGAGGGAGTTTGCGGTCGGCCAAGGACCGCAAACTCCCCGTCTTGCAGGCTTATTTGAAGGCGATCGCCTGCACCGAATACGGAGGCACATCGATCGTTACCGTACGGCTTGTTCCCGCGGAAGAGAAGGAGACGGGAGTCGAAGCGATCTCCGATCCGTTTTGAACCTGATATAGCGTTCCCTGCGTATCGCTGAATCCTGGATTGGCGAACGTTACCGTGATCTGCGGATACGAGGTCGAAGTGGGATTGGTGATGACGACCGAATCCTGCGTGGATGTGTAGAAGGCTGTGGTTGCAAGTCCTCCGCCACCGGTGGGAGTGGAGATGCTCTTCGCCATGTAACCGCCTGCCGACAATCCGAGGTAGTTGGATGCTCCGAATAGTTGGTATGCGTAGTACTGCGGGTAGGGGACTGGCGTTGCACCGGCAGAATAGAGGCAATCCATGTTGGTGTCTTTCACGCCAATGAGGCAGAAGTACGGATAGGCGCTGCCGGCAAAGTAGTAGAGCCTATTGGGTACACGGGCACTGCCGTTGTACACCGAGTCGAGCATGTCGGTGATGTAGAGAGAATTCCAAAGCGGCGCGTAGGTGTTGTCGCTGCGGCAGCAATCCTTGAAGAACGCCCAATTCGAGTTGAACTCAGTTACATAAACGGGCGTGCTGGCGCCTCCTGGCTGCTTGCCTAACGCAACCTGGGCCAGGGTCTTGTTGTAGTTTGCGAAAGCGCCGGTGCTTGGATCCTGCGTCATCTCGTACAGAGATGGAATGGCGGTGTATTTGTCCCACTGTGCTTCCAGCTGAGTCTGTCCGAAGATGTACTGGTGGTAGCTTACGAAATCGACGTATGGGGCAGTCGCCGCGTTGGTGAGCAAGGTGGAAATCCAGAGTTGGGAATATCCTGAGATTACGGGGCCTCCAATGCGTATCGTCGCGCCGTCCTGAGCGGCTTGCGCCTTCATTGCCGGCGCTGCCGTCGCGTAGATATCCATGTATGTGTTCATCTGGTTGACGGTCGCGCACATTCCGGTCGCGTTGGGTTCGTTCCAGATTTCATAGTCCTGCACCACGCCGGGGAACTTGCTGTCGAAGTGCGCCACATAAGCAGTTGCGATCTGCGACCACTCGGTGATGTTGGTGGGTGCTGCAAACGAGCTGTCGGCGCATTTGCCTGAGGTTGGCTGGAGCCACGAAGGAGACTGATTGAGTTGGATTAGCGCGTGTTGTCCTGTGGTCTGAATCGCCTCAATCATGGGATCGATCTGGGTCCAATTGGGCGTCTGCGATGCGTACACAAGCGTGATCAGTGCAGAGAGCCGTGCTTCGGTCAGACCGGCCTGGGTGAGCAGTTCGCGATCTGAAGTTCCGCGAAGCGCTTCGCCGCGACCGTAGCCAAACATGCCTGCCGGAACGGGGGCGGTGGTGTTGGCGCGTGAATTGAAGTCAGCGGTGATGCTGGTGAATGCCGTTACTACCGCACCGCTAGTTCTGTTCAACGTGGAGTCAGTGACCCTGACGGTATGTTTTCCGGGAGTTGCCGGAGCGGTATAGACGCCGCTGCTTGTGATCGTGCCGACTGTGGCGTTTCCGCCCGCAATGTTATCGACAGTGTAGGTCACATTGGATACGGGAACGAGGCATTCCTGAGCTTGAAAGGTCTGCTGGCCGCCAGCCGGGATTGAGGAAACGTACGGATAGATCTCGAACGTGGGCGCATCGCTGACCGCAATAGCCGATTCACCGGAGATGGAACTGGACGCCTGGCTGACCGCTTTGACGATGTGGGATCCGGTATAAGGCGGAGCCGTATACATGCCGGTGCTCGTAATCGTGCCAACCGTGGAGTTCCCGCCTGCAACGTTGTCAACAAGCCAATTGACGGCGGTATTGCTCTCGCTGGTGACGACGGAACCAAATTGTGCGGTTGCCGAGGGCAGAATGCATGGCGCAGAAGGAGTCACCGCAACCGATGCGCCCGGGGCGCCGGCGATTCCAGTGCCTTGAAGCGGAATCACGATTGGGCTGCCAGCAGCACTTTCGCCAATTGTGAGATTCGCTGTCCGCTTCCCGAGTGCTTGCGGATCGAACTCGACCTGCAGGGTGCAGCTTGCTCCAGCAGCGAGAGTACCGCCGCCCTGGCCATTGCCACAATTTGTTGTGAAGGGATAATCTGCCGTGGAACTGATGGAACTGAAGGTCAGCGTTGTTGACCCGGTGTTGTTGATCGTTACAGGCTGGGGTGTGCTAGGAGTGGACACGATCTGGTTGTAGAAATAGATTCCCCCGATTGGAGGCGTGTAGCTGACGGTTGACTTTACACCGTTGCCCGTGAGGGAAATGACCTGGGGAGAATTTCCTGCACTGTCGGTAATCGTCAGGCTCGAAGAGTAGTACTTCACGGCCGTCGGGCTAAAGGTCACAGAGACAGTGCAGGTTTTATTGGGCGCGACGGTCGATCCGCAATTGTTTGTCTGCGAATACGGGGCCGATAGCTGCATCCCGGATATCGTCAGCGTCCCAGTCTGATTGTTATCGATGGTGACCGTAAGCGGCGCGCTTGTCGATTCTATCGCGGTGTTTGGAAAGGGAAGCAGTTTGGGGGATACGTAGATGTTCTGTGCTATCGAGATAAGACTGAGCGAAGAAAGCATGATGGGACACAGCGAGAGACGAAACCAGCGCATATTCCGCATGAGGCACTCCATAGTCCGGAATTTTTGATCAATTCAGATCGTAGGAATACAGGGAATGAATTCAGCTTGAGCAATCATCGCTGTTAACGCTGTGCACCTTAGTCATCATCTTCGCGACTTATTGCTGGTTCTTCGATGCAATCCCGGTCGCAAAAAGTTGGCTATCGGGTTGTCATTGTTGCGCAGTGTCAAATTGTTGTCAACCGTCGGGCGATGGGCGCCGGCAATCTTTTTTTGCGTTTCCTGCATCTGACTTAGTTCATCCACGGTTTTTCACGTCGAAATTCTTTGTCTTTCGAACCAGAGGTTTTCCCGAACCAGAGGTTGTTCCGGAAAGGCCGATTTACGAAAATGAAAGCATCTCGGATTGTTTCCCTGCCAGGTTTGCAGGTTCTCTTAATGCTTGTTACGGGGTGCGGTGGCTTCAAGGGCATCGTTACTCCAACGCTCAGTGCGATCTCCCCCTCGACCGTGGCGGCCGGCAGTCCAGGGTTCACGCTCACCGCGACAGGGACCAATTTCGTCAGCGGAACTCAGATTCTGTGGAATGGCGTGGCGCAAACCACGACGGTTACTTCGAATACTCAGCTTACTGCAGCTATTTCAGCCGCGCAGATCGCTTCTGCAGGAAACGTCACAATTCGAGTGATCAAACCGGACACAACTACATCCGGCGTGATGATGCTGACGGTTACCGGAGGTTCGTCGCAGACGTTCAGTCTTACTTCGATCAATCCTTACACCGTGGCAGCGGGAAGCGCGGCGTTTACATTGACGGCGACCGGCGTGGGCTTCGCAAATGGCGATTCCATTACGCTGAACGGGACTGCCATTACCACGACATTTGATTCGGCCACCCAACTGCACGCCACAGTGCCTGCTACAACCGTTGCGACGGTCGCGACGATCCAGGTCGCAGTCCAGGACGCAAACAAGAATTCTACAAACCAACTTCCGTTCATTGTCACTGGTGGCACCGCAGGTACGCCGCCAACCCTGACTTCGCTCAGTCCGAATACTTCCTACAACAACGTCACTTCGGTCGCATTAACCGCGAATGGAACTGGATTTGTAAACGGTAGCGTAATCGTGTGGGACGGCACCGCGATGCCGACGAACTTTGTCTCCAGCACGCAGTTGACGACGACTATCCCGGGGACGGACCTGACTACGGTTGGCACTGAGAACGTCTTTGTTCTGAATCCCGACAGCACTGTTTCCAATACTCTTCCATTTACGATCACTGTCAATCCCGCAACGACGCCGACGCTAACCGATATCAGCCCGACGAAGACAGCAGTTGGAAGCCCTGCTTTCACATTGACGTTGAATGGGACCAATTTTGCACCGGGCTGTGTGGCGTATTTCGGTGCGAATGCTCTGCCCACGACGGTGGTGAGCAGCACTCAGCTAACCGCGCAAGTGCCGGCGTCGGATCTGACCGCGGTTGCCGAGGTTCCGGTGACGGCCCAGAATACCCAGTCGAATCCATCCAACCCCATTCCTTTCCTGGTGGGAATGAATATCTTCTTCGGCGAAGTGAATGACCTGGCCTGGGATGCGGCGCGAAACATCATGTACATTTCGCAGCCTGGCACTTCAACCAAGAATCCTGACACCGTGGTTGCGATTGACCCGGTGTCGCTGGCAATCGAGTGGACGTATTCGCCAGGATCAGGAAGCGAGCCAGACCATCTCGCGTTGTCGGCGGACAAGAAGTATCTTTATGTCGGACTTGATGGAAACGGAACGGTTGAGCGCCTTGATCTCGGCAATCAGCAAGGAGTACCGGACATCAGTATCCCCCTCGGTTCGGACCCGAACCTGGGACCGTACTACGCGATGGATGTCGAGGTTGATCCGGTGCAGTCGACGACGATTGCAGTTGCGCGGGGAGTTTTACCG
>Ga0209004_1000041_pt1 | contig 34979 bp, 23 predicted proteins | sample TexAe_RefH0_M1_FD_187948 | JGI IMG/M metagenome (GOLD analysis project Ga0209004, IMG submission 187948) | Forest soil microbial communities from Davy Crockett National Forest, Groveton, Texas, USA - Texas A ecozone_RefH0_M1 (SPAdes) (version 2) | ecosystem: Environmental > Terrestrial > Soil >... | reverse complement strand
GGGGGCGAGCAGCGACATGCACAGCAGAAGGGGAAGCCATCTGGCGATTCTCGCGTGGCGCGGAGCGATCACCTGCGCAGTTCCGGTTTGAGACACCATTGGCCTTTTGGATGCGAGTCGATTGTCCGCGTTTGCTCAGTTCTCCGACGCTCTGATGATGGCCCTGGTGTTTTCCAGGCGCACAATCATACCGCGGATGGCTCCAGGACCGGGCTATCGAAGCAGCCTGACGGAGCATCCAAGCTCTGTAATTGCCTCTTAGGTCGAGGTAAGGAGGCCTATCTCTGTCGAGAAACCCAGCGTCGATCCGCGATTGAATCGCCGGGAACGGCGAATCTGGGAGAGCGTGTCTTGCTCACCGCTTGAATCGCTCTGGAGTCTTCAGGGAGTCCCGCTCAGGGTAGTCGTGGCAAGAACGTGGAAGTCGCTGATGGCGGACCGCGTTTTCGGTCATGCGGCGGAACTGGGATTCTATTTTCTATTCGCGCTGTTTCCCACCCTGCTGTGCGCCAGCTCCATCCTAGGCCTGGCGGCCCGATCGGCCCTGCAGTTCTACGACAAGTTACTCGATTACCTCGCGGTGGTCATCCCAACAGCGGCCTTGGGAACCGTGTTGCATACCTTTAACGAAACGACCGCGGCAGCCACTTCGGGCAAGGTAACATTTGGACTGATCGCGGCTATCTGGTCGGCGTCTGTGGGGATATCGGCAATCCAGGACACTCTGAACGCGGTGTACAAGATTAAAGAGTCACGATCTTACATCGTGGCGAGGATTCAGGCGATCGGACTGACGATTCTGCTTACGATGATCGTGACGCTGGGACTGGCTTCCATGCTGCTGGGCGACTATTTTGCGCGCCTCGCAGAGCATCGCATTCCTGAACTCCTGCTGCGTACAGCAGCGGCGATAGCCCTCAGGTTGGCCAGTTGGATTGTTGCCAGCGCCTTGCTGGCACTGACTTTTGCGGTGATTTACTACTGGGCGCCGGATTGCAAAAAGAGGCGCTGGCACTGGCTCACACCCGGAGGGACGGTGGGGATTGCCGGATGGCTGCTGGCGTCGTTTGGCCTGCGCGTCTACCTCCACTTCTTCAACAACTACACCATAACCTATGGGTCGCTGGGAGCGGTGATCATCCTGCTGACGTGGTTTTATATCACCGGGTTGATGTTGCTGCTTGGGGCAGAGATTAACAGCCAGACTGAAGCCGCCGCGGTAGGGAGGATTCTGAAGCAATAGGCGTCCGACAGAGGACCAAGGATGATATTCCCTGTGAGTTCCCGCATTGCTTCGGTGGTTGTTCAACCCTCTTTCCTGGTCAGCGTGGGTATCCCGCTTTGCATGTATTCGGAGTTGAGCAATTCGCGTGGCGTCAGAGGCGTCTTCGACGGGCGAAAATGGAGATTGCTGGTCGGCATCGGAAAATAGAATAGAGTCCTTGAGAACCGCTTATGACACTCCGTCAACGCCATCTTGTCTTTGCATTTGTTATCTTCTTTGTTGGAACTGCAGGATCATTCTGCCAAAAGGAATCATCCGACGGAAGCGGCACGATGATCGCTGCCTCCCAAGAAAGAGCTCATCCGCTCGACACTGAGAACAATGTTCAACAGCGCTTCGTCGCGGTGCATGGCAGGCGTTCACTCGTCGACGGCTATGCTTCTAATGGCCTCGAGGTTTGGGCATACCCTTTCCAATTGCTATCCGGCTATCGCGTGTCCTTTCGAACAGAAGGAGCCACAAGCTCCATCCGCGGCGAGGAGATTCTGCGCCGCATCACTTACGCGCCTGACTCTATTACACGCATCTACCTTGGGCCGGATTTTGTGGTGCGCGAGAAAATCTTCGTGCCACTTGAAGAGACCGGTGCGATTTTTACCTACCAGGTGCAAAGCTCACGCACTATCGACATCGAGGTACATGCAACTCCTGTGCTGGACTTGATGTGGCCCGCTGCGATTGGCGGCCAAAGCGTGGCGTGGGACAACGCGCTTTCAGCGTACGTTCTTTCGGAGCCAGCTCTGGGATACACCGCTGTGGCCGGTTCGCCTGACTTGGTTGCCCATGACGATACCGGTAATCGCACCGTTGGGGGCACGGGAGAATCCGGCATCGGATTCACTCTTCGGCCCGACAACGCGGGATATGCGCGCGTATTCGTGGCGCTCAATCCTCCGCATACATCTGACACTGGCGCACTGATGCGAGGCCTGATTCGTGATCGCGCCAAACTCGAAGCAGAAGCAACCACGCACTACGCAGAGCTTGAGGCACACGCTCTTCGCATCGAAACGCCAGACCAGAAGGTGAATGAAGCATTGGCCTGGTCGGAGACGTCACTGGACCAGGCATGGGTCTGCAATCCTCAACTGGGCTGTGGAATCGTTGCCGGCTACGGGCCATCGCGCATGGGCCGCCGGCCACAGTATGCATGGTTCTTTGCTGGCGATGGCCTCGTGGCTACCGATGCGCTCGTAAGCGAAGGCGAATATGCACGTGCACGCGAGGAACTGGCTTTCGTCCTGCGATGGCAAAATGCAAAGAACGGCATGATCTGGCATGAGCTTTCGCAGAGCGCAGGCTTCCTCGATTGGGTAGGCAAATATCCCTACATGTACCCGCACGTGGATATCACATTTCAGTTTCTCGGTACGCTGGAGCGATACGTGACTGCCAGCGGAGATATCGCTTTCATTCGAGAGCGCTGGGGTGCGATCAAAGCCGCATATGCTTACTGCCGCTCGTTGATTGATGCGGCGGATGGATTGCCTAGAATTCCTGCGAACCGCATGGCAGGCGATGAACAGGATCGCGAGTCTGATGATCTCGGCCTCTCCGCGAGTTGGGTAGCAGCCTCACAGTCCTTCGCGCATCTCGCCACACTTACCGATCATCTCGCGGAAGCGGAAGAAGCGAAGAAAGCGAACTCTTTGGCCAAAGCGACGATCGCAGGTCGTTATTGGAATTCCGAGCAATCGTTTTGGGTGCAGGGACACACGAGCGCTGGAAAGGCGTTGCCCGAGCGGCGAAGTTCTCCGGCCGAGGCGCTTGCGCTGAACGTCTTTTCCACCCAACAAGTCGCAAGCATACGCGATCAGCTCGCTTCGTCCTCCTTCCAGACGGACTGGGGAACGCGCACCGTCGGCGCGGGATCGGCGGGGTATGATCCCGAGTCGTATGCGAAAGGAAGTGTCTTCGCGCTGCACACCGCAGATGTTGCCCAGGCATATTGGTTCGCACACCGGCCGGCGACAGCGCAGCAAATCTGGAACTCTCTCTTGCCGTGGTTCTCACTGGACTCGTTGGGGCATATGCATGAAGTCCTCTCTGGCAACCTCTACCGTCCGCAAATCGAATCCGTTCCCGAACAAACCTGGTCTCCCGCTGGATTTCTCAACTCCGCGGTTCACGGTCTACTCGGATTGGAAGTCGACTCAGTCAGTCGGCGCATTGTGTTTGCACCTCATCTGCCTGTTGCGTGGCGCGATGTCTCGATTGCAAATATCCGGATGGCCGATACGTCAGTTGGCTTGTCGCTGCGCCGCGTTGCTGATGGCTTTATTCTTCAGATTGATAATCCAGGTACGTCATTTCACCTCGAGTTCGCGCCCGAAATTCCGCTCGGATCTGTGTTGAGCAAAGCGGACATGAATCACAAGCTGGTGCATGCAGCGTTGCACAAATATCCGCAGGATCAGCACGCCAGCGTTGATCTGGATGTGTCGCATGGAGAGAGCGAACTACATCTAGGCTTTACCGAGGGCGTCTCTATGGATGTACCGTCGCCACAGACTCTTATCGGAGACCCCAGTGTGGGCCTGCACATTGTAAGTGTCAGCCTGGAAGATCGGGTACTCACCATCACGGCGGACGTTCCACTAGACCGCGATTCGAGCATCGATTTGCACACAAGCTGGAGGGTAAGTGGCGGCCAAGAAAGCCACGTGCGCGAAATCGGAAACAATGTCTACGAGTTGACCTTTCAAGGTCGAGATCTCTCTGCTGGGGGCACATCGAACTATGCGCGTGCTACCGCAAAGGTGAGTTTCATGCCAGCGCACTGATTCTTTCGCCGAACGCAAAGCTGTCAAGTTGATAAACACAATGAATACGAAGCTCTCTGAAAACCTATACTCCGCCTTTCCGAAGCGCATAGTCTGCCTCTCAGACGAAGTGGCCGAACTGATCTATCTGCTGGGCGAACAGGATCGGATTGTCGGTGTCTCGGGCTTTTCTACGCGGCCGCCGGAAGTCCGATTGAAGCCGCGGGTATCAACATTTCGCGAAGCCAACTTCGATGAGATCGCTCGTCTGGAACCGGACCTCATCATCACCTACTCCGATGTGCAGGCGGAAATAACCCGCGAAGCTTCGCGGCGCGGATTCACCGTGCTGAACTGTAATCAGCGAAGTATTGCGGAGATCTTCGAAACCCTTGCGATGATCTCCCGAATCCTTGGAAAGACTGCTGAGGGGACCGAGTTGATTGCCGAGTATAGACGCGGACTTGATCGCATTGAGGTGGCAGCCCAGGCATTTCCTTTTCGGCCACGCGTGTTCTTTGAGGAATGGAATGATCCCATCATTAGCGGCATTGAATGGGTTGAAGAGCTGGTGGAAATTGCCGGCGGCGATCCCATCTTCCCTGAGCATCGCAAATGCCGCAAGGCGCAGGACCGGGTCGTTCAGTGGGATTCGGTGGTCAAACGCAACCCCGACGTGATCTTTGCTTCGTGGTGCGGGATGAAGGTGAACGTAGAGGAGATCACGTCGCGGCCTAGAGCTGGTGAGATTTCGGCGATTCGACGCAACCGGATTTTTGAAATCCCCTCATCGCTGGTTCTGCAGCCCGGTCCTGCCGCGCTTACCGAAGGCGTCGGCCAGATACATGCGCTGCTCACCGAGGTTGCGCATCGAGAAGCTCATTCTCGCAAATGAGTATCAGGTCTGCTCGCGTCATACGTCCTGCACGCTCAATGTTTGTGGATCGCGCACACGCTGCATAAGCGCGGCGGCAATCAGCATAAACACCCCGCCGGCGATGATGGCGTAGATGCGATTGTTATGCAGAAGATGAATCATAAACCAGCCAAAGAACAGCGATGCCAGTATCTCGGGCGTTACGATGAAAAAGTTGAAGATGCCCATGTAGACGCCGGTCCGCGCCGGCGGCAGCGACGCTGCAAGCACCGCATATGGCATGGACAGAGTGCTGGCCCACGCGATGCCTACGCCCACCATGGTCAGCAGCAGTACGTATTTGTTATGGATGACCGCTACGGACATCAAACCGAGCGCGCCACAAATTAGACAGACGCTGTGTGTATGTTTTCGGCCAAGTTTTCTGGCCAGGCCGGGCAATCCGAATGAGAAGGCGAAACATACGATGGAGTAAACCGCGAAACAGTTCCCGCCCCATTCCACGCCTGCCTGGTATTGAGGCGAGCTCGTATCGTTGGCACCGAACACGTTGTGCGCGACGGCAACCGGGAAGTAGAGCCACATGCAGAAGAGACCCAGCCAGGTAAGCAGTTGCACCGGACCAAGCTTGCGCATGGTATCGGGCATCTCGGCAATTGCCGCAAAAATCTCTCGCGCATTTGCAGTAAGTCCGGTCTTCTCTGCCTTGGCGCGGCGAAAGGCTTCCATATCCTGCGGCGGATATTCCTTGGTCGTCACGATCGTCCAAAGCACTGCGCCGATGAAGGCGACGGCGCCAACGTAGAAAGAGAGGCGCACGACAGTCGGCACAGCGCGCGTGTCTCCGACCTTCTGCTGCATGTGGAAGAAGTTGGTGAGGATGTATGGCAGGGCCGACGAAAACGATGCGCCCAGTCCGATGAACAAGCTCTGCATGGCGAAGCCGGACGTGCGCTGGCCTTCGGGCAGAATGTCGGCGACGAACGCGCGGAATGGTTCCATGCTGACGTTGATCGATGCGTCGAGAATCCAGAGCATCCCCGCAGCCATCCACAACGCCGAAGCGTTCGGCATGAGAATGAGCATGAGCGAACTGAGAATTGCGCCAGCCAGAAAATACGGACGGCGGCGACCGAGGCGTCCCCACGTGTGATCGCTGGCGTGGCCGATGAGGGGTTGAATCAGCAGTCCTGTCAGCGGAGCGGCGAGCCAAAGGATCGGAATCTGGTCGGCGCGCGCACCGAGGTATTCGTAGATGGCGCTCATGTTGGCCATCTGCAGGCCCCAGCCAAACTGGATGCCCAGAAAGCCGAAACTCATGTTCCATATCTGCCAGAAGCTGCGCTCGGGCTTGCGGAAATAGGTGACGGTCTTTGACGCGGCGGGTTCGATCTTCGATGTGCTCATGAGCTCTTCCTACGGGACTTGCTTCTGAAAGATGCGAGCCTCGAACGCGTTCAGCGAGATAAACGGAACGGCTTCAGATTCAAGTTTCGAGACTGGAAGTTCGATCTCTTTCCAGTTCCCGGCGGCCTCAACGCTTCCACGGAAAGGCGTGTTCGAGAGGTTCACGGCGATCAGGAACTCCTCGCTCCCCGCACGGCGCAGATAGGTAACGACGTGTTGCTCGTTGCTGTTGTGCAACCAAATAGTTGCGCCTTGTTGCAGCGCGGGATGCTCGCGGCGCAATTCCGTCATCGTCGCATAGAATTTCAAGTATTCCGGATGCCACTTCTCCGCACCCCAGAAAATCTTCTGCGGTTCAAAGAGCGCCGGATCGCGCGACTGGGTGTCGTCGCCAACCTCCATGCCGTTATAGATGAGCGGTGTGCCGTCGAGCGTAAACATCAGAACTGACGCGGCGATGGCGCCGGGGAATCCGTAGCGCGTTATGGCCCGCAGTTCGTCGTGATCGTCGCTCATGCGCATGTGGAGCGCACCTTTGGGAAACAATGCGTCCTGCTGCTCGATTGTGTCGCGAACTTTCGTTGCAGGCTCACCGTTCATTTCGATGTCGTCGACAGTGTGGAGCATGGGCCATGCGTAGTCGATGTCAAATGCGCTCCGCAGCAGGTCCGGCTTCGACGCCTCGGCCAGCATCATGATGTCCGGCTTGGCCTGCTCAAGTTCCTTGCGCGCCTGCTCCCAGAAATCCGTGGGCACTTCGGCCGCTGCGTCGCAGCGGTATCCGTCGAGGTCGAAGTCTTTGACCCAGTAGAGAAGCACATCGGTCATATAGCGTCGCAGCTTTGGATTCGAGTAGTCGAGCGCCGCAACGTCGGTCCAGTCGTAGGGATAGGTGACGTGGCCTTCCTTGTCCTTCTTGTAGAACTCGGGATGCGCCATCATAACGCTGTCCCACGCGGTGTGGTTGGCCACCATGTCGATGATGACTTTCATCTGCCGCTTGTGCGCTTCCTGCACCAGGCGATGCAGATCGTCCTTGGTGCCGAGCGCGGCTTCGATCGCATAGTAATCGCGGACGGCATACGGGCTTCCGAGAGATCCCTTCTTCTTTACCTGCCCGTCGGGATGGATCGGCATAAGCCAGAGAATGTTCACGCCGAGCTTGTGCAGATCGTCCAGGCGCGCGGTTACTCCGTTCAGGTCGCCCGAGGGCGAGAACGAACGCACAAAAATCTGGTAGATCGCACCCGACTTCAACCACTCCGGCGAAGGGCGCGCCTGAAAAGACGCAATGGCCGGATCAGGCTGCTGGGCAATGGTTGGAAATCCGGTCCCGAGTGATGCGGCAAAGAAACAGGCGAGAGCAAAGTACAGCCTCGACTTCATAGCGCGAAAGCATAGCACTCCAGAGGGTTATGCCGCCATACCGATCGATGCGCCCGGAGAGTTGCACTCCAAGAGCAGTACCGAAGCTGGCGCGAGGCTAATGACTTAATCTGTGTCGTTTGGATTTTGCCGCGCGACCTTGCCTCTTTGGCGGCGTATAAGCCGCTTCGGTAACGGGCGCCATTCCTGCGTCGATGCGCTTGGTAATGTGGTCCTGGATCCAGTGCGGATCCCACCACTCCTTGGGGTCGATCTGGACGCCATCAAGCTGCATGGCGAAGTGGATGTGGTCGCCGCCGGCCATGCCGGTCATGCCGCTCTGGCCCATGATCTGGCCGCGCTTGACCATGTCGCCTTCGTGCACGTCGATGTGGCTCATGTGTCCGTAGATCGTCTGCAGGCCGTAGCCGTGATCGACCACGACGCAGTTTCCGTAGATGCCCAGCGGCGCGGCCCAGACGATGCGGCCGTCGTTCGATGCCTCAACGCCCACGTGCTGCGTAACCGCCAGGTCGTAGCCAAGGTGGACTTGCTGGTCGATCTTCTTGCCCTGGTAGATGTAGTTACGCAGATCGGCAAAGGTGGCCTCGGCCTGTGAGTGCGACTGGCGCGCAAAGGGCTGCGTGAACAGGAAGTGATCCGCCGTCTTGAAACGCAGGTCGGACAGCGTTTTATTGTTCGACTTGCGCATCTCAGTGTTGATCCTGACGAAGCGTGTAACCATGTCGCCGGAGCCGTTCGGATCAAGCTCGCCAACGACCTTCTGCATAAACGCTTCACTCACCTGCAGGTCATGCACGGTGTAGTGGGGTTGTTCCTTCTTGGGGAAGATCACCGTGATCGGGCTGGTTACGTCGTTGCCGGCGCCGTTTGAGGCGAAGACCATGGGGATGGTGCTCTGCGGCATGTTCCAGGCAAACGCAAACAACGAGAAGAGGCCAGGTTTGCCACCGGGCATGGGCCATGCGCGATACGATTGGTCGCCGACGCGAACCCCGGCGGCGGTATAGGCGCCTGAAACACTGAAGCTCGCCAGGTCGGCCATCCCGATGTAGATGTAGTGCTGGTCAGAATCGACGCTTACCGATGGCGGCTGCGTCACCACGGTCACATCTCTCTCAATCAGGGCCCCTTTGTGAAACATACCGTTCGAAGTGGCTTCGACGATCAGTTTCGCTTTGCCATCCTTGAGCTGTGGCGTTGTCTTTACGCCGGCTGTGAGGTTGAACGTCGCCTCCTTCGATTTGGACGGTTGCTCCATCTGCCAGACGGGATACTTGACGCCGTTCTGCTCAAGGGTAGCCGAGACGCTGCGAATGCCGCGCGGGTCGGTGACGTGAATGCTAACCGGCGTAGCCTGCCCAATGGTGCTGACCGGCGTGGGCAAGTCAATCGCAGGTGCGGAGGAACAGCCCATCAACATGGCGATGGGAACAAGGATCACGAGCGGAAGTACAAAAGAGAGGGCTTTGCGCACATCTCATTTTAGGTCGGCGGCGTTGTGGATTCCGACTAAAGGTGTTTCCGAAAGAGTGACGTTTTGGCGGCGGACTATTATTCCTGAACCATTCGCGAGCCGAATCCGGCATTTATGCGCCGGAACAAGACATGCAACCTTTGGGTTGCCTGTGAAAGTTTTTTTATTCCCGGATTCTGGGCGTAAAATCCTCTCGAATACGGACTTACCGGTAGGCTGCGGCTGTAAAATCCTCTGCGGATTGCACTTAGCCAAAGAATCCTCTCAGCAAAGAAGTTAGACGTCGCGGACCGCAGAGGACTGGGATCAGTGATTCGATCAAGAGACATGAAGCCTTGCGGAGAGCAGAGTCCATTTTGGGTCATGATGTCATTGTGCTCCGGGAGCCGTAAATTACATGCAAATCGTCAGCGAACATCGTGCGAGTGGATTCAAGGACTTAGCGATGAAATGAGTGCGAAGGGCTTGACTTCCTCTGCAAGAGCGTTCTGCTGGACGCGCCTACGGGTGCGGATTAGGCTTGGTTGTTATCCCAAGGACGGTCAGATTGGACAGACGAGAATTCATTGCAACAAGCGCTGCCGCAAGCGCAGCAATGGCGACGCAAAGCGGCTCGATCGCACGTGCATTCGCAGCCGCGGATCGTCCGGGATCAATCCGGCTGGATCCGCTGCGCCATCGCTTTGGCGTGAACTACACGCCCTCGCACAACTGGTGGTTTTGCTGGAACGACTGGAATCCGGACCCGATCAAGCGCGACCTCGACGCGATCGTCGGGCTGGGTGCCGATCACCTGCGCATCCTGCTCATCTGGCCGTTCTTCCAGCCCAATCCGAAATGGGTGAGCCCAGCACATATCGAACGACTCGATCAGCTCGTCAGTTTGATGGCCGAGCGCCATCTGGACGCGTTGGTGACCGTCTTCACCGGGCAGCTCAGCGGGTGGTACTTTCTGCCGCCTTTCAATCGCCTGTCGGATGGATTCTTTGCCGATCCGGTGATGTTGGGTGCTCAAGAGCTTTTTGTCGGCGAACTGGGACGTATTCTTTCCCGCCACGACAATCTCATTGGCTTCGACATGGGCAACGAGATCAACACCTGCTGGAGGGCAAAGACGGCCGTGGGAGACGCGTGGATGAAGCGGATGTTTGCGCTGATGAACACGGCACTGCCCGGCAGGCTGCATGTGAACGGGGTTGACCATGAGCCGTGGTTCGAAGATACGACCTTCTCGCCAACGGCACTCGTTGCTGACCAGCGGATGCCGGTGATGCACTGCTATCCCTTCTGGACCGGCGCGGTGAAGTATGGCGGAGCGATGGATCCACCCAGCGTCAAACTGCTTGCAGCAATGGCCGCTCTCATTCGCTCCTATGCAGGCACACAGCTGAAACCGGTGTGGGCAGGCGAATTCAACACCTGCATCGAGGAACTGACCGATGAGCAGCAGGCGGAGTGGCTGGATAAGGCCGTACATGCGGCGATCGAGCAGGGCGTGAGCTGGTTCAGCTACTGGGACAGCCACGATGTCGACCGCAAATTCGATTTCAATCCGCTGGAGTACACGCTTGGTCTGCTTACCAACGATGGGCGCGTTAAGCCGGCTGGGCGTGTCTTCAAGCAGCTTGCCGATACGTATCGCGGCAAGCCCGTTGTCTTCCAAACCGCAGCGTTGCCGCCTCCTCCGTCGCCGCACACTCTAGACAACACGTGGCAATGGATTTTGGATTGGCTAGGGTGGAAGGGGAAGGCATAGGGTCAGGAAGCCAACAGTTTGTGGTTGACCATCCGATGAGGTCGGAAAGAGGGTTACCGTTTGCACTCTCACGCCCATCTTCGCTAACCGTGAGCCCTGCTTTGAGCTAGTCTTGAGGCTAAACACCATGAACAATGGTCATTGCTTCCAATGTGAGGCCAAGAACCCGCCTGAGCAGATGTTCTGCGGTCAATGCGGTTCTTCCCTCGTCCTAAAGGACTTCATCTCGACTCAGGTAAGCAAGGGTGTATCTGAGGTTACCCGTGACCGCGAAGCACCCGTGGCCAGTGTTGCCGAAAAAGTATTCCACGACTCGACCGAAGCCGCCTCTCTCTACAACCAGCACCAATAGCCGGGATACTTCACAATGTGCACACGAGGATGCAGATCTTTCAACCTTCCGGCATCACTCTTCACATTCAATTCGAAGATGAAATGACCATTCTTCTTCCCCTCGAAACCTCCCAGAATGCAGCTTGTTGATGTGTCACTCCACGCGTCCGCTTTGATCGGATTGGCTACCCGATTTTTAACCAACGTCGTTCCATCCCAGACCCGCCACTCTATGTCGAGCAGGGGGAGTGTGTTGCACCGATTTCCAGGGCGTGGCGGACCCAGATCGCAATCAAGTTCTTCGAGCGGCATCCGCCGATCTACATCGAGCGAGACAGTGTAATCATGTTTTCCGACGGGGAATTCCTGGCTGCGCCATACACCCTCGCTCAACGGCACCGGGAAGCTGGGAGCGGCAGTGCAGCGAAGCGATATGGCCGCTGCGCTTGCCACCATCGGGCTCCAAAGTGCGCTCCAGCCCAATGTCCCTCTGATGAATTGGCGTCTAGTCATGCCGCCATCATAGCCAGTAGACCGGAACCGAGGATCACTCACTGTGACACATTTCCAACCGCCACAATGCTAATCCTGGCGACGGGCTCATGCGGACTCTTCTTGGATGCTCCGCACGTATTCGGGCGACGAGTTCACGCTGGGAAACCCGGAAAGTCTGAAGGGCTACCGACGGATGCATGCCGACGAGAGCCATTGGCCCGATGATGAGACGGCTACCCAGCTCAGGGCGATCAGGCCCAAACCTGAACTTCGGTCTTTTTTTGATCAGGCGGTTCAAGGCTGTCTGCGGCACGGCTGATCACGGCGGCCCGCTCCATTACATGTACACGGTGGCAAGGCTTACGGAGAGCCAATTCCCGCGACTGCAAGACCGTCTGACAACAGAATTTGGTGAGTTAAATCTTGCGAATATACGCAGCAAACGCTTTCGACTACCTTGGATCAGTCGAATGCGTCTTGGCCCAGCAGAAGCCCGGGGCGCATCACGGCAGGAGGGAATGCCCGTGGGATACAGCCTGGTGATTTCGCCGGCGGCCGTCGCTCTGGTCGCAATTCCCATCGAGGTGACCTGGTCGTACGGGGTTGCCGGACTGGTTTTTGCCGCCGGGATCGTCGCGATCTTTCTCCGCCGCGAATGGCGGACGGAGAGAAAGCTGGACAAGCTGATTCTTTTCGGTCCGCTCTTCTACGCGGTGCCCGTTGCAGCCTTCGGCACGGAACACTTCACCGTCACCGGAGGCATCGCCTCGATCGTGCCGGCGTGGATTCCGTGGCATATCTTCTGGGTGTACCTGGTTGGCACCTGCCTGATTGCAGCCGCATTCAGCCTCGTCACGGGAATTTGTGTACGTCTCTCATCGAGTTTGCTGGCCTTGATGTTCTTTCTCTTCGTCGTGCTGATGGACGTGCCGGGCTGCATGCGGGATCCGCACAATCGCTTTAGCATCACGCTCGCGCTCAGGGAATTGTCCTTCTGCGCCGGTCCGCTGGCGCTGGCCGCGAGCCTCAACCGGCAACAGAGCCCGCGCGCCGCCCGAGTAGCTGCGACGATCGCGCGCTACTTCATTGCCATTCCCGTACTGTTCTACGCGATTGAGCAATTCCTGCACGCGGATCACGTCCCCGGCATTCCCCTGGAAATGGTGACTCCCACATGGCTCTTCGGACATGCTATGTGGACCTACGTTGCGGCAGTGATGTACGCAATCGCGGGAATTCTGCTGCTTGTCGGACAGAAGACCCGCATAGCAGCGGCGTGGATCGGCTTGACCGTGCTCTTTGTGATTCTGGTTGTGTACGTGCCGATCGCAGTGGCAGAGCACGACAGCCTCGAGGGTCTGAATTATCTCTTCGATACGCTGATGTATTGCGGCACTGTTCTTTTGCTCGCGGGTGCAATGCCGCGGTCGGAACAGTCCGGGTAGTCCTTTTGCACCAGAATGGTCAGTCAAGGCGAAAGGTGGAGCGGCTCCGAATCCGTTTCAGGCGGCGAGGGTATTGATCGCGCGCACCATCTTGTCGAGGTCGGCGATCGATGTATAGACGTGGGGGGTTACGCGGACGCAGCTGATGTTCTCCCACACGATGCCGACGGTGTGAATCTTGTACTGGTTGAAGAGCGCGTTTTCGAGGTCAGCCGGCGTCATGCCGTCGATGCTCACGCCGCAGATGGCGCAGGAGTACTTCGCGTTGAGGGAGGTGTGGAGCTTTACCTTTTTCGTCTCCTGTACACGCGTGGCCCAATAGTTCTTAAGGTAGCGAATGCGCTCTTCCTTGCGTTTAGCGCCGATGCCTTCGTGGAAGTTGATGGCTTCGCCGATGCCCTGCTCCAGCGGGAAACTGCGCGTGCCCAGGGTTTCGAACTTGCGGATGTCGGCGCTATGCGGAGTGGAATTGCAGGTCAGCGGCCAGAGCTTTTCAATCTTGTCCTGGCGCACCCACATCATGCCGGTGCCGATGGGTGCGGAGAGAAACTTGTGCAAGCTGGTGCCGAAGTAGTCGCAGTGCAGGTCGGTCACCTTGAAATCCATCAGGCCGAAGGAATGCGCACCATCCGCAAGAACCTCGATGCCATGGGCGTGCGCCATGTCGGCGATCTTTGCAACAGGCATGGTCTGGCCCACCCAGTTGATCATGTGGGTTATGTGAATCAGCCTGGTCCGCGGCGTGATGGCCTGCTCGTAGGCCTTCACGATCTGGTCGTCATCCTCAATCGGAAAATCGAAGCTGAGTTGCTTGTAGACGATGCCTTCGCGCATGGCGCGCTGGCGGTACGCCTGGATCATGTTGGGATAATCCTGCTTTGTGCCGATGACCTCGTCACCGCTCTTCAGGTCAAGGCCGTAGATGATGGTGTTCAGCGCCTCGGTGGAGTTGCGGTTGATGGCGACTTCGTCGGTTTTGACTCCGGCCAACTGCGCCAGCCTCTCACGCAACGGCTCACGGCCCTGATCGAGGATGCGCCACATGTAATAGGACGGGCCCTCGTTGGAGAGCTGGTTATAGCGCTCCACCGCCTGCTGCACGACGATGGGCGCAGGCGAAACGCCGCCGTTGTTGAGGTTGATGAGGTTGGGATTGACCGAGTAGGAGCGCTGAATCACGCTCCAGTAGTCTTCGTTCTCAGCCGCAGCCTCGGGACTGAGATGCGCGATTCCCGCGTTGGCGCTCGCAAATGCTGAAGCGTGCGCCTGCTGGAAGAGGCTGTTGACTGAGAATGCGCCGGCGAGTGTTGCTGCCTGTTTGAGGAAGGAGCGGCGGCCATTGGATTCCATACCCGACAATGTAGGACTCGCGCATCACTGCAGACAACAACAAAATCGCCTGGCGCGGTGAGTCTGAAGTCCTTAATAGAAACCTGAAAAGCCCAAAAGCAGATCCTTTGCTCACCACCGCCAATTATGTGAAAAAGTGCTGACTCAGAACGCTAGTTTGTGCTCGTCAGGCTGCGGATGATCTCCACCTCGCGCTCGCGGTAGGGCGTACCGTCGGGATGGAACACGTCGTGCTGCCAGATCGCCGGTTGCTCCGATACATAAGGGTGCTGCCACGAATCCCAGGGAATCCAGGTCTGGCTCTTGCCGGCGACCAGGCCCCAGTTGATAGCGCCAACGTGATACTTCTTCGCAATCGGGAGAATCGTGTCGAAGGTGCTGCCGATGTTGCGCGCCATGTATTCGGTGCAGATGATGGGCCGGTGATATGGCTGCAGCAACTTCACATGCGCTTCGAAGTCTTCAGGCCATCCGTAGTTGTGGAAACTGATGATGTCAGACTGCTCGATTTGGATCTTCGCCACGGGTGGCATCGTGTCGGTTGACGTCCAGTCGCCATGCCAGAGTCCGCTGGTCAGCGGCTGCGATGGATGTGCGGACCGGGCCCACGCAAATACCTGGGGCAGAATCCCGGCGATGATCTCGTTCTTGTTTTTCGGCTCTCCGTGGAGATAAGAGCTGTCGTTGCCGTTGTCGGGCTCATTCCAGAGATCCCAGGCGAGGATGCGTGGGTCGTTGGCGAAGGCACCTACGACGCCCTCAGCGTAATTCTCAAGCTGCGGATACTGGGCCGGGTCAGCAAGAATCTCCGCGCCGGGAGCCTGAACCCAGCCGGAGTTGTGCACACCCGGCCGGGGTGGATGCTGCGGCCCGAGCTTTGGGTGTGGATCCCAGCAGGAATCGAACAGCACGAACACGGGCCGGATGTGATGACGCGACGCAATCGTCAGAAACCTGTCGATGCGCTGCTGAAAGCCCTTTGGATCCTGCTCCCACAAAAGGTTGTGCAGGAATACGCGCATGGTGTTCATGCCGATGGCCTCGGCCCAGCCTAATTCGCGGTCGATGGTCGGCTCATCGAAGGTATCGGCCTGCCACATCTCCAGTTCGTTGATTGCGGTGGAAGGCAGAAAATCCGCGCCCACGGGCCAAGGCTGTTTGGCGTACCAGTCGTTGGCCTGAGCCTCCGTCCAGCGTTGCTGTGCATGGAGCAGGGATGCAGAGCTCAACGCCAGCACGCCCAGCAGAGCCCAACATAGGAAATACGAGAGATTGCGAAGAGGCGGCGTGCAGAATTGTGAAAGAGCTTTGCGCAAGAAGGGCTCCGGATGACGGGGATCGACGAAGGAGTATTCTACTGCGCCTTGACCAGATCCGCCGCCTTGGCTCGCTCGGCGACAGCTTCATCGGCGCGGCCCTGGCGCTCGTAAGCGATGGCCAGTTGGCTGTGCGCGTCGGCAAAAGTGGGATCTGCGGCAACGGCCTCCTGGTAGCGCGCGATGGCGTCAGCGATCTGCCCACGGAGCATCAGCTGATTGCCCGCATTCAAAGCGAAGTTGGCGCGTTGCCGGCTGACGGCGTTCCGAGCCAACGCGGCGCCCTGTTTGCGGTAATCGGCTGCCTGGGTGCGAAGCTCCTTCATTTCGCTTTGCAACTGCTCGGCCTTCGGGTGATCGCCGGAGGCCTCGGCCGCATCCGCCTGGGTGCTTAGGTTGCCTGCCTGTTCCGCCAAAACGCCGGCAAGCGTAACCAGCGGGCCAGGTTGTCCGGGCAGAAGCGGGATGGCCTTTTTGAGAGCCTCTGCAGCCTCGGGCAAACGCGCATCCTGCTTGAGTGTGCTGCCGAGGATGGCCCACGCGTCTCCGCTTTCCGGACGCAGAGCCACGGCCTTCTTCAGTTCCACGACCGCATCGTCGAGCTTGCCGAGCTGCATGTAGAGGATGCCCAGCGTATAGGGAGGATCCTGAAGGTTTGGGTCCATCTGACCGGCGCGGCTGAGTTCGGCGATCGCGTCCTGAGGCCGGTCTTTGAACTTGTAGGCGAGACCCAGATCATAATGAAGCTGCGGATCGTTGGGATCGAGCGCGAGGGCTTTTTGAAAATCGCCGATGGCCTCATCGAAGGCCGACAGCTGGATATGACAAACACCCAGATCCTTGTAGACGGTCGGATCGTTCGCATTTTCGGCGAGGGAGCGCTTGAAGTAGTCGAGCGCCTCCTTGCCTTTGCCGGTGAGCGTCAGCGCCAGGCCAAGATTGGTAAGCACGGAAGGATTGCGAGGGTCGCGTTCGAGCGCTTGCTGGAACCACGGAATCGCCTCCTGCTGACGGCCTAGCCGCTGTAGCGCCATGGCCAGATCGAGTTGGATGCCGGGCAATGTGGGATCGGCTTTGATGGCTGCGTTGAACTGCTGTACCGCGTCATCGTCCTTGCCGGCGACCGCCAGAACTCGGCCGTATTCCATCAAGGCTTCGGCGTTGGGCGGTTCAATCGCTGCAGCGGCTGAGAGAGTATTCACCGCTCCCACTATGTCCTGCTGAGCGCGGAGAAGCAGGCCTAGATGGACCTGTGCCCGAACGTAGGTGCGATCCAGTGAGATGGCATGCTGAAAGTGCAGTTGCGCTTCCTGCCAGTTCTTTTGCTGCGCCTCGAGCGTTCCTATCGCATCTTCAAGATCTGCGCGCGGGCCGGTGATGGATTCTTCGGCGACGAACTGCAGTGCGGCCTGATCGGGCTTGCCAGCTCCAGCCAAGGCGCGGCCATAGGCGTCGTAGAACGAAGCGGCCACCGCAGGATGCCCCGGTTGCTGCGACAGGCTGATCGCCGCATCAAAGTGCGGAATCGCTTTTGCGGATTCGCCCGCCTGGAAATATGCCAGCGCCAGATTGGATTCAATTGCGTCGTCGCTCGGTTTGATGGCCTCCGCAGCCTCGAACTCTCTTGCGCCGTCGAGTGGTTTGCCCAACTCAACAAGAACAGTCCCCAGCGCTTCGTGTCCTTCGGCAATCTCAGGCTGCAAGCGAACGACTTCAGCAAATTTGCTCCGCGCCAGCTCCAGATTTCCCGCCTGGCGGGCCGCAAAGCCCTCGTGGAAAGATGCATCTGCCTGCTTGATGACCTCGGGCGCAGCATCTTTTGAAGCTTGAGATGTCGCGGCAATCGAGAAGCCCAGCAACGCGCAAAGCATCAGTTGGTTTCGGATTGCGTGGCGGCGCATCGGCTACTTCTCCGCGGGCTTTGGATCGCTTCGATGCTGAATCTCAACGACCAACTTGAATTCGCGATTGGCTGCGTCCAGCTGACCAGTAGCCTTGTATGCCTGTCCCAGCAGGTTATGCGTGATGTAATTCGAAGGATCCATCTTCTCGGCGTGATCCAGATAGTGCAGCGCCTCGATCGGCTGCTTCAACTTGAGAAACGTTTCACCAAGAAGAATGTAGGGTCCGGTCGCTTGCGGTTCAAGCAGCACCGCGCGGTTGAGCGCCAGTTGGGCGTCTTCGTATTGCCCGTTGCGCAGATAGGCATCGCCGAGACGATCGTAGAGGTCGGGGTTGAGCGGATCGATGGCGCGCTCTGCCTCAAACTCGCGAATCGCTCCTGCGATGTCGGCACGCGACAGTGCCACTTCGCCCAACAATTCGTGAGCCAGGGGCAGGGAAGCATTGATGGCGAGCGCCTTGGTGGCTTCAGCGCCGGCTTCGTCGCGCAACTCGCGGCGCAGGAAGAGACGGCCAGCCAGCAGGTAGGCCTCAGCAGAGTCCGGCGCAAATCCATACTGGGCCGCAAACGCGTGGCGCGCGTCGTCGTATCGCTGGACGTCGGCATAACAAAGAGCCAGGACGTAATTTGGATCGACGTTGGCTCCCTGGACGCCGATGCGCGCCTTTTCGAGAAACGGAATTGCCTCTTGAATGCGACCCAGGCGGAAAAGGCTCACGCCACGCATTTCCACCGAATCGTGATCGTTGGGATCCTGGTCTGCCGCCTTTGCAAAAGCTTCGATTGCCGGCGGAAACTGCTCCTTCTGATAGAAGATCATGCCGCGCAAGCGCTCTACACCTGCCGGTTCCGGGCTTTGTGCGGCTAATTGATCCAGTTGCGCCAGGGCAGCGTCGAGATGGCCCTTGCCAGCAAGTGCCTGTGCAGTTGCAAAGGAGGCGGCGGGGGCTGAGGAATCGGAGGAAGAAGTTGGGGTTTGTTGGAGATTGCCTGCGAATGCGGCGAGCGATGCGGGCATGAAAACTGCAATGGCAAAGGCGCGGAACATGGATGTCCTGATAAGGCAGTTTAACTCTGCGAGGTCTGATGCCGCTTTTCGGGCGGCGATGCGTGAGTGTAGGGGCAAAGAAAGAGGGGAGCCGAAGCTCCCCTCCAGGTTTGTTGTGGTGTCCCCATGGACATGTCGTGGTCCGCGGGTTGAATTGCAGCCCCTCGCGCCTTAGAACTGAACGCGAAGAGAGAACTCAAGCTGACGCGGTCCGCAATCGTTGCCGGGGCCGCATCCGCCACCTTCACCGGTAATTGTGCCGGAGACCGACTCAATGCCGCCGTTCGGGTTGCCTGCTGTGATGTGGTTGAAGGCGTTGAATGCATCCATGCGGAACTTGGTAACGATGCTCTCATGAATGGTGAATGCCTTGGTGATGGCCATGTCCGTCGAGAAGAACGTCGGGCCTTTATAGGTATTCAGACCGCCGTTGCCGAAGTTATCAAGTCCGGGATTCGTGAAGAGCCCGGTGCCTGCAGCCACGTCAACTGGATCGGTCAAGTCGCCCGTTGAGGGCACGCCGGGGGTGCAAGGAGCCGTCCCGGTCGCCGGGTTAACTGCGTAGTCCGCGCACGGGATTTGCTGCGTGTAGAATTGGCGCGTGATTTTGCCTGCGCCGTTAGCCACGGCGCTGGTGAGACTCGTCTTCATGTGGCCAACCGCATTGGGAGCGCATCCTCCACTTGTTGCCGGATTAGGCGTCCCGGGTACGTTGGAACCGCATTCGTTAAAGCTGGCAGTGTATGGCAAACCACCCGACCAGCTGGTTACAAAGCTCAACTGGTAGCCACCGATAATCTCGTCGGTCAACCGGTTGACGTTTTGGGCAAACTGCTTGCCTTTGCCGAAGGGAAGGTCATAGCTGCCGTAGGTTGTGAGCTGTTGGGCACGAACCTGGCTGTCGCGCAGGTGCGTGAGGCTGTGGCTCCAGGTCCACAAGTTCGATGTATCGCCGAAGGCATTCGCCCACTGGTAGTTGCCGGTAATGGCAAGTCCATGGTTGAACTGTTGGGCGAGCGTCACTTGCATTGCATCGAACTCGGTGTTCTCAGTATCGCCTCTGTAGGCAATGCTGTTGTTCCAGCCGCACATGCCGGGCAATACGTCGGGTTCGTTCGTCGGAGTTGTGTAGTTGGGGTCTCGGCACGCCGCAAGGCTGCCGCCGTAGTAGCGTTGCAGGAGATTGTTGGTCGAGGTGCCATTGTTCGCCGAGATGCCGCTAAAGGTGGAGCTGGCGGCAGGTACGCTCGGATCGAAGTGAAGAGTTTGGCCGTTCACGCTGTAGGAGCCGGGAAGGTTGACAAAAGCCTCGTTGGGGTTGGTGCCATTGCTGTCACCATCTCCCAATGTATGCGTTCCCTTGTTTCCGACGTACGCAACAGTCAAGCTGAGAGTCGGGGTAAGGGCGCGTTGCACGGACAAATTCCACGCGTCAATTGTCGGGAAGTTGAGCGGCACAGCGCGTGCACTGGAGCTAACCGCGTAACCCGGATTGGGCAGCAGACCGCTGGCCGGCACTTTGATTGGGGCGTAGGCCGCAGGTCCAACACTCAAATTGAATGCAGGAGCTTGCGCACTCGGATTGTTGATTTGCTGATTGGCCAGAACCGGGAGGTTCTGGGTGACCGTATGACCGAAGATGGATCCGAAAACGCCGGTGTCAAAGCTGCGCCCGTAACCGGCGCGAACAACGGTCTTTTCATCCACCTGGTAGGTAAGGCCAAGGCGAGGCGCAAACTGCTTCTTGAGGTCGATGCTCCAACCGAGATCGGAAGGAACCTCGCCAATGCCTGCGACGTGCAGGTAGCCATCGTTCAAGTCAAGCAGAGCTCCGTTGCCCGGACCGTTGACACTCTCGGGGAAGTAGATTTCCCAGCGGAGGCCGAGGTTCAAGGTCAGGTTCTTGGTTACGCGCCAGGTATCCTGTCCGTAGAAGAAGGTGCGCTTCTGGAATTCCTTCGCGTTGGTGGAGGAGGAGACGTAGCGGTTGAAGCTGGTTACGTCGCCGAGGAAGAAACTGGCAAACCCAAGGCCGTCTTTGTTGTTTGAAGGGTCGGCCGTCGGCCCCGGTGCGAAGTTCAGCAAGCCGGCGCGATCGTTATCCGAAGGTACGCGCAGGTTGCGTCCATAACGAAGGTCAGCACCCACCTTGAAGGTGTGGTTGCCATGGATCATGGTCCAGTTGTTCACGATCTGGAACTGGTCTTCCCGTTCGGTCAGGGGGCAGTTGCAACGGTTGACGTTCAAGCCGTCGCCGTAAACGGTACCGTTTGTTCCGCCGCCGCCGTTGGGGAGGTTCGTGATGTTGAATCCTGGCGAACCGTCGGTGATCGGTTGGTTGGGTATGTTGATGCCCGGGATGCCAAGAGTATTAGCAAACGTGGTGCTCTGATCATGCTTCGTATCGATGACGTTGTAGCGGTAGTAGCCGAGACGGAAGTCGGTCAGCAAGTGCGAATTGAGAGCGATATCCATACCCGAAGCCAGACTGTCGTTGGCGCCGTTGGAATTGCCTCCATAGTTGCCGATGCCGAATCCCGGACCGCCTGCCGCACCGAACATCACTGTTCCCGAGAGGGTGTCCCAGAAACGCGAGAAGCGCTCAAAAGCATGCATCTTCTCGTTGATCGTGTAGTCGACACGCTCAGTCCACGAATTGCTGTTGAAGAGGCCTGTACCAGGCTCACTGAAGTTCTCGTCAAGGCCGTTGTCGTTGCCGACTCCAGTCCCGTATGCAATCCCCTTGGTGAAGGGCTCGAGGTACTTGACGAGCGCCAGCGTTTGCGGAGAAAGCAGTGACGTGGGAATCACGTTGCACGGGAAGGGTTGACCGACTGCACCCGAAGATCCGCAGCCTGGTGCAACGGCGGTTCCAGTATTGTTGTAGATCGTTCCCGCGGCGCTGAGCCCCTTCAGGTATTCGCTGAAATCGGCGCCGGGAATACCACTGGGGCCGACCTGGTTGCCAAGGGCCGTCTCCGTGAGCAAGGCGGTGGGCAACGTGTCAGTGGCCGAAGTGCCGACCTTCTGGCGCTGCGCCTCGTAGTTGGCGAAGAAGAACATCTTGTCCCTCTTGACCGGGCCGCCAATGGAACCGCCGAAGCGATTCTTGAGGCCAGCTACAGTCGAACCAACCGGTTGGCTATAGGGATCGCGCGCATAGTTGGCATTGCCGGTGCGGAAGTCGTAAGCGCTGCCGTGGAAAGAATTCGTTCCCGATTTGGTTTGTGCGGTCACAACTGCAGAAACAGCCTTGCCCAATTCTGCGTCGAAGTTCTGCGTGGTGATCTTGGTCTCGGTGACTGCATCGAGAGCGGGGTTGATGACGATGATTCCCAGAATCGGATCCTGGTTGTCGGTGCCGTCAAGCTCGAACGCTGTTCCGCCGAATGCCTGGCCGTCAACCTGAATCTGTTTTGACCCCTGGGGGTTTTCGTCGGCTGCGTGCGACCAGCCGAGAAGCTGTGCGCCAGGAAGAAGAAGCTGCAGGTTGGTAAAGTTCTGGTCGCCAACCGGCAGGCTCGAAACCTGTTGCTGATCGAAGACCGTTGAAACGTCTGCCTTGTCGGTCTTCAGTTCAGGCTGTGTATCTGCGTTGACGGTAACCGTGGTGCCTGTATCCGAACCGATGTCCATCGTGGGATCAATGCGGGGCGCCGTGTCGGCCTCGACCTTGACGCCCTTGGTCTCAAAAGGCTTGAAGCCTTTGGCCACAACTTTCAGATCGTACATATCAGGGATAAGGTGCGGGACGCTATAGTCGCCGGAACCGTTTGACGTCACGGTCACCGCGGTGCCTTTAGCTTCGTCCGTCACAGTGATCGTGGCGTTCGGAATGACAGCCCCGCTCTTGTCGGACACAGTGCCAAAAACCGATCCGTAAACCGATTGTGCGCTGGCCGTCACAATGAGGAGTGAACTCGCGCAGACCATAAAGGCCAGCACAAGTGCTGTGCGAAATACTTTGTTCATGCGGTCTCCTGAAAGGTAGTGCCGTTGTTCTGATCTATTAACTTGTGGTACTTCTGCCGGCCCGTTCTTCGATTTCGTTTAGTCGGCTGACAAGGATCACCTGCCGCGATGGCAGGATCGCCCGTTTCCCGGCGCCGCTCCTCCCGAAGACAAATAGAGAGCGATAAATTTAGAGACTCCGGAGCAAATCGAAACCTTACTCAAAGTAGGACCCCGCTGTCAACGTGAAAAGCGGTAGGACGGACGCAGATGCAGCCGAAATGGACATGTCATTGGCTGAAAAGCTTTACCCGAAGACAAAGCAACAAAGCACTCAGAAAAAGCGCATCCAATTTTGCGCACTAAAGTGCCTGTATAAAGCGATTTACTCAGATATCTTTCGGGATGGGGCCGGTCGGCTGCGCGCAGTACAGCTGAGACCCAAAGCTCGCCTTTTTCTATTTGTAAATAGACAAAGTATCGACACTGTTCATATATTGATATGACAAATACGCAAACACCTGTAGACCTGAATTCGTCGACCTTGCCTTCGTTTTGGTCGATCAAGCCGCATCACCTCTCAGCTTTGAGGATGTCATTTATCTCCACCAAATGGTTGATTCTGAAGGCTCTCTTTGATTCGGACTGTCAGGGGAACAGGCAGGCGAGCCGGTTTTTTTCAGGGCGGCCAGTCTACTGTTGATGTCGTGCAATCTCGTGTCTTGAGCAACTGCATCTAAAGAAGTTTAGCCAGGCCAAATTGATTTAGGCATAACATTCCATGCACTGTGCAGGAATCGAGGCCACGATTCTGTTGACTGGCTGGATGCCTCTCGGGCGATGAGGTGCTAGTGAGCACCACATTTCTGACTGCCCGCGCGAATTCCCCGGGCGAGGACCTTCGCTTTCTGGTCGTCCGGCGAGAACTCCAGAAGCCTGTCCAGGATTGCCAGTGATGCATCGCGCTCTCCCAGACCGCACTCCACGACCGCCAGATTCATTCCCGCTTCAACTTGCGCGGGATCGTGATCGAAGACCGCTTTCCATAGACGCAACGCTTCAGGATACTGATGTTGAGCTGCCTTCAGCAGTGCCAGATCGCCGCCAGCCAGAGAACTGTAGGGATCGGCCTGGAGTGCCATTTCATACTCCTCAACCGCATCGGACGATTGCCCGTTGATCTGCTTCAGAAAGCCAAGCTGCGCGTGCAATTCACGATCGCGTCTGGCATCGCTTTCGGTGTGTTCCGCGCGCTGCAGCAAAGCCATTGCGCGCTCACCGTCTGCCTTGTTGCCACGCGCCGCCATCTGAGCGTAAGCCAATCCGAGGTCGCGATCATTGGGAATGAAGCCGCCGATCGATTCGAGTTCTCCACTTGTTGCCAGCGGCAGCCGCTGGTTGCTGATGCGCTTCTTGATCCAATGATCCGTCACCTGTTCGTGGGCAATGTCATTGGAAGGCGGCCTCGCCATGTGGCAGGCGGTGCAGTCGGGGTTCTCAGGATGATGGCTCTCGCCAAATCCCGATGTGTTGTGACACTGCAGGCACTTCTGCCGGTAAAACGCGACCTTCTGCCCGGGTGGAGGCGACCCGTGGGGATCATGGCAGGTAGTGCACGTCATGCGATCACCGGATTTGATTTTGCATTCGCTGCGGAGTAGCGCCTCCCACTGGCTGGTGGCACGACCACCGGAGCCGTTCTCGCCGCGATAGACAAAGTAGAGCGCGTAGTCGAACAGGTCCTCACCGGGTGTGAAGTTTTCCATCTCCCTGCCATTGCGAATCACGGCAGCCTGGCCTTCGAGATGGCAGTTGAGGCAGACCGAATCTCGCCGCACAGGCTGCAAATGGTCGATATCGAGCATGTGCACCTTGCCTTTGGAGGCAATATGCGAATCACCATCGCCATGGCATGCCGCGCAGGTGACGCCGCCATGCGCGAACGGCTCGCCGGCATAAAGGTTGCGTGCCTCAGGCAACGAGCGCGCCACGTTGGATGCATGACAGTGCAGACAACCAGGATCAACGGGGAGAGTCAGCGGCATCTCGCGCACAGACTGAAAGTTCGGCGCCATATCCCAGATCTGCTTTTTGCCATACCAGTTGATGGGGGACTCGAACCAGTATCCGGATTGCTCGAAGAGATAGGTGCGCCCCCGCTTGCCCGACCCGATGAAATAGCGCAAATCCTGCCGTCCCGAAAGAGTTTTGTCAGGGGAAGAGCTTTCACGCTCGTAGGTGAGGCGGGCTTGTCCTGATTCTTCAGCCACGCGGTAGTGCACGCCGGACGCAGCGTGCACGAAATCGCCGGGGATGAATCCGTCCGCCGCAGGCCCACTTGCATTGGCCATGGGGGTGGTGCGATAACGCTCGTAAATATCGTGATGGCAGGACGCACATGCCGCATTCGGGTCGCGCGCTTCAACCTCTGGGCGAGCTTGCGCCCGCCTGGGCAAACAGCACAACAACAACGCAAAAAAGCAGAATCCTGCCAGACATACTGACTGAGGACGGGACAGACTCCGCGCTCCACAAGCTCTCGCTGCCGTTCTCGGTGCCGCTTAATTATGAAGACGGGAAAAAAGCGGTCCGGTTGACATCGCAAGGGTGCCATTCTGGAACAAAATTGTTGATTGTTTTGGAACACCGTAGAGTCGGTGCGTATGTCTCGTCCTCTTTGGCCGGGCAAAAGCACGGATCCTTGGGAGAGTAGAGATTGCACGGTCTGTCACCTGTGAGAAAATCCCCAACTGGAGAGCGGTTTTTGGGATTTTCCAAAAACGACAGCCTGGAACATGACATGGATCAAGTACTTCGCTGTTCGATAGATCGCCTGACGACTGCAATCGGGGTGATGATGATCGCCGCCGATGCGAATGGGAATCTGCGCGCCGTCCTATTTACAGAAGAGGAAGAAGTCATCCGACACCAGTTGCGGCATCTCTACGGCGAGAGGGGGTTCACTCTCGAACCGGCGCACAATCCTCACGGGCTGACAGAGGCGATCTCGAATTACTTCGCGGGGGATCTTGGCGTAATCGATACGTTGCCGGTCGAGACGGGCGGGACGCCGTTTCAGCAGGATGTATGGCGCGCGCTGCGTGAGATTCCGTGCGGCTCAACCACTTCCTACGGCAAATTGGCCGAGCGCATCGGGCGTCCTGCGGCGGTGCGTGCGGTGGGGACGGCCAACGGCGCAAACCCCGTGGCGGTGGTGGTCCCCTGCCATCGCGTCATCGGATCGAATGGGTCGCTAACCGGCTACGGCGGCGGCATTGAACGCAAGCGCTGGCTGCTGGACCACGAAAAGAGCCGGGGATTGTTCTAGGCCTGTTCACACTACGAGAATTGAAACAGATCGCATTTCGTTTCCCAGCCCACGCGGGAAAGATCGCGCAAAGAGCGCACCGAATCAATTGCTTCTGAGTTTCATTTTGTTCTTCATGTCGCGGACCAGCTTTTCGATGGCGTCGATCCGGTGGATGGTGTCCATGGAGAGCGTGTCCTTGTCGGTCTTGTCCAGTTCGTCCTTAAGATCGGCTGCCATCTTCAGGAGTCTTTCGCTATCCGCGGAAACCTCTTTCTTGCGCTCTGCGTTGGCTGCCTCGAAGCGATCCTGATTGGCCTGCTGCTGCTGCATCTTGTCCCGTTCGTTCGCGTCGGGTACTCGATTCACAGCATTTGGCACATAGGTTCCGTTCTGCTGGATCAGCGCTCTGCCGGCCATCGGGGTGATGCACAGGGCAAGCAGAACCACAAAAATACCGGCGGAGATCGCCAGTGTGCGGTGCGGACGCGGGATCGTACGGATTTTGTGAAACGTCATGGGGCCCTCCGAATTCGCCTGGGAGCTGTGCCGGAGAAGGCGTTTCTCTCGCCCGACGAATTCCGGTCGAGGCATCGTACGCACAGATGCGCACAGTATAGGCACAAAAAAGGCGTTCGTATGCAAGCGGATTTCGGACGCGGGAGAGCCCAGCTTCTAGCCCTGTTTCTTGCCCGCAGGTTTTGGCTTCACCGGCTTCTTCGGAGCCACAATTATCTTTGGCTTTTGAAGGAGAGCCGTTGCAAGTCTCTTAAAGTTCTCGCCCGTCTTAGGGCCTTCGGTATATTCTGCCTTCTTCATAACAAATGCTCCGGATAGATGATGCCAAAGTATCTCAGGTCTAATGATGCATGGAGAATGAGAATCCCCAAGGCGAAGAGAAAGACCCCCGCAAGAGCCCCGAATATTTTTGGGATTTTCGGGGGCACGACTTCGTAAAGCCCCCGGACGCAAAAATATATGAGCCAATGCCCGGTAGACCAAACGATGATCGCCAAACAAATTCCCCAAAGCCAATTTCTATTGCCATCAAGAGAGACTTCTTTGAATGGGTGATGCTCATCTCTGGATGGTGCATATCTGTCCTCACTCTTGGAATCATCGGTGTCTACACCTATTACGCCGGCGGTCAGTGGGAGGAGATGAGGAAAGCGACCAAGGCGAGCACTGAAGCCGCCAATACTGCCGCCTGCGCCTTGAGTGAGAATCAACGGCAATTCCAAAAGACGATTATGGAGATGGGAGAACAAACCAAAATACAAGGCAGAGCCGCAACCGCCACTCAAGGTGCAGCTAATGCTGCTACTTCTGCGGCTACCACTGCTGCAACACAGCTTGAATCGACCCAGAGGCCATGGATATTCTTCGAAGCGGCGATTAATGGACCCCTCCAATTCGAAAGCACAGGAGGAGCTAGTTTTAAGTTTTTGTTCAGCGAGAAAAACATGGGGCCTGGTATCGCGACGCAGATTGTTGGGAGAAGCGAGATCTATATCACTAAATTGGTGAATGGCCTTGATCTGTCCGACGAAGGGAAACGACTCTGTGAAGAGGCCACCCATGCGCCCAGCGATAAGGGGCATATCCTCTTTCCTCAGCAATCTCCCTATCTAGAGGATGTTACTGGTTTCCTTTCGGGGAAGGACATAAAGGCTTACCAGGACATAAATGCGACTCGCCTGCATATCCATGAATCTAGATTCCCTGCCTTTTTGATCGGTTGCGTTGCTTACAGCCCCACATTCAACCCCTCTAAGCGCTATTACACGGGAGCGATTTACAGTATTGCGACCGTCGACGGCTCCATCGAGGTACAAAAAAATCTTCCTCCCAATAAGTTGAGACTTGGCGTTGTCCATGGAGAAAGAACTTTGGCACGATAGTGCAAAGGAAAAAGCAACTACTGCGATTGATAAAAAAATAGACGCCCCGCTGGCGGGAGGCGCGATTCCTGATCGACGTCGATCCCAGCGATCTGCAAACAGGCGAGAAACGACCGCTGGCTGTCGACTCGTTGTGCCGTCAGCCCTTCTTCTTCGCAGCCACCAGCGCTTCGTTCTTCAGGATCTTTCCGCCTTCTTCCACGACGTAGAGATGGTTCACAGCAAGATCCTTCAGTGAGTCAACCTGCCCGGACGGCCAGCGAATTTCTACCAGGTCCACCTTTTTTGCTTCATTCAGACCGAAGTGAATGCGCAGATCGCTCGCCGAGTAGTAGCCGTTGCACGACTTCACATCTTCAATTTGCGTGAGTGTCGAGGCTGGTTTTGCGCTCAACACCGGCGATCCCGTCTGCGCTACAACTTTGATGCGCGCGCCGATGCCGGTCTTGTTGCTCTTTGTTCCCACCAGGCGAATCTTCACCCAGCTGCGGTTGAGCGTGGAGTCGCAGCGCAGCAGTTGCGGAATCGCATTCACACAATTCACCACCGCATCGAGATCGCCATCGTTGTCGTAGTCGCCCACGGCGAAGCCGCGCGCCTTCGCGTCAGCCGTGATTCCCGATCCGCCGGAGAGGCTCACATCTTCAAACTGGCCGTTGCGCAGATTGCGATAGAGATATTTCCGTTCCGCATATGCGGCATCAATCTGCGTGCCGTCGACTTCGGGATAGACATGGCCATTGGCGACGAGGACGTCGAGCCAGCCATCGTTGTCGATATCGATAAAGCTCACGCCCCAGCCGAGCAGGCGGGTGTTGATGCCGAGGCCTGCCTGGTAGGTGCGATCGTCGAACGAGCCGTCACCGAGATTCATATACAAGGAGTCGGTGTCGCCAGCGAAATTGGTCTTCACGATGTCGAGCATGCCGTCGCGGTTGTAGTCGCCGATGGAAACGCCCATGCCCGCCTGCGGCTTGCCGTCGGGCGAGTAAGCCACGCCAGCTTCGATTGCCTGATCTTTGAAGGTGCCGTCTTTCTGATTCACGTAGTACGTGGCCGAGGTCGAGTCGTTGGCAACGTAGATATTCGGCCAGCCTGTGTTGTCCAGATCAGCGACACCGCAACTGAGCGCATAGGTGCCGAGCGTTCCCCACATGCCAGCTTTCTCGCTCACATCTTCAAAGGTGCCGTTGCCTCGATTGTGGTAGAGCAGGTTTTTGCCGCCTTCGAGCCCCGGCGGCCCGCAGGCAACGACGATGCCCTTGTAGGTGCAGTTCGCGTCTTCGGGCAGCGGCGTGGTTTTCAGATCGAGGTCGATGTAGTTGCCGACAAAAAGATCGAGATGGCCGTCCTTGTCGTAATCGAGGAAGGAGCAGCCTGAGTTCCAGCGCAGCCGATCCTGCAACAGGCCGGCCTCCCTGGTGACTTCGGTGAACGTGCCGTTGCCATTGTTGCGGAACAACGCGTTCTGGCCGTAATAGCTGACGAAGAGATCGTTCCAGCCATCGTTGTTGTAATCGCCGACACAGCAGGCCTGTCCCCAGCCGGAACGCGCCAGGCCGGACTTGAGGGTGACATCGGTGAATGTGCCGTCGCGGTTGTTCTTGAATAAATGGCAGACGGGTTCGTGGCCTTTCGGAAATCCATCCAGCCGCCAGCCGTTGACAAGGAAAATGTCGACCCAGTCGTCCTGGTCGTAGTCAAAGAAGGCCGCACCGCAGCCGGTGGTTTCAAGGAGATATTTGTTGCGATGTTCGCCGCCGAAGACCATCTCCACATCCAGGCCGGCTTGTTTTGCCACGTCCACAAACTGCACGCCCAGCGGAGTTCCTGTCACCGGCGAAGGCATGCCTTTGGGCGCGGGTCTTGCCGGAGCTTCATACGACTGGCGGGCACTGCCGGTTGGTTTGGGAGTCTGCGCGGCCTGCTGGCCGAAAGCGGGTCTCGCCAGCCTCAAGACGTCTTCAAGCGATAAAACCAGAGCGGTCCTTGAGAGCGACTTCAAAAATCCGCGGCGGGTAAAGGACAAAACAGCGTTCTCCGTCGAGCGCATCGGCTCAGATTTGGCGTTTGATCTCTAAGGGGTGAGTATATCGGCCAAACCATCTGAGTTGGACTCGTGACTCGCGGACCGGGAGCGTGGAGATTGAAGCAGGAGCGTCGATGAAAAGGCTGCAGGCGAGTAACTCGAACATTTACGGTTCGCTGGAAGATCTCTGCCGAGTGCAGTGGAACATTGGATAAACATCTTATTTACATAAAGTTGCGCATAACTCAACCGTCGCGCCGCTTCACCCTTCGGTCACATGAAGATGGTTACATTCGTCCGCGGCTGACCAAATCGGGTGATTGATCCACTCCCTCATACCAATGCTAGGCTTCGACTTACAAAAGCCTCCGAATAACGACAGGAGAGGTCTCCCCCATGATCGAAGCGACCAAGACGCTGGATTACTATGAGTTTCTCCAAATCAGTCCCCACGCGGATACGGAGACGATCCACCGCGTTTACCGGTATCTCGCCGCCCGCTTCCATCCGGACAATCCCGAGACTGGCGACCCGGAGAAATTCTTCCTCCTGAAATCGGCTTATGACACACTGTCTGACCCGGAACGCCGCTCAGAATATGATCGGGACTATGAGCGGGATGCGCCGGCACGGACTCCGCTCTCTGATTCGGTCGACTTCATGGACCAGTTGCGGGGCGAATTGAACCGCCGTTTGGCGGTGCTGGCCGTGCTCTACTACCGGCGTCGCAGCAATCCCTTCGAACCTAAAGTTAGTCTTGCCGAGATCGAAAAGCGCATGGGCTTTCCGCGCGATTACCTGGACTTCACGACCTGGTATCTCGGCAAAAAGGGCTACATCACCAGAGCCGACAACTCAGACTTTTCACTGACCGCCGAGGGCGTGGATTTCATCGAAACCCAGCGCGTGAATATTCCGGTGCTGAACAAGCTGCTGACCACCGGCAACGTGGCCTGCAATGTGGATGCCGAAGAAGACATTCTCAGCCTCGAATCGGCAAACACTCCAATGGTCGTCCTTCCCGACATGACGCGCATTCCGGATCGCCGCGCGAATGCCCGCGAACGCCGCACCGGCGCCCCTGACTGGCGCGCTGAGAAGGTGGAACGCCGTAAGGGTCCTCGCCGCGAGGCCGAATAGCAGAACGCGCGCGAGGCCGGCAAAAGACGGCCTTGCGCAACTCTCATCTCAAAATCAAAAGTTCGTGATTGCCGTTGTCAGCGGTGGATAGCCTGGTGCGTTTGCCGGTGCCAGCAAGGTTGCAGATGAGAGCCGACCTGCCAGCGCTGGATTGAACGCGATGAAGCCGATCCCGAATGCAGGGGAATTCGATTCGAGGGTGAAGTTGTCCACGCCCGGTGTTGGATTCACAAACAGTGGATTCTCAAAAACGGACTGTGTATCTTCGCCCTGGGCCTGCCACTGCTTGAAGGTCATCCAGGTGATGGGCGGCTGCTGACCACCATTCGACGGAAAATACGGCGTCTTGAAAAACGGGTCGGCAGGCTCACCGCCTGTGACGTTTTTGTCGTAGTAGAGATTGTCGTTGAAAGCAAAGTAATTGGTGCAGGTCGTCTTGCCTTCGCAGTACCAGTAACCGTACTGGATGGATGCCTTGTCGTAGTAGAAGATGTTGTGCTGGTACTCCACCGACAGGAACGTCGTGTCGTTGTGGCGATCCATCGCACCCATCGCGCCGTAGGCGAGGATGTTGTTGACGAAGCGATTCGGCGGAGGCGTCGGGCTTGGCGGTGCGCCGGCCTGCGCGTTCTGATGCAGGCTCGCGTCGGTAGTGCGATAGACAAGGTTGTTCTCGAAGAGCACGCCGGTGGCCCCGGCATCGACGTACAGTCCCCACGCGCCATAGGTGGCGGGCGTCTGCTCGATGTTATAAATCTTGTTGTTCAGCGCAGCATTCCCCGTGTTCACGCCGGTCAGGAAGTACACGCCGCCCATATCTTCGGTGACACCCTGGCCGAGATCGTGAATCAGGTTGTACTGCACGACATCGTCGTGGGCAAAGTTGCAGGCGTAGCCCCAGTTGAATCCCACTCCGACGCCGGTGTTGTAGAAGTCAGAGATTTCGTTGTGTTCGACGAGCACATTGTGTGCATCGCCCACGAGGACAGCGAACCCGACGGCGAAGATTCGGCTGCCTCCGGTGATCAGGTTGTTGCCGATGTAGATGTGCTGCGGAACATTTTCGTCGGTATGCGCGCCTGAGCCCGAGCAGACTCCTACGCTGCCTACGCGGATGCCGCCCGCGCCTGTATCTGTTATGAGGCCGTCGCGGAACTGCGCGAGGTATGGCGTTGCGCCTCCCGAAATGCCCGTGCCCTCAAATTCAATTCCATATGCTCCGGTGTGTTCCACCGTGTCGCTTTCAAACACAACGCCCGTTGAGTTCGTCATCGTAATCGCAGCCGGCGTATTGTTGTCCGCCTGGCCGCCGCCATATCCGCCGGCCGCCACCTGCCAGTCGCTATGCGCGAAGGTCAGACCTTGAAAGGTGACATGGCCGAGGTTTTCGGCGGTCAGGATCTTCTCGAGGTGCGGTGCGACGATGGTGGTGCTGGTCATGGTCTCGCCGCTCTTGGGAAGATAGGTGATGATGCCCGTCGGACGGTCGACATAAAACTGGCCCGGCACCTTCAGCGCTTCCTTCACGTTCTCGAGCAGAAAGTGATGGCCATTGATGAACCCGGTGAAGAAGCTGTTCGTGGTGAGCGAAGCCGTCGTCACAATTTCCTGCTTTGCGGTGTTCACACTTTTGACCCGCATGTGCGGAACGTCCCACGCTTCAAAGTTGATCAGTTCCACATCGCCGAGGTTCGCCATCGTTGAGGGCACTCCGCCTGCCGGAGGGGTGCGATAGGTGAATTCGTTCACGGTGGTGGTGCTACCGGTAGTGCTGTACTCATTCACAAAGTAGAGATAGCCCGAGGGTGTTGTACGCGGCCTGTAGCGGCGCGCTCCGTTCACCCAGAGCTGCGTGAAGTAGACGCCCGAAGGCAGCGTCAGTTCCCACGAACTGTTGGGGCCGACGCGCCAACCCGTCAGCAGGCGTCCTCCGCTGATCACCGGTGTCTCGCCGGGATAGTTGGCATACAGGATCGGCGTTGTCGCCGTACCGGAATCCTCCGCCGTGAAGTTCCATGTGGAAGGCAGGTAGTAGGTGCCGGCTCGGATGAGGACGGAAATGGTGCGACCGCTTACGTGTGTCTTCAGCCCCTCGACCGCGATCCGTGCATGATCGACCGTTAGGAACGGCTGCGCCAGGGTTCCCGGCCAGCTGTCATCTCCATTTGTCGCGACGTAGAAATCCGCTGTCGCGCTGGTGTTCGGGCCGGCGGTTGCCGCATTGGCGCTTTCGATCTGTGCCGGGAGTGTTGGACAGAAAGCTGCTGTTCCCACCAAAGCTGCAAACGCGAATACGAAGTCGCGAAAAGGGTACGCTCTCATCTGTTTCACCTAATTACGGCGAAAACTGCGCGCTCATGAGTCTGCGAGGCCGGAATGAAAGGCAGGGTTCCGCTGGGGAGTTGGAGGCAGCTAGTTCTCAAGAGGTTTACCGGGCGGCAGGAAAATTTGCCAGCGCTCAAGGGTGATGGGACCAGGGCGCCGATGCCGGCTCATGCTCGGTGACAGCGCGCTTAAGCGCGGCCCACGCCAGCAGGCGCGTTGAATCCAGCACAGGCAGGGGCGAATTCTTGTTGCTGATGATGAGCGGAATCTCGGTGCAGCCGAGCACAACTGCGTCGCAGCCCTCGTCTTTCATCCTCCGTATCACCAGTTGGTAATGGGTCACCGACTCGGGCCGGAAGACGCCGTACACGAGCTCGTCCATGATGATGCGGTTGATCTCTCTGCACTCCTCATCGGTAGGGCGGAGGCAGCCGATGCCGCGCGCCATCAGCTTTTGCGGGTAGACCTCGCTCTCGACCAGCCAGCGCGTGCCCAGCAGTCCCAGCCGCCGGTAGCCGCGCTCGACCGCCTCGTCTGCCACTACCTCGGCGATGTGCAGCCAGGGCAGAGGCGATCGCGGCTCAACCAAATTCATTGCCTGGTGAATGGTGTTGTCAGGACAGACGAGGAAATCCGCGCCGGCGTTCTTCAGCTTGTTGGCCGAATCGAGCATGAGGTCGGCCACGCCTTCCCAGTCGTTGCGCTCAATGTACTCGACATAGGCAGCGAGCGAATGGGTGTGCATCGTGATCTCAGGATGCGCATGCGGACCGAGCAATTGCGCGCCCTTGGCACAAATGGTGCGATAGCACAGCGCAGCTCCTTCGGCGGAACAACCCACGATCCCGATGTGCACGGACAAGGACATCCCATGATTCTACCCATCCGCCGGCGAACAGATCTTTCCGCGGCTTCGAACCGTCTGAGCCTGTAAGACAGACGAAATACGTTGCCGCCTGAAATGCACGGTTTAGCATGTCAATGCGCGACCGGCATAGCCCAATCGAGCTTTGAGCGCGGACGAAGAATTCTGGGGTTTTGCTGCAGAGGAGACTAAATGGTCACTAGACGTGAATTTCTTGACACACTTGCGGTGGGAGCGGCCGGCATGGCCATAAGCTCTACGGCCAAAAGCTACGGCCAGATCCTTGGCTCCAACGATCGTCTTAACTTTGCCGTGATCGGCGTTCACAGCCGCGCCTATGCTCATCTTTCCGGGCTAAAGGCAAACAAGGAAAGCGCCCGGATTGCCTATGTTTGTGATGTAGACACCAATACGATGAAGAAGTTTGCCGGTGATGTGCAGAACGCGTTCGGCTATGCGCCGGCCACCGACCAGGACTTTCGCCACATTCTGCAACAGAAAGACGTTGATGCCATCACCATCGCCACGCCGGACCACTGGCATGCCCCCATGGCCATCGCCGGCCTGCAGGCGGGCAAGCATGTCTACGTGGAAAAGCCGTGCAGCCATAATCCGGCTGAA
>Ga0209004_1000040_pt1 | contig 35083 bp, 26 predicted proteins | sample TexAe_RefH0_M1_FD_187948 | JGI IMG/M metagenome (GOLD analysis project Ga0209004, IMG submission 187948) | Forest soil microbial communities from Davy Crockett National Forest, Groveton, Texas, USA - Texas A ecozone_RefH0_M1 (SPAdes) (version 2) | ecosystem: Environmental > Terrestrial > Soil >... | reverse complement strand
AGAGGTGCCTGATACGATCGCAGTCAACGAAGGGGGCGTCGAATACGAGGTCGATGTGCGTAAAGGCCAGAAGACCGGGCTGTTTCTCGATCAGCGTGAAAATCGGGCGGCTGCGGCCCGGTGCGAAGACGGATGGCATGGCTGCGCGGTTCACCACAATCATGCGTGCGTGGCTGTTGAGCGACCTCGGGGCAGAGTATCCGCAGTATCTTGACCAGTTGAAAGCCACATTGCCTACCGAGACGGTGCGTGTGATCCCGGCCGGCGGAGGCGTTGCGGAGATGAAGGCTGGATACGAAAGCAGCCTGCGCATCCTGATGGTGGTGTGCGGACTGGTGCTCATGATTGCATGTGCGAACCTGGCGAACCTGCTGCTGGCACGCGGCACGGCGCGCGGCACACAGGCCGCTGTGCGCCTGGCGATGGGCGCATCGAAAATGCGCATGGTCCGGCAATCCTTGACGGAGAGTGTTGTGCTCGCGGTGCTCGGCGGAATAGCCGGAGTTGTGTTGGCGTTCGCCGGCGTAAAGTTGATCGTTCTATTGGCATTTCATTCCGCCCAGTTCGTACCCATCGATGCAAGGCCTTCGCTGGCTGTCCTGGGCTTTGCGTTCGGAATGTCGCTGGTGACGGGGCTGCTGTTTGGCACCGCGCCAGCTTGGTTCGCGGCAAGAACCAATCCGGCTTCGGTACTGCATGGAGCTGGGCGCAGCACACGCGATAGCGGGGCATTGCCGCAGAAGACGCTCGTGGTTGTACAAGCGACCTTGTCCGTGGTGTTGTTGACGGGCGCAGGTCTGTTGACGCGCAGCCTGATAAAGATGGAGCACCAGAACTTCGGATTCGAAACAGAACACCGCGTGAGTCTGCGTGTGAACGCGCCATTCTCAACGTATTCCCCGGAAAAGCTGGATGCAACCTACCGCGCCCTGCAGGCACGGCTGGAGCGCATTCCCGGTGTCCACGGCGCGGCCCTTGCCATGTATACGCCATTCACCAACAACTGGTCCGCCATGATTGCACGCCAGGGACAGGCCACCATCGATGTCAATGCTGACAACGTCTCTTCGTGGGATCGCGTGAGTCCCGGCTATCTCGAAATGATGGGACAGCACATTTTGCGCGGCCGCAGCATCACCGAACAGGACACGGCTTCGACGCCGGGCGTAGCGGTCGTCGATGAAGCCTTCGTCAAGAAATTCTTCAAGCCCGGCGAGGAGCCGATTGGTACGCATTTCGGTTTGAACGAAGTGCAATACAGCGGAACCTACGAAATTGTAGGCGTCGTGAAGACGGCGAACTACACGGATCCCAGCGGTCACTGGAGATTGCCGCTGCTCTTCGTCCCGCTTGCTCAGCGCGCGCACTATAGCGCCACCATGGCGCAGATGATTGAGGACCGCTCGCACTTGATCGAATCCGTGGTGCTCGATCTGCATGGCAGCATGCAGGGCCTCGAGCCGCAGATCCGCCGCGCTTTTGCCGAAGTCGATTCGAACCTGACCCTGGTGACCATGCGCACCATGGATCAGCAGGTAGCCGACCGCATGGACCAGGAGCGCACCGTCTCGCAACTCACCGGACTGTTCGGCATTCTTGCCCTGGTGCTGGCTGCGGTTGGACTATATGGCGTGACGGCTTACGGTGTGGAGCGACGCACGAACGAGATCGGCCTCCGCATTGCCCTGGGTGCGGATCGCAAGCAGGTAGTTGCCATGGTGTTACGCGGCGCATTCGTGCAGATTCTCATTGGATTGGCCATCGGCATTCCCGTATCGATCGGCTGCGCACGGCTGATTGCCTCGCAACTCTACGAAGTCAGAGGATGGGATCCGGTGGCGCTGGGCGGCTCGGTAGTGGCGCTGGCGTTCTGCGCGCTGGTGGCGAGTTTGGTGCCCGCCCGTCGCGCCGCAACCATCAATCCAGTGCGCGCACTGCGCGTCGAGTAGTACATTCCAGCGCCGACTCGAATCAGGCTGGACATCGAGCGTTCAGAACCGAATGCATGTGTCCGAAACGGACGTGACCCGCCAGAAGATGCTCATTGCGAATGCGAAGTGAATCATTGATGAACTCCCTATGAACTTAGAGCTCACTTAAACTCTTATTCATAATCTCGAACCTAGTCTGCAGTCAGGCCCTGGAGTGACGTGTGTTCACAGGGGCAAGGAGCGCCATGCGCAAGCTAAGTTTGAGTTCCATCCTCTTGATTTGCTCTCTGACCGCAACACTGGGATTCAGTCAGTCCGGCAAGGGAGTAATCGACGGAGTGGTCAAGGATTCCGCAGGTGCCGTCCTGCAGGGTGCCAAGATCGAGATGCAACCGCAGCTACGGCCGATCACAACCAATGGCCAGGGTGAATTCACCGTAACAGACGTTCCCGCTGGAACCTATGCGTTGACCATTTCCTACGTGGGATTTGCTCCCTTCACCAGCAGCATCACCGTGATCGGCGGCCAGTCAGCGTACGTCGACGCCAAGCTGCAGGTTGCTTCCGCCGCTGATCAGGTGGAAGTGACGGCAGATCGACCGAGAGGCGAAGCTGAGGCCATCAATCGCACATTGGCGGCGGAGAATATTCTGCAAGTACTGCCGGCAGACGTCATCACGTCTCTGCCCAACGCCAATATTGCGGACGCACTGGGCCGCATGCCATCCGTCTCCATCGAGCGCGATGAGGGCGAGGGCAAGTATGTGCAAATTCGCGGAACGGAGCCGCGTCTGAGCAACACTATGGTCGACGGCGTTACCATTCCGTCGCCGGAGTCTGGGGTGCGTCAGATCAAGCTCGATACCATTGCATCGGATCTTGTGGATTCGGTGGAAATCAACAAGACGCTTCAGGCCAACATCGATGCCGACGGCATCGGCGGATCGGTCAACCTTGTGACCAAAACCGCCAGCGACATTCCCACAATCGCACTCTACGGAGTAGGAGGTTACACGCACATTATCGGTGGTCGCGAAGTCGATCAGTTTGGCGGAACCATCGGAAAGCGGTTCCTTGCGAACAAGAAACTCGGCGCGCTGCTGGGTGGCACCTACGACTACAACGGCCGAGGGATTAACGATATCGAGCCTGTCCCCACGCCTGGGGATGCGTCGCCCCATTACAGCAACATGGACTTCCGTGACTATATTTACAACCGCAGCCGCTGGGGTAGTACGGGCAGCGTGGACTACAAACTCAACGAAGGCTCGAATATCTCTCTGCGCGGCCTGTACTCCAATTTTCGCAACTGGGGCAACAAGTGGGTCTTCACGATGAATGACGGAGCTGCCCCGCAGTACAGCCAGGACTGGCGTCGGCCCAACATGGCTATCGGCAGTCTGAACCTTGAAGGCCGGCATCTTTTCGGTTCCGACACCATCCTCTGGAACGCGTCCATTGCGCGCTCGCGCTCATTGAGCGGCAGCGGCGGCGCCAATTATCAGTGGATGGGCGACCCCAATGCGCAGTGCGTCAACGTTCCGGGCGTAAGCGTGAATCGTCCCGGCTGGACAGGGTGCGTAGGGAGCGGTGTGGCCGATGCAGACAACGCCTTCGATACGAACAACTACGGCTTTGTCGAATTCGACTACCCCACAGACGGACATAGCGCCCAGCTCAACCTGGAAGCATCCGGCTCTTATGCTCACCAGTATCACATCGGTTCGCGTTACGGCACCTTCGAACTTGGCGCCAAAATCCGCAACGAGCACAAATTCGACGATACCTACAACATCTGGTACACAGTGCCGAACGATAACAGCGGCAATCCAATTCCGGTGGCCGATTCGGCCCATCCCGAGTGGAACAGCTCCTTCAAAGACCCGGTCTACTATGACGGAACATACGGCGGAAAATATCCCGCGGTAACGGACTGGGGCAAGCTGCGAGGCTGGGTCGAATCGAACAAAAGCCAGCTCGTTTACAACGAGGATGCGTTTCCCAATTCAGGTAACTTCGATCTCGTCGAGCGCATTCCCGCCGGCTACGTTATGAATACCATCGAACTGGCGAGCCGCGTTCGTCTCGTGGCCGGCCTGCGCATTGAGGCGACGCATGTAAACACGACGAGCTTCGATGAGACTGCAAACACACTCTCCTACGAGGCCGGCGGTGACTACACCAACATCCTGCCCAGTGCGTCGCTGCGTTTTGCGCTCGACAAGAATTCCGATCTTCGCCTCGTATATGGCCGTGGACTCGCGCGTCCTGACCCGCAGGATCTGTCCGCGGCGGTGAGCCAGCCGACCCTGAATCAGACACCGGTCACGATCAGCATCGGCAATCCCAACCTGAAAGCTGAACAAGCAAACGACTACGACGTCCTTTACGAACGCACCTTCAGCCATACAGGTCTCCTGCAGGCGGGCTACTTCTACAAGGACCTTACCGAGCCGATTGCCTACGAGCAGTTCTACTCCACCGCAACTTTCCCGCACGTTCCCGCCGGAACCAGGGTGCTGGTGACGCAGCCCATCAACGCCGGCAGTGCCTTCGTGCAGGGATTCGAGATTGGCTTTGAGCAGCATCTGGCCTACCTGCCAAATGTGATGGGCGGACTCGGCATCTCGGCAAACTACAGTCACACTTCTTCGACCGCGCGCGACTTGCCGGGCCGCAGCGATCAGCCTGCCCTCTTGCGCGATGCACCCAACACCTGGAACATAAGCCCGACCTACGACACGAGGCACTTCTCAATGCGTGTCGGCATGACCTATGACGATGCGATGATCTATGCCTATCAATGGCAGGACGGCGCCGACTCAGTAGGAGTGAAAGGCCCCTCGGGCGACAACTACCTCTACGCACACTATCAACTCGACACCCAGGCCAGCTACAACCTGCCAGGAGGATTGCAGGTGTATGCCTACGGTTTGAATCTGAACAACGAGGTCTTCGGATTCTTTAACGGCAGTCCGCAGTACGTGGTACAGCGCGAGTACTACCACCCCACGTACGCAGGCGGTATCCGCTGGAACCTCCATCACGAATAAGGAGGCACAAATCCTCTTCAATAATCAAAAGCCCACGGCTCTGAGCCGTGGGCCTTCGTTCCCTAATCCCTAAACCCTAATCTCTGCCTCACTCCCATTCGCGCCACAGCGCCACACCGCCCAGCAGTCCCGCCTCGTTCGAAACAATCTCGATGTTTTTGCCGGGCTTGAAGTCGATCTTTTTGGTGTTGCCGCCGCCAAGGTAAAGATGGTCCCAGTTGAAGAGCTTGGCGGTCTGCTCAATCGCTTCCTGCAGCAGTTTGTTCCACCGTTTCTTGCCGAACTTGTCGAGCCCGCGCCGGCCGAGGTAGTCCTCGTACTCGCGATCTCTCTTCCACGGGTGATGGCCGAGTTCGAGTCCGGGGCACAAACGTCCATCGGTGAATAGCGAAGACCCCAATCCTGTTCCCAGCGTGATCGCCAGTTCCACGCCATCGCCCTTGATGGCGCCATAGCCCTGCACAGCGGCATCGTTAGCGATACGCACCGGCCTCTTCCAAAGCGTACGCAATTCCTTCTCCAGCGGAAAGCCATACCACGCGGGATGCAAATTGGCGGCGGTGTATGTGACGCCTTTCTTGATCACGCCCGGAAACCCTACCGACACGCGATCGAAGTTGGGCAGCGCCTTGCGCAGTTCAGCCAGGCCTTTCAGCACGGCACGGGGCGTGGGTATGGCGGGCGTCACCACGCGTTGCCGCTCGCTCACCGGATGGCCCTTGCCGTCGATAAGCATGGCCTTCAGACCGGAGCCGCCGATATCAATGCACATGGTGATGGGGTTGGAGGTCTTGGTCGAAGCACTGCGGGCGATTTTGGAAGACTTGATAGGTTGGGCGGTCATCAGCAGGAATTGTACTGAAGTCAGTGAACAGAGGAAAGTGCACAGTGAACAGGAGTTTGAACTGCGGACAGTACTGTGGACGAAGTGTTCCATATGCACAGATCCGGAGAAGGGGGTGACGACTAAACTGGGAGTTGCTCTCAATGCCTGTCTACTGCGAGATCGCGTTGCCGGTGCCGCTTGACCGCACTTTTACCTACGCCGTACGCGAAGGCGAGCAGGTGACCCGCGGAGCCCGCGTTATCGCGCCGTTTCGCAACGAGAAGCTGATCGGCGTGGTCACCGTCGCCGAGGCTTCAGCTCCGACGGACTTCGAGGCAAAGTACCTTGAAGCCGTGCTCGATGACGAGCCGCTCCTGAGCGAGCATCTCCTCAAACTGGCCGAGTGGATCGCCGGGTACTACCTGGCTCCCCTGGGAGAAGTCCTGCGTGGCATGCTGCCGCTAATGGCCGAGGTGCGGCGCCTGGTCTACTACCGCATCACTGATCTGGGTCGCGATGCATTGGCTGGGAGCCTCGATGGGGACGGCGGGGTCCTCGGTGGCCGCCGCCAGCGATCCAGCCGGGAGGAGAACCAGCCAGCCGCCGACCGGCAATCCATGGTGCGCCGTGTACTCGAACGTCTGGCGTCCGGAGAGCCCGTTAAAGTCTCTACCCTGCGTACTGCCACCGCCGCCAGCCAGCCTGTGCTCGCCGGTATGTTGCGCAAAAAACTGATTGCGCGCGAAACTGCTGCCACCGAGCGTGATGCACGCCGCACCGAGCGCTTCGCCGTCCTCATCCCTGATACGCGACTGCCCGCGCTTACAAAACTCCAGCAGGCCATCCTCGCTGAACTGGCCGCAAACGGTGGCGAGCTTCCCCTCGCCGACCTGCGCCGCCGCGAGCTGCCTTCGTCCACATTGCAAACGCTGGTACGTCGCGAACTCGTCCGCATCGAAGAGCGGCCGGCAGCCTTTCGCCTTGGCGGCATTGAATCTCCGGCCGGTCCGCTCACACTCAACGAGTCGCAACTCGACGCGCTCGCCTCCATCGTCTCGCAGCTTGGAGCGTTCCACGCCTTCCTGCTTCGTGGAGTCACCGGTTCGGGGAAGACAGCCGTCTACCTGAAGGCCATGCAGCGCGCTCTCGATCGCGGCCAGTCGGCCATTCTCCTCGTCCCCGAGATCGGCCTCACCCCGCAAATGGCCGGCCTTCTCGACGCCGCATTCGGCGCGCGCGTGGCGTTGCTTCATTCCGCGCTCACACCCGAAGAGCGTACCGAGCAGTGGCGCCGCATCCATCGCGGCGAAGCGCCCATCGTCGTCGGTACGCGCTCGGCAATTTTCGCTCCGGCGCCAAACCTCGGCCTCATCCTTGTCGACGAAGAGCACGACCAGAGCTATAAGCAGGAAGAGACCCCGCGCTACAACGCACGCGATGTCGCCGTCATGCGCGCCAAGCTCACCGGCGCGGTCGTGGTTCTCGGTTCTGCGACGCCATCGCTTGAGAGCTGGCAGAACTCCGTGCAAGGCAAATACACGCGTATCGAGATGAATGATCGCGTAAAGAACCGGCCGCTACCCGAAGTCGAGCTCATCGACATGCGTCGCGAGTTTCAAGAGACCGGCCAGGAGCAGCTTTTCTCGCGCTCGCTCGTTGACCAGACGCGCCTGGCCCTCGAACGCGGCGAGCAGGCCATCATTCTGCTTAACCGCCGCGGCTACTCCTTCGCCGTAATCTGCCGTGCCTGCGGTCAGAAGCTCGAGTGCCAGAACTGCGCCATCGCACTCACCCACCACAAACCCAGCAGCGAAGATGCGATTGCGCGCGCCGGACAGCGCCTCGAGTGCCACTACTGCGGCTTCAAGCGCATCGTGCCGTCGAAGTGTCCCAATTGCGAGAGCGAGCACCTCTACTACCTCGGCGCTGGTTCACAGCAGGGCGAGGAACGACTCACCGAAATCTTTCCCGGCGCGCGCATCGGCCGCATGGATCGCGACACTGTTCGTGGCCGCCATGATCTGGAGCATCTGCTCGCGCGCCTCCACTCAGGCGAGATCAATCTCCTCGTCGGCACGCAGATGATTGCCAAAGGCCACGACATCCACGGTGTCACGCTGGTCGGCGTTGTCGGCTGCGATCATGCCTTGTCGCTGCCGGATTTCCGCGCCGCCGAACGCGTCTTTCAACTCATGACGCAAGTCTCGGGCCGCGCCGGCCGCGGCGAACTCCCTGGGCGCGTCGTTGTGCAGACGTACCACCCCGACCACTACGCCGTCGTCGCCGCCAGCACCCACGACTATGCAGGCTTTGCGGAGCGCGAGCTGAAATATCGCCGCTGGATGCACTACCCGCCCTTCGGCGTCCTCGCCAATGTCCTCATCCAATCAGAGAAACTCGAAGAAGCCGCTGGCTGGTCAGCCGAGATCGGCAAGTGGTTTCAGAAAGCCGCTCCCGAAGGAATCCGCGTCCTCGGCCCCTGCACCGCACCCATCGCCCGCATCAAAAATGTCTACCGTTTTCACATCATACTGAAAGCCGCATCGCGCAAGTCCCTCAACGCCGCATTGCGGGGCGCTCTCATCCACGCCGATGAAGCCGGCATCCCCCGCCGCAACATCATCGTCGACGTCGATGCGCAGCGCCTCATGTAAGGGCTTGTCATCCTGAGGGTTGCGAAGGATCTGCGTTTGCTTTTCCAAATTCACCGGGGGTCTGGGTGGGAATGCACGAACCCAATCCTTCCCATAATCCCTCGTCACACCCCTTCTCACCCGCAATGCGCTCGAATTCCGTCGCACAAAGAGGCAGTGAGATGGAATATGCAAACGCATTTCGTGGCAAAGAAGCAGCCCAGCGACGCCGAGCTAACCGCCGCACTTGGCCCCAGTGCAAAGCTCTGGAACGAATTCATCCAATGGATGGCCGAAGAAGAAGTTGTCGAACAGGAGTGGAAAGGCATCTGCGTCAACAAGTACGGCTGGAGCCTGCGCCTCAAACAGAAGAGCCGCAACATCGTCTACCTCGGCCCCGGCAACGGCTGCTTCATGGTCTCGTTTGTTCTCAACGACAAGGCGCTGAACCAGGCGAAAGCAGCGCATCTGCCCAAGGATGTAGCCGATGCTCTAGCCGCGGCTCTGCGTTATCCCGAGGGAAACGGCCTGCGTCTCGTCGTGCATCGCGCCGGCGATCTGCAAGCTATCAGAAAGATCGCCGCCATCAAATTGGTGAACCGCGTCAACTTCGCCAAAGTTCTCAAACCGCAGCGACAGTCGCCCACAGTGCCACCATCAGGCGCTCGGAGCAGCAGCTCCAGTCTCCAATGTATGCAGTTCTTTACCGGGCTTGAAGCGCACCGCTTTTCCCGGCGTGATGCTGACCTCGGTGCCGGTACGCGGATTGCGCCCGATCCCGGTTTTGCGAGCGCGAACGCTGAACACACCAAAACCGCGCAACTCAATGCGCTCACCTGCTGCTAAGGCCTCTTTTAAGCCCTCAAACACAGTGTCGACCGCCGCTTCAGCCTTGGTGCGGGGCAGGCCTGTGCGCTCAATCACATGGTGCACGATGTCTTGTTTAATCAAAGCGGTCACCTCGCTGGCGCGACTGTTTTCGACTGTAACACGCCCTACCGGACTGATGCTACAGCCTTTGGCCCATTTGTGGAACACCACTGCAACGGAATTTTGAACAATGTGACCAGTAAGGCAGTAGGAAGTCCAGCCACGGAACATGTGTTCCAGCTCACCGGCATGTGCAGGAACACCCCCCTTTGAGCAGTGGAAAACGCGTCCCTTGTGACTTTGGAGATAGGTGACCCCGTTTTCTCTTTCGGTAAAGGCTATACGAAACAGTCACTTTGCCAGATACTGTTATTTCAAGGTAATCAGAAGTAGGATGACATTAGTAACGGTCGCCTGGCAAAGTTCAACAAACGACGGAGAATACAGCCTTCCTGAGCTTAAGCGCGAACCTGCGCATAGCTTGGCAGGATGAGGGAAGACAAACTGCCCCATCGCTGGTTGAACCCAGGCAAGGAGAGAGGCTCGATGTCCGCGATGTACAGCTTGGAACCAATCCGAATCGGTGTTGTCGCCAACGAACCGATGCGGCTCGAAGGCCTTACCAGTATCTTTGAAAATCACGCAAAGCCCGGAGAAACACCACTACTCCCCGTTGTCGGTACGCTCGAGGAGCATCTCGAAAACAACTCCATCGAATACGTCCTCATTGACTGGAGCAGTTCTTCCAAAAAGCTTGGCGTGCTCGAAGGGATTCGCCGCAAGCGCCCCAACCTGCGCATGGTGGTCATCGGACCCGACAGCAACGAGCAGGTCATGATGGATACGATTATCGCTGGCGCCCGCGCCTATCTTGACACCGGCGCAGGTCCGCGTCTCGTTCGCGAGGCCCTCGACGTCGTCATCTCCGGATCCATCTGGGCTCCGCGCAAACTCCTTTCAAAGCTGATCGATCGCCTGCTTTCCGGCGAAGATTCCAGTGTCACCAGTCCGCGTCCGCATCTCACCGCTCGCGAAGAGCAGGTACTGCAATTGCTTCTCCTGGCACGCTCCAATCGCGAGATCGCCGGTGAGCTCGGCATCGAAGAGCGTACGGTCAAGGCCCACGTTGGCAAACTCATGCGCAAGGTCGGTGCGGAAAACCGCATCGAGCTCTCCATGCGCGCGCTGCATGGGTCCTACAAGCCGGCGCATCCTGCGGTACACCTCGTAGAGGCTGTTACCGTCTGATTTGGGATCCTATGCTCTGCTAGTAACCAAATAATTACTGGAAAATAAATTACCAAATGGCTAAAACCTTAGTACTCTTGTGGGATTTCGAGAGATTACTAATAATCACTTCAGAAACAACGCAGATCTGGGGAAAGGAGTTCCCAGGCAGCATGTCACCATGAGGCCTGTGAACTCCTCTTTTTTCTGATTTGCACTTCCGGGCATCGTATTTCCACTCAACTTCATCTCCCGTCCGGTCTTCCGCCTCCAAATTCCGCAAATATGACCGTTATTTGCAGGATGCCCATCCAGAGATTTCTGCCCGCAATGTGAATTGTGCGGCCATGGGCATGCTGTAGGCTGAATCGGGATGCTGTTGCACGCCGATGTTCCTTTGTGCAAATCCCTCGGCGTCTGGTGCGCGACTTTGTGCTCCCGCCGCTGTCCTAACTGTCAGCAGCCAAAAGCCGCGCGATCCAACTGTACGGAAGGGTGAAAGGACCCCCCAAGAATGAAAAGAATCGTTGCTTCCCTTTGTCTTTGTTTACTTGCTACCGGCGCGGCCAATGCAGCTTCGTCGAAGAACGACCTGCAGGATCGCATTGACGCAGCCAAGACTGTGCTCGACCAGATCATGGATGCGAACGACCGCACCATTCCCATGAACATCCTGCAGCAGGCCACTTGCGTCGGAGTGGTTCCAGGAATGATCAAGGGCGCATTCGTGTTTGGCGCGCAATATGGTCAGGGCGTGGTCACTTGCCGTACCGGCCATGGCTGGAGTGCCCCGGTATTCATCCGCATGGCTGGCGGATCTTGGGGATTTCAGATCGGCGGCCAGTCCACTGACCTCATCCTGGTCGCGGTTAACAATCGAGGATTCCAGGACCTGCTGAAGAGCAAGTTCAAGATTGGCGCGGATGCCTCCGCGGCGGCCGGTCCCGTGGGACGCGCCGGACAGGCAGCCACCGACTGGAAGATGAATGCCGAATTGCTCAGCTACTCCCGCAACAAGGGACTCTTCGCCGGCATCAGCCTCGACGGCACCAGTGTTTCGCAGAATAAGGACGATACCGAGATCTATTACGGTTCACCCCAGAGCTTCGACAATGTGCTGAAAGGCAACGTGGGCGTACCTGCAGGTGCGGTTGAGTTTGTGCGTGACGTGGCCCATCACTTTTCAGAGGCCAAGCACGGCCAATAACACAGCGGTTTGCAACTTGGGGGCGGCCTCATCACGGGCCGCCCTTTGCTTTGTACGCTCGCAAAACTCCGCCCTCCTCACCAATGCCCGTCAACAAACTCCGCGTCAATGCCCTAAACTTGAATTTGCCTCAAACAATGAAGCAAACCCTCGAGTATTGGCTGGTTTTCGCCGTCGCGCGCGCACTGGGATGGATGCCGCGCTGGCTGGCGTGCTTGTTGGCAGGTTTGCTCGCCCGCACCACCTTTCTCACCATGGGCCGCCTGCGCCGTGTGGGCGAGCGTAACCTCACTCTCGCCCTGCCTGAACTTGCACCCGATCAGCGGGAAAAGATCCTGCGCTCCTTCTACCATCTTCTTGGATCGCAGCTCGTCGAGTTTTGCCGGATGTCCGGCTACACCCGCGAGAATACGCAGCAGTGGATCCGCACCGACGGCTTGGAGCACTATCTGGCCGCCGAAGCGCTGGGAAGGGGAGTGCTGGTGCTTACCGGGCACCTCGGCGCATGGGAGCTCTCCAGTTTCTACCACTCGCTGATGGGACATCCCATGGGAATGGTGATTCGCCGTCTCGACAATCGCAGACTCGATGAGTTTGTGAACGGCATTCGCTGCATGCACGGCAATCGCGTGCTCCACAAAGACGACTTCGCGCGCGGCCTGCTGACCGCCATGCACGAGGGCGGCGCCGTCGGCATCCTCATGGACACCAACATGACCCCGCCGCAAGGAGAATTTGTGAAATTCTTCGGCATCCCCGCATGCACCGCCTCAGGCCTGGCGCGTGTGGCTCTTAAAACCGGCGCGGCCGTCCTGCCCGGTTTCATGCTGTGGGAGCGCGCCGAAAAGAAGTACGTTCTCCACTTCGGTCCGCAGCTGCACTTCAACGAAAGCGGAGACTCCGAAGCCAATGTTCTCGCCGCAACTCAGCAATGCAATGACGTACTCGAGTCCTGGATCCGCCGCTACCCCGACCAGTGGCTCTGGATTCATCGCCGCTGGAAGACTCGCCCCCCCGGCGATCCCCCGCTCTACTGAACCCGCTGTCAGCAGTAGCCGACCTTCCATTTCGTCCCCTGCGAATGCACTGAAGGAGTTGAATGAAAACGGGCCTTGCTAACATCTTCGCCACATGCCTCCTTGCAGCCTCAGTCGCGCCGGCGCAGTCCAAGCCCTCCGTCGCACAACAGATCCTTCCTTTACTCCATCAGCAGGTCGTCGCCGCCAACGCGCACGACACCGATTCATTTCTAGCCACTTTTCTTCATGATCCTTCGATCACTTTCGTCTTCAACGGCCAGATCATTCGCGGCTTCGATAATCTCCGTGAACAACAGCTCAAGTGGTGGAAGAACGGTAAAAGCGATGCCGTCTATATCGAGCAGGGCCAACCCGAAATCGACGGCCTCGATGCCCACACTGCTCTCGTTACGCAGGAACTCGCGTCCCACCGCACCATGCCGGATGGCAAACCGCACGACGACAAATTCGTGATCACATCGATATGGCAAAAGCTACCCGCCGGATGGCGCGTAACCTACTGCCACGAGTCCCATACGCCGTAGTCGAAAAGACCGGGTGCTACAAATCTCCGCATCTTCATCGCCTGCCCCCAAATCCGCGCATTGGATTCGGAACACAGTACCGTGATCGCCGCCTTGCGTGAGATGCTGAGGTCTGATCGGAGTTCGGAGCGATCTGCGATGAGCGAAATACTCGAATTCGACCTGCGAAAAGCCGCGATTCTTCGCATGCTCATCTATCCCATTCAGTTCGACGCCAATCCCGTGAACGGAATCGACCGCGTCCTGAAAGTGTCGGTGTTTGCGGACCATATAAAGCTGCAGGTGCCCGACTTCATCGCCGCGATTGACGCAGGTCTGGCCAGCACGGCGAAACTTTCTGAACTCATTCCGCAAAGCCACTCCGAGATGGTCATTCGGGAATTTCTCTCTGCCCTGCGCAGGCGCCTTGAATCCCTGCCGAAGAAGAACTAGAACGGGTTGCATAAATCAGTCTTGTAACAGGCCCTAGTTCGTGAGCGGCGGATGCAATCTTGAGATGCGGCGCATCCCGTTGCTTGATTCTTCGATAGAGTCTGTCCACCCCATGCCAATGTTCTTACTGCACCCGGCTTTTCAACAGCGGGTAGTTCTCGAGGGCCAGGATCACCAGAAAAATAAAGACAAACACCACAGTGAATACGGCAATGTAGCCAATGATTCTTCCCACCCGCCCGTACCGCACCTCTTCGTAACGCTTGTGAATCTTGCTCCAGAATCCTTGACGAGCGATATCGGACCGCTCGGCAGCGTTTTCTTCCGGTCCAGGCGTTTCGTGATTGTGAATCTTTCTCATACGCTTGACCTCAGGGAAAAGCGATTCTGGAACTGTTGATATCAGCCCATCACCATCTGGTCTGCCTGCACTCCTCTACGTCCTCGGCAGGGCGGGGTATGAGTTTGCAATTTACGCGGCCGCAAGCAAAGGAAATTGATTCAACCTTGCTCCCGCTGCAGCCCGTTATTGATTGTTTCGTTCCATGGTGAAGCGGGGGGCCTTATCGTTTCATCGCGGACAAAGAAAATCTCACCATTGATCAGGCTCACAGGACTGGTCAATATCTTGACAACCACGCATTGATTTAAAGGGGTTCGCTTGCGCCAATATCGGGGTTATCCCACATAAGTAACCGCACATTTCATCCCTGCGTAATGGCGCAAAAGCATTGTCATTTGCCAACGAAATAGCGCGATGCTACAAAAACCACACCATCTCATCCAGGGAGGACTCAAATGCAAGCACTTCTCAACAGTCTCTACCTCCGGACCCGGAACATTCTGGAGCGCGAAGAAGGACAGGACCTCGTCGAATACGCGCTGGTTGTCGCTCTCATCGCATTCGGCGCCATCACCGGCATGAGCTTTCTCGCCACAGGCATCAACAATGCCTTTTCAGGTGTCGCAACTACGCTCACCACAGACGTTTAGCAAGAAGGTGTATGGGGCCGGGGACATTGTGATTGCCTCGCCGCGGGGCTCCAGTTCGCGGCTGGCGCGGACCGGTATCGCCCGCGAGAACTTCCCTAATTGCGTGCGTCAGAAACGGGCCGCGATCCTGCATTGCATCTCACTTCTTTGACCTTGCGGGTCGACTCGCTCCTCTCGCAAGGATTCAAGGAACTCGATGCCGGGCAGGTTTCATCTGCTTTGCGCGTGTCAATCTCTCCGCCTCAACTCGGCTTCGTAAGTCGCTCAAAATGCGCGACAAAAAACTTTCCGTAGTTCGCAGGTAATTTCCCCGTCCCGGCGCACAATGGAGTTGATTGGAAATCTCCATTGCGGTCTTCATGTGCACAATCAGCATCGAGCTCCCGCCTTCACTCAGTCCTGCTCCAGCCTTTTTCTTGCCGCAGCCTGCTTCTCCACCTCAGAGAGCATCCGCTGCACTTTGTCTTTGGCTTCGTAGTTGGGATTGGAAGCCAGCAGTTTCTTCCAGTCGGCGATTGCGCCCGCGCTGTCCCGCTTGCCTTGCCATTTCACCACGCCGAGATTGAACAGCGTGTTCGGATTCGTCGGTGCGTTTTTCAGCGCCTTGTTGAACTCCGCGATCGCCGCGTCGGAATTGCCCATGTACCAGTAGGCAGTCGCCATGTCGGTGCGTACCGCCGCGTCAGAGGGTTTGATCTGCAGCACACGTCCGTAGTAATCGACAGCGACTGGATACTGCTGCGCGTCGTAGTACAAGTTGCCTATGCTGGTGAGCAGGTCGGAATTCTTGGGATCCGATTTGAGTTTCAAAATCTGCGGTGCCGCCTGGTTGTCGGCCATTGCTTTCAGTTGAGCTGGGCTCGGCTGCGCGTTGGAGCTTGCATTGACGGGCGCCGCCGGCGGAGCGCTTGCGACTTTTGCCGATTCTGCAGTTGCTGCATGGCTCCCGCGCAAAGCCCACCCGCCGGCGATTCCCGCCATCATGCAGATCGCCATCAGAATCAGGGCTCGCTGATTCGTCCACTGCTTCAGAGAAGAACTATTGGCGTCCATCATTACTTCGCGCTCCCTCCATTCCGTGCTGATCGCCCATCATTGTCATTGCATCGGCCATCAGTTTCAGCACCGTTGCCCTGCGGTCGGCACTCAGTTGCGGATTCGTCTTCAGCAACCGCTGCCACGCCGCGAGCGCGCCCTTCGGATCGCTCTTGCCTTGCAGCTTGATCATGCCCAGGTCGAAAAGTGCATTCTCGTTCTTCGGGTCGTAAGTCAGTGCCCGATTTAACTGAGCAATTGAACCGTCAATGTCGCCGCTGCGATAGAGGCTGGAGGCCAGCTTGGTGCGAACGGACACATTCTTCGGATCCGTGTCGAGTGCCCGGCTGTAATAATCCGCCGCCTCCTTGAATCGGTGTGTGGTGTGGTAAATCGCGGCTACCTGAACCAGCAGAGAACTCTCATTCGGGTTGGTCTTGAGCTTTTCCAGCAGCGGCTCCGCTTGATTGTCGGACATCTGCTTCATCTCTTCCAGGCTGGGACGGTGCCCCATCGGCTTCGCGCTTGCGGGGACGGATTGCGTCACTGCATGAGAAGCATTGTGTAAAGGCTGCACGGCTTGTTGCGAACCGCGCATCAGGTATCCAATGCCAAGGCCGGCTCCAAGACAAATCACCGCCATTGAGTAAACCTGCGCCGACCGCAACGTTGGCGCCGCGGTGGATGCCGTGACTGATTCGTCTGTCATGCCGTGAACTCCCACTGCGCAAGTAACTCAAGAATGCCGCTCCGTCCATCAACGACGCGAAGCACGAAACAATCCGCATGCACGTCTGCCGCCGAACGAATGTGAATCAGCTTCGGCGCATTCCCTGTAACTGCGTTGCACAGTTCAGTAAAGCAAGATGCGTCACATGGCGGCGTGATTTATGTCACATGACTGCGATGATTGCATTCTCAGCGCACCGGGACGGATCACACAAAGCTGCGTTGTTCTTCAGCAATTTGTGACGGCTGTCACGAATGACTTGGGGATTTTCACCAACGCACTGCGGGAGAACGCCCATCGCCAATCGGATCTTTTCACCCACACACGCTACTTGCGTTTGTCGATAGGCGCGCAACGCCCGTCTCGACAATGGATTACGCGCTGTGTCTGAAATCGGCACAGGCCTTAAAGCAACGGCACCAGGCGTGCAATCTCGAATGACTGGCTGAACTGGAAACAAAGACAAGCAACGTCAACGTGACGGTTCAAGCAAGTGTTAGGAGTGCGCACTAGGAGGCTCCACATAATGAAGAAAATTCTTCCGATCGCTCTTTTCTTTCTGACAGCCGCGGGATTTGCATCCGCGCAGCTTACCCCGCCGTCGACTGACGTCCTCGGCGCCCACCTCAACTACGGTCGCGGCTGCGCGGCCTGTCATGCACCACACAGCGGCGTTTACGGAAACGGTAACGCCAGAACCGCCGATCCAACTTCAGGCAATGTCGCTCTCTGGGGCGAAGATGTCAGCAGTCTGTACGGCCAAACCATCACTTCCGGCGGCGGCAGCTTCGTAGACGTTCTGCCGACAAGCATGGCAGCTACGACGCCCGATGTTTCTGGGTTGCTCACGTGCCTGAGTTGCCATGACGGCAACTATGCACAGGGCGCCATGATGAAGAACAAAGTCTATGAGACTCTGCCTTCGACTTATGGGACCCTAAACAACGTTCCGACCCTGCTCGGAAATGACGGCAGCACCAAAGGCAATTACCTTAACGACCACCCGGTAGGTCTTCAAGCCGCAATGGGTTGCGGTGGGCAGTACAACTGGGATTGCACCATTAGCGCAACAGGTACAGTGCAGATGACTGGAACAGCTTCAAGCAAGTTCGTTACGAACTATGGGTTCTTTGTCAGCCCGGCTCTCAACGGCACCACACCGGTGGTGATGTGCACGACCTGCCACAACCAACATCTGATGAACGTGGTCAACGTGACCGCGAAGTCGCAATCCGGTCTTCCGGTTGGACCTTACGCGACCATGTTCTTCCTTCGCGGTCCTTACAATCCGGCAAGCGCCACACCCGGCAGCAACCAGACAGCACAGTTCTGCCGCCAGTGCCATGGTGGCGAGTCGAACGAAATGAACGGCGGCACCGCGGTGACTACTTTCTAAATTCTTTATGCATGAGGGGAGGGGGTTACTTTCCCTCCCCTTCCTTTTAAACGGGGGTCAATTATGAAGTACTCTTCCTCACTTTTTGCCTTTTTCCTGCTGGGCATAGCTGCGTCTGGAGCCCAGGTGTCGTCACACGCGCCCACTGTATTCACAAATCTTCCTCAAAGTGCGGCAAAGCCTGCACTAACGGCAGCAGACAAGCCGGTCGCGCGCGTCAACAGCTCGATTCTGACCGACGCCGACCTGGTACGCGAAGAGTACGCGATCTTCCCGTATGCCAAGCAGCATAACGGGATTCCTAAAGAGTTCGAAAAACAGATTCGCGATGGCGCTCTAAAGATGATCATCTTCGAAGAGCTTGCGTATCAGGAAGCGCAGCGCCGGAAAATGACGGTGCCGCCCGCGAAACTGCAACATGCCGAGGCTGATTTTCGCAAGCAGTTTGCCACGCCAGAAGAGTACAACACATTCCTGCAAAGCGATTTCAAGGGATCCCATCAGTTGTTGCTGGAGAAGATCCGTCGCTCGCTGTTGATTGACGCCTTTCTGAAAACTGAAGTCGAGGCCAAGAGCGTGGCTTCGCCTGCAGAAGTCAGGGCATACTACGACAAAAATCCGGTACGCTTCCAATATCCCGAGTCGTTCACGTTCCAGACAATTTCCATCTTGCCTCCAGCGAACGCAACCGCCGCGCAGTTGAAGGAAGCGCGCACGCGCGCAGAGAGTGCGCTGCGACAGGCGAATGCGACCAAGACAGCCGAGGCGTTCGGGTTGTTGGCGGAGAAAATCTCGGATGACGATTACCGCGTAATGATGGGCCAGCACAAGCCAATTCCAGTCGATCAACTGGCGCCTCAGGTGGTGAAGGCTCTTCTCACGATGCACCCGAACGACATGAGCGACCTGATCCAGGTGGGCCAGATCTACACCATCGTGCGCCTGCAGGTGCACACACCGGCAGGGCAGACCAAATTCGAGACAGTAAAAGTTCAATTGCAAACGGAGCTGCAGCAAACGAAAAGGAACCGGATTCGTGCCGCACTGGACCAGAAACTAAGGCAGAACGCAAAGGTCGAAGAGCTGTGACGGGCGGCAAAAGGAGCATGGATTCAAAGTCGGACCGGGACGGCAACTGATTCCTAAAACTCGGTGGGGATTGTGAAAGCGGAATCCGACACGAGGGAACTTAAAGGTGGCGCTGAGTGGTTGGGTCTATTCGATTTGCGTGGCTGGTGACTGCAGGGTTTCTGCTGCAGGCAATCCCCGTGGCTGCGCAACTCCAGTTTGGCGAGACCAGCACGAGAGGGTCGGGCACGCTCTCCTCGGGATACAGCGCGAACTACGGAAACACGACCGGGTCTTCTCATGGCTGGACGCTGGGAGGCGCTGCCGCATTAACGGGATCATTCCACAGTCCAAATTTTCTCTCGTATAACTTCTCGCCTTATCTGAATCAATCGCGGGCCAATTCAAATTTTCAGTCCATCTCAGATGCGAGCGGCGTTAACCTTAGCGTCGGCGTCTTCGCCGGCAGCAAATTTCCCGGTTCCGTCACTTGGTCCAAGGCCTACAACAGCGATGGAAACTACGCTGTTCCGGGACTTGCCGACTATGTGACTCACGGAAACAGCGACACTTTCGGCGTCAACTGGAGCGAGAATATTCCCGATGCGCCTAGCTTTTCAGCAGGATTCCAGAGCGGAACCAGCCAGTATTCGGTATACGGGGCGAATGATGACGGCGAGAATTCATTTCATTCGCTGAATCTGCATTCAGGTTATCGATGGGAGGGCTTTAACATGGGCGCCTACTTTACCACTGGAGCGGCACACTCGCTGATTCCGCCGGTGGTTGGTGGCGCGAATTTAGAGATACACTCAGACAACGCCGCCTACGGATACAATATGTCGCACCTGCTTCCGCTTCGCGGGTCGTTCTCGACCGGTATAAACCGATCTACCTGGAATAGCGACTACCTGGGCACCAGTTCGACTGGAGCGATTGACACAGTGAACGCAAATGCCAGCGTACATCCGACTACCAGGCTCTCGATCACAGCTTCGGCAAACTACTCTGACAATCTGACCGGACAAATTATTCAGTCGGTCATCGCCGCAGGGGGCATAGAGCCGGGGCTAAATTCGAATCAGGCCTCCAATTCACTGGACCTGATGACGGTGGCTACATACTCGCCTCTTTCTAGTTTGCAGACTTCAGCATTCTTTGAGCGCCGTACGCAGAGCTTTCTAGGCGAGGATTACGGAGTGAAATCCTATGGAGGTGGTCTCAATTACACACATTCACTCTTTGATGGCACCATCAATTCGTCGGTGAGTGTGTCTGCCAACTCCTCAGATCAGAACGGGGAGGACACGATTGGCTTTTCAGCAACCGAGAACTACTCCAACCGGATTCTCGGATGGCGCGTAAACGAGTCGTTCAGCTACGCGCAGAACGTGCAGACATTGCTCATCACTTATATGAATTCGTACTACAACTACTCGGGCAGTATCAGCCGGAACTTTGGAATGTTTAACATGAGCGCCGGTGGCGGAGGCGCGCGCACGGCGCTGAGCGATCAGGCCGGCACCTCCAACAGCAGCCAGAGTTATAACGGCTCCTTCGGTTATGGCGCACTCCTCACGGCCACCGGTAGCTACTCCAAATCGGACGGCCAGGCGCTGGCAACGGGCACTGGCCTTGTCGGCATTCCCGTGCCTTCGCCTATTCTGCCTTCCAGCCTGGTGAGTTTGTTCGGCGGGAAAAGCTATTCATTTGGGATGTCGAGCACGCCGATCAAAAAACTGATTTTCGCAGCGACCTACGGCAAAGCAACCAGCAACACTGTCAGCAACGGCATTCCATCTGACAATCAGACCAGCCAGTATAACGCTCTCCTCCAATACCAGGTTCGCAAGTTGAACTTCATCAGCGGCTATGCCCGGCTGGAGCAGGGTTTCAGCAGCGCCGGTTCGCAACCGGAAGTGATCTCGTCTTACTACATGGGGATTTCCCGTTGGTTCAACTTCTTCTAACCCGAGAGCGCCGGTACCTGCGGTTGGCAGCCTTGATGATGTGCACGGTGCTCTTGCCGTTCGCACTCTCGGCATTTGCAAAATCGCATTCCACTGTTAAGCCAGAACTGTGGGAGATGTCGCTCGATGGCAGCCGTAAACTCAGGTGGGAGCACAGCTTCAGATCGGAATCCGAAGTAAGGCCGAATCGCGGTTTCTGGAACAAGCTGGTGGATGTAGTCGCGGGCGCTCCCGATTTCCGTTTTCTTGTACGTCCCTACAGCATCGTCGCTGATTCGCACGGCCGCATCATTGTCACTGACCCAGGCGCGTCCGGCGTGCACATCTTCGACTTCACACAGCGGAAGTACAAGTTCATTGAGCGCAAAGAAAAGAACAAAGATGCGATGACTACTCCGCAGTGCGTCGCCGTCGATGCGCAAGACAATATTTATGTAACTGATTCGGACACGGGCAAGATTTTCGTCTTTGAACCAAGCGGAAAGTATGTGCGTGCGATCGGGAGCATCAAGGGCGGTGAAGGCTATTTCAAGCGGCCAACTGGAATTGCGGTAGACTCGGCAGAACAGCGCATTTATGTAACTGATACCCTGCGCGACCAGGTATTTGTACTCGACATGCAGGGAAACATTCTGCAGACGATCGGGAAGACCGGGGATGGCGAAGGCGAATTCAATCTTCCAACCGAGCTGCGTTTGAGCGGGCCGAATTTGCTGGTTGTAGATGCCATGAATTTCCGCGTGCAGGTATTTGACCGCTCCGGGAAGTTTCAATATGCCATCGGCAAGATCGGCGACACCACCGGGGCGATGTTCCGGCCGAAAGCGGTAAGTGTCGACTCGGAAGGGGATATCTATGTCGTCGATGACCTGTGGGGAGTGGTACAGGTCTTCAACCGCCAGGGCCAATTGCTCTATTACTTTGGCGCCAAGGGAGTTCACGCAGGAGAGTTCCAATTGCCGTCCGGGTTATTTATCGATCCAAACGACAAGGTATTTGTAGTAGATTCGTTCAATCGTCGTGTTCAAGTATTTCAATATGTCGGCCTGAAGAGTCCAGTAACGGGGGCAGTGAAGTGAGAATCAGAATCCTGCTTGCCGCGCTGATGACTCTACTTATCGGGACCACTCTTCGCGCGCAGATTGCGGGCGACGCCCTGGGCGTGCATAGTCTTGGCCCGGGAAGCCAATCACCTGTCACCGGCGCGCGGCCTGACGCATGCGCATATTGCCACGCACCGCACTCCGGAATGAATACGGGTCTCTGGAACCAGAAGCTCACCACTCAGACCTACTCGACCTACAGCAGCAGCACCGAGAAGAACAACGATACACAGCCGCTGCTCGGGGCGGTGAGCAATCAGTGCCTTAGCTGTCATGACGGCACCGTAGCGGTGGGAGCCACCGTTGCCTATGGCCAGGTAACGACGCGCGGTTCGATGTACTCAACCGATGTGTTCGGGAGCAACATGCAGTCTTCGCACCCGTTCAGCCTCGCGCTGCCTTTGCAGGACAGCATCGACCTGGCCGCGTCGCTGGCGGCGAACGGTAAGACTGCCGATCCAACCGGAGCGGTCAAACTTATCAACGGAAACGTAGAATGCACGTCGTGCCACAATCCGCACGTGCAAGCCAAGGATCCCTTGTCGCTGAATTTTCTGGTGAAGGACAGTTCGAGTGGCCAACTCTGCCTGGCTTGCCACGACCCAAGCCGCACGATGGGCGGACAGGTGAATCCGCTGATCGACTGGTCCACCAGCGCGCACGCTCTATCGTCGAGCAAGATTTCGCCGCAAGCTCTGCTCGGCAACTACCCCACGGTGGCCGCAAATGCCTGCAACTCGTGCCACGCTTCGCATAACGCCAGCGGTCCGGTGCGGCTGCTGCGCGGGCAGAACGAACAGGATTGTATTTCCTGCCACAACGGCGGTACCAATGTCTCGCCGATGCCGCTCTACGCCAATGTGTTCCTGGAGTATGCATCACCCAAGGTCGGGCATCCATTCCCGGCATCGACCAATCCGCACGATGCAGCCGAAAGCGCCGTGGTGAATAACAACCGTCACGCGACATGCGTCGACTGCCATAGTGCCCATGGATCTCAACCTGTCGGAGTGTTTCCGCCCGCGCCCCAGATTCGCTTGTCGCAGAAGGACGTCGCGGGGATCAGCGCGATCGACGGTACAAGCGTGCTTACGCCGGCTGTGAATCAGTATGAGAACTGCCTGCGCTGTCACGGAACCAGTTCCGGCAAACAGATCCAGCCGATCTATGGATATTTCCCGGTGCGTGCCGTTTCGGCTGGCGATCCGCTCAATTTGATTCCACAGTTTGCGATTGCGGCAACATCGAGCCATCCCGTGGTGCATTCCCGGAGCAGCGCGCTGGCGCAGCCCAGCCTGCTGGCGAACATGCTGAACCTGGATGGAATCACGCCGGGACGTGCGATGGGCACGCAAGTTCTCTGCACGGACTGCCACAACAGCGACGACAATCGCGAATTTGGCGGGACGGGCGCGAACGGTCCGCATGGCTCACGGTGGACTCACATCCTGGAGCGGCGATATGAATTCAGCCAGACCGCGTTGCCGGGGCAGGCGATTTCGAATCTCTTTCCGAATCCCGATCTGAGCGTGGCGGGCCCGTACGCCTTATGCGGCAAGTGCCATGATCTGGCCAACCAGATCATTCAGAACACCAGTTGGAATCACCACAGCGATCACATCAACACCGGAGTAAGCTGTTCCACGTGCCATACGGCGCACGGCATAGGCGCGGCCAGTGGGAACATCAGCGGCGAACGGCTGGTGGACTTCGACCTGAACGTAGTAGCGCCGAACGGAACCGTTCCTGTCTCCTACAGCCGCGCGACGAATACCTGCACACTGGTCTGTCACCAGGTTGCGCACAATGCCGATGGCAGTATTACAGCGGCAACCTCGCGCAGGATTCCGGTGTTGAGAAAGTAAGCTTTACCGCTCTAGAAGGTTGTGCCAGCCGTACTGCCGTTCATCTCATTTGACTTGTCTGCATGGCATTGACGGCAGAACTGCGCCGTCTGGTTCGACATTGGATTGGTGTCATTCGGATTGTAGGGCGCGCGCAAGAAGAACATGGTGGCGTAATTTCCCGCCGGCAGGCCTGACGTTGAGTTGCGGCTTACTGTGACCACGTTCATCGCGTGCGGATTGTGGCAGGTGGTGCAGACGACCACGGCTTTGTTGTTGTAGATGCCGGGTTTGACAAAAAAACCATAGCTCGAAACAAACCGGCTGGAGGCCGCACCTCTCATGCTGATGACACCATTCGCCTGAGTGCAATCCCACTCTGCTGTGCCTCCGCAATCGACGGTTGCATTCAGTCCCATGGGGTGCTCGCTGATGTAGCTTCCGGCGCCGGCACTTGCCAATAGCGTGGGAATGGAGTCGCGATTTCCGTAGGTGGGGGGAAGCCTTTCATAGACCTTATTCTTCATCATGGCCGCGGGAGCGAAGTTGCCGTCATGGCAGCCGAGACACGTGAGCATGCCGGAGACGTCGGGCGTATTGGCAGACATACTTGTCGGCAGGACTTCAACGTATTTGCCGCCGTCTGTGGTGATGGTTTTGCCATAGAGCCCGCTGACATCTTCGCCCCAAAGCAGGGTATTGCCAGAAGCGGCGCCGGTTTGCCCGTTGCCCGCAGCACCGCTGTGAGGCGCGTGGCAGGCGGTGCAGCCGCGTCCATAGTTGAGATGCGCACCGAGAACGTCAGTGGTTGGCTGAGTAACTTGCGCCGTTGTAAATGCTGCGAGTGCCAAAAACATAAGGACAAGGAGGAGAATCCGATGCATGGAACAGGGCCTCACTTTGGTCTGTTCCGTTCATCGGCTGGATTCTGGTTTTGCTTGAGCGTATTCGTTCCGGCCCTACGTGCGGAGTTGATCTGGTGCGGATGGTTTCCCAGCACAGCGCTTTGTGCTGGGCTATTTTCGTTTTCTCCCTCCGGAAGAAAGAGAGTGCGGGGACGCTAAATTTCTTCGTCGGCGGGGGCCATGCTGAATTTCTTCAGCTTGTAGCGCAGGGCATCGCGGCTGATGTCGAGCAGCTTGGCGGCGTTGGTCTGGTTGCCGTTGGTCTGGCTCATGGCGAGTTCGACCATGGAGTGTTCCAGTTCTTCGAGCGACGTTCCGCCTTCGGGAATGTAGAGGCGCGGAAGAGCGCGTCCATTAGCGAGCTTGCGGCCTCCATCTGCAGGCGATGTTCGTTCGAAGAGGGTGCGGCCGCCTGACTCACCAACGGAGAACGGCAGATACATGGAGCGCAGGAACGCTTCTTCTTCGAGGATCATTCCGCGCTCGATCGTGTTCTTGAGTTCGCGCACATTTCCCGGCCAATTGTGGGCGAGAATGAGATGCCGCGTTTCGTCGGTGATGCCGCGAATCGCTTTCCTGAAGCGGCGGTTGTATCGTTCGATGAAAAAGTCGACGAGCGATAGAATGTCTTCCTTGCGTTCACGCAACGGTGGGATGAAGATGGCGATGATGGCGAGACGATAGTACAAATCCTGGCGGAACTGGCCTTCGCGCACCGCTTTTTCAAGGTCGCGATTGGATGCGGCGATGACACGCACGTCGACCTGGATGTCGCGAAGACCGCCGACGCGACGGATTACCTGATCTTCGAGAACGCGGAGCAACTTGGCCTGGAGCAGGGGAGAGAGTTCGCCGATTTCGTCGAGAAACAGCGTTCCTCCATCGGCAGCTTCGAAGAGGCCCTTCTTCATTTGCTTGGCGTCGGTGAATGCGCCTTTTTCGTGGCCGAAGAGTTCAGCTTCCATCAATGTCTCGGGGATGGCGGAGCAGTTGATGGCGACGAACGGCTTTTCATGCCGGCTGCTCTCGTAGTGAATGGTCTTGGCGATGAGGTCCTTGCCGGTACCGCTTTCACCCTGAATGAGAATCGTGGAAGCCTCACAGGAGGCAACCTTCTTGACGAAGTTCATCAGCTCCGTCATTTTGGGCGAGACGCTGACCACGCTGTCGTAGCCCACGCCAGGACGCGTTTTGCCGCGTGCATTTTGCAGATCGCTGTTGCGCGCAGAGGTGGATTCGAGCGCGTCGCGCATCGCGTCCTGCAATACATCGAAGTCAATGGGCTTGCCGACGAAGTCGTAAGCGCCGAGTTTGAGGGCAGCCTTCACATCGTCGAGCTTGGGATCCGCAGTGATCATGATAATGGCGCGGGCGTCGCCGTTTTTCTTGAGCTGATCGAGAACTTCAATTCCGGTGATGTCCGGCAGCCGCACGTCGAGGAGAACGAGGTCGGGAGATTCGCGCTGGGCGAGGCGGAGGGCCGTTTCACCGGCATCGGCTTCGATGACGGAATAGCCCCACTCTTCGCATTTCTGGCGAAGGGACCAGCGCACCAGGCGCTCGTCGTCCACGATCATGACTTTTTCTGCCGGCATCTGGGTTCTCACGTACTGGGCAAGCTCAAGGGCCCGTACTGCTTGGTACCTGGGTTTTTCGGCTTCGGTAGCGGGGATGTTTCCTCGGGTGCGTGTGATCCCCGATACGACGCTGGAGATATTAAAGGGGCTATCGAGCTCGGAAGAATGTGATTGAAATCACGCGAGTGGGTGGGCGACTGGATCCGGTATCTCACGGATCACAGATTCACAGGTTCTGTGATTCTGTGGAACACAAAACAGGAGGTCATTGAATCTAAATCGGTTTGTATGTTAGAAAATCGCAGTCCACAGTTTCACAGCCCGGTTTTTTGTTTTGTCGATTCGGGATGTAAGTCGTTGGAAAAAATGAACATGGACTTTGATTAAGTGGCGAATTCTGATCGATTTTCGCGTATCCTTGAAGTATGTGATGTGTAATCAGCGGTTTAGAGGAAATCTTATTGCGGTGTCGTGCCTGGCTGCTCAGATGTGCGCACTGCGATGAGCTTCTTCGCTGATGGTGACGGTGACATTCTTCATTCGATTTGAACTCCGCAAAAAAGAGTGATCGGGTGGAGACAACTTCATTGTGCGCCGTGGCCGCATAATTGACTGCAAAATGGGCACAGCAATTTAGCGTTTGGATTCAGTAGGTTAGAGGAGAAGTGGAAGAAAAGGGCTTGACTCTGCGAAGTTGAGGTTTGGAAGGGGACGAGTTCGAGGGTTCTGCCGGATCGCCCACGATACACTCGGAACCAAACTCTAACGAAGGATGGCTTTCCGTGGGCAGCCTGGGAGCACGATCACGCACCTTTTTTTGTTTCGTCGGTGTCCAGCTCTTCTAATTTGATGGCTTGGGACAACACGGCAGCGAGAAGAGATGCGGGGTAAAACGCCGCGTTGCCATCGTCGAACTCGATGAGCACTCCATCACGGGTTCTCTCTGCGGACAGGATTTTAGGGTCCGGCTTCATTTCCATGATTCATTTTGGATGAAGGCTGAAGCCCCGTCTATTCGTTAACGCACATTTCGTTAACGCACATTCAATTTGTTTCTTACGCGTGCCCAGAGGTATGCCCTGGGCTGAAGGTCTCCCATGCTTCGAGATCGCCGAGCGCCCACTCCATCGGGTACTTCAAGACAGGGACGGATTCGGGGGCTGCAAGGTTCGGTCATGATGTTCGATCAACCAGGCGCATCTCCTGATGAGTTCGAGGAGGACTTCGCGTTCCGATGAACTGGTCATGGGCTGAACTTCCGGGAAGGCAGCAATCACCCTCGCAACATGTCTTTTCATGCTGACAAGTGTCAGCTACAAAGGTCGTTTGCCCGATGGACCTTGCGCTCCCGCCTGCAGGATACGTGGAATTGAAGCAGGCAAAACCCCGGCAATGTCTAACCGCATCTAATCTGGTATAAGGCTCTGACGAAGAGTATTTCCCTCAGCGTGCAATGAGCTGGCCACTCGTTGACCAACCTAAGGGCCACCCAAGGTTCACAGATTTGCAGACCACGAGATGAGGAATATGCCGATATTGACAAAGCCGTGTAAGGGAAAACTTAGCGAACAGACGCGGGAATTGCTCCGCATTAGCCGAGACAGAGCAGATTGGGGGGTGCACCCCTGTGAAACCTGCGGTCAGAGCGTCGGGGTCCTGGAGGCAAATGGTGATTGGGTTCCCGAGAGACATTGGCCTTCAGTCATCTACATTCGCCGCAAACCCAGTGTTGGCCGCTACCACGCGAAGGCCCATGGAGCCGACTAGGCTCCCCATCCGGCACAATTGAAAGAAGGAATGCCCATGGCGAAGCCGCCCCTGGAAGTTCAGACGCGCACGACGAATGATGCATTCGGAAAGTTTGCCGCCTCTGCTTCAGGATGGCTGGGGTCGAAGTGGGCGTTTGCGGGAGCAGGCGCCATTATTGTCATCTGGGCGGCCGTCGGCCCAATTTTCCACTTCTCTGATACCTGGCAGCTCGTGATCAACACAGGCACAACCATTGTCACGTTTCTAATGGTCTTTTTGATCCAGAACACACAGAACCGAGACGCTCGAGCGATTAACTTGAAGCTCAATGAGCTTATTCGCGCTATCGATAAGGCTCGTGATCAGATGATTGACATCGAGAATTTGAGCGACCTTGAACTCGATGAGTTGCAGATAAAGTACGAAAACATCAAGGCCGCATGGATCAAGCGGCAGCCCGCCGACCGGCCGCTTGAACAAGATCTGGTTGGCGGTTCAGAGGCGGTTGCGGGCGAGTGACAGCCTAACCGGACAGAACTCCGACGAAAGACAACCGCAGAACTTTCGACTGTGCTTCGCTGCGCTCAAGATGCGCTTTTACGGAGCTTCAGCGAACGTCCGTTGCGCATTTTATCGACGCTAAAGCTGCGTATCTGCCACTCTGCAAGCCTTCGATCGGCGACAGGGTCTCGACTGGGCCTGGCCCGCTATTCATATCTGAGGGCTACTGTGGGGTCGACACGCGCGGCTCGCCTTGCTGGAACGTAGCAGGCCAGCATCGCCACGGCGGTTACTGCCACTGCTACTGCAGTCATGGTTGCGGGATCGTTCGCGCCGATGCCGTAGAGCAGGGGAGCAAGGAGTTGCGCCGCCGCAATGGCGCCCGCGAGGCCAATGAGGAGGCCAACCGACGTGACAAACAGCCCCTGCCGCATCACCAGTTTCAGCACGTCGGTTTGCCGTGCGCCCAGGGCCATGCGAATTCCGATCTCGTGGGTGCGCTGGGAAACAACGTAGGCGATGACGCCGAAAAGCCCGATTGCGGTGAGCACTACGGCGAGAATGCCGGAGGCACCAAGCAGCAGTCCTGTTGTGCGCGCGGGGAAGAGCGGCAACGCCATGTACTCTTCGATGGTCTGTGACCCTGTCGCTGCCATCATCGGATCAACCATCTGCACCGTACGCCGCAGCTCATCAAGCAGAGGGCGCGCGTTGCCGGATGTACGAATTACCAGGGTCCTGTCTGGCGGCAACGTGCCGCGATAGACCACAGCCACCGGTCCTTCGCCGAGAGTGCGATATTTGCCGGCCTTCACCACGCCGATGATTTCGCTGGTGGCTTTCGCTCCTCCCAGTGCGACCCGCTTGCCGATTGGATCCTGGCCGGGCCAGAGCTTTTGCGCGAGCACCGCATTCACAATCACAACGCCGGGTTCTGGATTCTCGCTCTCATCCTGCGTGAAATCGCGGCCGCCTTCGAGCCTGATCCCCATGGTGGCGAAATATCCCGGATTGACGCGATAAACATCGACCATGACCTGATCGGGATCGTGACCGATATGCTTGCCGACGGACGTGGAGTCTTGCGCAGTGCCCAAGGGGAGATGGCTTACGTAACTGGCTGCAGTCACGCCGGGCAGCGCGCGCACGTGGTCCATCAACTGGCGGTAGAATGCGCTCACTTTTTCGGGCGAATAGCCAAGGGTTCCGGGGTCGAGGGTTGCCACGGCGATATGGCTGGTGTCGAACCCGGGATCAATGGAGTTGGCATGCATGAGGCTGCGGACGCAGAGCGTTGCGCCTGCCAGCAGCACAACGCACGTGGCAAGCTCGCCGATAAGGAGAATGCTGCGCAGGCGCGACTTGCGAAGGCCGGCACTCTGCGTCTCTTCCTTCAGGGCAGCGGCAGTTTCGACAGCCGCGCTGCGCAGTGCCGGAACCAGTCCGAAGATGATGCCGGTCGCGAATGAGACGAGGAGTGCGAAGACCATCACGCGCCAGTCGAGGGGAACTGCGAGTGTAATGGGAATGGTGGCCGGTTTCAGCTGGAGCAGCAGATGTGCTATCCACCACGCGAGGGCGACACCAGTGAGGCCGGCGATCGACGAGAGCATCAGGCTCTCGATCAGCATCTGCCGGATGAGCCGCGCGCGCCCGGCGCCGAGGGCGGATCGGATTGCCATTTCACGAACGCGGCCGGTGCCTCGCGCCAGCAGAAAACTGGCGGCATTGGCGCAGGCGATCAGCAGGACCAGTACAAATACTCCGAGCAGGAGCCCGGTAAACGCGGTCACATAGCCGCGATATGGCCCTGGCACCAGCGTTGCAGGATAAACCAAAACGTCGAGATTCTTGTTGGAGTCAGAGTGATCCAGTTCGAGCTGATGGGCAAGCACGTGCATCTCTGCCTGGGCCGTTGCCTTGTCGACCCCGGGCCGCAACCGCCCCGCGACGATCAGCCATGAGCTATGCCTGTCGGTGAGCCGGTCCTTGTCTTGTGTAAATTGCTGCTGCAGCGTCAATGGCGCCCAGAAGTCCGGCGCAGATCCCACCAGGAGTCCTGCGAACCCGGGCGGCGCTACTCCGATGACGTTGAATGCAGCGCCATTCAGCACCAGCGTTCTTCCGATGATCCCCGGATCGGCTCCGAGCTGCTGTTGCCAGAAGGCCCGGCTGACAACGATGACGGAACGCGGACTGACCAGTTGATCATCGCCCGGAGAGACTACCCGGCCCAAGGTGGCATTCACTCCGAGCAGCGAAAAGAAGTTTCCGGAGACGAGTTCTCCGCGCACCACCTGGCCTTCGCCGGAACGATTCCAGATTGCCTGGGAGCCATCTCCATCAAAGGCAAGCACGCCTTGGAGAGATCGGCTGTGGTCGCGGTAGTAGGCGTAGTCAGGGTAGGTGAAAGGTAAGTAGCTTTGCACGCCTGTGGAGACACGAGAATGCTCCCATATTTCAAGGAGACTTCCCATTCCACCAACAACTGCGGGTGGGCGCAGCAGAAGCGCGTTGACAAAGCTGAAGACGGCGACATTCATGCCGATTCCCAGCGCCAGGGCGATGATTACGGCAGCATTCGACCCGGGCTTCTTCATCATCATGCGCATGCCGAAGCGAATGTCTCCCCACCACTCCGAAGGGGAGAGAAAGCTGCGTTGGGCGCGTTGGGTTTCTTGAAGAAGAGTCACGTTGCCGAACTGGCGGCGCGCGGCAGTGGCGGCGTCGGCGCGGGACATGCCCTGGCGACGATAGCGCTCGGTGAGGTCATGGAGGTGAGCTTGAATCTCCTCGTCGAACTCGTGGTCTTGCCGTTTCTGGGTGAGGAGGCCGATTATCTTTGCCGTCCAAATTCGTAAGAACCGCATCGTCTCATCCCTGCCTTTCCAGGCGCAGGACGCGGCCAATTACGCCTGCGATGCGTTCCCAGTTCTCGGTCTCCAGATCCAGCTGCTTCTTGCCGAGGCGGGTGATCGAGTAAAAACGTGCCTTGCGATTGTTCTCAGAAGTGCCCCATTTGGACTCGATCCAGCCTTGCTGCTGCAGGCGGAGAAGGGAGGTGTAGACGGTGCCCTCGTTGAGTTGGAGAACGTCTTCGCTGAGCTGCTCGATACGCCGGGCGATTCCGAAACCATGCAGAGGGCCCATGGCATGGAGGGTCTTGAGGACCATGAGATCCAGCGTTCCCTGCAGTACGTCTGATTTTTTCTCGCCCACCCAAGTCTCCTTTGCACATCCCAAAGAGGCTAGCACTTCTCCTTTGGAATGTCCATAGGAAATTCAATTACGCACTGCCAGTTTCAGGAGGGATAGACGAATGCAGACTGGTTCGCCATGCTTCTTCCGATTCGCATTGTAGGGTGTGATGGGAATGGCAACTGCAGTCATTTATGGGGTGGACCGCACCCAGAAAGAATGAAGATTGGAGTTCGTGGCTTCCCACCCATGGCGCGATGAAATTGCGTCATGGATGGGGCACCCCTAGTTTTTTGCCTGACAATCTTCACGGCAGATCTTTCGACCACCACTTTACTGCGTTCAGGGTTCGCCCAAGATGACAACCACATTTACGGTTGTGGTTGAGTCACCGGTCGGAGATAGCGCGCTTCGGGTAGGGCCGACCGGTCTGACAATTGATCGGGCCGTGACGACGTCACGTCCCGATCGGAACTTCAGCTTGTTCTTATCTTCAATCGCGGTCCCCGGGAGCCAATGCTATCCCCCGGAAAACCTCACCTGCCTGGGCACTTCGAATGGTTCTGAAATGACCAAGATGATCGTTCCCATTCGGCAAGGTTGAGTCGCTCACGCGATCGGTAACTTTGACGAGCTTGTTGGGGTCGGCCCCCGTGTCGCCATTGGCGCTGATCGTGGATGTGATGGCGAAGACCGTAACGGTTCCATCCGGATTGTGCTGCCCGGCGATGTTGCGGCAACCACCCGTGGCCGGATTGATCGAGGACGGATAATCCTTGATGCTGTAGGGGACGCCGATGTTCAACCCGTCCTGAAGGGTGTATAGGAGAACCCATGTTCCGTTGATGAGGCGGTATTTCTGCAGGCCTGCGGTCGCCTGGCTCTGAGTGTCCGCGACATTTCCGTTGACCGCGGGAGTTACAAGCGTTCCGTCACCTTCATCGCAAACGTAGAGTGTGTTGGCGTCCGCGAAAAACATTCCGAAGGGAAATGCGGTGGTGGTGCTCGCAGCGGTGTTGGGGAATCCCGGCAGAATCGTGATTGGCACTGTTGCCAGTTCGGCTGCCGAACCCGTTGGCAGAGTGCCAGCGGTACCTACCTGGTAGACGGTGTTGACGCCGTTGCTGCCGCTGCCCTTGGAGACGTAGAGAGTGTTATTGAAGATGGTGAGGCCGCGGAAATTAGTATCTTTGCCAGGCTTGTCACCGGAGAACAGGAGGCGCCCGATCATTTGGATATTCGGCGGAAGCGGAGGCGTCGCACCGGGAAAGAGCAGTTCAGAGCCGGTTGCATTGACGAGATCGATACCGTCCTGGGTCGTCGTCATTTGTTTCTTCGAGAGGTTCCCGGAGTTGTCGTTGCCCACCATGTAGTAGAGGCCGTTGCCGCCCTTGATGGCTGCGCGTCCGTTATCGCCGCTGTAGGCGTTTCCGTCGGTGAATTGGAAGTGGCCATCGTCATCCACTTCGGCTACCGCGCGATAGTAGGCCGCGGGAACCACGGGATTGCCCGGGAACGTTGTAATGACCGGATTGGTCGGATCGCAAACGCCCGGTGTGTTCGACGCCGATACATCAAGCAAGTTGGGTGCGGTGGGAGAGACCGTGGCGCCGCCGCAGCCGATGCCGCCGCGGTATGCCATGAAGGTGATGGAGCGCCCGTCTACGGAGCGGTTCAGAGCCAGCTCCGATTTTGAACTGAAGCTGGTAACCATCTGATCGGTCGGGACGGGAAGCGTTCCTTGCACTTCGCCCTCCGCCGTGATGTCGTCCAGGAAGATGGGGGAAGTCACGCCGAAACTGCCGTCGGAGTTGGCATTGTTCCAGACGTTGTGCGTATCGAACAAATTCGGGTACTCGCCGTTGTCCGTTGCGATGCCGCAGGGCACGACAACCGGAGTCGTGCCTGTGGTTGTCAGTGGTACCTGGACGGTCAATCCGGTCAAGCCACCCTGGCACCCGAGGGGCAAGGTTTCGCCGATGGTGATCGTCGAGGCCTTCCCTTGGTAGACGGTGCGGCTGAGCACCAATGTGCCTGGTTTGAATTCGAAGTCATGACCGTGGGGATCGTTCTGGGCGTTCGATCTTATGGGGGAAGAGACAGTTACCGCCAACAGCAAAACGGGTGCAGCAATGAAATACCTTTTCACGAATTACCTCCGGGGACTACCCTTCCATGTTCCCGTTTCACAAAGGTGAATGCCGTGAGAAAGATTTGTGAATGAACGGTTACGAAGCTGGTCCACTGGAGCAGTTTCGGAATAAACGTAGACTCTTCAAGCGTAGCTTCGGCGGACTTGAAGTCGGGTCAGGTTCATTACGCTTCTACGGGGATGGCGGAGGCGCAAAACGGGAGCTGGACTTCGAAGGTGCTGCCCTTGCCTGGTTGGCTCGTGACTTCGATGCGGCCGAGGTGTTCTTCCACGATGCGGCGGACGAGGGAGAGGCCGAGGCCGGTGCCATTGCTGCGGGTCGTGTAGAAGGGGCGGAAGATCTGCGACTGCTGTTGTTCTGTCATGCCGCGGCCAGTGTCGGAGACGGTCACGGTGGCGCAGTCATCCTGCGATCCGATTTTGACAGTTACGGTGCCGGGGCCGTCAATGGCCTGCACTGCGTTGAGCAGAAGATTGAGGACGACCTGGTGAATCTGGTCGCTGTCGTGCTCGACTTCGCCAAGGTCGGGAGCCTGCTCGAGCTCGATCTTGATGGGGCGACTAAGGACCTGCTGGCGCGCAAGCATGACGGCGTGCTCAACGGTGGTGTTGAGATTGCTGCGCATCATCTGGGGCGGATGAGGGCGGGCGGTTTCGAGGAGGTCGGTGAGAATGCGATTGATCTGGTTGATTTCCAGGCGCACGTCCTTGACCATGGCGCGGGCGGGGCTGGACGCGGGCAGATCGCGACCGATGATGTCGATGACGCCGGCGATTCCGGCGAGCGGGTTGCGGATTTCGTGAGCCAAGCCGGTTGCCAGTTCGCCGAGCGTGGCCAGGTGCTCTGCGCGTGACATCTGTGTGCGATGCATGGTCTCTATCTCCTTACGACTCTCGCGTAATTGCTGCATCATGTAATTAAAATTTCGGCCCAAGTCGCCGATTTCGTCGTTGCGACTGGAAAAGCTGACTGCGACATCGAGGTCGCCGTTGCTGATGAGCGCTACTTTTTCCTGCAATTCGAGCATGGGGCGCTGAATCAGATAGGCCAGCACGCCGATCGAAACACCGCAGATGACGACGGCTCCTGCTCCGGCGAGCATGATGACGGCGTGGCGC